>ERZ1046876.676-NODE-676-length-25116-cov-4.698615_pt1 | contig 25116 bp, 16 predicted proteins | sample MGYA00383094_ERZ1046876 | MGnify/ENA primary metagenome ERZ1046876 (study PRJEB29581, sample SAMEA5548364) | metagenome | biome: marine; feature: coastal; material: water | depth 50 m | study: Short-term variability in the microbial, nano- and picoplankton...
GGCCCTGAACCTGAAGTCCTCTTCTCGGCCAACGCTCTTGCTGTCGGTATACAACACCCGGTTCGTTTCTTTGTAACTACTGCCCGGGCGACCCTGATGGCCATCGCTAGAACCAATCATGCCCATTCTCGCCCGCTTAGGCTCACCTTGTGCGTCAAAGCCCAGGGCCAAGCTGTATTGAGCAGACATTCTGGGCACATAAGCGGCGCTGGGCTGAAAGCTGTTCTGTAGTTGTCCGCAGCCCTCCCAGTCGTCGAGGACGGTATCTTTGATCGTTTTGCGTCCTGCCAGCGGGCCTTTTTTCAAATACGCTTTCATCATACTTTCGACGGAGTCATCACACATAGCAGACTCTGGCTCGCTACACCGACTGCGAGTGATTTTTTCGGCCTGTCTGCAGCATGGCGTAAAGTCCGCGGTTGCACGCGGGCAGGAAACGCCGCCATCGCTTGCAATGGAAATTCGGTCGAAGTCGACAAACAACTCGGAGTTACCATGACCAGAAAAGACTTCCACCAATTTTTGGTAGCGCTCTTCGTATTCGTCCAATTGACTCCTGAAATCTGCCGTTAGCGGGTTAACGTTACCCCAGGCCAAACCATGAGGAATGACAATACTATCGAAGCCCCACTCATCGAGTTTGCGGTAAAGGCTGGTCGGTGTCAGAGCGATGTCTCGACAGGAATCCGGTAATTGATGCGCCGGCACACCGTCAGGGCAAACCGGCACCGAGCTTCCCTCGTTGGAGTACCAGCCAAAATCAGAGGCTACATCCAGGTCTTCGAGAAGGCTCATCAAACCGATGACAACGCTTGGGACCTTGCTGATGTCATATGTAGCCTTGGAAGCGATGGGGCGCGTAGGAGTCTTGCCCTCTTCCCAGGTTCGGATTACCACATTTTTATGACCATAGTGACTGGGAACGTCGTCGCTATTGCCGTTAGACCACTCCCAGCCGACAAAAGACACCATATCCGGGTTCGCTGGGTCACCAGCATTATCATTACAGGCCTGAATAGTTTTTACCGTATCGGCCCATACCCTTGGAGTGAGGCTCTCAGCGTGATCATTGATGCTCCAAAAATCCAGCGCCGAGCAGTAGCGAGCAAAATCGCAAGCATCTGCAGGAGTCACTCGTCCTGTGCCCTTCAGCAGTTTTGTATTGAATATATAGGCGTCCAGCGAATAATTGCTGTGGTTATGCAGATCACCAAACAAAATCCGTGACTCCGCCTTCTCTCGGGTAATCAACGGTTGTGAAATTACCCTGGGACCTGCATTGGGAACCTCGGACTGCCATGGCTCTCCAAACCAACCACTGCCGATCGCGTGAAACCAAAGCAGCGCGATTGCCAAAGCTAGTACAACGGCCAATAAAAGCCTTTTGATCATACCCATGTCTCTTACGTATTAATGTTCTTATTGTTATTGCAGCAACATCTCCGCAGCCCTTATCAAATAGGAGTGATACCAGGGTGCTTCAGGTTCTTCAGCCGGCACCGCATAATCCTTGCGCAATTTTTTTAATCGCTTTTTCAATTCCTCGGTCAGTACCGCGTATTGCGGTTCACCATAAAGATTGACCAGATCGGACGGATCGTTTTCAAGGTCAAACAATTCCCATTCACTATCCTGATAGTAATGAATCAGTTTGTAACGCCCGGTATTAACACCATAGTGACGAGCGACGCCGTGAAAGCCGGGGTTTTCATAAAAGTGATAGTAAAGATCCCGCTCCCAGGCTAAGTCGGGGACCTCCAAAAGTGGGCGTAAACTGATGCCATGCATCGGCGAGTGAGCAGAAACTCCTGCCATCTCAAGTATTGTTGGTGCGAAGTCAATGTTTTGCACCATGGCCTCGCTGGTGATTCCAGGGTTTATGACGCCAGGCCATTGCATTAAAAGAGGAGTTCTGGAAGAAACTTCATCCATCCAGCGCTTATCGAACCAACCGTTTTCTCCCAGGAAAAAACCCTGATCAGAGGTGTAGATAACGATGGTATTGTCGCTTAGCCCCAATTTTTCCAGGTGATCGAGTAAGCGACCAATTTCCCTATCCATGCTCTTAACCGAGGCCAGGTAGGTCTTGATGTAGCGTTGGTATTTCCACCGGACAACATCCTCGAGGCTCAGTTCGCTGTTTTCAAAAACAGCATTGCCCTGCGCAAAAGCATCCAGCCACAGGCGTTCCTGATCAGCAGTCATGTTGCGTGTCTTACTGAGCTTGACATCCTTCTCTGTCATGTTCTCGGCAATACTCATACGTGCCTGCTGACGAGCCTGCACCTCACCGTTCATGGAACGAAAAAGTGTTGCCGGCTCTGCGACCTTTTCGTTGTCATCCCAGGAAGCCAATTCCGGGGGAGCTGGCATCCAGTCTCTGTGCGGTGTTTTGTGGCTATAAAAGAGAAAAAACGGAGCGTCATCCAGCACTGCGTCGTCCAGCCATTTGATCGCGCGTTCTGTGACCAGCTCCGATACATAACCAACCGACTCCTGTTCACCGGAGGCGCTACGAAAAACAGGGTTGTAGTAGGAACCCTGCTCAAAGTTATTGTGGATCACCTCCCAGTGGTCAAAGCCCACAGGATCACTGTAAAGGTGCCATTTTCCAATCACCGCGGTCTGGTAGCCCGCCCCTTGCAATAAACGAGGAAAGGTCTGCTGCTTACCGTCGAACGCACCAGACCATTCATTGCTATAAAAACCATTGCCGTGACTGTGCTTGCCTGTAAGCATTGTGGCTCTGCTGGGCCCGCAGATTGCGTTGCCCACATAAGCCCGATCAAAACGAATACCGTTGTCAGCTATGCGGTCAATGTTGGGCGTTTGCATGAGGCTGTCATCGTAAGCGCTGACTGCCTTCGTCGCGTGATCATCAGACATAATAAACAGGATGTTAGGTCGCTCTGACGCGAGCCCGATCATAGGCAGAGCCAGAAGCCAGGCGGCAACACCGCAACGAAATCTAGGCATGCTTGCCATGCTCACTAAGCGCTCTGGTCTCGCAGATCAACGCCGCCCTTACATCTCGATCATTCCACCAACGCATGACGATAGCCTTCTGGATGAAATCCATTGTGATGACTAATCATACCTGTTGCGTCACTTTCGTCAGCATTTTTTTGACACAATCAGGGCCAGAGTACGGTGCTAGCTTTCCGGCAACTTGCCGCGACCACGCCAAAGAAAGAAAAATACGGGCAGCACAAGCAGCGTCAGTACAACGGCACTCACCATTCCACCGACCATAGGCGCAGCAATGCGGCTCATCACTTCAGAGCCAGTTCCAGCGCCATAAAGAATGGGCAATAATCCTACTATCGTTGCCGCAGCCGTCATCATGACCGGGCGTACGCGAAGGCCTGCACCATCAATGACCGCATTGGCAAGTTCGGACCGACTGGGTTCTGGTGACTCGATGAGCAACTTATCGTAAGCCTGATTGAGATAGACCATCATGATCACACTGGTCTCAATCGCAACCCCTGCCAAAGCGATAAAACCAACTCCTACAGCAATCGAAAAATTAAAGCCTTCCCAGTAAATCAGCCAGACACTGCCAACCAGTGCGAATGGCAATGTGCCCATCAAAATAGCGACCTCTGCGACAATACGGAAATTGATGTACAGCAACAGTGCGATGATGGCCAGAATAACGGGCACCAGATAAACCAACTTCTCCTTCGCTCGCTCCATGTACTCGTACTGACCTGACCAGACGATGGAGTAGCCTGTGGGGAGATCCAGTTGCTCTTTTACCGTTTTACGGGCTTCGCTCACATAAGTCCCAATGTCAACGCCATCGATATCGACAAAAACCCAGCCGTTAATGCGTGCATTTTCGCTTTTAATGCCCGGTGGTCCATCCTCAATTTTAATCTGTGCCACATCGCCCAGTGAAATTCGCTGTCCAGCGGCGGTGATGACAGGTAATTGGCTCAGCTGTTCGGGTGAATCCCGGTAAGATTGCGGATATCTGATGTTGATTGGGTAGCGCTCAAGTCCCTCGACTGTCTGTGATACGTTCATCCCACCTACGGCGGTAGCCACGACTTGTTGCACATCGGCGATGTTAAGGCCAAACCTTGCAGCTCGCTCTCGATCTATGTCGACTTTTATGTAGCGACCACCAGCGACTCGCTCTGAGTAGACCGAGGCAGTGCCCGGTACATCCTTGAGTAGTGTCTCTAATTGCTGACCAATTTCCTGAATAACACGCAGCTCGGGGCCTGCAATCTTTATACCTACAGGCGTTTTAATGCCGGTAGCGAGCATATCGATTCGGGTTTTTATAGGCATAACCCACGCATTAGTCACCCCTGGCAATTGAATTAGCGCATCTAACTCATGCTTCAGGTCTTCCGTACTCATGCCCTCACGCCATTGCTCCCGCGGCTTTAACTGGATGAAGGTTTCGATCATGGTGAGCGGAGCTGGATCGGTCGCGGTATCTGCTCGGCCAATTTTTCCAAACACGCTCTCAACCTCTGGCACAGTGGCTATCAACTTATCGGTATGTTGTAGAATTCGACGAGCCTCACCGATTGAGATACCCGGATAGGTAGTGGGCATATACATGAGGTCACCTTCGTCTAACGGGGGGATGAACTCACTCCCAATATTGACTAGCGGCCAAGCCGTAGTGGCCAATACCGTTGCGGCTAAAAACAGAACGGTTCTAGGGAAGCGCAGTGTTTTTTTCAGCACAGGTACATAGCCAGCTATAAGCGCACGGTTTAAGGGATTCTTATCCTCTGGTAGCACATTGCCGCGAATAAAATATCCCATCAGTACCGGTATCAAGGTGATCGATAGCGCCGCCGCTGCCGCCATTGCATAGGTCTTGGTATAGGCCAGGGGCGTGAACATTCTCCCCTCTTGCGCCTCGAGAGCGAATACGGGCACAAAACTCACGGTGATGATAAGCAAACTGAAAAACAGTGCTGGGCCTACTTCCGATGCTGACGCTGCGACGACATGCCAACGATTCTCATCAGTCAGTGGGGTTTTTTCCATTTGCTTGTGCATATTTTCTATCATCACAATTGCACCGTCGATCATCGCCCCTATCGCTATGGCAACGCCGCCCAGAGACATTATATTGGCATTAACACCCTGCAGGTGCATGACGATGAAGGCCGTGAGAATGCCTATTGGCAGACTGATAATGGCTACCAACGATGACCTCACATGAAACAGAAAAATCATACACACCAGTGCCACTACTACGAATTCCTCAAGCAGCTTCTGCCAGAGATTCTTCACTGCTCGCTCAATCAAACCAGAGCGATCGTAGACTGTAACGATCTCCACGCCGTCAGGCAGACTTTGTTTTAACTCCTCCATCTTTGCCTTAACGTTATTGATGGTGTTTTGAGCGTTTTCGCCATACCGCATTACCACGATACCGCCAACAGCCTCACCCTCTCCGTTAAGCTCGGCAATACCCCGGCGCATCTGTGGACCGATACCAATCTCAGCAACGTCTTTCAAGCGCAGGGGCGTGCCATTCTGGTTAACGCCCAGTGGAATATTCCCCAGATCCTGTTGGTTTTGAATGTAACCGGTAGCGCGTACCATGTATTCCGCTTCTGCCATTTCGATAACAGATGCTCCAATCTCCTGATTGCCTCGCTTAATGGCCGTTTGGATATGACTCAAGGGGATATCGAAAGCGCGTAGTTTTTCTGGATTAACCCTGACCTGGTATTGTTTGACCATGCCGCCCACCACCGACACTTCAGACACACCAGGGACGGTCTGAAGTTCGTACTTGAGGAACCAGTCCTGCAAGCTGCGCAATTCGCTGATGTCGTGTTGCCCGGTCCTGTCAACGAGCGCATAAAGATAAACCCAGCCCACGCCAGTCGCGTCGGGTCCAAGTTGTGGACGAGCAGCAGCTGGCAACGAGGGAGCAACCTGACTCAAGTATTCAAGCACGCGGGACCTGGCCCAATAGAGATCAGTATCTTCGTCAAAAATCACATACACATAAGAGTCACCAAAAAACGAATATCCCCTTACTGTTACGGCACCTGGCACTGACAGCATGGCGGTGGTCAATGGATACGTGACCTGATCTTCCACGACCTGAGGCGCCTGCCCAGGAAAGTTGGTTTTGATGATGACCTGAACGTCCGACAAATCCGGAATTGCATCTACAGGTGTATTACGAAGCGAGAACAGCCCCGCGATGACTAAAACAAAAGCTGCGAGCAGCACGAAAAGTCGATTGAGTACAGACCAGTGAATAATGGCTTTAATCATGGTGCTTCGCTCCAGAACCTGCCCCTTCGATCGTGGGTCTCAGACGCTTATGCATGTCGTGCATACTATGGTCAACGGCGTCTGCTGCCTCCATTCTAAGAAAGTCAGACGTTTTGCTTGATTCCGAGTCCAGCAAAAATTGCGCGGAAGTGACGACGCGCTCACCGTTCTTTAGTCCTTCTATAATTTCGGCATTGTTCTCATCCACACGCCCAGTCTTGACGCTTATTGATTTGAATCGGCCCTTGCCCAACGCCAGGACGACGCGATTCTGATCGCCAGTGCGAATCAATGCCTCCCTGGGAACGACCAGCGCGTCAGCCTTGCTGTCAGCCTGAAAGACCACTTGGGCAAACATGTTAGGCAGTAACACCCCATCTGCATTATCAAAGCGCAGTCTGACCCTTAGTGTTCTGGTCTTTTCGTCCAGCGATGGATAAATGTAGTCAACCTCGCCATGCCATTCCCTGCCCGGCAGATACTCCAACGACATATGAACAGGCATACCAATGCTCACCAAAGCAGCTTGCCGCTCGAAGACCTCTGCCTCAACCCACACCTGATCCAGCGCGCCTATGGACATCAAAGTGGTCCCTGGCTGAACATAAAAACCCTCTCTGATGTTAAGGTTATCGACGACGCCTGCCTGTGGCGCATAAAAGGTTATGGTTTGCTGAACCTGGCGTGACGTTTTGAGTTCACTCACCAGCTCCGTGGAAATCTGCAGCGATTCAAGCCTGTCTTCTGCGGCACGAAGAAGACGTTCATTATTACGGTTCAGCACCAGCAGGTACTCCTCCTGAGCGTTCACCAGCTCAGGCGAATAAAGCTCATACAAGGGCTGTCCCCGGGTTACTGGGTCGCCAGAAGCTTTCACATGTAGTTTTTCGATCCAGCCCTCCACCCGTGGGTGAATGTGGATCAGCCGGTCCTCATCGTACTGGACATACCCAACCGTTCTAATGCGGGTTTGTAGGGGTTTCATTACCGCGCTTGCAGTCCGAACCCCAAGATTATTGATAATTTCAGGGGCTACTCGAATCGTCCCTGCACCCGCTTCCGAAGCGTCGCTATTAGCCGGGTAAACCGGAACAAGGTCCATGCCCATAGGAGATTTTCCCGGCTTGTCGCGCCTGAAATTGGCATCCATGGGAGCCACCCAATACAGCGGCTTTTTCTCGGTTGAAGCTGCGTTGTCGATGCTTTCGGACACAGCGTCATTTATCGACAAGCTTGTCAGGTAATGGCTCAGTGCGCCGGCCAACAGCATGCCCAACACAAATACGGATAAGGGAATTCTGAACTTATTCATGTGCGTTCTCCAGCAGGCTTGACTTGTGCCTCTGCAAAAAAGTAATTGAGCTGTGCGATTGTTTTCAAACGATCGACATCGATATTGAATGCATCGATACGGGCATTGAGTTCGGCAATATGTGACCTGACAACTTCTGCGAAGTCACCTTCCTCGTTGGTGTAGGCCGTTAGCGAGGCGTCTGCCTGATCTTGTATCTCCTTGAGCAGTCGAGTCCGGTATAGCGCTCGCCTATCCTCAAGTCGCAATAACCGTGAGCGTTGAGTCTCGAAAGACGAGACCATGGTTCTAAGTAAAAGCGCTCGCTCTGTTCTAATCGCTTCTGTCATCGCTGCTGCAGACTGTACCTGCTGGTCTTGTCGATTGGAGGTAAAGAGCGGAACGTCGAAAGAGAATCCAACCGAAAAGAAATCCGACCTGGCAACGCCGTTAGGATCATCGTCGCGGTAACCATAGCTGGCGTTAAGCTTCCATTGTGGCTTGTACTTTTGCTCAGCGATTTTGATACCGGTAGCACTGGCATCAATTTTCAGGTCAAGGCTCACAATCGCTGGATGAGAAATGAGATTAGATGCGATCTCTCGGAGATCAGGCTTGTGGTGCGTGTTAAGCAAGGCTGGCCTGCTCAACGTGATCTCAGGTAGCTGTTCAGGTATTACAAAGTTTTCCGTCGCCAAATTGTGCCATTCACCCGATGCCGCGGTGGGCGCCGCCATCAACCACTCACCTAATTTAGCCAATGACATCTCCAGGCGCTCATGCAAAACACTCAAGCGATCCTCGATACGGGTGAGCTCTAACTGAGCCCGCACGAGGTCGGTCTGTCGGGTCTTGCCCACGGCGGTGGCATAGCTCGATTCAGCCACATCGACCAACTGTTCGAATAAAGCCCGATCGTCCTCGATCAAATCGATAGTGCGTTTAGCTTGATAGGCATCGAGCCAAAGATGGCTAACACTCACAGCGACTCGTGCTTTTCGGTTCTGCCGCTGCAACGGTTGTTGCGTGCCCATAACCGCCAACTGGCGTTGTTTTAGGCCCAGCGTCTCGCCGCGGGGTAAGGTTTGAGTCACTCCAACCTTAAACTGGGTCATCGCCTCCTGGTCAAAGTCGAAGCTGTCAGTGGGTAAATTGGCGAACCCAAGGTTGACCATCGGATCTGGCATAGCACCCGCAGCAGTGCTTTGAGCATGTAATGCCTGTTCTCGATGCACGCTGCCTTGCAGCCAGGGATCATTGTCCTGTGCAAGCTGTATGGCGTCGTTAATGGACATGCCGGCATGTGAAGCCAGTGGCAAAAGCATGAGCCCCAGACCGCAAATAATTCTCGCTACGGCTGTTAACCGAATTCCCGGATACTGATTTATTATCCACTCCATCGAACTCTCTCCTGGGTGGTAAAACGATTTTCACGCACAGCGCACAGCGACTGCTGTTCGACTGGCAAGTACTTTACGTTTTGAGGAATGCAGGTGACGTCAGGCTAAAAAAAAGACGCACCTGTCCTGTGTTAGCTCGTTATGGGGGGCTTAAACAGGGTAGAGGGAGAGAAATGAGGAATGGGCGGCTTCAATGCTGCTTTGTTCGGTGCATTAGGTACCATCCCTGCAACGACAAAAGCAGGTGGCAATGCGATGCCAGAGAGACAATCGAGCATGGAGCACATGCCATCGCCACAACAGATGGATGCGGCTTCCACATCAGCTGGGCTCATGTTGTGTCCAGTGTGGTCGTGATGCTCCATCTCCACGGCGGGCATGCTATGGGTAGATGTATCCATCATAGCGCAGTCGTTACTGGCAGCGGTCACTGACTGCAGTAATAAAGCTCCCACCAAAAAAGACAGGGCAAGACTATTTGCATTTTTTAGTCGCTTGATCATTGTTGTGCTGACTTTAGCATCTCGAGTCTTCGCCAACGCGGCCGCTAATTATTTAACCTTCTCTGAGTATATTTGACTTTTGACGTGTCAGCCAGTGAATAAATACAGGCTAAAAGGTGGCATTTGCCACCTCCGCCTGACTCGAAATTTAAGGCAATAGGGCTAAAATTTGTAGCGCAGACCGACATAGCCGGCCGTCCCGCTAGTGTTGAAGCCGCCCACCTCTTCATATTTTTCGTCAGTCAAGTTCTCCACCCGACCGTACAAATGCAGAGCATTGACTACCCGCCAATCAGCGCTGAAATCAAGCGTTTCGTAATCATCCAGAGCTGCGCCGCTGGTACTAACCGCGTCGTAAGCGCCGCGTAGATTAACGCCCAACATCAAACGGTCAGAGGCCGTCTGCCACGTCACACCCAGATTAAACATTTGCTCTGGACGACGGGCGCGTTGCTCACCCTCAGAATTATTAGTTTCGTTATAGGTGTAATTGCTATTGAGGCTGAAACCAGCTCCCAGTGGAGCAATGGCTACCAGTTCAACACCCTTGGAATCCGATGTACCATTTTCTTGCAAGTAGCCCGAGAAAAACTCTAGATCATAAAAAATCTCATTGTCGATTTCCTGGTCGAAATAGGTCGCCTCCAGGTAGAGGCCATTGTCCAACGCCCAGGTCAGGCCAATATCGTAGCCACCACTTTCTTCCTCCTCAAGATCAACCAGGCTGGCCGGCGGATAACCGCTATCATTGGATGCAATTTCAAACAGACTGGGAGGGCGGAAGCCGGTGCCGTAGGCTGCTTTCAGTTTCATCTCGCCAGTGCCGACCGTAAACAGGTAGGCTCCACTCAAGCGATACGTGGTGTGCGTACCAAAGTCTTCATTGTCATCGTAGCGCACGCCACCGGTAACAAAGACATTCTCCAAGTGGTTGCCCTGATATTCAAAATAATAACCGTCCTGGTCGCGCTCATGAGCGTTGTAGCCATCATCGAAGGAATCCGTGCGCAGATCTACACCGTAGACCAGTCTCACTGATTCAGAGGCGCCCCAGGAGCCTAAATAGCTGGTGCGCTCCACCTCACCCTCGCCTCCAAACGCGGGCAAGCCCTCGGTGTAGAACTGACTGTCAGTTTCCGACTTGGTATATGCCAGGTTATGCGTCAGGCTACCTTGTTGAAAATCAGCGCTTGCGCGCCAGGCCTGTTGCTCGTAATCGTTACTACAATCATTGGAGAGCAGGAAATCGGCGTCATAACAATCATCGTACTCGCCCTCCCCATCTACATCTCGAGCAACGATTTCAAATCGTAAGTCCTCGGTCGCATTCCAGCCTAGTCGCCCGTGAAAGGTAGTATTGTCATAGCCATCATTATCTCTGCTGATATCGCCGGTTGTCGCATTAAATCCTTCCGTACTGTAATCGGCAGCATTGGCAGAAAAATCTACCGTGCCATTGCCGCCAGCGACATTAGCGGAGAACCGCTGGGTGTCGAAACGGCCGCCCTCTGCTTCTATCGATCCGGCAAGCCCCTCTCTGGTAGAGTCGGTCTGAATATTGATAACGCCGCCAGCATCGGCCCCATACATCAGGCCCTGGGGACCGCGCAGAATTTCAACGCGACTGATGCCGGCACTCATCAAGTGCTCAAACTTGGGGCTTATCTGAATACCCGAGGGATCCGAAATATCAATACCGTCAATATACGCACGGGTACGATAGCCTTCTTCGCCGCGAATGCGCACAGTTGAAGGCGCACCCATACCACCAGTATTGGTCACAGTGACCCCCGGTTGGGTGCGCAATACGTCATATAGAGAGGCGTAACCGCGAAACTGAATTTCACTGGCAGCCAGGACCGAAACGGACGTTCCTATTTCACGCAGCGGCATGGGAACCCGCGACGAGACGACAATAATCTCTTCCAGTTTGTTGTTAGTTTGGGCAGCAACGCTGCCAGTAGCAAATGCCAACGCAAGTGCGAGTGAAGGGGTAAGCTTGTTCAATTTAAGTTCCTCAATTGCCAGTATTTGGGCGACTGAGGGAGGGAATCCAGGAGACACAGCAAAAGTGCTGGGCAACCATGTATGAAGCCCTCCGCTCCATCGTTGCTCAGTTCTGGCTGGTTTCGGGCTCTCAGCTAAAGCTGTTGACCGTTGCGGGGGCAGCGGAGGAGTATGCCTGGCATCACCTCACTTCCCATTTAACCTGTTTTACTTAAGCAATGCGCAAAAACGTCACAGGCACCTGAACCGGGGACGGACTTTATGGAAGTTACCTAGTACTGTCAATCTCATAGGTATTAATTGACTCTTTCCACGGGAGGCAAGCGCCAGTTTCCCTGAAGAAAGCTCTGGTCGGGCAGATAAATTCTCATCGTCAGCGTAAATGGCCCCGAGGGGACAGGCAGCCAATTCGCTCCGGCACCTTCAGGAGCATTGTGCTGGATCGCAATATCCAAAGATCCATCCGGATTGTAGGCCAGCGGATCCCTATCCCCCAACGCATATCGATCAATGGAGTTTTCGACCAGAAACCCCTGCTCGTCGTACACGGTAATTGACCAGAACGCCTGAGACGGAGGGGTTTCCCCCGCCGGAAAATGCAACTTATACGCTTGCGAGCCTGTCAGCGCCTGACCACTCTCATCGACTTTAGTATTGGGATATACCGCCTCCTCAGGAGGCAGAGCGCCCAGGCCCACCATGGCCACACCCGTTCGCACGCCATAGTGCGTGCCGTAAACTCCTATAAGATTGCGCCTAACCGACCAACCATTCTCAGTTGCAGGCTGCTTCTCGAGCTGACGAATAACGCCCTGATGAGTGAAGTGCTTCGCCTTGTCGAGCAACCAGCCAGACCACGGACCTACGCTAAATGGCTCTCCTGGAACCAGGCCGATATCAGCAATGGTAGCCAGCATCTCACTATCTGCAGGCGCCGGTGACTGAGTGGTCAACAATGTTGCAAACAGCGAAAAGAACTCCACGCCGGTCATGTCTGCAATTTCCCGATAAGGATCCTTGCCGACATCGGAAGCAGCAATGTCCTGAATTTTGTGAGGTATAGACACACCACTTCCCCACTGCTGCAATTGTGTTAGTGCGAATTGTTCCTGTAAACGCGCGACATTTTGAACGTCACTGGGGCCGTTGGTTTGAATGCGGCCAATCAACCACACCATTTTCGTGGGCGACTTGATTGTAATCAGCTCTCGCGGCACCTCACCCTCCCAATTCGGACCGGTGATTAAATAACTGCCCGCCGCTGTGCCATAGCTGCGCTTGCCCACAGTGGCGAACACATTGGTCCATGCATCCATTAACGGCATAACATAGTAACGTCCCTGGGTGTCGGGCACAGTCAAGACCACAGCGTCTTCGCTTAAGTCCAGCCAGGCAATGCTATACAGTGTGTCGTTATTGGGACGCACGACGTGACGGAATGTGTGGTCGGGAAATCTACGCCCATGGGTGAACCCATTGTGATGGCTATCGGCGACAAGCGCTTTTCGCGTGAGCTCCATAACAACCAGCGGATAACCGTAAATATAAGCCTGTGCCGCTGCTTTGGCCTGTTGCAATGCGTCGTAAGCCGCAACCAAAACCAGAACGACTCCAACGACGACAGCTGCTTTGGTCCTGCCATTCATAGCACTCGCGCCTTACGCGCTCCAAGCGTGAGTGACATTGAAGATATTTGCTCTGGAGTAGACATAATTGGCCTTGGGCATGTTAATAATGTTGCTTCAGTGTCCTACATGCCTGCAATTGAATAAAGTGGACACCGACGTTGCGGAGAAGAAAGATGACTGACAGTCGAAAACTTTGGGAAAGCTTACTGGACGAGTTACAACACCGGCAGACGAGCGCCGAGGCAATGGGCGGTGCCGAAAAACTCGAAAAGCAGCGCGCGAGGGGTCGCTTGTCCGCGCGAGAACGAATCCATCGCTTGTTTGACCCCGGCACCTTCATGGAAATTGGCGCGTTGGCTGGCAGCAATCATCCCGGTGGCCATCCTGCCTTGGCCGGTGACGGAATTGTCGGCGGCACCGGGCTCGTTCACGGCCACAGCGTGGTAACACTGGCAGAAGATTTTACCGTGAAAGGTGGGTCAATAGGTCACGCCAACGCCGCAAAGCGCACCCGCCTCGTACGATTGGCACTGGAACAACGCCTGCCGTTAGTGATCATTCTCGATGGCGCTGGTGAGCGCGCGGGCAATACCGAGGAACGCTACCCCAATACCCCTAATGATCTGCAGCTGGTTGCCGATCTTAAGGGTCAGGTTCCGGTAGTCAGCATGGTGATGGGGTCATCAGCCGGCCATGGCGCGCTGACCGGTATGTTCGCAGACTTTATTGTAATGCTTGAAAATGCAGCCCTATTTACCGCTGGCCCACCCCTGGTAAAGGCATCGCTGGGACTTACCGCTACACCTGAGGAACTGGGAGGTGCTCAAATGCATGCCACCCAAAGTGGCGTAGTCCATAACCTGGCGGCCTCTGAAGATGAGGCTTTTTCGCAGGTGCGCTACTACCTGTCACTCATGCCACAACGCAGGGGCGAGCAAGCCCGACGCAACACTGAATCAATCGCCGCCCAACCCGACGTTAGGGAAGATATGTTGGATTTGCTGCCGCCCTATGGCAACCAGACCTACGACATGCGCAAGGTAGTGAAATCGCTGGCAGACGCCACGTCCGTTTTTGAACTGCAAGCTGGCTTTGGCGGCTCCATACTTTGTGCGTTGGCTAGAATCGGTGGTGTCCCAGTGATGATTGTAGCCAATCAGCCAATGTTGCTGGCGGGTGCTATTAATCGACAAGCTGCAGAGAAAGCAACCCATTTCATCGATGTGGCTAACGATTTCGACTTGCCTTTAATCATGCTTTTGGATAATCCAGGCGTCATGCCAGGGCCACAGTCAGAGAGCGAGGGCATACTCAAAGCCGCCGGCCAGATGTTTGCCGCCCAGCGTCGCTACAGTGGGCAAAAAGTGGTGGCGACCTTGCGCAAGGCCTTCGGCTTCGGGTCTTCGGTTATGGGTATGAACCCATGGGATAAACAAGCAATCAGCCTCGCGCTGCCTTGTGTTTCGCTCGGTGGCGTTCCCGCCATCGGCGGAGCTGCCGCCGCAAAAGCCAGCGCTGAGGAGGCAGGCCAGTTACAGGAGCTACAGTCTGCCGCCTGGGTTCCTGCAGACGCCATGGCTTTTGACAAGGTGGTAGACCCGCGACTCCTGCGCAATGAAATCATCAATGTCCTGCATCGAGATTGAACACCCCCGGTTGCGAGACGCTAAGACTGGGAGCGAATAGCAGCTGCCAGCGCCAGGCAACGTTTAGCCTCTTCTACGTGAAGGGCTTCAACGAGCTTGCCGTTAATCACAACAACACCTTTGCCTTCTTTTTCTGCCAGTTCAAAACCTGAAATTATTTCGGTTGCGGCGGCCTGCTCTTCCGCACTGGGTGCAAAAACTTCATTGGCAATTGCCAATTGCCGGGGGTGAATAAGGCTCTTACCGTCGAACCCAAGGTCTCTGCCCTGTAGGCAGGAAAACCGCAACGCTTGCTCATCTTCAAGGTCCAGCTGCACGCCATCAATCACCTCAAGGCCATTCGCCCTTGCGGCATAAACACACAAGTTTAAAGCCGCAATAAAACCAAGCCGATCCGGGGTGTGTCGCACCCGCGTCTCTTTTGCGAGATCTGAGGTGCCCAGCACCAACCCCCGCAGCCGGGGATGGGCTGAAGCAATCTCTGCGATGCTGAGAATGCAGCGTGGCGTTTCCGCCATCAACCAGATTCCAATATCCCGGTGACAACCAGCAGCATCTATTTGGACGATGGCATCGCAAACTTCAGTAGCGCTGGAAATTTTAGGTATAAGGATGCCGTCAGGTGCGGTACCAGATTTGGCGAGGCTAAGAAAATCGTCTATCGCCCAGGGTGAATCCAGCGAGTTTGTGCGCACGATAATCTCTCTGTGGCCATAGCCACCCGCTTCCAATGAATCCACGACCTGGCTTCTAGCCTGTTGTTTAGACTCTGGCGAAACTGAGTCCTCCAGGTCCAGAATCAGGCAATCGGCGGCCAGGGTGCGGGCTTTATCCAGCGCCCGTCCATTGGAACCGGGCATGTAGAGCATGGAACGTCGAGGTCGAACTGGCATATCTATTTCCACTATTTTTTGTCAGCGCATACCATATCAGGCAAACGTCGAGACTCAAGGGCTGAGCTTGTATGATCACTATTGCAGGCGGATTTGGCAGATTGCGCCCTATGGCTGATGAGTCAGCTTAATTAGAATCAACAAAAATGACCCGGGACTTCGCTATGGATATAAATCTGGATACCGCAACAAGTGGCCCCCTGAAGGGGATACGCGTTCTCGATATCACATCAATGATTACCGGACCGCTTTGTAGTCAGATGCTGGGCGACCTTGGCGCAGACGTTATCAAAATCGAACCCACACACGGCGAGGTATCGCGTTGGATGATGCCCCCGGAAAAAGGTGGGCTGACTGGCTTTTACTGCCAAATGAATCGCAACAAACGCAGTCTCGCGCTGAATTTACAGTCAGAGAAAGGCGTCGAGATCCTCACCCGACTGGCCAAGGACGCTGACGTTGTGGTGGAAAATTTCCGCGCCGGGGTTGCCGACCGGCTTGGGATTGGTTATGAAGCTCTCAGGTCGATTAATAACAGACTGATATACGCCGCAATTTCAGGGTTTGGTCCGTCGGGCCCTTACTCCGATCGCCCCGCTTATGACCCGATCGCCCAGGGTCTGGTGGGAATGATGCATATTCAGGGAAAACCCTTCGGCGGAAAACCACAGCTCATCCAGTCAGCGATCGTCGATAAAACAACAGCAACTACCGCCTCAGGCGTGGTTCTCGCTGCGCTATACGCGAGGGACAGCATCAACGGAACAGGTAAAGGCCAGCGAGTCGATATTCCAATGATAGATGCCTATGCCGCCAACTCGCTGCCTGACATGCTGCCGGTAGACAGTTTTCAACCCACAGACATGCCCGACGCAGAGCCCCTGGCGGTGCTGCGCACATTCGCCACCCAGGATGGTCATATAGTCGGAATGGCATTACAGGACAATCATTTCAAGGGTCTCTGCGAGGCGCTTGAGTGTCCAGACTTGCTGCAGCGAGAGGGCATGCGGAATGTGGGCGAACGCATTGCCGAATTCGGCCCCTGGTTGGATGCCATCGAAATAGAGATTGCCAAATGGCGCACCGATGAGCTGCTCGCGCGCTTCGATGCTAGAGGAGTGCCCTTCGGCAAGGTAAAAACTATTCGCGAATTTGCCGAGGACCCTCAAGCCCAGCACAACCGCACGATATTTGATGCCGAGCACCCGGAACTTGGAACCCTGCGTTATGTGCGTTATCCCGGGCATTTATCAGAGACTCCCGCCAGCCTTACCCGACATCCACCAAGGCTAGGTGAGCATAGCGCAGAAATATTAGCTGAGGCCGGTTACGGCGAAACGGAAATACGTGGCTTACGGGACGCCGGGGTAATCGCTTGAGATCAACCGGGCAGTGGCGCAAGCGCATCGCCACCGGGTGCCCTTCTGCGCAGACCCGCGGGTAAATCCCTGGCCACCTGACGCAGCAGTCGCTTACGATAACCAGTGGCCTGGCGATAGGCCTCCAGTGAGGGAAAGCGGCACATTACGAGGAAAGCATCCTGGGCTAGCACCAGTCGCGATACATCCTTGTAAATACCGAGATAAGACCCCAACATTGCAGCCATTGAACGACTAAGGTGCATGTATTCGCTATTGATCACTATTCCCTGGCGACTCATTATCGCTCCCAAGCCCATTGCCAGTTCCAACCGTCGCTTAAGGCCTTCGCCACCCTCTTGGTAAAGCACTGCAAGAAAATCCATGCCAAGAGGTTCCAATGTTGAATCGGCCAGCGCACCTTCAATCAGTACACATATTTCTTTACGTTGACTCTGTAGCTTTTCCGGTTCGTTTCCCAGTGCGATCATGGCGTCGGCTATTGCCATCGCGTCAGCGGCAAATATCGCCTGTAAGTACCGCAGCGCGGGGCGCCAAATATCACTGACGTCGACGCTGTTCCCCCAATCGATAAAATGCAGCTGTTGATTTTCTCCCACCATGAGATTGCCCGGGTGAAGGTCGCCGTGAAACTCCTGATATACGAACAAATGTGACAACACGGTGTGCAGGAATGCGCGACCTACTTTACGCCTGGCTTTCAGTGCTTTGCGCTTACCCATTCCCCGAAATGCTGTCGTCAAACTGCTTGCTGGGTCGACATACTCCATTTCAATTATGCGCCTTGTGGTCTGGTAGACCTCTGGCACGTGCCAGCCGCCGGTGTAACTTGCCCTTTCAGCAAAGCGCGCCTGCACCCTGGCTTCTGCCTCAAAGTCCAGTTCCGCGCGAAACCCCTCTACAAACACATCGACCTGATCCAGCCAGGACGAAAGAAAAGGCGATAGTTTGGAGTGCGGAGCCCAGTACTGACTACTGAGTATCGCCAGTTTGATCACAGTCTTCCCAATAAGAAACTCGCGTTCAAGATTATGCCGGCCTACTTTAACAACGACTGTCTTGAGTTCCTGGCGACCACGACGATTCAGCACCGGTTTCTCGGCCACGTAAACTGTCGCAATGGAGCCTGATTTAAGGGGTTTTGATGCATCAAAATCGTAATATCGTTTGCCCGGCAGCACCCCAAAACTTTCAACAAATGCCTGCTCTACCTCCGCTGGTGTCATTGGTTCTACGTCTTCCTGAAAGACCTCAAGGGCCTGGCTGATTTCGTCGGGCAGAAAATCAGAACCAGAGGCGGCTACCTGGGCCATTTTGATAAAAAACGGACCAAATTCGCGCACCATTTGGGCCACTATCGATGCCTGGGTCTTAAAATCTTCAGGATCGGTGTCAAAGAACTCGCGAATGTAAGCCAGCGCACCAATCTGACGGCGGAAGATATCCAGGTCAGATTTGAGAATATCGGTCTGGCTAACAATGTCCTGCAGGTGTGCACTATTAGCGTCGCGAAGGTGTTTAAGCTGATTGATCACTTCAACCAGCAGTGGTTCATACGCACTGACCACGATGCGAGCTACGTCCAGACTGATTTCACCCAGACCTTTAAGCTCCGGCTCACTCATCAACTCATTGAAGAAAGACCAGAAGTCTTCAGTCAGTTGCTCGGGGATGGGTATCACCGCGCGCGCCGTTACCTGATCCATCAGAAAGCGCAACAGGCTCTCCGTGCTCTCCTCGTTAGGCAGGATATTATCCTCGCGCAGGCGGCGGGTAAGGTCAGTGAGTTGGGCTGTGAGCGGATGATCTTGCAGGGCGAAAAACAGTGCGTCCAGCGCTGCCCGAAGCTCTTCTTCGGTGACGTCTGCCCTGCGATTAATCAGACTGGCCAGTGGCCGAATAGCGACATAGATTTTGGCCATTCCGGAAGCATATTTCCCAGTAGAACGAAGCACCTTAGTGGTCTGTTCCCGCAGCACTGGAAGCCATTCCTCCAGGTCAATGCTGGTTTGTTCGTCCCTCGCGGGGTCGGATATCGGCAAAACGGGGTCCCTGCCGGGTTAGACGGCAATCGTGAATGTCAGGGGAGAGGTTCGTAAAGCTGGACTACAACGTTATTTGCGAACGCAGGCGCATTGTCTATTATCAGTAGCCGCTGAACAAGGGGCTAGCTGAAGTTCATGGCAGGACTTGCTTGAAAGGTTTTACCTTGATTTTTTCGGTGACTCCACCAACGGTATAAGGATCCTCCTCAGCCCAGGCTTGTGCACTCTCTAATGAATCAAAGTCGGCCACGATCAGACTACCGGTGAAACCCGCCGTCCCCGGGTCATCGGCATCTACGGCAGGATGCGGTCCCGCAACAAGCAGACGCCCCTGATCCGCCAGTGCTTGCAGGCGCTCGAGATGGGCGGAGCGATTGGCTTTTCGCCCGGCGAGACTATCAGCGACGTCCTGGGTAATAATGGCATACCACATAACTTTGTATCCTTAGGCTGTGACTTTAAGGTAAATGATGGCGGCCATTATGCGCTCTAGCCCTGGCCTTTTGACAGCCCCTCAGCAAACTGCTGTGCCAGCATCTTGCGCATCCAACCATTTGCCGGGTCTTCCGCGGCGCTGCGATGCCAATAGAGGTTGAGAACCAGGGACTCCACCTGAAATGGAGTTTCTACGACATGCAGCTCAGGATGATCGATGACCGAACCTGGGGCCGTCCATAACAAGTCACTTTGCGCGGTAATCGCGGCTGCGACCGCATACTGCTGCACACGAACGACGACCTTGCGCCGATGGCCAATAGCGTGAAGCGCCAGATCAACCTGCCCCCTGCCCCGCGGCCTTGCAGAGACATGCACGTGTTTTGCCGCCAGATATTGATCGATGTCCAGATCAACTTGAGCAAGCGGGTGCGCCTTGGCCATAGCAACACGGTATAGAAGGCTACCCAGGTGCAGTTGCCCCAACTCCCGGGCATTGACCTGGGGTGCATCCAGCAAAAGGTCCAGGTCTCCCGATTTCAGCTGTGCCACTGCGGAGGCTCGATCAAGGTAATAAGCTTCTATGGTGACGCCCGGCGCCAGCTGTGCCAGGGCATTATGTAGCCCCGGCAACACCATGTTCTGGGCCACGTCACTCATACCCAAGCGAAATGTCATTTCCGCTGATCCCGGGTCGAAGCGCTGACCGCTCAGCGTTGTCTTTTGCAACAGCCCCAGCGCTTTTTGAACGTCGACGCTTATCGCTTCGGCAACCGGTGTCGGCTGCATACCTCTCGGGCTGCGGACAAAAAGCTGATCATCGAAGCTTTGTCTCAGCCGACTGAGCGCATTCGATACTGCTGGCTGGGTCAGGTGCAGCGCTTGCGCTACTCGGGTAACACTGCGTTCACGATAGAGTGCGTCGAATACAACGAACAGGTTCAGATCAACCTTATCAAGCCTCATGGCGCTCCTTATTATTGATTTTGTGAATAATTATTCATCATATAAATAAATGACAGTGATTTACAGCAAAGGCTTATGATGGGCCATCAAGCTTTTTTAAAAGGAGACCGAAATGTACCAATTCAGCGAGCACTCGCAAGAGCTGCAGGCCCGTCTGCAAACTTTTATGGACGAGCATATCTTTCCCAATGAGGACCAATATGCCCAGCACCTGCATCACACTGATAACCGCTGGGCTCCGATACCCTTGATGGATGAGCTGAAAACTAAAGCCCGAGAGGCCGGACTGTGGAATCTCTTCGTTCCCCCGGGGCTCGCCCAGTTCGCCGACCATGACGGCATGTCCAATCTTGATTACGCTCCGCTGGCTGAAATGATGGGGCGGGTTCTGTGGTCTCCAGAGGTATTTAATTGCAACGCGCCTGATACCGGCAACATGGAAGTGCTAATGAAGTATGGGACCGAGGCGCAACAAGAGCAGTGGCTGACCCCGCTGCTGGCCGGAGAACTGCGCTCGTCTTATGCGATGACAGAGCCCCAGGTAGCTTCATCGGATGCTACTAATGTTGAACTTCGCATAGAACGCGACGGTGACGAATGGGTGCTCAATGGTCGCAAGTGGTTCATCACCAATGCCATGTATGAGCGCACCAAAATATTCATCGTAATGGGTAAGTCAGACCCTGAGAACGAAAACCGGCACAAACAACAAAGCCAGGTATTGGTGCCCAAGAGCACCCCCGGGCTGGAATTGATCAGGCCGCTGACGACACTGGGTTACGACGATGCTCCCCTGGGTCATGCAGAGCTGCTGTTCACTGACGTCAGGGTGCCACTTGAAAACATACTTTTGGGTGAAGGCCGTGGATTTGAAATCGCTCAAGGGCGACTGGGACCGGGCCGCATCCACCACTGTATGCGCCTCATTGGCATTGCCCAGCGCTCATTGGAACTCGCCTGTGTCCGCGCTGAGGCTCGAACAACCTTTGGCCGTGCCCTGTCGCAACATCAATCGGTTCGAGAGGAGATTTCGCGATGCTTTTCCGAAATTGAAATGGCCAGGCTTCTGGTGCTCAAAACTTGTGCGCGCATGGACGAGCTAGGCGCAAAAGGTGCAATGGACTTGATCGCTGCGTCCAAAACCAGTGTCCCAATCATGATGCAACAGGTGATTGACCGTTGCATGCAAATACACGGCGCAGGCGGCCTAACCGAAGACTACTGCATGGCGGAGGGATTCAATTATGCCCGCTGGTGCAGGCAAGCGGACGGTCCCGACCAGGTGCATCAAATGGCGCTGGGTAAAATGATCATTAAACGCTACAGCAATGGGTGATGGGCTGATGTCAAAGACACTTGAGCAACGTTTCGGCCTGCAAGGGAAAACAGCGTTAGTGACCGGCGCCTCTAGCGGCCTGGGCGCCCATTTTGCAAGGGTGCTGGCTTTAGCCGGAGCATCTGTAGCAGTTGCTGCCCGGCGCAACGATAAGCTTGTAAACCTGGTTCAGGAAATCGAGGACGCTGGTGGTCGCGCCTTTGCAGTGACTCTGGACGTCACGGCTGGCCACAGCGTCACCGCTGCCATAGCAAGTATTGAGAACACGCTGGGGCCGATAGACATTCTGGTAAACAACGCAGGCGTATCCGGATCCCGCCACAGTCTCAAGGAAGACGAGACGAACTGGGATTTTGTCATGGACACCAACCTCAAAGGCGCATGGCGCGTCGCACAAGCCGTCGCCAAGCGCAGCGTAGAACTATCACAACCCTGCAGCATCATTAACATCGCATCGATTCTGGGGCTGCGTGTAGGGATTGGGCTCAGCACCTACTCAGTATCGAAAGCCGCAGTAGTGCAACTAACCAAAGCGCTTGCATCGGAGCTTGCCCGCAAGTGCGTTCGGGTAAATGCGATTTGCCCCGGCTATTTTGCCACCGAGATGAATTCAGACTACCTGCTGTCCAGCAGCGGACAGGAATACCTGGCCAGCACCACCGCCGGACGAATGGGGGAGTTGGATGAATTAACGGGGCCGCTGTTGCTACTGGCATCGGAGGCAGGAAGCTTTATGAACGGCACAGCGATTCCGGTTGATGGCGGCCACTTGGTGGGTTCACTGTAGTTTTTCGCTATTGCCCAACCGCAGCGATTTGCAGGGTAAGGATGAAGTGGCAGTGCAGTAGACAAAAAAAGAGCGGCCATCCCTGGCCGCTAATTCCGCGTGACGTGCACTCTCATGCACGACTTCAGTATTGCTCCGGCGGGCACCATTCGCCATTACAAACAATTACGGACACTGGTTGCGCATCTTAGGAATTTCCTTTATTTTCCTAGCTAAGTGATTGAAGACGTGACCTTTTTATTCAATTAGTCACCATGACGGCGACTTTTTCCCACGGATGTTTGAACATTAGCATGGCGCAGATACGCGACACTGAAAGCCAGACCATCATTCCCTTACGTTCACACCACACCTTCGGCCGCTCCGGCGATCGGACAGACACCTTAGTCAGTAGTCCCATAACCTCCCGAATTCACCTGGCTCTTGAATGGGACGGTCAGCGCTGGAACGCTCGAGATCTCAGTAAAAACGGTACCTGGCTGGGAACGACAAGACTGTTAGCCAATGAAAACACCCCGCTTCAGGCCGGCGACATGCTTCACCTCGGGTCTCCGGACATGCCGCCGTTAGAACTAATAGATGACTCCGCGCCGTTTTCTGCTCTTCTTGGCGCTGGTCACGCGCCGTCCTTAACTCTGCAGTCCTTTGTCTTTTTACCGGACCAACAGACGCCTGAAGCGGTGGTGAGCTATTCTTACCAGCAACGCTCCTGGGTCGTTCGCTCCATGGACCAAGACACTTCTGCACAATCATCTGACATCCTTCATCACGGGGACCGGCTTTCATACGCTGATATGGAATGGCAAGTATTTCTCGCGGAAACACAGCAAAGCACTGAAATCAGCCAAGCCCCCGAAAACAGCATTGAAGACATTGAATTTGTTTTCGATTTAAGCCAGGACGAAGAAAATACCGCCCTGCATCTGAAATTAACGGATCGCGAGCTAAGCCTTGGAGAGCGTTCACATCACTATCTGCTGCTACATCTAGCACGCCAGCGAGCGATGGAAGCGGCCAACGGCTTTGATGGAAAGTCGCAGGGATGGATAGACAACGACCAGGTTAAAAAAGACCTGGGTATGGATATGCCTCACATCAACATCATGATTTTTCGAGCTCGCAAGCAGATCGCAGAAAGCATGGATGATAGTTTTGATTCAGAGCTACTGGTAGAACGCGGTAAAGGGCGTATGCGTTTCGGTGGATCCCAGTTCCAAATATTCAAGGGTGAAAAGCTTGCATTCGCCCTGCCCCCGCCTGATGCACCTTAGGTCATAAATGTGACCGAAAGTTGACCACATTGAACACTACGTCATTTGAGCACAGGCTTTGCTAACATCAGAAAAAACCTAAATCGAGCTCCGCATGAACGCTAAAGTTTTTTTCCGAACGGGACTGTTCCTGTTTGCAGTTTTGTTAATCACTACTCTTGTCAACGTCACCTTCGACGACACCGACCCTTGTGCTAATCCGAACGCAGACATCACCGCTGCCATTCTTGCCGATGCTGACGGTGACCAGGACGCTCTCGCCAACAGGGCCATTCTCATGCGTGGCAAGTGCCCGCAAGAAGAGCTTATCGAAGTAGAGGAGGAGGAAGAAGAGGAACAAGTTCAACCACCATCAATGCAGCCGGTGATGGCTTCCGCGCAAGTGATAACAGAAGCCACCACACCGCCTGTAACCGTATCTACGAACACGGCAAAAGAGATCATCGACCATCGATGTATTGTCTGTCACGGCTGCTATGACGCCCCCTGCCAGCTCAAGCTCGAAGCCCACGCAGGCCTTGCGCGAGGCGCCAGCAAAGACGTCGTTTATGATGGCGGCCGGCTGCGCGCGGGCAACCTCACCCGCTTATTCGATGATGCACTCAGCGAGCAACGCTGGCGTGACAAGGGTTTCTATTCGGTACTGGATAAAGAGCAGCCTGAGCGTGGTGTGATGTATCAACTACTGCAACTGAAACAGGATCACCCGCTGCCTGCACAAGGTTCTGTTCCCGAAACATTCGACTTCTCTCTTTACCGGGACCAACAATGCCCGAAGCAAGAGGAGTTTGATGCCTATGCAAAGAAGAATCCGCTGTGGGGGATGCCCTATGGACTGCCTGGACTCAATAAAGACCAGCACGCCACCCTCAGTCACTGGTTGAAGCAAGGCGCTCCGCAACCCGATGCTTCAGACTTGTCCAGCAACAGCCAGACACTGCTGCAACGGTGGGAAACACTGCTCAATGGCAATAGTCTGCGAGAACAATTAGTCGGCCGCTATTTGTACGAACACCTGTTTCTGGCCAGCCTCTACTTCGAACAAGACAACCCACGAAGCTGGTTCCGTATCGTTCGCTCGCACACGGGCCCGGGCAAGCCACTAGCCCTGATTGCAACCCGACGACCTTTTGATGACCCGGAGGTGGATAGGGTTTATTACCGCATTCAGCGCATGCCCGACACTAAACTGGCCAAGACCCATATGCCCTACAGGATGGACCAGCAGAGAATGGACTGGGTACGAGACCTGTTCGTCA
>ERZ1046876.684-NODE-684-length-24971-cov-5.640592_pt1 | contig 24971 bp, 26 predicted proteins | sample MGYA00383094_ERZ1046876 | MGnify/ENA primary metagenome ERZ1046876 (study PRJEB29581, sample SAMEA5548364) | metagenome | biome: marine; feature: coastal; material: water | depth 50 m | study: Short-term variability in the microbial, nano- and picoplankton...
CTTTAAATAATTTATTATCTTCATCATTATTGCCTGATGCTGCCATCCAATTAGCTGAGAGCTTAATTAAACTAATATCTTTAATAGCGCTAGCTGCAATATTTGTAATAGCTTCACATATTGACATTCTCGCTGCGGCTGAAGCATTAGTAATAGCAATTGGAGCTTTCTCTCCAATTGCCATTACTTCACCTATTGTTGAGTTAAATGTACTTTTTGTTACTCCAACATTTGAAACAGGAATTTGCCATGGACCCACCATCTGATCTCTAGCAATTAAGCCTGTTACAGACCGATCACCAATCGTTATTAAAAAACTTTTACTTGCAACGCTTGGATAATGTAAAACATTAGTTAATACTTCTAAAAAATTACCATCATAGATTGTTGTATTTAATTTTGAAGCACTTAATTGTGAATTAATATTTTTTACAAGCTTGGGAGGTTTACCTAAAAGTACATCAAGATCCATATTAACAATATCTTTTTTAAGAAGACTATCTTTAACTTTTAGACTTTTTTCTTTAGTAGTTTTTCCAACAACTCTAAAAGGGCATCTTTCCCTTTTGCAAATTTCAGTAAAAATTTTTAAATGTTTTTCGTTAATAGCTAATACATATCTTTCTTGAGCTTCATTTGACCAGATTTCTTTAGGCGACATTCCTAATTCTTCATTATCTATAGTACGAATATCCATAATTGCACCCATGCCACCATCATTAATTAATTCAGGAAAAGCATTTGATAAACCACCAGCTCCAACATCATGAATACTTAAAATTGGATTTTTATCATTGAGCTCCCAACAACGATCGATAACTTCTTGAGCACGTCTTTGTAATTCAGGATTTCCACGTTGCACAGAAGCAAAATCAAGATTTTCTTTATTTGAACCTGTTTTCATACTTGAAGCTGCACCACCACCTAATCCTATTAACATTGCGGGCCCACCTAACTGAATAAGTAAATCACCATCCTTTAATTGTTTCTTATGAGTATGAATTCCATTAATATTTCCAATACCACCAGCAAGCATAATAGGTTTGTGATATCCAAAATTATTATTTTGAATTTGATATTCTAGAGTTCTAAAATAACCTAAAATATTAGGCCTTCCAAATTCATTATTATATGCAGCAGCTCCAATTGGCCCATCAATCATAATTTGCAATGAGGAGGCAATTCTTTCCGGCTTACCAATATTATTTTTTTCCCATGAATGAGTAAAATTAGGAATTCTTAAATTTGATACAGAAAATCCAGTTAAACCTGCCTTAGGTTTTGAACCTCTTCCTGTTGCTCCTTCATCACGAATCTCACCTCCTGCACCAGTGGCAGCACCGGAAAAGGGTGATATTGCTGTAGGGTGGTTATGCGTTTCAACTTTCATAAGGTAGTGAGTAAGTTCATTATGGTCGGAGTAACGACCATTATGATTAGGATAAAATCTATTAATAGTAGATCCTTCAATAATTGAGGAATTATCTGAATAAGCTACTATAGTTTTTTGAGGTGAAATTTTATGTGTATTACGGATCATAGAAAATAATGATTCAGATTGTTCTTTATTATCTATTACCCAACGCGCATTAAAGATTTTATGACGACAATGTTCTGAATTAGCTTGTGCAAACATCATTAATTCTGCATCTGTTGGATTTCTATTTTCATCGGAAAAGTATTTAAATAAATAATCTATTTCATCTTTTGATAATGCTAATCCTTGAGATTCATTAAAGTTTTTTAATTCAGAAATACCTTTATCAATAATATTTATATGGGTTAAAGATTTTGGTTTGTGGTGAATAAAAAGTTTATTTATATCTTCTTCTTTAAGAAATATTGATTCAGTCATACGATCAAATAGTAATTTGCCTAGGGATTCTTTTTCACTTTCTGATAAAGAAGTATTAGGATTTGTCTTAAAGGAAAGAGTTTTAATTCTTTCTATTCTCAAAATATTAATTCCGCAATGTTGAATAATATCTGTAGCTCTCGAACTCCATGGTGAAATAGTGCCAATTCTAGGACTGATAAAAATAATATTTTTTAGAGATATTTTCTCTTCAATATCTTCACCGTACGTTAAAATTTGTTTAAGAATTTTTAGATCTTTGGAAGATAATTTTTTTTTACTTTCAATTGTATGAAGATATGCTGAATTAAAATCTTTGATTTTTGGAAAAGAATTTTGTATGACTTTTAGTAAGGCTGTCTTTCTGAATTCCGAATAAATTCTTGGCCCAATGAATGAAGTAATAATATTTTTTCGCATTTAATCTAATTATAGTTGAGATTTTTATTTACCTTAATATTATTTAGGTGATTAAGGAATAAATATCTTATTGTAATAAGAATCATTCTCATTTAGAATAGCATTTTTAAAAAGTTTCTAATAAGGATTTTTAGAATAGTATGAATGAATTCATTATTGTTTTTAGAGAGAGTCTTGAAGCATGTTTAATTATTGGAATAATATATATATTATTAGAAAAAAATAATTTAAAAAAAGAATTGAAACAATTATGGTCAGCTGTTTTTTTAGCTATAGCAGCAAGTGTCGTTGTTGCAATTTCATTAAATTATGTAAAAGATTCTATAGGTAATGAATCTATTAGCGCTTTGTTTGAAGGGCTTAGTATGTATATTACTGCTGGATTATTATGGTATGTAATTTTTTGGCTTTCAAAACATGTTAGTCAAAGAGAAGGTATAGAAAATAAAGCTAATCAAGCTATTGCCGCATCTGGTTGGGGTGTATTTTTATTAGTTTTTTTTGCAATTTTACGAGAGGGATTCGAAACGGCCTTATTTCTTCTTGGAAGTTTTTCTATGACAGGAGTATTTTCATATTTTGGATTTTTTGCAGGTTTAGCTCTAGCATTGTTAATCGGTTATGGAATAGTTATTCAAGGAAGAAAAATAAATCTTCGTTTATTTTTCCAAGGAACAACTTTTATGTTAGCGATATTTGCTTCAGGTATGATTGCTTTTGGCACCCATGAAGTTGAAGAATTCATAGTGAAGGGAGATCATTTGAAATGGGTAGGCTTACAAGATGAAAGGCAAATCACAAGAGCATGGGATATATTAAAACCTACTTCAGAGTTAAAAGAAGGCGCTAATCCTAATTTTTATACTTACAATCTAAATAATAAAAATATGTATATTCATATCTTTCATGACAAAGGAAGAGTTGGGATATTTTTAAAAGGTTTTATTGGTTACAATAGCAATCCGAATTGGTTAGAGTTAATACTTTGGATTTTATCCTTAATTTTTGGGATAACTATGTGGAGAAGACTCTATTTTAAAAAAATATAAAAATACTTTAATAAGGAGAGAGTATTATTAAAAAATTATTCTTTATTGTTTTAATTTGTAATTTATTCTTAATTGGATGCTCTGATCATTATCATAAAGAATCAACTAAAGTTTTTAAAGATGACCATACTTATTTAACTCATATTGGCTTAGTTAAAGGTCATCTTTATGTTGGAATTGAACTTTATAAAAATGAATATTTTGAAAACGCTAAAAGACATATGAAGCACCCTAAGAGCGAATTATATTCAGCTATGATTCCAACTTTTGAAGCTAAAAATGCTAACGGATTTGCTTCTGAGTTAGAAGTACTTGCTCTTTCAGTTGAAAACGATGAAGATTTAAATGTAGTTTTATCAAAGTATGAAAATTTACTAAATGTGATTAGTCAGAATGAGAAAAATATTAATAGCGAAAGCAATACATTTGAAAAAAAAGTTTCTTTAGTAAAAGCATTATTAGAAATTGCTGCTGAGGAATATGCAATAGGTATTGTAGATGGAAATATTGAAAACAAATTTGAATATCAAGATGCTTTAGGTTTTACAACTATTGCAAAAAGTATTCTTAAAGAAGCTACTTTATTAAATTCATCTGAGAAGGCGAAGAGAAATAAAATAATAGAAATAATTGATGGTTTATTACCATTATGGCCTTCTCTTGTGCCAACTAAAAAAATTAGTGGTGATGCTAGTGTAATTTTGGATGCTATTGGTAAAATTAATTCTATTTAAAAAATTATTTTATTGTTTAATATCTGCTATTAATCTCAATTCATCAAGATGTGCTTTTAGTTTTGCTTTTTGAAGCATTAGTTTAATTCCTTCCTCTTTTTCATTTAATAATGGAGCAGGGCGCTGTTTAATTTGATTTAGCTTGATAATATGCCATCCAAATTGACTTTGAACTGGATTAGAGGTTATTTCATTAACAACTAGTTTTTTTAAAGCTTTAGAAAATGATTCAACCATATCTTCAGCACCAAACCACCCTAAATCCCCACCATTAATTTTTGATTCGTCGTCAATCGAATTAGTTTTTGCTGATTCTTCAAAATCAGCACCATTTTTTAAGTTATTAATTATCTTTACTGCTTCATTTTTAGAGCTTACTAAAATATGGCTAGCTTTATAATCCAACTCGTTAAAATTAATTTTAAAATTTTCATATGCTTTCTTTATTTCATTTTTAGTAATTTTATTTTTTTTTATAAAATTTTGTAGATATGTTGTATAGATTAATTCTTTAAATGCAAGTTCAGACTTGGATAAAAAATTATGATTACTAGTTAAACCATCTTTTTTAGCTTGTTGATGGATTAATTCAAGATCAATTAATCGTTTAATAATATTTTTTTCCATATCTTCTGTTATTTTTATTCCTTCTTTTTTTACTTCATTTTTAATAAAATAAATAAGATTTTTATTGATTAATACATTATTAACAGATATTTCTTTTTTATTAGAAAATTCTTTTTCAAACAGATATTCAGAAAATGAAAAATTTGTAAAACAGACAATAAATAAAAATAAAATAAAATTTTTCATATACTCTCTTCTTCTGTTGTCGCCTTAATACTTAAAGCATGAATTTCATTTGGGAATAAATCATTTAAAGCTTCATATATCATTCTATGCCTTTCCATTCTAGATTTCCCTAAAAATTTATCGCTAGTTATTTGGATATTAAAATGACTACCACCAGTATTTCCAGTATGACCTTTATGCAATGCACTTTCATCATTTAAAATAAATGTTGTTGGATTTAAAAAAGCCAATCTTTTTTTTATTTGTTCTTCAATCATTTAGGGCAAAGTCTTTTTAAATGGTTTTACTTCAACTTTCTCGTAAACCCCACAATGAAAAAAAGGATCATTTTTAGCCCATTTTTTTGCTTCATTTAGAGAATTAAATTCTGCGATTATCAAGCTTCCAGAAAATCCATTAGCCCCTGGATCAATTGAATCAATATTTGGAAAAGGACCCGCAATCAAAAGCCTACCTTCATCTTGCAATTGTTCTAACCTTTTAATATGTTTAGGACGATTAACTAATCTTTTTTTTAGGCTATTTGGCGAATCTTTTGCATAAATGCAATACCACATAATTTAATCCTTATTTACTTTAGTAATATATAAACCAATTAAAATCATGTAAATAAAAAGTAGGCCTGTCATTCCAAATAATTTAAAATTAACCCAAGTATCTTCAGTAAAATTTTGAGCAACATAAATGTTTAAAAAGCCAAGAAAAATAAAAAATAAAGATGTTGCTGAGGATAAATTTTGCCAATATTTATTTGCAAGTTTTACTTGTGATTCAAGTGAAATGCGAATTAAATTTTTATTATAAAATTTATCCGCAACTAATATACCTAAACCAAACGCCCAATATATTATCGATGGTTTCCACATAATAAATACATTATCTTGGAAAAATAAAGTCATACCTCCAAAAATTGTGATAATAATTGCTGTAAAAATTAAAATTTTTTCAATTTTCTTTTTTAGGAAATAAGCAAGTATTATTTGTATGTAGGTAGCACCCATTAATACTGCAGTCGCAACGTAGATATCATAAATTTTATAAAAAATAAAAAATAATACTACTGGTAAAAAATCATATAAAAATTTCATGTTTAAAAAGTTTCTCTATACCCATTAAAGAATTGCTAATATAATCTAGGTTAAGCTAATGATTACTCCTAACATAGATCTTCATTCACATTCTACTATATCTGATGGACTTTTGACGCCGACAGAATTAGTATCTTATGCATCAGAAAAAGATGTTCAAGTTTTAGCATTAACAGATCATGACGATATTGCTGGTTTAAAAGAAGCTAGATTAATGTGTCAAAAATTAAATATAATTTTTATTAATGGAGTTGAGATTTCAGTAACTTGGAGAAAAAGAACTTTACATATTGTTGGTCTTAATTTTGATGCATCTAATCTAAATCTTATAAATGGTTTAAAGCAGATTCGTATGGGACGAGAAAAAAGAGCAGAAAAAATGGCTCATAGCTTAGGAATGGCAGGTATATTTAATGCATTAGAAGGTGCCAAGAGATTTTCTAAACATCGGACTATAGGTAGAGTTCATTTTGCACAATTTTTAGTTTCTCAAGGATATGCAAAAGATATTAAACAGGTTTTTAAGAAATTTTTAACCCCAGGTAAGCCTGGTTATATAGACCATAAATGGGCTTCATTGGAAAATGCAGTTTCATGGATTAATGATGCAAACGGTGATGCAGTGATTGCTCATCCAGGTAGATATGATTTAGGTAAAAAATTATATCCATTACTTTTAAGTGATTTTAAAACTTTTGGAGGTACTGGAATTGAGGTAATGTCTGGTAGTCAAAATCCATCTCAATCTAAATACTTTGCTGAATTAGCAAAAGAATATGGATTACTAACTTCATGCGGTTCTGATTTTCATGGCCCTGGCATTTCCCATAGGTCAATAGGGTTTGTTAAAGATTTACCCGATCAATGTGAGCCAATTTGGTTAAAATGGCCAAATATAGTAAAAGATATCCATTAGATATAATCGTAGTCTTTTGTAAAATTTTTTAATGACATAGAATGGTAATTGAATGGAAGAATTAACAATTATTCAAAAAATAACTGCATATGCAATACCGATTATTTTTGCAATTACAGTTCATGAGGCTGCTCATGGATATGTTGCAAAATATTTTGGTGATATGACGGCTCATTATTTAGGCCGTATAAGCTTAAACCCTATAAAGCATATTGATCCAATTGGAACAATTATTCTTCCAGCATTTACAGTTATGTTGGGAGGTATTTTATTTGGATGGGCAAAACCTGTCCCAGTAAATTTTTCCAACTTAAGAAATCCAAAAAAAAATATGATGTGGGTAGCATTAGCAGGGCCCTTGGCTAATTTATTAATGGCTATTTTTTGGACTATATTGTTCACTAGATTACAATTTTTCCCTGATAATTCTATATTATTTTTATCAGCCATGGCTTTGGCGGGAATTAAAATTAATCTTATTTTAATGGTGTTAAACTTACTTCCTATTCCTCCTTTAGATGGAGGAAGGGTGGCAGTAAGTTTATTACCTTATCCATGGTCAAGTTACATAGAAAATTTAGAAAGATATGGATTATTTATAATAATTTTTTTACTTTTTTCTGGTGTACTGGGTAATATATTATATCCATTAATAAATGTAATTGAAGGTATTATTTTTGCTATATTTGGCTAAAAAGGATAATAAATAAACATGGCAATTGATAGAGTTGCATCAGGAATGCGCCCGACTGAAAAATCTTTACCAAAAATTTACGGTGAAAATATAGATGCACTGCCCCAGGATTTATATATACCTCCTGATGCTCTTGAAATATATTTAGATTCTTTTGAAGGCCCTTTAGATTTATTAATTTATCTTATTAGAAAAAACAATATTGATATTTTAGATATTCCTATGGCTAATTTAACTAATCAATATATAAATTACGTAGAAAAAATGAAAGCCATTAAGTTTGAACTTGCTGCTGATTATTTATTAATGTCAGCAATGTTAATTGAGATTAAGTCAAGAATGTTATTACCTAAGCCAATCTTGGAAGATGATGAAGATGATCCTCGAGCGGAATTGGTAAAAAAACTTATTGAATATGAGTTAATGAAGGATGCAGCTGAAAATCTTAATGCATTACCAAAAGTTGGAAATGGAATAATGATTGCTCAATCATATTTTGAAAAAACTACTGAAATTTCATATCCAGATGTATCTATTGATGAATTATTTGAAGCGTGGAAAAATGTACTTAAAAGAGTAAAACAATTTGAGCAGCACCAAATTAATCGATCTGAACTATCTGTTAGGGAACATATGACGATTATTTTAAGAAAATTAAATGAGAAAGATTTATTAGAATTTTCTAACTTTTTTGATTCTGAAAAAGAACCAATTCCAAAATTAGTTGTTTGTTTTTTAGCTATTCTGGAGTTAACAAAAGAAGGTCTAATAAAAATTAATCAACAGTCTTCTTCATCGCCTATATATTTACAACTTGGAGAAGTTTAATTGGCACAAGTAGAGAAATTAAAAGAAGTTATAGAAGTTGCACTTTTAACAAGTAGTCAACCATTAGCTATTGAAGATCTTTCAAGATTGTTTACAGATAAAACAGATAGGTCAACAATTAGAATGCTTCTAGATGAAATAAAAAATGATTGGCAAGATAAATCAATGAATCTAGTTCAGGTTGCATCAGGATTTAGATTTCAAGCAAAAGTAGATTTTACAGAATTTTTAATGCGCTTAACTCCAGACCGAATACCAAGTTACTCACGAGCGGTAATGGAGGTTTTAGCTATTATTGCTTATAGACAACCAGTTACAAGATCTGATATTGAGAAAATTAGGGGTGTATCGCTAAATTCAAATACTTTAAGACAACTTATTGAGAGAGAATGGGTTGATATAATTGGGCAAAAAGAAGTGCCTGGAAGACCTTCTTTGTATGCTACAACAAAATACTTTTTAAATGATTTTGGTTTAAAATCTCTTTCTGAATTACCAGAGTTAAATAATACTCTAGAGCAAGAAATATCTGATACGAATATTGATAAAAATGTAGAAGAAAATCAAGAGAATTAAATTAAGTGTCAGAAAAATCTCCAAAAAAATTTGTAAATAATTCTAATAATTTAAATTCAGGTATAAGAATTCAAAAAGCACTTTCAAAAATTGGGGTTGGATCTAGAAGGGAAATTGAAAGAGCAATTGTTGAAAAGCGTATTTCTGTTAATAATAAGAAAGCTGAATTAGGTCAATCTGTATCAGATAGTGATCGAATTGTGTTCGATGGAAAATTAATTAAGTTAAATTCTAAAAAAAATATAGCCAGAATTTTGATATATAACAAACCTATAGGAGAGATAGTTTCTGAAAGTGATCCAAAAGGAAGGGTAAGTGTTTTTGATAATCTTCCCATAATTAAAAATTCTAAATGGATTTCTATAGGTAGACTAGATTTCAATACTTCAGGCTTATTAATTTTTACTACGGATGGAAATTTTGCTAATAGATTGATGCATCCACGCTATGAAATTGAAAGAGAGTATTCTGTTAGAGTTCTTGGTAAACTTAATAACGAACAAATTGCTGAACTCAAATCTGGCGTAAAATTAGAAGATGGCATAGCAAAATTTCAAAAAATAATTTTCAAGGGAGGCGAAAAATTTAATCATAGTTACCATGTAATTCTTAAAGAAGGGCGTAATCGAGAAGTTCGAAGACTTTTTGAATTTTTTGATATTACTGTAAGTCGTTTAACAAGAATTAGATTTGGAGATATTGTTTTACCTCCAAATTTGAAAAAAGGTAGTTATATTGAGCTTGATCAGAAAGAAGTTAGTAGTATTTTATATAAATTTAGTAACTGATAAATTAAAAAATTTTTTATTTTAATATTTTTGAGATTGTTAATTTGTAAATATCTTTTAGTGTTTCAATATCATCAACATTAACGTTTTCATTTATCTTATGTATTGATTTATTAATAGGGCCAAACTCTACAACTTGGTCACATATTTTTGAAATAAATCGGCCATCAGAGGTTCCGCCAGTAGTCGATACTATTGGTTTAATTCCACTTACTTGATTGATTGCATCTGAAAGTGAGTTAACTAAGACACCAGTTTCTGTAAGGTATGGTTCACCAGAATGTTCCCAGTTAATATCGTAATCTAATTGATGTTTATTTAATATTTTTTCAAACTGAGATTTAAGCATATTTGCTGTATTTTCAGAAGAATATCTAAAGTTAAATAAAATTTCTACAAATCCAGGAACAACATTTGTTGCACCAGTTCCTGCGTTAATATTTGAAATTTGCCAAGAGGTCTTTGGAAAATATTCATTCCCTTCGTCCCAGATTGTTTGAACTAATTCATCAATTACTGGTGCAACATCATGGATGGGATTTTTTATTAATTCAGGGTAGGCAATATGGCCTTGAATACCGTGAACTTTAAGTTTTGCTGATAATGAGCCTCTTCTTCCATTTTTTATAGTGTCACCAAATTTTTCAACACAAGTAGGTTCACCAACAATACAAAAATCTATTTTTTCTTCCTTATTTTTAAGGGCTTCAACAACTTTTACTGTTCCATCTATAGCCACACCTTCTTCATCAGAGGTTATTAATAAACCTAAAGAACCTTTGTGATTTTTATTTTCAGTTAAGAACTCTTCAATACCCACTATAAAAGCAGCTAAGGATGTTTTCATATCAGCTGTTCCACGACCATATAATTTATTATTTTTAATTGTAGGTTTAAAAGGAGGTGAAGCCCATTCTTTTTCTGGTCCTGGTGGTACAACGTCTGTGTGGCCAGCAAATACTAATAAAGGAGCTTCTTGACCCTTTCTAGCATAAAAATTATTAACTTTTCCAAAAGGCATTTTCTCAATTGTAAAACCTAATAATTGTAAGTGATTTATTAATAAATCTTGGCATCCATCATCGAAAGGAGTAATAGATTTTTTTAATATTAATTCTTTAGTAATGCTTAGTGTTTTACTCATGAAATTTTTTTATTAAATTCAGATTCATCAAAACCAATAGTTAAGATTTTATTATTTTTTAAAATTACAGGTCTTTTCATTATGGATGTATTTTCCATAATAAGTTTAATTGCTTTTTTTAAGTCTAATTTAATTGCTTTTTTTGTATCTGGTAATTTTCTCCAAGTCATTCCTCCTTTATTAATTAGAGTCTCCCAATTATAAGGTGAAGGAATATTATTCATCCAATCATTAAGTAATGATTCATTTAATACTGGTTTTTTAACATCGAAAAATTCATAAGGAATATTTTTCATTTCAAGCCAAGATAAGCTTTTTTTAACAGTATTACAATTCTTAATACCATATACTTTTAACATATCAAATACCTCTTAAAAGCTCATTAATACCAATTTTACTTAAAGTTTTTTCATCAACTTTTTTAACAATTACCGCACAATACAAACTATATGAACCATCTTTTGATGGTAAGTTTCCTGATACTACAACAGATCCTTTTGGTATTCTTCCGTAACTAACTTCTCCAGTTTCTCTGTCAAATATTTTTGTTGATTGACCAATATAAACACCCATTGAGATAACAGAATTATCTTCAACTATAACTCCTTCAACAACTTCTGATCTTGCACCGATAAAACAGTTGTCACCAATAATTGTTGGGCCTGCTTGAATTGGTTCTAGTACTCCTCCAATTCCAACTCCACCTGATAAATGAACATTTTTTCCAATTTGAGCGCATGAGCCTACAGTTGCCCATGTATCGACCATAGTTCCTTCATCAACATATGCTCCAATATTTACATATGATGGCATTAACACTACATTTTTACCAATAAAGCTTCCTTGTCTAACCATTGCATTAGGAACTACTCTAAATTCTCCTTCTTCAAAATCTTTATGTTGAAAGTGAGTAAATTTAGATTCAACTTTATCGAAGTAATTAGTATAGTTTCCATTTATTACGGAATTATCTCTAATACGAAATGAGATCAAAACAGCTTTTTTTAACCATTGATGTGTTTCCCATATTTGAGTTGAATCTTTTCTTGAAGCAATTCTCAACGAACCATTGTTAAGGCCAGTTATCACTTCATTAATAGCTTCTTTAAGTTCTTTACTTACAGATTTTGGTGTTATTGAAGAACGATTTTCAAAAGCATCTTCAATAATTGATTGTATATTTGACATAATTTGAATTTCTTTGATGGTAAAAGATGTATTTTACATTAAATGCTTGTGAGAAAGGAAAGGCTTATTTATTTTTATTTTCCTCATATAAATTATTTATTTTTTTTGCGTGTTCAATTAGATTTTTAATTCTATTTTCATTTGAAGGATGGGTGCTTAAAAATTCTGGCATATCAAATTCTGATAATTCACTCATCTTTCTCCACAAACTAACTGCTGCCATTGGATTATATCCAGCGCGAGCGGTTAATTCTAAACCCATTTTGTCTGCTTCTCTTTCTTGCTCTCTACTGTTAGGAAGCGCAAAGAATAATGTAGTTCCTAGGGCTACTGCTTGAACTGCTGCATCTGTTGAGACTCTAGTACCTTTATTAGCAATATATGCTGCAAAACCAATAATTCCAACTTGTTGAACTAGAGCTGTAGACATTCTTTCACGTCCATGTTCACGAAGTGCATGTACAATTTCATGACCAATAACTGCAGCAAGCTCATCATCTGTTGCATTAACTTTTTCAACCAAACCTGAAAAGACCATAATTTTTCCTCCAGGCATACAATAAGCATTTACTTCTTCATTATCCTCTACATTAATTTCCCATTTCCATTCTTTTACATCATCTCGGAAAACTATTGCTTCATCGATAAGTTTATATGAAATTTTTTTAACTCTATTTAGTAAATCTTCATCAGTATTAAGTTTATTATTTTTTTCAGCATTTCTAATCGCTTCTTTATAAGCATCAACAGCCATACTATTTGCTATGAATTTAGGAAGTATTAATAACTGATGTCTTGAAACATTTGAATCACTTTCTAAAGTTGTTGATGCACAACCACTAAGAAATATTAAAATAATAAGAAAAAATTTCATAAATTTATCCTTTTAAAATAATACCTGACTTCCTAATTCAACAACACGATTTACTGGTAAATGGAATTGATTAGTTATATTTTCCGCACTTCTAAATAAAGTAACAAATATTTTTTTTCTTAAAAAGTTCATATTTGCACCTGGCTTAATAATTAAACTTTCTTTACCAATAAAGTATGAAGTATCTGTCGCGTTAATATCAATTCCATATTGTGAGCATTTAGCTAAATCGCGAGGAAGATTTGTAACGTCTTTAAATCCATAATTAATAATAATCTTAAAAAAGTTATGAGGAAGTTTCTCAACTTCAATTAAATTTTGTGGGTTTGAATGCGGATAATCTGCGAATTTTATTTTTAACAAAACAACATTTTTATGAATAACTTTATTGTGTTTTAAATTATGCAATAATGAATGAGGAACTCCATCTGGGTTAGGTGTTAAAAAGATTGCTGTCCCTTTTACACGATTACGAAGATCATTTTTCATAGATTTAAGAAAAGAATTAATTTCCATAGAATCAATTTTTAATTTAAGGTATAAAAGTTTTCTGCCTTTTTTCCAGGTAGTCATTAATAAAAGAAGTATACCGCCTATCAATAATGGGAACCAACCACCATCAGGAACTTTTATAATATTTGCACTAAAAAATATTAAATCTATAACAAAAAATATAGATATTATAAGAGTTGTTTTTAACCAACCCCATTTCCAAACTTCTAAAAATACAAATCCAGCTAAAATTGTTGCGATTACCATATTTAAAGTTATGGCTATTCCATATGCACTTGCCAAAGCACTTGAGTTTTGGAAAATAATTACTACAGACATTACTCCAATCATAAGTATCCAATTTATACGTGGTAGATATATTTGTCCTTCTTTATCTTCAGAAGTATGGTTTATTCTCATTCTAGGTATAAAACCAAGCTGTAAAGCTTGTTTGGAGACAGAAAAAGCACCAGTTATACATGCTTGAGATGCAATAATAGTTGCAAAAGTTGCAAGAATAACCAAGGGAATTGTAAACCATTCAGGAGCCATTAAATAAAAAGGATTTTTAATATTACTTGCATCACTTAAAATAAGAGCTCCTTGGCCAAAGTAATTTAAAGTTAAGGCAGGAAATACAAAACTAAACCATGTTATTTTGATCGGATTACGACCGAAATGGCCCATGTCTGCATATAATGATTCTGCTCCTGTAACACATAAAACTACTGCTCCGAGAGTAATAAATGCTATTGAAAATTGACTATTAAAAAAATTAATTGCATAGATTGGGTTAAGAGCATTTAAAACATAAGGAGCTTGAATAATATTATATATACCAAGAACCGCAAGTGTAATAAACCAAATTAACATTACTGGACCAAACATAATACCAACCGTGCTTGAACCTTTATTTTGCATCCAAAATAATAAAAAAATAATTATTAGCGTAATCGGAACAATAAAACTATGGAAAGTTGGAGTAATTAATTCGATACCTTCTATTGCTGATAAAACTGATATAGCTGGAGTGATCATACCGTCCGCATAAAACATACAAGCACCTAACATCCCAATAAACATTATAATAATTTTCTTTTTCTTGGATTTTGCATTCCGATTTGCTAGTGAGAGAAGGGCCATAATACCTCCTTCACCATTATTATTTGCTCTCATAATAAAAGTAATATATTTAACTGATACTATTAAAATTAAAGACCAAAAAATTATCGATAGTATTCCAAGCATATTAGATTCATTAAGAGCTAAGATATTATTACTAATAGTAAATATTTCTCTAATAGCATATAGTGGACTTGTACCTATATCACCAAAAACAACTCCCAGTGCGGCAAGAGATAATGCCATCATTGATGCATTTTTTGCTTTTATTTGATTCATTTATGATTCTTTATCTTGATTAATTTTTGTAATATTTGCTTCTGCATTACCTTCATAAAACTTTATTTTTATTTTATCATTAACATTCATAGCTGAAGTGTTATTAATAATTTTTTTCTTTTGATTTAATATAATTGAATATCCTCTTGATAATATTTCGTTAGGGTTTAAGTGACCTAAGTTTTGTTTGTATGATCTAATTTGTTCTTTATATTTTTCAAGTTGTGAATTCATAGTTACTTGCATTCTACTTTTAAATGCTAAAATTGAATCATATTGTTTAGCTATTTTTTGCGTTGGAGATATAAGTGCTTTTTCTAGAAAATCAATTTTTTGATTTAATTGTTCAATTTTGTTTTGAATAATATTTATTAAATTAGATTTAAAATATTCTAAATTTCCAAGTAATTCCTCATGACTTAAACTTATAATCTCAGCTGCAGCTGTAGGAGTAGCTGCCCTAAGATCAGCAACAAAATCAGAAATAGTAATATCTGTTTGATGGCCAATAGCAGAAATTATTGGAAGTTTTGAAGAAAAAATTTCTCTAGCTACTAATTCATTATTGAATGACCATAAATCTTCAATAGAGCCTCCACCTCTACATAAAATTAGAATATCCACTTCACTTCTTTGGTTTGCAATTTTTATAGCATCAATAATTCCTTCAGGAGCTTCTTTACCTTGAACTGGAGTGGGGTAAATAATTATTCTTAGTAATTTATTTCTTCTTTTTAAAGTGGTTATAACATCTCTTAAAACTGAAGCATCTGAGGAGGTTATTACTCCAATTGAATTTGGATAAGAGGGTAAAGCTTTTTTTTGTTTTTCATCAAAAAGACCTTCTTTATCAAGCTTTTGTTTTAACTGATTAAATTCTTCAAATAATTTACCTAAACCTGCTTGTTGAAGTGAAGATATATTTAATTGATAATCCCCTCTTTGTTCATAGAGGCCAATATTACATTGCGCTTCAATTAGATCACCATTTTTTGGATCCCATTTTACGTTATTATTTTTTCCTCTAAACATAGTGCAACGAACTTGCGCATTATTATCTTTAAGTGAAAAGTACCAATGTCCTGAACTTGCTTCAATAAAGTTGGATATTTCTCCTTTCACCCAAATTGTAGGAAAATTATCTTGAAGTAATTCTTTAACTAATTTGTTAATTTCTGTTATTGAGAAAATTTTTATTTCAGCTGAATTAAAGTCGTTTATCATAGAGGTATATATATTTATTTAATAAATTTTTTTTGATATCCAATTTAATTATAAATCGTTTATTAAAACTAATTAAATCTAATGCAAAATTTTTTAATATTTAAAAGAATTAACTTACTTGGATCTTTTCTTGCTTTTGCTTTGGTTGGTTTAGCAGTTGTTATACAAACACAATTTAATTTAGAGCCATGTCCTTTATGTGTATCTCAAAGGATTGTTTTTATTGTAATTGGTTTTCTTTTCTTAATTTTTTCTTTTTTAAAACCTAACCAATTAATTAGATTTATGCATATTTCAAGTCTCTTAATTACAAATATTATAGGTATTATTTTTGCTATTAGACATATTATGATTCAAAATAAATGGATTATAGTTCCAGCTGAATGTGGAATTGATTTAAATTATATGTTTGAAAACTTTCCACTCACAGAAGCATTTAGTCTTTTATTTAAAGGTACAGGAGATTGCTCAGAAATTGACTGGTTATTTTTAGGATTTACACTTCCTCAGCTAGCTCTTATTGCTTATATTATGTTTGGCATAATGACTCTTTATATTTACAATAAAATTAATAAATGAATATATTAGAGTCTACAATTGGAAATACTCCTTTAGCTAAAATTCAAAGAATGGCAGATTCATCTATTGGTGAGATTTATTTAAAGTTAGAAGGAAATAATCCTGCTGGCTCGGTTAAGGATAGAGCAGCTTTTTCAATGATTCAGCAAGCTGAATTAAGAGGTGATATTAAGCCAGGAGACACTCTAATAGAGGCAACATCTGGAAACACTGGAATAGCTTTAGCTATGGTTGCAGCGATGAAGGGTTATAAAATTATTCTAATTATGCCAGAAAATCAATCTATAGAAAGACGACAAACAATGAAAGCATTTGGTGCTGAATTATTATTAACTTCTCAAGAAGGAAGTATGGAATTAGCACGTGATAAAGCGATTGAAATGCAAAATCAAGGAAAAGGTAAAGTTTTAGATCAATTTGGAAATCAGGATAATCCAAAAGCACATTATGATGGTACTGGGCCTGAAATATGGCGTGATACAAAAGGAGCAGTAACTCATTTTGTATCTAGCATGGGAACAACTGGCACAATTGTAGGAACATCTAAGTTTCTTAAGGAAAAGAATCCCTCAATACAAATTATTGGAGTGCAACCAGAAGAGGGTGCTCAAATACCAGGTATACGAAAGTGGCCAGATGAATATTTACCTAAAATTTTTAACGATAAAAATATAGATAGTATAAAAAATGTAAGTCAAAAAAATGCCGAAGATACAGCAAGAAATCTTGCTAAGCAAGAAGGAATTTTTTCTGGCGCATCAACTGGAGGTGCATTATATATAGCTCTTGAGATTGCAAAAAAAGATCCTAAGGCAGTTATAGTTTCGATTGCTTGTGATAGAGGAGATCGTTATTTATCAACAGGAATTTTCCCCGCTTAAACTGTGATATTTACTTTAGTTTTTAATTTAGAAGCTATTACAGATATTTTAACTATTCGACAGCAATACAAAATTAACGATGATTTAAGTGATAAAAATGAAGAGTAAAAGTAATAATATGACTGAATTAGCAATCATAAGTTCTGTAAATCATGAAGGTAAAGGAATTGCTTATAAAGATGATAAAACTATATTTATTGATAATGCTCTTCTTAATGAAGAAGTTGAATATAAAATTATAAAAAAGAAAAAAAACTTAGCATTTGCGAAAAGTTTAAATATAGTAAAATCTTCATCACAAAGAATCGAAGCAAAATGTAATGTGTATGGGATTTGTGGCGGCTGCTCAATGCAGCATTTTGATGAAGGAGTTCAATTAGCTTATAAACAAAGGGCATTTGAAGAAACATTAAAACATGTAGGAAATATTTTTCCAGAAAATATATTAAGCCCAATATCTGGACCTTCGTGGCATTATCGGCATAAAGCAAGATTAAGGGTAAAGTTTGTTGAAAAAAAACAGAAGGTATTAATTGGTTTCAACGAAAAAATGTCGCATTTTTTAACAAATATGAATACATGTTCTATTTTACCAAAAAAAATTTCAGACTTAATTGAACCTCTTCAAAATTTATTTTTTAAATTATCAATAAGAGATAAAATTCCTCAAATTGAATATGCATCTAATCAGATTCGACATGTTTTAGTTATTAGAATACTTGAGTCATTAACTGAGAATGATAAAAGTCTTTTAAAATATTTTCAGGATTTAAATAAAATTGAATTTTGGATTCAGACTAAAGGGTACGATACTGTTAGACCACTTTTCAGTAAAACAACAAATAAATTAGTATATAAAAATAAAGAATTTAATTTAAATTTTTCATTTAACCCAACAGACTTTACTCAGATTAATCCATTTATTAATCAAATATTAATTAGAAAAGTAATGGCATTATTAAATCCTTCAAAAAATGATTTAATTTTTGATTTATTTTCTGGTGTTGGAAATTTTGCTCTTCCTATCGCAACTTCTGGAGCGAAAGTCTTAGCAATAGAAGGTGATGAAATGCTTGTTGACTCTGGAAATAAAAATGCAATTGAAAATAATTTAAGTAAGAATTTAAATTTTAAAAAAATAGATTTATTTGATATTAATAGACAGGAATTAGTTGAATTAGGGCAGGCAAATAAGTGGTTAATCGATCCTCCTAGAGTTGGTGTAAAAGATTTAATAAATTTATTAGATGACGAGATAAAGCCAGAATTAATTATATATATATCTTGCAATCCTGCTTCTTTAGCAAGAGATTCTAATATATTAGTAAATGAAAAAGATTATATTTTTAGAAAGGGAGGTATAGTCAATATGTTTCCACATACTTCTCATGTTGAATCAATCGCTTTGTTTGAGCGAAATGAATAATATAAGTAGATGCATAGTAATACTTTTTTCTTATTTTTTTCTATTGACTGGTTGCTCTGAAAAAAATTCACAAAATATTATTTCTTTTGGTATAGCTCAAGTACCACAAAATTTAGACCCTAGATTTCAATCTGATGCAGCCTCTGAAAGATTATCAGCATTACTTTATTCTCCTTTATTTTATTTTAGTAATAATTATCAACTTAAATCTAATATAGTTAATTGGGAAAAAATTACATCTTTGAAATATAAATTTACTATTAAAAAGAAATTACCTATTTTTCACCATAAAAAAAATATGGATATTGATGACATTATTGTTACTTTAAATAATTTAAGAAATCAGGAAAGATCGCCATTTTATGAGGAATTAAAAAATATAAATAATGTTACTAAATTATCTAAATTATCTTTTGAAATCAATTTACTTAAAAAAGATAATAATTTTTTAACTCGCCTTTCTTTTTTTATTCTGCCAGAAGACTTACTTAATAATAATCATAACTTTTCTATTAATCCCATTGGATCTGGACCTTTTATATTTGTAAAAAACAATCCTAACCTTAGAATAAAGCGAATTAGTGATAATCAAATAATCGAATTAATTAAAATTAAAGACCCTACTGTAAGAGTACTTAAATTAATAAATGGGGAAATTGATTTATTGCAAAATGATATACCTTTGGAAATGATTAGGCTTTTAAAAGATAAAGAAAGAATTATATCTTTAACTGAATTTGGCGCAAATGTTTCCTATATCGGCTTTAATTTTAATGATAAATTATTAAAACAAACTAAATTTAGAAAAGCTTTAAGCTTGGCGATTGATCGTCAATCATTGATAAATTATTTTCTAAATGATAAAACTAGAATTGCAGAGCAAATTTTACCACCGGAACATTGGGCAAGTGAGAAAGTTAATTCAATTACTTATAATCCTAATCTAGCCAAAAAATATATAGAAGAATTAGGTATTACAAAACCAATTTTAATTACATTTAAAACTTCTACTGATCCTTTTAGAGTAAAAATAGCAACATTACTTCAGAAACAATTAGAAATTATTGGCGTAAAATTAATTATAAAATCACTTGATTGGGGAACATATTTTAAAGATATTCAGGCAGGTAATTTTCAATTATATTCTTTAACTTGGGTTGGAATAAGAAACCCTGAGATTTATGAAAAAATCTTTTATTCCAAACTTACTCCACCTGAAGGTTTAAATAGAGGAAAGTATATTAATAAAATAACTGATAGTTTAATTATGGAAGCAAAAGAATTAAATATATGGAAGAAAGTTATTAAAAAAGTTCATACTGATAATGTATTTCTTCCTTTGTGGTATGAGGGAAATTTTGCTGCTTTTAATAAAAATATAAGTGGTTATCATATTCATTTAGATGGAAATTGGAATGCTTTAAAAACTGTTAGGAAGAATTATGGCGTTATCAATTAATGTATCAATAAAAAATCAAAGATTAACTATAATTCATAATAATAAGAAAATTAGATCTTATTTTGTCTCAACTGCGTTAAAAGGAATAGGTCAAACTAAAAATAGCTTTAAAACTCCTATTGGACTTCATTATATTCGAGTAATGATTGGTAAAGATTTACCAAAATTAAGTATTTTTGAGGGTAGAAGATATACAGGAAAGATATGGACTAAAGAAATTTCAGAATTAAATCCTAATCATGATTGGATTCTATCTAGAATTTTATGGTTATCAGGAAAAGAAATAGGAATTAATCGTTTAGGCAATTGTGACACAATGCAAAGATATATATATATTCATGGAACTCCTAATGAAAAAGAGCTTGGAAAACCGATATCTCATGGATGTATAAGGATGGCAAACAAAGATGTTATTGAGCTTTTTAAATTAGTTTCTGTAGGAACGATTGTTCATATTGATGAAAAATAATTTTCCAATAATATTATTTTCATCTTTTTTACAAATATTAGGTATTTTTATTGTTACCTTTTTTATATTACATCTAATACCAGGTGATCCAATACAAGTAATGTTAGGTGAGTCGGCTGCAGTTTCAGATCAAATTAAGTTAAGAGCTGAATTAGGTTTAGATCAGCCAATATATAAACAACTGATTGATTCATATTTACAAATAATTCGTGGTGATTTTGGTAAGTCTATTTTGACTGGTATGCCAATTAAAGAGCAAATAAGTATTGCTATGAAGAATACTTATATTCTTGCTTTAACTGCGTTATGCATTTCAATAATATTTGGTATAGCTGGAGGAGTAATTGCAGCCAAATATGTAGATAGTTTTTTAGATAGAATTATTATCAATTCAAGTTTATTTTTTATATCTATCCCACACTTTTTTTTAGGACCATTATTAATGCTTTGTTTGTCAATTTGGTTAGGCTGGCTACCAATTAGTGGAATGAATAGCCCATCTTCTATAATTTTACCAGCGTTAACATTATCGCTTGGTATGTTAGCTATTATTATAAAAATGACCAGAAATTGTATGATTGAAATAGCAGATTCAGATGCTGTAAGAACTGCAAGAGCAAAAGGTATGAAAGAATGGAGTATTACTATTCATCATATATTTCGATTAGTTTTAATACCATTGATAACTATCATTGGAATGCAATTTGGATCGTTATTATCAGGAGCTGTTATTACAGAAACATTATTTAGCTGGAATGGACTTGGAATGCTTTTAGTTGATTCAATTCAAACGAGAGATTATCCCATTACTCAAGCATGTATTTTTATTATTGCTATTTCATATGTTTTTGTGAATTTATTTACCGAGATTCTATATAAAATTATGGATCCAAGAATGAAGGATATATAGGAAATGAATAAATTAGTTTTTTTTATAATTTGTTTTTGGGTGATAGGGATTATTATAAAATTATTTTTTGGTTTTGATTCTAATCAAATGATATTTAGTGAGATTTTAATTAAGCCTAATTTTTCTTCATGGTTAGGAAGGGATGATTATGGAAGAGACATTTTTTATCGTTTAATTGATGGATTTTTAAATTCTTTCGAGATAATTTTTCTTGTTACTATTATTTCAGGCTTTGTTGGAGTTTTAATTGGTGTAATTTCAGGTTATTTTGGTGGAAAATTAGATTTGTTTGTAAGATATATAACTACATTATTTATGGCATTTCCTGGTATTTTATTAGCAATTGCTTTTGCTGCCATTTTGAGCCCAGGAAAAATTAATTTAATTTTTGCTTTATCTATAGGTGGTTGGGTTGGTTATGCAAGGCTTGCAAGAGCCCAAACAGTTTTAATTAAAAATTTAGATTTTGTTAAAGCTTCGGAGTCTATGGGAAGTTCGCGTAAAAAAATAATTACAAATCATATTTTACCTTCATTAAAAACTCCTTTAATAGTTGAAGCTACATATGCTGTGGCTGGTTTAATTATTGCAGAAGCGAGTCTTTCTTTTATTGGGTTGGGTTTGCAGGCACCAATGGCATCATGGGGTGGAATGATGAGGGATAGCGTAAGATTTTTGTTAGTATCGCCGCATTATGCATTATTTGTTGGCCTTAGTATTATGTCTTTAGTATATTGTATTAATTTTTTCGGCGATTATTTAAATAAAAAATGGGATATTAAAAGAATTGAGAATTAATAATAAATATCACTTTTTATTTTTAAAGGCTAAGGATCTTTGAAATGACTTGCTTAATGATTGATATTGAAGGATTAAGTTTAATTAATTCTGATATTAAAAGAATTAATCATCCATTAATTGGAGGAATTATTTTATTTGCAAGAAATTATAAAAATAAATCTCAACTTATAAATCTCGTTAAATCAATAAGACAGATTAAACAAAATCTTATTATCGCTGTTGATCAGGAAGGGGGGCGAGTTCAAAGATTTAAAAATGAATTTACTAAGATTCCTGAAATGAAACAGATTGGAAAAATTTATCAAAAAGATAAAGTGTATGCAAAAAAAATTGCCAAATTAATTGGATGGATAATTGCAGAAGAGTTAGCAGCAATAGATATTGACTTTAGTTTTACACCAGTTTTAGATGTTGATTATGGATCTAGCTCAGTTATTGGAGATCGAGCTTTTCATAAAGAGGTAGAACCAATTTCTGTTTTAGCAAGCTCTCTTGTAGAAGGTTTAAATTTTGGTGGTATGCAATCTGTTGGAAAACATTTTCCTGGTCATGGATTTATAAAAACTGATACTCATACAGAAGTAGCAATAGATGATAGACCATTAGAAACTATTCAAAATAATGACATGTTAACTTTTAACAATCTTATTAAAATAGGAATTAAAGGTATTATGCCTTCACATATAATTTATTCATCATGTGATCAAAACCCATCTGGACTTTCAAAGTTTTGGCTTCAAGATCAATTAAGAAACCGATTAAATTTTAAAGGAGCAATTTTTAGTGACGATATGAGTATGCAAGCTGCAAAGAGCTCCCAAAAAAGTATAACTTTAAGAGTTCAGAATGCTCTAATTGCTGGTTGTGATATGGTGCTTGTTTGCAATTCTCCAAATGAGGTAGATAAGTTGATTAGAGAATTAGAATGGGATATTAATTTAGAATCTATTAAAAGACTTGAATTAATGAAATTAGATAGAAAGAAAAATAAAAAGAATAATAAAAATTATTGTAATTGTACTATTGAAGAAGCTTGTTCAATTATTTCAAATTTATAAAGAATTTATTTTTGTAATAAAATTATCTTGAACTTTATGTTTATAGGTTTTATCCTATCAAGGTATTAATTAAATTTTATAAGGATTTTAAACAATTATGCAAAACAATTTTGATGTTTCGGCTCAGTCACAATCAGTATTAGCCACAAATAAGGTTTTAAGAAATACTTATGCATTATTAGGATTTTCATTAATTCCAACAGTCATCGGTGCTTTAATTGGAATGACTATGAATTTTGGATTCATGGCTCAGAGTCCAATGATGTCTTTTATTTTGATTCTCGCAGGAATGTTTGGGATGTTTTATCTTATAAGAAAAAATAAAAATAATAGCTTGGGCGTTGTATTTTTGTTAGGGCTAACTTTTTTAATGGGTATTCTTTTAGGCCCAATACTTCAAGCAGCATTTAGTTTAAGTAACGGCGGCCAATTAGTAAGTCTTTCTGCAGGCGGCACTGCAACAATTTTTCTTGTTTTATCTGGAATTGCGAGTACTACAAAAAGAGATTTTTCATTTATGGGTAAGTTTTTAATGATTGGTTTAGTTCTTTTAATTTTAGCTATGTTTGCTAATATTTTCTTTCGAATTCCAGCAATGTCTTTAGCAATTTCAGGGGTAGCGGTTCTTATATTTTCAGGCTTTATTCTTTATGATGTTAATAGAATTGTAAGAGGCGGAGAAACTAATTATATAATGGCTACTTTGGCATTATATCTAGATATTTATAATTTATTTGTACATTTACTTCATATTCTTATGGCGGTAATGGGAAGGCGTTAATGGGAAATAGATATTAACTAAATATAAATAAAAAACCGTGATTTAATTCACGGTTTTTTTATCTTTTATTTTTAAAAAATTTTTGAAGTAATGTTTTAGATTCCTTTTCCAAAATTCCTCCATGAATAGTGGCGCAGTGATGATTTAAATCTTTATTATCATTAAGATTTATTATGCTTTCGCAAGCACCTGTTTTTTTATCATACGCTGCAAAGAATAGTTTGTTTATTCTTGCATGGAAAATAGCGCCAAGGCACATAACACATGGTTCAAGAGTTACATATAGGGCGCAATCTATAAGTCTGTAATTATTAAGATATTTGCACCCATTTTGAATAGCTATAATTTCAGCATGCGCGCAAGGATCATTTTTAGAAATACATAAATTATGAGCATTAGCAATAATTTTATTTTTATAAACTAAAATTGCCCCCACAGGCACTTCATCTTTTTTATAAGATAGTCGTGCTTCTTTTAATGCTTCATTCATTTCTTTTATGAATGTTGAACGTTTTGGTTTATT
>ERZ1046876.691-NODE-691-length-24836-cov-13.400589_pt1 | contig 24836 bp, 22 predicted proteins | sample MGYA00383094_ERZ1046876 | MGnify/ENA primary metagenome ERZ1046876 (study PRJEB29581, sample SAMEA5548364) | metagenome | biome: marine; feature: coastal; material: water | depth 50 m | study: Short-term variability in the microbial, nano- and picoplankton...
TGCAGCGAGTAATGATTGCTATGGCAATAGCTTGTAAGCCAAAATTATTGATTGCCGATGAACCTACAACCGCCCTTGATGTCACTGTTCAAAAAGAGATAATAGTTCTTTTAAAAGAAATTCAAAAAGAGACTAAAATGAGTCTACTTTTTATATCTCATGATTTAGGGTTGGTTTCACAAATTGCAGATCGTACGTTAGTTATGTATCAAGGTAATATTGTTGAAGAGGGGACTGCTCACGAAATCTTTAAAGCTCCAAAAAAAGAATATACAAAAGCTTTAATGTCTGCTCGCCCTGGATTAAAAGGAAGACTAAAAGTGCTGCCAACCATTCACTCAATAACTAAAAAAGAGTTTGTTCCTATAAAAGTAACACCACAGGAAAGAGCATTTAAACATAAAAAAATATATACTAAAACACCTATTTTAGAAATTTTAAACGTAAAAAAAGAATATTATTCTGATGTTGGATTTTTCAATAAAAAGAAAATAGTTAGAGCAGTTGATGATGTAAGTTTTAAAGTGTTTGAAGGAGAAACTCTAGGATTGGTTGGAGAATCTGGATGTGGAAAATCAACTCTAGGTAGGGTTATATTGCAACTAGATAAATCAACGAGTGGGAGTATCAAGTTCAGGGGAAAAGAACTCACGACGTTATCGCCTAATGAATTAAGAAAACTCAGAAAAGATATTCAGCTTATTTTTCAAGATCCTTATTCTTCACTTAATCCGAGGATGGTAGTAGGAGAGATAATTTTAGAACCTATGCGAGTACATCGAATAGGGAATAATGATCGAGAAAGAAAAAATAAAGTTATAAGTATTTTAAAAAGCGTAGAATTGGACGCTAGTTTTTTTAATCGATATCCACATGAATTATCTGGAGGACAAAGACAACGAGTTGGTATTGCAAGAACCATTGCTATGGAACCAAAGCTGATTGTATGCGATGAATCAGTATCTGCCCTGGACATATCGGTTCAAGCTCAAGTACTCAATTTATTAAATGAGTTGAAAGAAGATTATGGTTTCACTTACATTTTTATATCTCATGATTTAGCGGTTGTTAAATTTATGGCGGATCAACTCTTGGTTATGAAAGATGGAAAAATTGAAGAAATTGGTGATGCAGATGAGATTTATGCAAATCCTACTAAAGAATATACTAAAAAATTAATTGAATCCATTCCAAAGGAAATTTGAGTTTTACTTGTACAATGAAAAAGATTAGTTTTTAATCCATTTAGAGGTATAGGAATCAATCTTATTACTAATAGTTATAAAATAAATACCTTTAGATATTCCTGAAACATCAATAACTGTATTTGAAATAAAATCGGAGGTATACACAACAGCACCTGTTATAGATATTATCGTTAGGTTATACGTTTCTATATCATTTAATGCTTTTAAAGAAACAAAATCATTCGATGGATTAGGATAAAAAGAAAAAGGGAAGTCATTATCAAAATCACTTAAACCAAGAGACTCACAATCACTACTTTCATCAAACAAAATCTGTAATTCTGTAATCGGCTCTATTTGATCATTACTTCCAGTTCTAACAGATAATAAAAAAGAAGGATCTCCAAATGTATCTGAAGGTTGAGCAACTTTTACAAAAGCAAACAAAGATGAAGTTCCATTATTTGTACAACGAAAATCAGCACCAACAATATTAGCACCTTGTAATGCCCCCATTAATTTACACGCAAGATCACCCTCGGTATTTAAAAACCCGGCTTCCATACCATTCAATACTTCTTCTCCTAATAAAATATTTCCTTGAATAGAATAATTTGGTCCTGTAATATCATTTTTATAGTCATCAGTAGCAACACCTGTATAAGCAGCTGTTTCAATATTTTCTCCAACTTTACCAACAATTCCATACTGCCTAAATTGAGGTTGATTTTGAACATCGTTGTTAATTAACCATTCAATTATTTCACTTGGCGTATATCCTTCGTTCATTCTCGCCCTTGCGTTTGCTTGATTTGCAGGTATATAATATGCTTGTGAATTTATAGCCCCAAGACCAGGAAATAATTCTCCTAAAAAATCATCTGTTGGAAGATTGTTAGCATCTAAGTCAACACAAGAAGCTCCAGCACTACCTACCTCTCCTGTATTTGGATCCATGGCAACTATTGAAAACGTATCTTGACTAATTCCATTTATAATACCTATGATCATAAATAGTGTACTTAAGGTAATATTTCTCATCTCTATTTTTTTAAAATTTTATTTCCGGGATGTCACCTTCAATTATAAGATTTCCCTCAGTAGCATTTTTAATTTCTTCTATACTCACCCCCGGAGCTCTTTCTAAAAGCTTGAACGAATTATTGACAATTTCTAGTACTGCAAGATTACTTACTATCTTTTTTACACAATTAACGCCTGTCAAGGGTAAGCTGCATTTTTTTAATAATTTAGAATCACCGACTCTATTAGTGTGCATCATTGCTACTATAATATTTTCTGCTGAAGCTACTAAATCCATAGCCCCTCCCATTCCTTTTACCATTTTCCCGGGAATTTTCCAATTAGCGATATCGCCATTTTGAGATACTTCCATCGCACCAAGGATTGTTAAGTCAACATGTTGACCTCTAATCATTGAAAAACTCATAGCAGAATCAAAAAAAGAAGCTCCGGGCAATGTCGTAATAGTTTGTTTCCCTGCATTAATTAAATCCGGGTCTTCCTCACCTTCAAAAGGGAAAGGCCCCATACCTAACACACCATTTTCACTTTGAAAGTCTACTTCGATATCTTTTCTTACAAAATTTGCTACTAAAGTTGGAATGCCTATTCCTAAATTTACGTAGTAGCCATTCTTAACTTCTTTTGCTATTCTTTGAGCAATTTGTTCTTTACTTAATGCCATTAGTTTCGCTTTCTTACCGTTAATTGTTCTATCCTTTTTTCATACCTATTTCCTTGGAATATTCTTTGAATAAAAATTCCAGGAATATGAATTTGATTGGGATCAAGAGATCCAACAGGAACCAACTCTTCCACTTCAGCAACTGTAATTTTTGCAGCTCCACACATATTTGGATTAAAGTTGCGCGCACTGCCTTTAAATATCAAATTACCAGCAGCATCTCCTTTCCAAGCTTTTATAAAAGCGAAGTCAGCGTTAAAAGCATATTCTAACAGGTGCATTTTCCCATTAAACACTCTACTTTCTTTACCCTGTGCGACTTCAGTACCATAACCTGCTGGTGTATAAAAAGCAGGAATCCCGCTTTGAGCTGCGCTACAACGTTGAGCCAAAGTTCCCTGAGGAATTAATTCTACTTCTAATTCTCCACTTAGCATTTGCCGCTCAAACTCTGCATTTTCTCCAACATAAGACGAAATCATTTTTCGAATTTGTTTTTTCTGAAGTAATAATCCCAAACCAAACTCATCGACTCCTGCATTATTTGAAATACAAGTAACATCTTTAACATTTAATCGCACCAGTTCTGCAATAGCGTTCTCTGGGATTCCGCTTAATCCAAACCCCCCTAACATAAATGTCATACCGTTTTTTACACCTTGACAAGCTAATTGAACATCAGAAACAGTTTTATTAATCATAGCTAAAATGTTTTTTAATTTTTATATTTTTTTGAGTTAGATTCAAATAACAAGTAAGGAATTCCAATAACCATAGCGGTCCAAAAAGCATAATTTGGTAGGGCCCAATTTTCAGTTATGTTCCCCACAAGAAGTCCTAGTATTATAATGAACCCCATTCCAAACATAACATTCCTAAAAACAGTTGCAATTTTTTCAATATTATATTTTTCTTTTTCTTTTTTTAACATGGTATTGTAACCAGCTATGAGGAAATACATTTTTCCATATTTTATTAAAATTCCAAAAACAATAAATAAAATAGCAGTTATCAACATATTTTTTTACATTTTAACGTTATTGTCGGGCTTAAGTTAAAACTCATCTTGGTATTCATTTTCTATTACCTGTTGACTTTCTTTCCACTTTTCACAGTCTGTCTCGATAGAAATAACCTCTGGAGCCGTAAAGTCTTCTTTTGAAATTTTGAGGTCTTCATTGTTATAGCAATCTTTCATATAATTTGCCCAAATGGGGAGTGCCATAGAAGCACCTTGACCATAAGCGATTGTAGAAAAATGAGTAGAACGATCTTCACCTCCAACCCATACTCCAGTTGCTAAATTTGGAACGACCCCCATAAACCAACCATCACTTTGGTTTTGAGTAGTTCCAGTTTTACCAGCAATAGAATTTGTGAATTTCCAGGGGTACCCAGTTATAATATCCTTGTAAACAGGAATGTTTAATGCCCAGTCTGATCTTAATCGCTGACCAGATCCGGATTGCGTAACTCCTTCCATCAAACTTATCGTCACGTAGGCCGCCTCTTCGCTTAGAACGTCTCTGGCTTCTGGAATATGTTGAAATAAAACAGTACCATTTTTATCTTCAATTCTAGTGATTAAAGAGGGCTTAATGTAAACTCCTTGATTGGCAAAAGTACTATACGCACCTACCATTTCATACAAGGATACATCAGGAGTTCCTAGCGCAATGGAGGGCACCTCTAATATTTTTTTTGTATCAACACCCATTTTACCAACCAAATCTAGTACAGGTTTTGGCCCAACTCTGTCAATAAGTCTTGCGGTAACCGTGTTTACGGATTGCGCTAATGCAGCTTTTAGAGTCAACATTCCACCATACTTATCGCTTGAATTTTTTGGCGTCCAAGGTTCATTTAATCCATATTTACCTACTTCGATGGTATGTAAAGTATTTGGCAAGGTATCGCAGGGCGACATGTGCATTTGGTCAATTACGGTTGCATAGACAAAGGGTTTAAAAGTAGAGCCAATCTGACGCTTTCCTCTTTTCACCATATCGTATTTAAAATATTTATAATCGATTCCTCCTACCCATGCTTTTACTTCGCCTGTTTGAGGTGTCATGGACATTAACGAGGCTTGAAGGATTGACTTGTGATATCTTATGGAGTCCATAGGAGTCATTAGAGTGTCAATATCTCCACCCCAAGCAAAAATCTCCATTTTAGTTTTTTTATAAAAACTTGCCCTTATCTCTTTTTCAGACTTCCCTTGTTTTTTCATTTCCCTCCATCGATCACTCCTTTTCATTGCAGATTTTAAAATAAAATCAACTTCTTCATCAGTTACCTCTCTAAATGGAGCTAAATCATTGTCTTTATTTTGCTTGTCAAATTCGTTTTGAAGATTTCGCATATGACTGTTAACAGCGTTTTCAGCGTATTCTTGCATTTTAGAATCTATCGTAGTATAAATTTTTAGTCCATCACTGTAAATATTGTATTTTGAACTATCTGCTTTTGAATTTTTCTTACTCCAGTCGTGCATAAAATTTCGAGTGTATTCTCTAAAATAGGTAGCAATCCCTTTATCGTGTCCTTGAGGAGTAAATTTGATATCTAGTTCAGTATTTTGGATAGAATCTCGTAAGTTATCGGAGATAAATTTATATTTTGCCATTTGACTTAAAACAACATTTCTTCTGTTTTTTACTCCTACTGGATTACGAATGGGATTATATAACGACGAGTTTTTAAACATTCCCACAAGAATTGCCGCTTCCGAAATGGTAAGGTCTTTAGGGGCTTTATCAAAATAAATATGAGCAGCAGACTCGATACCAATCGCTTGATTTAAAAAATCATACTCATTAAAATACATAGTTATGATTTCTTCCTTGGTATAACGTTCCTCCAATCTAATAGCAATGACCCACTCTTTAGATTTTTGAAGAATTCTCTCCAGTATATTTTTTGAAGCATTTTCAGTGAAAAATAATTTTGCTAACTGTTGTGTGATTGTGCTTGCGCCTCCTTTGCTCCCCAGGAAAGCAATCGCTCTTAAGGTACCTCTCGCATCAATCCCAGAATGATCAAAAAAACGAATGTCTTCAGTTGCTATGAGGGCATCTACAAGATGCCTCGGAAGTTCTTTGAAATTTACAGGAGTTCTATTTTCTTTATAAAACTTTCCGATGGTCTTTCCATCGATAGAAATGATCTCTGTTGCTAGATTTTTTTCGGGATTTTCGAGGCTAGTTTCGTCGGGTAAATTTCCAAAAACTCCCCAGGAAGCTGAAAGAAAAACAATAACAACAACAAATAAGCCAATACTAAATAGCCCCCAGAACAGTTTGATATTTCGTTTTTGACTAATGGTGTTTCTTTCTTTTTTTGTTCCTTTTTGCTTCGTCATAAATTATTTAAACGTATTTTTTCTACACTGAACCCTACATCAATAATTCCCTCTAGATTTTTAACGCCACTTACAGTACCGTTATTGCGCATTGCCTGTGATATACTAACCGTGTAGGTTCCTTTTTCATTGAGAAAAATATGTTCTTTATACCACAATTTATTCTCCTTAACATTGCCGATTCCATTTCCCAACCAAGTTCCGTCTGGCTTTGCCATTTGGTATTCTAAGGTGTCGGTAACGACTCTTCCATAAGGAGAATTCATCACAACAATTAAATAAATATTATTGAATTTATAATCGTTGGTATTCCTGAGATTAATAAATAAATTATAACCTTTCAAGCTATCTAACTCCGGCAAATTAAATGTTACAATTTCTTCCTTTTTCCATACTCCTGGTAATTCTTTGTTCATGCTAATTATAGTTTTTGAATCGCATGAATAAATCAGTATTAAAAAAAATGAAAACACAAAAAATCTAGACATTCTTTTTACTTTTTTTATTTTGATAAGATTTTTTGTTTCTGGATTTATTTCTGTTCCTAGAGTTTCTTTTTTTGTTATTTTTAGATTTAGGTTTATCAAAACGAGTAAGGCTGTCTTGACCTACAACATTTTCAAATATTTTTGTTTCAGAAATCTTTTCCTCTACAACATAGTCTTCCAAGCTAGTTATTTTAACACCTTTTTTATTCAACGCAATAATTTCATTAGCCTTATCAACACTAATTTTATGCCAATTCATACCTTGTTTTTCGTAACCGTACCACAGAAGTCTTTTAAAAATATCTGTTTTTTGACAAATGGCATTTCCTTTCTCTGTAATTAATTTTATGTCACTTTTAGGGATATCTTTTAACGCATCTAAGTAGGTGTCTAATTCGTAATTTAGACAGCATTTTAACTTTCCGCATTGACCTGCCAATTTTTGAGGATTTAGAGAAAGTTGTTGGTAGCGAGCCGCAGAGGTTTTCACAGATCTAAAATCAGTTAACCAGGTAGAACAACACAACTCGCGCCCGCAGGATCCTATTCCACCCAGCCTAGCAGCCTCTTGTCTAAACCCAACCTGTTTCATTTCGACCCTTGTACTAAACGCACTGGCAAAATCTCTAATTAATTGTCTAAAATCTACTCGTTCCTCAGCGGTGTAATAGAATGTTGTTTTAGACCCATCACCTTGGTACTCAATATCAGAAATCTTCATTTTTAATCCTAAATGAATAGCAATCTCACGAGATCTTTTTTGAATTTCAGCCTCTTTAGCTCTAACTGTTTGCCAAACATCAATATCTTTTTGAGTCGCTTTTCTGTATATTTTTGGGAGGTCTTCTACGTTTAAAACTTGGCTCTTCTTTTTCATTTGTACTTTTACCAATTCACCGGTAAGGGTAACAATCCCTATATCATGCCCTGACATTGCCTCAGTAGCCACAATATCACCAATGGATAAAGATAAATTTTCTGTATTTTTATAAAAGTGCTTTCTCCCATTTTTAAAGCGAACTTCTATTCCAATAAACGGTTTTTGATCACCAGGTAACGACATATTAGACAACCAATCGAAGACGGTTAACTTATTACAGCCATCAGACCCACATGTACCGTTATTTTTACAACCTTTTGGTTGTCCATCAGTCCCAGAACTACAACTTGTACAGCCCATAATTTTATATAAAGCTCCTATTTTTTTATAAGAGACGTCGATTAAACATTACTAAACCTAAATCGGTTTATACTAGGAGTAAAGATATTAATTCTAAACAAACCTAGTTAAGGTATTTTAGTTTTTCTTCTTTTTACCTTTGTACTGCTAACAAAGAAATAGTACATTAGCATATTCACATTTTCAATAAAAAAAACAGACTAATGAGCAACGAAAAAGACGCAAAATTAAAAGCATTAAAGCTAACTTTAGATAAACTAGATAAAACATACGGTAAGGGGACTGTTATGAAAATGGGAGATGCGGCGATTGAAGATATGGAAGTTATTCCAACAGGATCTTTAGGCTTAGATGTTGCTCTTGGCGTGGGAGGTTATCCAAAAGGGAGAGTTGTTGAAATTTACGGACCAGAATCATCGGGAAAAACTACATTGACCTTACATGCAATTGCGGAGGCTCAAAAAAAAGGAGGAATAGCTGCATTTATTGATGCTGAACACGCATTTGATAGGTATTATGCAGAAGATCTTGGAGTCGATGTTGAAAATTTAATTATTTCGCAACCAGATAATGGCGAACAGGCACTAGAAATAACCGATAATTTAATTCGTTCAGGGGCTATAGATATTATTGTTATCGATTCTGTAGCTGCACTAACTCCTAAAAGTGAGATAGAAGGTGAAATGGGCGATTCAAAGATGGGGCTTCACGCTCGGTTAATGTCACAAGCTTTACGTAAATTAACAGGATCTATCAGCAAAACAAAATGTACGGTAATTTTCATTAATCAATTGAGAGAAAAGATTGGAGTTATGTTTGGTAATCCAGAAACAACAACAGGAGGGAATGCACTAAAATTCTATGCTTCTGTGAGAATTGATATCAGAAGATCTACCCAAATAAAAAACACAAATAGCGAAGTTTTAGGAAATAAAACAAGAGTCAAGGTTGTCAAAAATAAAGTGGCTCCACCATTTAAGACGGTTGAATTTGATATTGTTTACGGAAAAGGAATTTCAAAAGTTGGTGAAATTATAGATCTAGGAGTTGATTTTGAAATTATTAATAAGAGCGGTTCTTGGTTTAGTTATGATGAAACAAAATTGGGGCAAGGTAGAGAGGCCGTTAAAAACTTACTTCTGGACAATCCTGAGTTAATGGATGAACTTGAACAAAAAATAAAAGAGGCAATAGCAGAAAATAAATAGTATTTTCTTCTTCTTACGCAACCTATTTGTTCATTGGGTATCTACCCTATGTAGAATCCTTTAGAAGTTGTATTTTTAAATTAATTCAGCATTTTATAAAAGTTTAAGGTACTACGTTTGACATTAGAAGAGCTCATATCAAATTGTAAAAAGCAAGATTTAAAAGCTCAGGAAGAGTTATACAAGAAATTTTCGGGTATATTATTCGCTGTCTGCTTGAAGTATTCTCCAAATTATCAAGAAGCGGAGGATAACTTACAAGATGCTTTTCTAACTATTTTTAAACGTATTGAACAGTTTAAAAGTAAAGGTTCTTTTGAGGGCTGGATGAAGCGCATAACCGTTAATACAGCACTTCAAAAATATCGAAAGAAAAAAGTTTTTCATCTTTCGAATGAGGAGCAGATTGAAGAAGAAGAGATTGTTGAAGTGGAGAATAATCAAGTTCCCTTGGATTTTTTATTAGAGATTGTCCAGGAACTTCCCAACAGATATCGATTGGTTTTTACCATGTATGTCTTAGACGATTATTCACACAAAGAAATAGCTGATTCTGTTGGAATTTCGATAGGGACTTCCAAATCAAATCTTGCAAGAGCTAGAGGAATTTTGAAAGTAAAAATTGAAGATTATTACCAAAAAAAACAAAAGGATTAAGCATTAAAAATATCCAATTGTAGGATAAATGAAAATTAAAAAAAACATAGACGATTTATTTAAGGAAAGCTTTGAAAACTTAGAAGTAAGTCCTTCTCCTGAGGTTTGGAAAAATATTCAAACAAAACTCAAGGAAGAGGATGATCGTAAAGTGATTCCAATTTGGATTAAATTGAGCGGAATCGCTGCTCTTTTAGTTTTGTTTTTTACTGTTGGTAATTTTTTACTAAACGACTCACTTAATCAAACAGTTACCCCTATAGTTTTTGAAAATAAACTAAATACAAAGCTTTTAAATGAGACGCTTCAAGAAAGCACACTCCCCATAGATAAATCTAATGCTAGTGAGGACGGTTACGATGCAGGTATAACAATTAAAAACACCACAGAAGTAGAAAATTCAAATTCAAAAGTAATTATAGCGAATCATAAAAAATCTAAAGAATCAGTAAATCCCCAAAACAATTCGGGAGAGCTGAATAATAAAATAGCTACTTCAGAAATAGCCTCCGCTAAACCAGTTTCTACCAACAAATCTCCACAAAAAGATTTTATCAATAAAGAAATCACTGTCGTTACAGCGAATGAGTCTGCCACTGCAGTTCAAAATTCCAACAATAGCAAAGTGGAAAATGCTGAGCAGGAAAAAATGGAAAATAAAAAATCTATTTTTGATGCGATTAATGAAACTCAAGAAGAAGCAACTGCTATCATAGTCGATAATTCGCCTGATCACCGCTGGGAACTTATTCCTAATATTGCCCCAGTATACTATAACACACTTAGCGAGGGCTCTTCAATAGACCCTATGTTTTCTGATAATAATAAAAAAGGCGATTTAAATGTTTCTTATGGAATTAAAGTAAGTTATAATTTAAATAAAAGAGTTAGTATTCGCTCTGGAGTTGGCAATGTCAATTTAAGCTACTCAACTACGGGATTGGATATTGGTACGGGCCCCCTTAGTTCAGCTCCAACAACAAGTATTGAGTACTATGCTAGGAATAATGTAACGATTGTTGTAGATGAAGGAGCGTTGACAACTCAAAATCCTAACAATCCTTTTGAGAACGTCACTCCAAAATCAACAAATGGCGAAACGTATCTCAACCAAAAGCTAAGTTATTACGAAATGCCTTTAGAATTAAATTATGCCATTATAAATAAAAAATTTGGAATCAACGTCATAGGTGGATTTAGTACCTTAATACTCGGTAATAATGAGATTTCTGTCGAAGCGGGAGATTTTAATGAAGTCCTTGGTGAGGCTAGTAATTTATCACCTCTAAGCTTTACAACTAATATTGGATTAGGTTTGAATTATAGTTTTTCAAAAAAGTTAATGTTTATTGTCGAACCTATGTTCAAGTATCAGCTCAATCCATACACAGATTCCTCTGTTAATTTCAAACCTTATTACTTAGGTGTTTATAGTGGTTTGAGTTTTAAGTTTTAGTTTAGGTTAAGTTAGTTTGGGTTTGTAAACAGCGAACCACTTAAAGAAAAACCATCTTTCGCCATAAGATGGTTTTTTTTATAGCGATGGGTTGTTCAATTCGTTTAAAATAATAGTACGAGTTTTAGTTTTCAATTCTTTTTTCATTTCTAAGGAATAATTGGTTGTTATTATAGGGGCATGAATCGTTGCTCTAATTTTACCCGGTCCTCCGCTAAAAAAGGTGTATGAAAATCTTTTTTTATTATCGTGAAACGTCATGGGAACAATTGGGATATGATGTTCTATGGCCAGTCTAAAAGCTCCATTTTTAAATGAATCTAAAACGATACTTTCATCAAGGGGCACCCCCCCCTCTGGGAATATGCAAATACTATATCCTTGTTTAATTTTTTGTTGTGCGCTTTCGTAAACATTTCTTCTACTTTTTGGATCATTTCTGTCAACAAGGATGCATGTGCGCTTATAAATAAAACCAAACATAGGAATTTTACTCAATTCTTTTTTGCCTACAAATACAACAGGATACTTGGTAATGTATAGCATTAGCATAATGTCTATCATAGAGGTATGATTTGCAACAATCATGTAGCTACTGCCTTTTTTTAATTCGAACTCTTTTTTAATAACAGGTCTGAATCCCATTCCTATTAAAATCATATAAGCCCAGACTCGTGCTATTTTAAAAAAAATAGGATACCATGCCCTTCTTAGTACGCTTGTAAAGAGAAAACCAAAGAGTACGATAATACTTATTGCGGTTAATAGGTAATACCAAATTCGATATAAGAGAATCGCTATATTTTTTAAAAAAAACAACACTTTTCAAAAATAGCAAAATGAACACAATCAAAAAGGTTTAAAAAAATTATCTTTGTGATTACCTTTAACAAAATAGTTCATTTCAAAACATGAACTATTTATTATAAACACGTAATGTCAAGAATTTTAACTGGGATACAAAGTACAGGAACACCTCATTTAGGAAATCTTTTGGGAGCGATTTTACCTGCTATTAAGTTGGCTAACAATCCAAAAAATGAATCTTTTTTATTTATTGCGGATTTACACTCATTAACTCAAATTAAAGATGCTAAATTAATTCAGGACAACACTTACAGTACTGCAGCAGCTTGGTTAGCATTTGGGTTAAACATAGAAAAAACCGTCTTTTATCGACAAAGTGATGTGCCGCAAGTATCAGAATTGTCTTGGTATTTAAGCTGTTTTTTCCCCTACCAAAGATTAACGTTGGCACATTCATTTAAAGATAAAGCAGATCGGTTAGAAGACATAAATTCGGGGTTGTTTACCTATCCAATGTTAATGGCAGCTGATATATTATTGTATGATGCTAATATTGTTCCCGTTGGAAAAGATCAGCTTCAGCATCTTGAGATGACCAGAGATGTTGTGTCAAGATTTCATAGCAAAATGGGAGAGACGTTTGTTATGCCTGAAGCAAAAGTACACGAAAACACAATGCTTATACCTGGAACTGACGGCGCTAAAATGAGTAAGTCCAAAAATAATATTATCAATATATTTTTAAATGATAAAAAACTAAGAAAACAAATTATGGGAATACAAACAGATAGTGTTCCTATGGAAGAACCTAAAGACCCAAATTCTTGCAATGTTTTTGCATTGTATAAGCTTATGGCATCAGAGAGTCAAATAGCGAGTATGAAAGCAAATTACGAAGGAGGTAATTATGGATACGGGCACGCAAAACAAGCTCTTTTTGAATTGCTTATCGAACAGTTTTCAAAAGAAAGAGAAATGTATAATTACTATATGGAAAATTTAGAAGAAGTGGAAAAGGCACTAGAAATTGGTGCTAAGAAGGCTTCAATCATAGCGAATGAAGTACTTGAAAGGGTTCGTAAAAAACTTGGCTATTAAGAATCATATAACTTCAAACATTTTTCCTGGAGTAGGCCGTATTACTCCCTTTAATTCCATCGATAATAAAATAGCTGCTAATTTATGAGCTGGAATATTACATTGAATAGAAATGACATCAAGCAGCACTTTCTTTTTTTCGTTTAAATAATTAAAAACGATAGTTTCGTCATTACTAAGTTCTGCGACTAATTTTTTTTGAGACTGTTTTTGAGTTTTAGTTGTAAGCTCCCAGCCTAATATATAGATTAAATCTGCAGCACTAGTAATTAAATGAGCCTGTTGTGTTTTAATAAGGTTATTGCACCCAACACTTTGGGGGTCGTTGGCTCTGCCAGGCAATGCAAATAGATCTCTATGGTATGAATTTGCAATATCCGCAGTGACGAGGCTTCCCCCTTTTTTCGCAGATTCAATGATTATAGTTGCTTCTGACAACCCAGCTATAATTCTATTTCTTTTTAAAAAATTATTTTTTTCAAACGAATCACTGCTCCAAAATTCAGTTATGAAGCCACCATTTTTCTTGACGCTATCCACATATTTAGTATGAAATTTTGGATACATTTGGTTGTGACCATGAGCAAGGCAAGCGATGGTTTGTAGCCCATTGTCAATCGCCGATTTATGAGCCGTTATATCTACTCCGAAAGCAAACCCAGAGACAATAATTGGATTTAATGCGGAGAGATCATAAATTAGTTTTTCGCAAAAAGATTTTCCATAGCTTGTTATTTTCCGAGTGCCAACAATACTTATTATTTTGTCGTGATGAAGATTTATATTTCCTTTTTGGAAATAAAGAATCGGGCCATCGTTACAATGCTTTAAATTTTTTGAATAATGCTTATCTAAAAAATAGCAATATTTTATGGTGTTTTTTTCCATAAACTCCATTTCTTTTTCGGCATCATTTAACTGAATTTTTTCTGATAGCGCTTTTAATTTATAGGGCCCTATTCCTTTTATTTTTAATAAGTTGCCTTTTTTTTCTTTAAAAATACCCTCTGCCGATCCGACTTTTAAAATTAATCGTTTGGCCATTGCGTCACCAAGGTTGGGCACACGTTGTAAGGCTAACGTATAGCGCAATTCGTTTTTAGTTAACATAAGAGATATTTAAAGAGGGGGAGTGATTAAAAATAACATTTTTAAACTGTTAATAAATATATAGATTTTAAATGGTATAAAAATCAAATTCTACTATATTTGTTTAGATGCAAATAACTACCTACATCAATGATCTGCTTTACCGCTATGAATGTGTAATAATACCAGGCTTTGGAGCCTTATTAACACAATATCATTCCGCTAAAATTGATTCCGAAACTCATACACTGTATCCGCCATCAAAAACGTTATCGTTTAACAGGCAGTTGCAAACAAACGACGGCTTATTAGCCAATTATATTGCATCTGTTGAAAAATGTAGTTACGAGTCTTCACTACAGAAGTTAAGAAATTATACCAAAAAGTTATCGATACAGTTAACAGAGGGGACCACTGTCTCGTTGAGTAATATTGGGGATTTTCATTTAAACGATGAAAATTCTGTTCAATTTTTACCTTCTTCTAACCAAAATTTTAATACCACTTCCTTTGGCCTGTCATCTGTTGGGATTTCAAAAGTATCCAGACAAAAAAAGCCTTATCAGCAACCAGAAAAATTCCTCCATCCTGTTCATGCTGAAAAGAGCAATAAAAAAAGCTATTTAAAATATGCAGCAATAGCATTAGTTGCAGTTTCTATAGCAAGTTTTGGAGGCATGAAAATGTATGAGGACGAAGTTAAAAAGTATAATTTCGCCGAAAAACAGAAAGCTAATACCGTTGTTGAAAATCAAATTCAACAAGCAACGTTTAGTATCGAAAACCCCTTACCTACTTTAAATCTTACTTTCAAAAAACAATCAGGGAACTATCATATCATTGCAGGAGCATTTAGGATAGCTACCAATGCCGATAAAAAAATTAAAGAACTTACGGACATTGGATTTTCACCAATTTTAGTTGGAGTTAATAAATATGGACTGCATCAAGTAGCCTATAGCAGTTTTGATGATCGATTAGAAGCCGTTAAGAGGTTAAGAGAAATTAAAAAGTCACAAAACGCTGATGCTTGGCTTTTAGTAAAAGAATTGGAAAAATAATTCTTCTTTTTTAAAAGATATCTTTTTTTAAGATAAACGTACCTTTGTAAATAAATAATTTTTATGATTTCAAGGACTCCAAAAGAATCTTTAACAGTTGTTACCGATATAGTCTTGCCCAGCGAAACCAATCCTCTTGGTAATATGTTTGGTGGAGAGTTATTAGCTCGAATGGACCGCGCAGCTAGTATCTCCGCAAGAAGGCATTGTAGAAGAATAGTCACGACTGTTTCCGTAAATCATGTTGCTTTTAGTAAAATGATACCCTTAGGAAGTGTGGTTACCATTGAAGCGAAAGTTTCAAGAGCTTTTAAAAGTTCAATGGAAATAGTAATGGATATTTGGATTGAGGATCGTGAAAGCGGAACAAGAAAGCAATCAAATGTAGGTATTTATACCTTTGTAGCAGTCGATGAATCTGGCCAACCAGTCCCTGTTCCGGCAATAATTCCTGAAACTGATTTGGAAAAAGATCGGTTTGATGCTGCGCTAAGAAGGCGGCAATTAAGCTTGGTAATTGCAGGTAAAATGGAAGCTTCTGATGCTTCTGAACTAAAAGCTTTATTCAATTAATTTAACGAATTAATGTTTTTTTGATTTTAAATGGCTTAAAATTTAGACAAGCCTAAAAAATAAATTAGTCTTTATAAAAATAATATTTTACATTTGCCAGATGTTTACACTTGCAGAAGAAAATTATTTAAAAGCAATTTTTCATTTAGAAAATGATTATGGAGTTGGTGTTAGTACCAATGCTATTGCTGATAAGATGGATACCAGAGCGTCTTCAGTTACAGATATGATTCAGAAACTTGCGGATAAAAAAGTAATCTCTTATCAAAAATATAAAGGCGCTTCACTTACCAAAAAAGGAAAATCTATTGCAGTTAATATTATACGAAAGCATCGTTTGTGGGAAGTTTTTTTAGTTGAAAAATTAGATTTTCAGTGGGATGAGGTTCATGAAATAGCGGAACAATTAGAGCATATTAAGTCTGATGAGTTGATCCAAAGACTAGACCTATTTTTAGGGCATCCCGATTTTGATCCCCACGGAGATCCTATCCCTGACAAGAATGGTTATATAAAACCTACCGAAAAAAAATTACTTTCAAAATTAAAAAAGAATCAACGAGGAATTTGTGTGGGAGTAAAAGAATCTAGCGCAACATTTCTACAATATTTAGATACCAGAAAAATAGGTATTGGATCTTCTATTACTGTAATCGACAAAGAGGAATTTGATCAATCTATGACCATTCTTGTGTCCAACAAACAGTTTTTCATCACCAAAAAAATTGCTGAGAATTTATACTTAAAAACAATTTAATACGAATGAAAAAATCAGTTGGTTTATTCTTTATGTTTTTTGGGATTTTAGCAAAGGCTCAATCACTTTTTGAGGTTAACGGCACTGTTTTTTCAGAGGGTAAGCCTTTAGTCTTTAGTAATGTATATATTGAAAATTCGGCTACAGGAGCCATCACCAATGAAGAAGGGGTCTTTAAGTTAACGGATTTAAAACCCGGAACCTACACATTAATTACTTCTTTTACAGGGTATGCCATTTCAAAAAAAAGAATAAAAATTACCAATAAAAATGTACAGATTAAGTTCAATTTAGTTGAAGACAATTCGCTACAAGAAGTAATTATTACGGGTACTCTCAAAGCAGTTTCTCGACTAGAAAGCCCGGTTCCGGTTGAAGTATATTCTACTACTTTTTTGAAGAAAAACCCAAGTCCAAGTGTTTTTGAAGCACTTAACAATGTCAATGGAGTTCGACCTCAGTTAAATTGTAATGTTTGTAATACGGGAGATATTCACATCAATGGTTTAGAAGGGCCCTATACGTTAGTTATGATTGATGGAATGCCAATTGTAAGCGGACTCTCTACTGTTTACGGTTTATCAGGAATTCCAAATTCATTAATCGAACAAATTGAAATTGTAAAAGGACCCGCCTCCTCTCTATATGGGAGTGAAGCTTTGGGAGGCCTTATAAATATAATAACAAAGTTACCCGAAAATGCACCGCTATTTTTTTCAGACAGTTTTGTAACTAGTTGGGGAGAAGTAAATCTTGATTTGGGTGTTAAGGCGAATGTGGGGAAAAAAGCAACCGTTTTAGTTGGGGCAAATTATTTTATTTATGACCAATTAATTGACAATAACAATGATAATTTTACCGATTTAACCAATCAAGATAGGATATCAATTTTTCAAAAGTGGAATTTTAAACGAAAAAACAACAGAGATTTTTCTATTGCTGGGCGTTATTTATATGAAGATCGTTGGGGCGGTGAGTTACAGTGGAATAAAAGTTATAGAGGGGGTAATGAAGTCTATGGAGAAAGTATTTATACTTCTCGATTTGAATTTTTTGGGAATTACCAACTACCCTTTCAAGAAAAGATAGATTTCCAATTTTCATATTCAGATCACGATCAAAATTCAGTGTACGGAGACACTCCTTATCTCGCAAAACAGCGAATTGGTTTCGGACAATTTATTTGGGATAAGAAGATTAAATCTCACGATTTGTTGATAGGTGCTGCAGCACGATATAACTATTATAATGATAATACCACCGCAACAATCCTTGCAGACGAAACAACGATCCCTTCCTTGTTTGTTCAAGATGAAATAGGCTTTAATAATAAACAAAGTTTATTGTTGGGGATGCGTTATGATTACAATAGTAGGCATGGAAATATCGTTACTCCAAGAATCGCTTATAGATTTAAACCCACAGACGATGACATTATACGACTTAACGCTGGAACCGGCTTTAGAGTTGTAAATTTATTTACGGAAGAGCATGCTGCACTTACTGGAGCTAGAGAGGTCATTATTCAAGATGATTTAAATCCCGAAGAATCCTATAATATCACGCTCAACTATTTGAAAAAATTATATTTAAAAAATGGGATGTATTTTACTATCGATACTTCGGCATGGTATACTTATTTCACCAATGCGATCATTCCTGATTATGATACCAATCCCAATCAAATTATATACGATAATTTAGACGGGTTTTCTCAATCATCTGGACTTAGTTTAAATATTGACGCTGTTTTTGGCAGCGGAATAAGAGCTTCTATTGGAGCTACTTATCAAGATGTTTCCAAAACTGAAAATGGAAAAAAAACATCGCAAATTTTAACTGAAAAATATTCTGGAGTTTGGTCATTTAGTTATAAACATTATGGATCAAATTTGACATTTGATTATACGGGAAGCCTATACGGCCCTATGCGTTTACCTTTATTGGGCGAATTAGATCCAAGAAGTGAGTATTCACCTGTATGGAGTATTCAAAATATACAAATAACCTATGATGGGATGGACCGTTTTGAAATGTACGGTGGGGTCAAAAATTTATTGGATTGGACTCCAAATAAGGGAAACTCATTCATCATTGCAAGATCGAATGATCCCTTCGACCAAAATGTTGTTTTTGATAATGAAGGAAACGCACTACCAACTTTAGATAACCCTTATGCTTTAACTTTTGACCCCTCCTATGTGTATGGTCCCAACCAAGGGATTCGACTATTTTTTGGAATTCGATATAGTTTAAATAAACCCTAAATTAAAACAATATGTTTGAACAAATAGTAGATTTTGCAAAAGCACACCCCATTTTATCAGCCTTTTACGCCTCATTGTTTACCTGGGGCTTAACAGCCTTAGGAGCTTCGCTTGTTTTCTTTTTCAAAAAAGCAAATAGAGCGGTATTGGATGGTATGCTCGGTTTTACCGGCGGTGTCATGGTTGCTGCAAGTTTTTGGAGTTTATTAGCCCCCGCTATTGAAAATAGTGAAGGAGAGGGTTTTATAAAAGTTGTCCCTGCTGCCATTGGTTTTGCACTTGGGGCCCTTTCATTATTTGGAATGGATAAAGTAATGCCGCACTTGCACATCAATTTTAAAAAAGAAGAGGCCGAGGGGATTAAAACCGAATGGCACAAAACGACCTTATTGGTATTGGCTATTACGCTTCATAATATTCCAGAGGGACTCGCTGTAGGAGTTTTGTTTGGTGCTGCTGCAACGATGGTTGGGGTTGAACAAACAGAAATGATTATTGCTGCGATATCTTTAGCAATTGGTATTGGTATCCAAAATTTTCCAGAAGGATTTGCCGTATCAATGCCTATAAGAAGGCAGGGTGTTTCTCGTTTAAAAAGTTTTTGGTACGGTCAATTATCTGCTATAGTAGAGCCTGTTGCAGCCGTATTGGGAGCAGTTGCAGTTGCCTTTTTTACGCCCATATTACCTTATGCCTTAGCGTTTGCAGCAGGAGCTATGATTTTTGTGGTGGTAGAGGAAGTGATTCCAGAAACTCAGCGTGATAAGTACACTGATATTGCAACATTAGGTTTTATAGGAGGGTTTATTGTAATGATGTCGCTGGACGTTGGACTTGGCTAATCTTAAAGCATACTGCTCTTTTTAATTTAGAGTCATTTTTATCTTCCAAGTATTAATGACAAGCGCAATTTTTTTTCCCACATTTGGTATTGTCTCCGTCGATGGCGTGACTTTTCTTTTTTTTATTTTCAAATATAGGGTTCCACACAAATTTCCTAAGCAAGAAAAATGCGGCGATTAAAAAGGTAATAAAAACGAGTATTTGTTGAATCATTTATTTTAAAATTTGAAAGGCGGTTAATGCCACAATATAGGCAACAAATGTCATAGATAGTAATTGCCACATGGGCCATTTCCACGAATTCGTTTCTCTTTTAACAATAGCTAGGGTGCTCATACACTGCATCGCAAATGCATAAAACAATAATAAAGAAATACCACTTGCCAAATTAAACAGTGGCCCTCCAGTGCTGGGGTTAACCTCTGCAGCCATTCTGTTTTTTATGGTTTCTACGTCATCATTCCCAACACTATAAATAGTCGCTAGGGTTCCCACAAAAACTTCCCTAGCAGCAAACGAGCTAATCAAGGCAATTCCAATTTTCCAGTCGTATCCCAATGGTTGTACAGCGGGTTCAATTGCTTTACCAACAATACCAATATAAGAATTTTCTAATTTAAATGCAGCAATTTTTATATCCAGTTCATCTTCGGATAATGGTTGCGTACTGTTTTGAGTAGTAACGATTTTTTCAGCATTATTAAAATCACCGGGACCATAGGAAGCCAATACCCATAAAATTATTGAAATGGCAAGTATTATTTTTCCCGCTCCAAACACGAATGCTTTTGTTTTTTCTACAACGGTAATCCCTACATTTTTAAACATTGGAAGTTTATAGTTGGGCATTTCAATGACAAAAAAAGATTTACTTTTTAAATCTAAAAATTTGTCCAACACATACGCTGCAACAATTGCAGCTCCAAATCCCAACCCATATAAAACAAGTAAGGTAAAGCCTTGTAAGCTTATAAGCCCCAATAGTCTTCCCTCAGGTATGACTAATGATATAATGATCATATAAACGGGGAGCCTAGCCGAACAGGTGGTAAAGGGTGTTACTAGTATAGTAATGAGTCGTTCCTTCCAATTTTCTATATTTCTAGTGGCCATAATCGCCGGAATAGCACAAGCAGTACCAGAAACTAAAGGCACTACACTTTTTCCACTTAAGCCAAATCGACGCATGATTCTATCCATTAAAAAAACCACACGACTCATGTATCCGGTCTCTTCTAGGATGGAAATAAATAAAAATAAAAATGCGATTTGTGGAATAAAGATGACAATCCCACCTAATCCAGGAATGATTCCTTCAGAAATTAAATTAGAAAAATCTCCTGGAGGTAAATTTATTTTTAGCCACTCACTTAAGAACGTAAAGGCGTTGTCAATCATATCCATAGGATAGGTACTCCAATCAAATATAGCCTGAAAAATTAATAATAAAACTGAAAAAAAGATGACATATCCCCAAAACTTATGAGTTAATATTCGGTCAAACTTACTACGTAGATCTTTTGCATTTTTTATATCTACGAGTAAAGTTTTTTTGAGGGTTTCGTTGATAAATTGATATCGGACAATGGTTTCTTTTTGTTGTAGTCTTTTTAACGTACTAATTGATTCTGTTTGTAAGGTTTTAATTCCTTTAAAGTCATTACGCTCTAGTTTTCCGAAATTTACATCATGGGTAATTACGAGCCACAACTTATAAAGATCTTGGTTTGGAAACGTTTTTTGAATTCTATCGAAATAGTCGGGTGCAATTTTAGAGGAATTTAAGCATGGTTTTAAAGATAGGTTTTGATAGTTAGCAATCCCTGTTTTTAACGCTTCAAATCCTGTGTTTTTCCGAGAACTAATTAATACAATTTTAGTTTCTAGCGTTGTTTCTAATTGCTTCACATCGATTGAGATTCCTTTACGATTCATTCTATCGGCCATATTGATGGCTAGAATCGCAGGAATTCCTAAATCTTTAATCTGCGTGAATAAGAGAAGGTTTCTTTTTAAATTTTCGATATCAGCGACGACAACCGCCACATCTGGAAAGTCTTTATCTTTTTTATTGAGCAATAATTCAATCACCACATTTTCGTCTAAAGAGGAAGCATTTAAACTATAGGTTCCTGGTAGGTCAAGAATGTGAGCCTTGATATTTCTTTCTAGATTACAAGTTCCTTGTTTTTTTTCTACGGTGATCCCGGGGTAATTTCCAACTTTTTGGTTGAGACCAGTTAGCGTATTAAACACCGATGTTTTACCGGTATTTGGATTACCAATAAGCGCTACATTTATTTGTTTAGCCATTGATAAGTTCAATTTCAATCTTACTAGCCATTTCTTTTCGTATCGCTAAATGACTTCCGTTAACAGTTAGATATAAAGGGTCTTTAAATGGCGCTTCTTGTATTAAAGAAACTTCATTACCAGGAAGACACCCCATTTCTAGTAACTTTAAAGGGATAACGTCCACAGAAAAATCTTTAATGATCGCTTTTTGGCCTTTTTTTAAAGATGCAATTGAAAGCATTTTATTTAGATTGATTTTAAACAACAAATGTAAGCTAACATATTGATATGAAAAAATGTTGCTCTGTAAAAGATTTAAGTTACAAGGCTTAGCGCAAATTAGCGCTCCTTTTTAAGAATATCAATATCGCTTAGGAGCAATTCGATATCTTCTTCAAGGGTACCGTCGTAATAGCCCCTGATTCTTTTTTTTTGATCAACGAGAATAAAATTTTCGGTATGAATCATGTCATAGTCTCCTCCGTCGCCGTATGATTTTACCGCCAAATACGATTTTCGAGCTAGCTCATAGATTTCTTTTTTGTCACCGGTTACTAAATTCCATTTGGTGTCCAAGACTCCTTTGTTTAAGGCGTACCTTTTAAGTTGCGCTACCGAATCTATTTTAGGAGTCACCGTATGTGAGAGTAGCATCACTTCTGGGTCATCTTTTAATTTGTTTTGTAAAATCACCATGTGATCGGTCATGATAGGGCAGATTGTTTGGCAGGTAGTAAAGAAAAAGTCAGCGACATAAATTTTATCGTTGTAGGTATCTTGAGTAACTGTTTTTCCATTTTGATTGATCAAAGAAAAATCTGCGATTGTGTGGTATTTTTTTACGTATTGTATGGTGCTGTCGACTAATTCTTTATTGACTTGTGCTGGTTGAAAAACGGGCAGGACTTCTTTTGGTTTTAAAATTTGATAAAAAATAGAAATAATCACCATGGATAGTACCAATAATACTATTGCAAAAAACTTATAGTTGGAAAAAAAACGTAGCATTTAAAAAGTTTACTTAAAAATACAAATTTAGAGGACTTTCATTATATTCCAAATGAAATAGATCTTCTATTTTAAAAGAAACATTAAAAACGAAACAAAGAGTTGCTATAAAATTTTAGATATTAAATTTAAATAGTTAATAAAAAGGTAATAAACGCCTGGTAAATGAAGTTTGTAATATTAATTTTCTATTTTTGCACGTTAATTTTATAGACTATGAGTCCATTTGCTGTTAAGGCGATACAACTGTTATTGAGCCTTTCGTTATTAATTGTATTGCATGAATTAGGGCATTTTATTCCTGCAAAACTATTTAAAACCCGCGTTGAAAAATTTTACTTGTTTTTTGATGTTAAGTTCTCTTTATTCAAAAAGAAAATTGGAGAAACCGTTTACGGAATAGGCTGGTTACCCCTAGGAGGTTACGTGAAAATTTCCGGGATGATTGATGAAAGTATGGATAAAGAACAAATGGCCTTACCTCCTCAACCTTGGGAGTTTAGATCTAAGCCAGCTTGGCAACGACTCATCATTATGTTGGGTGGAGTGACGGTTAATATTATAGTTGGAATGATTATTTATATCTGTATATTTTATTTTGTAGGACAGAAAATAGTAACCAACGAACAGTTGCCTAACGGATTTGAAGTTTCTCAAACCTTTAAAGAATTAGGATTTAAAAACGGGGATCAAGTTTTAAAATTAAATGATGAAGAATTTGAAAATTTAAATGATTTAAATCGTTTTTTATTTTTAAGGGAGGTTAACTCCTTAACGGTAAAACATATTGATGGTACTACAGAAACCTTGTCTGTCCCTGAAAATATTGGAATGACCATGTTTAAGGCAGGAGAACTTCAGCCTTTTCAGCCGGTTAGAAGTACCCTGCTAGATACTATTATTGAAAATTTACCTGCTCAAAAAGCAGGACTGTTAAAAGGTGATCGGGTACTTTCAATCAATGGTGTTGAAACAACTAATTGGGCCGACATGTCCGACTTGGTGAAGAAAAACGCTAATAGCGAAATTGCTATACAAGTTGCTAGAGCCGAGACAGTACAGACGTTTAATGTTATCCCAACCGAAAATGGGACCATTGGAATTAATAATTTTGGCACCGAATACCGAAACGCCTATAAAGAAGTAAAGTATGGCTTTTTTGAAAGTTTGGGAGGAGGTATTAATTACGGATATAACATTCTTACCGATTACGTAAAACAATTTAAATATGTATTTACCTCCAAAGGAGCCTCTCAAGTTGGAGGCTTTGGCGCTATTGCAAATTTATTCCCTGGGACTTGGAGTTGGATTGATTTTTGGCACACCACAGCATTGATCTCCATCATACTAGCCTTTATGAATATTTTACCTATTCCAGCATTGGATGGAGGTCATGTGATCTTCTTGCTTTATGAGATGGCTACTAGACGTAAGCCCAATGAAAAAGTAATGGAATACGCGCAAATGGCTGGATTTATTGTATTAATAACCTTGGTATTGTTCGCCAATGGGAACGATGTTTACAGGTGGTTATTTAACTAATAAAAATTGAAATTTATTTGTTGCAGATAAAAAATATTTTATATTTGCACCCGCCTTCAAATCAAACAGGTTTTAAAAGGCACCAATTACGATCTTATAAAAACGATTACAAAAATAAATTCCTCTTTAGCTCAGCTGGTTAGAGCACCTGACTGTTAATCAGGGTGTCCTTGGTTCGAGTCCAAGAAGAGGAGCAGAACAACCCTTTATATCATTGATATAGAGGGTTTTTGCTTTTATGGGGTTTT
>ERZ1046876.700-NODE-700-length-24636-cov-5.129165_pt1 | contig 24636 bp, 28 predicted proteins | sample MGYA00383094_ERZ1046876 | MGnify/ENA primary metagenome ERZ1046876 (study PRJEB29581, sample SAMEA5548364) | metagenome | biome: marine; feature: coastal; material: water | depth 50 m | study: Short-term variability in the microbial, nano- and picoplankton...
TCAACGAGGTATTCTTTTACAGAATTAGCTCTTCTTTCGCCCAATGCCTTATTGTAAGCCGGTGTACCTTTCCAGTCACAATATCCTTCTATAAGAATGCGAGCTTCTGGGTTGGAGATAATGAATTCAGCGATCTCAACCAGTTTCGTTCTTTCATCAGCTACAATATTGTACTGATCAAAACCAAAGAAAACTGCATCAAAAGGTCGAATTACATTTAACGGGTCACTAAAAGCTTCCAAAGCAGGATCCCGGGGGGATAGGGGATCATCAAAACCAAGTTGGTTGGAATCGAGCACCGATCCAGCAGGCGAAAAATCATTATCTGCAATGTTGGAATCACGGCTTGGATCAGTAAATCCTGAAGTATCTACTTCCTCTACTCCTCGGTTAAGGGTACTTTCTGGGGCTGCTTTCTTTGAGCAGGATGATATTACAGATAGTCCTAGTAAAGTAGATACAAGGCTGGCGGAAAATTTAGGCATCTTTAGGAATCCCTTAGGACAAGAAACTGGGCTTTCCTTTCCAATCCTGCAGCACTCGGATCGGCGTTAGGAGTGGATTGTTCATCGCCAACGGAGAATATATCTATACGATTTCCATCGATCCCCAAGTCAACAAGGTAGTCTTTTACACTGGATGCTCTTCGGTCGCCAAGTGATTTATTGTAAGCAGGAGTTCCTTTCCAGTCGCAGAAGCCTTCCACGAGAATGCGGGCGTCAAGATTTGATTCTAAGAAAGAAGCAACATCTTGCAGTTTGATCCTTTCATCGGATCCAATACCATATTGATCGAAGCCAAAATAAATGGGCTCAAATGGAGATTCTGCATTGGCTAAGGCATCTGGGTTAGACCAGACCGAGTCCTGTGGTAGTAATTCTCCCGATCCATTCAACCCGGAAATGGTTGCACCAACGGGGGAGAGTTCGTCTTCTCCGCTTTCCAAATTATCATTGTCAACTGATCCCACGAAAGAACCTCGGTCAGTTCCCTTAATGAGTGCAGTATCTTCTGGTGAAGGTCCTGTATTTTTTGAGCAACCCGAATAAGCGACTGCCAACACAATCACACTTGTTTTCCACAACCAATTCTTCATAACTATTTTCCCGCTTTTAATTTTTAAAGATCAAATTCCCATATTTGATCATCAATACACGATTTTTCTTGCACGCAGGGTTGGGTTCGTCAATGGGAAAATAATTGAAAGACACAAAATACTTCTTAGTGGATAATGGATCCCTTAATCCGGAGGCAACGATCAACCTTCGAAATATAGCCAAGGCTTTGGAATTAAAGACCGATTTACCTATCCGACCAGTAGGACTCATGCATTCCCATAAAGTTGATAGTCAAAAACTTGGAGGTGTGCGGGCGGAGACTATGGATTTCCTTTTTCAATCGGATGAACCTATGGATTGGGAAGATGTGGTGATGATCCCCTTGTTTTTTGGTCCTAGCCTTGCGATTACCGACTGGCTTCCCAGAAAATTACAAGCGTGGCAAGCAAAAGACACTTCTCGATCTTTTCGTATTCTGGAATGCTTGCACCGGCCAGGCGATGAACGAATTGCCCGTGCTCTTGTTGAGCGTATATTGGAAACTATTGTAGCCAGAAACTTCAAGAAGCCTTTGGTTGCCCTTGTGGATCATGGAACTCCTCTCCGGTCAGTTAATCAAATTAGGGAGGAAATCGGGCAACAAGTGAAAATCTTACTTTCGGATCGGGTGAAAGCTTTTTCAACATGCTCGATGGAAAGGCGTGATGGACCTGAGTATGATTTTAATAATCCGCTTTTAGAGAGTGTTCTCAATGATTGGTCTGTTCGGGATACGGAGGACATTGTGGTCGCTCAACTTTTCTTATCCCCTGGCCGCCATGCAGGAAAAGGTGGGGATCTGGAAGAAATTTGTTCCCCGTTTTCCAAATCTGTTGCCCGTACCGAGCTTTTGGGCCAACACCCATACATATTGGATATTTTGGTCCAGAGATTGAAGGACTGGGAAAAGGGGAAGCCCTAATTTTTTATTGAAAACTGGTTAGCCAAATACCAAGGATGAGTAGGCTCGCACCTAACCCCCTTCTCATTAAAGTGGAGGTAGATAGTGAGCTTTCAGAGAGCATCATTTTTTTCCCAAACCAAGCAATTAATAGCACGGCCCACAATCCACGACAGGCATAGAAAATATTTGCTTCCGTTGGCACATGGTACAGGCCAATGGCCATTGACATCAATATGGCTTGGCCTCCCATTGGCATTGCAGATGCCCACATCCACCGGTCTGCTTTTTTTCTGAACTGTAAAAAATTGCCTTCGGTATATGGAATCAGGAAAAGTGAAAAAAGGCCCACCGATCCAAAAATAAAAAAGAGAACATTAACCGGATCTGATTGATGAGTGAAGTAGGGGACCAAGGAATCGAGCAACCCAAAAGATGCCGCGGTTGCAAGAGCAAGGAAAAGTCCAGTCCATGAAAGAGTGGAATTCTTTGAAGGCCAGCACAGTAAAGCGACTGCAAAGGCTGAAAGTCCGCATGCCACCCAAGTTTTCCAGGATACTTCTCCTTCTGATAATCCATGGAGTACGATAAAGGCTGCTACAAAAATTGGTTTGGAGCCCATGATTGGGGTGATTAAACTGGCTTCCCCATTTTTTAAGGCCAGGAAGCAAAAAAACTGTCCCAAAAAAAAGAGGAGTCCGAGGCAAGCACCTGTTGGCATATCATGAAATTGAATGGTCTCCCGGGCAAGCAGAGGGTAGGGGAGAAAGCACATCGACATGAAAATATTGGAATATACCAAAGAACGAATGGTTCCGGCACCGAGTTCTAAAGCTTTTTTGCAAAGAACGGCACTGCTTGCATAGAATAATCCAGCAGCAAGCGCGAGCAGTAGAGGTATATATTCAGTTTCCAATAAAAAAAGAAGTTAGCCGAAATGGTATTTCCAACAGTAAAAAAATCAGAGTAAAACATTAGAGATTCTGTTTGTATACCTAATTTGCATTAATCATTTTTCCAACTGCTTTTATTTCTGGACTATGAAACTTTTCTTAAACCAAACGGTTCTAATAGCTGGAAAACAAATGCTTTATCTATTTACATAGGCAAAATGAATAAAAGTTTTATTTTTTGGAGCTTTCTTACTTTGTCGTTTCACTTTTCTTTAGTTGGGGTCGTAGATTTTGAAAAAGAAGTTTGGCCTATCCTTCAAGACAGGTGTGTCGAGTGTCATCGTGCTCCCTTTGAGCAGGCAGGGAGATTGAAGTACCCCAAAGCTGGACTCAGGTTGGATGGTGCTGCTCACATTATGCATGGTAGTGATGATGGAGCTGTGATCTCTGTGGATCACCCGAGCCAGAGCTCCTTGTACACCCGCGTAATTTTGCCTTTCGATGACGACGATCATATGCCCCCTAAAGGAGAACCTCTAACCCCAGGGCAACAAGAGACCTTTCGTAAATGGATTGCCCAAGGCGTTGACTTTGGTTCATGGGTGGGGGCAACAGATGGACTGAATAAATTATCCAAAAGAGAGCTGGAGCAAGAGAAATACACGCCCAAGCATATTACCTTTTATCAAGATTTAGCTCTGGGGATTGAGGCACTGCCAGAGGCATTTGTTGATCGCATGGAGGAAGCCACCAGCCTGCTTATTCGTCCTATTGGCATCGGCAGTCCCTTATTGGAAGTTCGGATTGTTTCGTCGGGCACAAAATGTAATACCCAGACCTTGAAAAAATTGGCACCTCTAAGCGAGCATTTGGTGAAACTTGATTTACGTGGGGCTGATTTGTCAAACGAGGGCTGTTCCATTCTCGCAGGATTTAGCCAAGTGACCCACCTCAATCTACGTAAAAGTACGGTGACAGATGAGGGAGTAAAAATTTTGGCGGGTATGAGTAATCTCATGAGCTTAAATCTTTCGAGTACTCAAGTTACAGATTATGGCGTCGGTGCTCTCGTACGCTTCGAAAAGTTGAAGAGCCTACACCTTTGGGGGTGTCAGATTTCTCAGGACAGGCTACAGTTTTTAAAAAATCGATTAGAGACCGTAAGCATTACACCATAAGGTCGATCCTTCCGTTTGTTAATTACTTAGTTTCCAAAGTTTATTATCGGAGCGAACAAGGATGGCATTTGGGGTGATCGCGGGAGAGCAAAGTATGGTTGCATCCAGATCAAAGGTGTGGACGACCTCAGGTTTTTCGGCGTGGAGGTTAACCACCTGTCCAAGCCCATTTTCACTAAAAACATAGAGATATCCTTTCGTGATTAACGGGGAGCTGCTAATCGGCCCTTTAAGGCGCAGCCTCCACTTAATTTCCCCCGTCTTAACCGATGCACAGCTTAATACATTCGCATTATTGATGACATAGAGGGAACCACGATGACAGGAGGGGCTTCCCGTGCCAGGCTTTAATTTGTTGTCCTCCCAAATTTGGCGAAAGTTTTGGAGTTTATCATCAAGCTGAAGAGCGGTGATCCCATTTGATGGAATTAAGATAATTCCTTGTTCTGCCCACGCACTTGAAGGAATAGTTGAGGCTCCCTCCTGATAATCCCAAACGGTTTCTCCAGTCTTGGGTTCTATGGCGGTCATTCCTTCTTTGGACTGTAAGCCTACTAGAGCCTGTCCCTTTTTTGCCATAACTACGGGAGATGTCCAATTGGCACTTTTGGGGCGTTGTTTTTTCCATACGGTCGTACCGTTTGTAACATCCAAACCGAAGGTAAAAGAGTCCGCATCATTTTCAACTTGGGCAATGGCTACCCCGTTTACAACCACAGGAGAAGAGGACATACCCAGACCATTGGCAATATTTGGATGGTCAAAAGTAAGGCCCCGGGTCCACTTTAAGTTCCCCGCGAGATCGAGGCAAAAAATATCATTTGATGAGAATTGAGCAATTATAACCTTCCTATTACTCGCCAGAGTGGAAGCAGCCACACATGTTTTTTTGTGACAAACCGTTCGCCCTGTAGCCTTAAAAGTTCTCTGCCATTGCTGGAGTCCATCGGTTGAAGAGTAAGCCAGAATGAGCAGGTTTTCTTGGTATGGTCCACTTGAAGCGGATAGATAGACGGTATCACCTATGACAATCGGGCTCGATAAACCTCTGCCCGGAATATCTTGAGCCCAACTCTTTTCTCCCTTAATTTTAAGCTTTACCGGTATGGATAGGTCTGATGACCCATTTCCCGCACTGCCTCGAAAGGATAACCAATCTGCCTGAGCAGACAAGAGGGAGAGGGAAATAAAAAGTAGATTACATATGATTTTCATGATCCTCTATATTAATCTATTTAATTGGTTGATACTTCTTCAATAACTTGCCCGGAAGAGTCGGTAACCCGAAAGCAAAACTCCCAGTTTTTTGTCCATGGTTGGGTCTGTTCGTTTTGACAGATTTTTAAAAGTATTTGGTTCTCTCCCTTTTGTAATTCTCCGTCGATAAGGAATTGGTCCACTCGTGTGCCTCCACGGTGATATTCATCCCGGGCAAAAAGTAATTCTTGGTTTACCCATATCTTCCAAGCATTTTTAGACCCAAGCCGAAATTGTACTTTTTGATGTTTTGCTGAATAAAAAGAGGTTTTAGCATAGGCTACAACCTCTTTAAGTTCCCCATAGTGTTTATTTAAATCAAGCAGACCAAGACGATCACTGGAGGAAAAAGAGGTCCATTGGATTTGGCTATTTTTCCCCCGGTAAGAATTATTATGGCGGGCTTCTGACTCGGGCTCGTACGATTTGTTAAAACCTTTTCGTTCAGTATTGTCAAAGGGGCCGAGTATATCCCACTTAGTTTTAAAACCTAGCAATGTAACCAGGTTTATTTCCTGCCCACGACTTTTTAGGGCGTCACTTGCTTCTTGAATCTGGTCAACATCCCGGGCATTTTTCAGTGCTTTTTGAAAAAGTAAAATGGCCTGCTTTTTGAGGGGTGAATTCTCTGCATCTTCGAGTATTACATCAATCGCTTCTCTGCGCAGAGAGGGCTCGGGGTCAGTCAAAAAAGATGAAAGTAAAGTCTTGGCACTAGCGGGACGACTTCTGTGAAGAATTTCAAAGGCAGCTCGCCTAGAGCTTCCCTGGTTTTTCTTGTCCTCGATAAAGGCTTTTACTTGATCCCTCGGGAAAGAAAGGGTGTCAGTAGCATGGATAATTTTTGCGATGGCACCCCGAATCCAATTGTCTCCCACGGGATTGGCTTGGTTCATCGCATGGAGTAAAGAGGGTATCGAATTGGGTCGCAGTTGATCTGCCCAATCCATGGCTTCGACTGCTTTGATGTTACCTTCTCCGTGGGCAGAAACTTGGGTAAAGGCTTTGATGATCTTCTTTTCATAATCAGCAAGTACTTGGCTTACGATCAATGTAAAAAAGAAGAAATGTACTTTCATTTTGTATTCCTTGATTCAGTTCCTCACTTCTGCCAACAAAAAAGAGCAAAAATATTTTTTTTGTTTTGCATGTTCCGCAAGGATTGAAACAAGTAGCGGGATGAAAATAGTGAAATTATTGATTTCATTCCATATCTTTATCCTTGAAGCCGTGGCTCAAGCCCCGACTGAAATTATTAACCTGAGGTCCGGGGAGGCACCGCCTACAAGGTGCAAAGCGAGCGGGAGATTGGATGCGTTCGTACGGTTCGACACTCAGCAAACTGTAAGCCCATGAGAAATCGTACCATTTTATACCAAGATCGAGGGAATCCACTTGAGGTTCTTTCCTTTGAGGAGTTACCTATGCCCAAGCCAGGCAAAGGAGAAGTGCTTATTCAAATGTTGGCTGCCACCATCCATCCCTCAGATTTTGGCCTGATAAATGGCTCCTATGGAAAGCTTCGTGATCTCCCTGCGGTTGGGGGCAGGGAAGGGGTAGGCAAAGTGATTGAAACCGGGGCCGAAGTGGATAAAAAAGTTATTGGTAAATTGGTGGCGATGCCGGATGCTCAAGGTGCATGGCAGGAATTTGTAGTCACGCAAACAGATAACTTACTACTCGTTCCTTCTTTAGTGCCTCCTGAACAGTTGGCTGTTGCTATCCTTAATCCCATGACAGCCTGGCGCTTATTGCATGATTTTGAGTATTTGAAAGAGGGAGATTTTATCATTCAAAATGCAGGTAATTCTGCTGTCGGCTTAGCGGTAATCCAATTTGCTAAAATGCTAGGGGTACTTTGTATCAGTTTGGTTCGAACCGAAGAAAGATTACATCAAATGAAGGAGTTTGGGGTGGAACATGTTTTGTTGGATGACGACGCAGTGCCCGGTCGAGTGCTGGAGATTACCAAGGGGCAAAAATGTGCACTGGGACTCAATTCCATTGGAGGAAGGAGTTCTCTGCGTGTTGCCCGATCTCTTCGTTCAAGTGGGGTGCTCGTCACTTTTGGGGCCATGGATAGTTCACCAATACGCTTCCCTACGAGAGAATTGATTTTTGAAGATATTCGGTTTGTGGGGTTTTGGTTGGATCGTTGGAAAAGTAAACAAACTCCGGCAAGTTTACGAAATGCCATTGAGCATGTGCTTCAACCCCTCGCTCTTGACCAAGTGCGCTATCCGATCGACAAAATATTTCCCTTGGAAGATTTCGAATTGGCCCTGAAGCGAAATATGGAGTCCAGGTGGGGGAAGGTTTTACTTTCCCCAAACCCAGAAAGTTTACTGAAAGCTAGGAAGATATCCTCTTAATAAGGCTGGGCAAAGAGAAATATTTTCCCGGGCAAACTGTATGGTTTTTGTGGAGTATTTTATGGGTCGTTACTTGTGACCTCGAAACCTTGCACCTTTTCATGAGGTATTCACACAAGCCTTCCAGGGCAGTCATCTGCTTGGTGGTTGGAGAGCGCAGTTCAAAGTTTCCAATCAGGCAGATTCCAATACTTTCCCGATTCCATGCCAGCTTTTTCATGTGCCCACCATCGAGTTGGGCTTTCCACCGTCCACCCAAGTAAACCTCACCGTCGTAAGCCTTTCTCGACCCATTTGAAATTACGAAATGATAGGCCAGCCCATTCTTCATACCCCTAGCTTTGTGTACGCGATGCATGTTCATGGCGTCGTCCACCGGGGTCGCAGAGTGATGAATTACTATTCTCTTCCATTTTCCGGATTTTGGCCTGATGGCATTGAGTGACTTCAGGGTTGATGACCTTAGCAACTGCGGAGGAGGGGTGTAGGTGCTTCCTTTAATCGGGATGATCAATTTTTGGCCGATCTTGATTAAGTCCGGTCGGTCAATCTTGTTAATCAAGGCGAGGGTTGATGTTTTTACACGAAAACGGCTGGCAATACTCCCCAAACTTTCTCCTTTTTTGACTTGGTGGGTAATTTCACTGGATGTTCCCGATGGAATCTTTAATTTTTTTCCAACATAAAGAAGATTTGGGTTGGAAATTCCGTTGATTGCTTGCAAGGCACTGGTCGAAACCCCATATTTGCCCGCAATGCCTCCAAGGGTCTCATTTTTTTGCACCACATGTGACTTTTCAGCCACAACTGAAAGAGTCCCAAGTACAAAGACTAAAATTATCCAAAATTTCCTCATCTACCTTTATCATTTCTTTTCGAAACTTGAAAACTTGGCAACCTATATCTTGTTTGGTGCGGGACTAATTGTCTTTATAAAGAGCTTTTAACCAAAAATATCTGAAATATTAAATGAAATTAAAAACAAAAATGTGGCTTGTATCCCAGGGCCTGTTGCTTGTCACAGCCATCATCATACAGCTCACATTTTATGGAGGTATCAAAGTAGGGCCAATTCTTGGCATGGCCAAACGCCCATATCTCGATATTATTCAAGCTGTTGAGCCAGTTGTTCCTGATTCAATTTTGGCTCAAAACCTTCCCCCCGAAGCTTTTGATGCCCGAATTCCGATGTCGCGGGAGCAGGTGGTTAAGTCAAACTTGGGAGCCTATCGAAAAGCGGCTCAACAAGAGCATGGTCTACGCACAGCTTTATTTGGAGGGATCCTGGTAAACATTTTATACTTTATTGCCTACCATATACTTTTTATCTTTTTTACTAGGAGTATTGAGAGGCACAAAAAGCGGGGAAATTGAGAAAGATTTTTTTTTGGGGTTGCTTAAAGATAAAATCCTTTTTGCATATAGACACCCTCCACCACTCTTAATCAATTATGTCCAAGAAGTTCGCAAGTTTTCTGACAGCTCTTTTTTTCGTCCCTATCCTTTTGCTCGGTCAATACAATACAGGTAACCGGTACACCGCATTGTCTTCCGAAAAACCTGTCACTGACTACTTTGACAATGTAGACGACAAAAGTTTTTACCAACGCCAACGCATCCACGGGATGAAGAGTGAAATAAATGACTATTCTGAGCGGCTTCACAACTTGCAATCCCGTTTTGATGAAATTTTCTATGGTCTTTCTCGGGGTAATTCTTTTAGCAAACCTTTCAATACGGAAATTAACCCAACTCGTCCTACAAAAAAGGATTTGTATGAGCCCCGTTCCCGTCAAACTTACAAATCTTTAGCACCGAGAGGCTCTCAACCAGCGGATTCTTTTGAACAGGGACAATCTTCTTCTCCTCCATTCGGATCCTCAGATCTTTTTGAACCTCAAGAGCAAAACCCTGTAAACCAGCTTGCATTTCAAGTGGAAGCCCCCGGTACCTACACCAAAGATGGGAAAACGAAAGCATTATTTAATCCAAATAATCATAGTGGTTCTGGCAAGCTTGGGAAGTATTTTATTCTTACCCCAGGCTATGCAATTCCATATAAAGTGCACAAACCATCTTCACCCCCGATCAATAAACAACGGTATCGGAGATACGACCCTGGTGTAAGTGTGACCGTTGCAGGTGGTTTCGAAAAGAATAATTTTCGCTTTGGCTTGGGGGCAATGTACAAAAGGCATCGCCACCACGAGACCTCTTATGAATATAACCTTATTTATCCCGGACCCAGTCACAGGCAATACTTTCGCCACTGCTCCGAAACCTTTGCTGGATTTCTCGACTTGGGGTATGAAGCATCATTATGGGGGAATTTAGACGGCTATATCGGCTTGGGTCTTGGGTATTATCTAACTTTGGTGGAGGACCCCAGGGAAAGAAAAGACCATGGTTTTTTTGCAACCGGTAATATCGGATTGGCCTACAATTTTAATGAGATGATTGCCTTACGATTGGGATACCGATACGCCCATGAAAAAGAAGTCCCCGCCCACATTGCAGAGCTTGGGTTAGATTTCGAGTTTTAATTGGTATGCCACCTGTCCTGCAGGGCAGTACTCCTCGAAAAAAGGGTTTGCTCGTCAAAATTTTTTTGACCCCTCTGGGGGTAATTTATCGGCTTTGGACATTGTCCATTCGCATGCGTTACGCTCAAGAAAATGGCCGTGATGAATTGGGGAAGCATCCCGAATCAGTTGTGCTTACCCTTTGGCATAATCGGCTTTTTCTAGCGGGTGAGTGGCACAACCGTTATCGGAAAGATAAAAGAATATATGGTCTCATTAGTGCCAGTAAAGATGGTGCATGGCTTCAAACCTTTTACGGGTGGACTGGTATTCGTGCGGTTCGAGGTTCTCAAAATCGGCGGGGCATGCAAGCCATCCGAGAACTGGTAAAAGTGATTACTGTAGGTGAAAACGATGCAGGTATTACCCCCGACGGTTCTCGTGGACCCAAGTACCAGGCAAAACCCGGGGCTATAGCAGTCGCGAAGATAACGAAAGCACCGATTCTTTTGCTTTCCTTTGAGTACACCCGTGCCTTGAGACTAAAATCATGGGATGGCTTTGTGATCCCTTTTCCTTTTTCATCGGTTAAGGTCACCACGAAACTAATCGGAACTGATTTTCTTTGCAAAGATCGAACTTTGGAAGAAGCCGCCCAATTTGTGGAAGACAAACTCAACCAAATAACCAAAGACTGATTGCTCTTTGTAAAACTTCCGCTATGCCTACGGATATAATTGGTTATAACCTATTTCCTTGAAACCTATTCTCCAAACCCATTCTCTTACCAAAGTTTTTCGTGGTGTAAGTGCGGTGGATGACCTCGCCTTCTCTTTGGAGAAGGCATCCATCACCGCTTTATTGGGAGGCAATGGTGCGGGCAAAACAACAACTCTCTCGATGCTCTTGGGTTTATTACGGCCGACCTCCGGGAGTATTTATCTTTTCGGCCAAGACTTTATTAAAAACCGTTTTTCTGTCTTGAATCGGATGAATTTTTCCTCTCCTTATGTTGACCTTCCGCAAAGGTTGACCGTCTGGGAAAACCTGCTGGTTTACGCAAAGCTTTATGGGGTGGTTAACCCCAAAAAACGGGTTAAAGAAGTAGCAGAGTCTTTTCGTATTGAAAATTTATTAAACCAACGCCTTCGCCGTTTGTCTTCGGGTCAAAAAACAAGAGTATCCTTAGCCAAGTCCTTCATCAATAAGCCCGAATTCCTTTTACTCGATGAGCCAACAGCCAGCTTGGATCCTGATACTACTTCCTGGATCCGAGAGCTTCTTCGCCAATACCGGGACGAACAGGGAGCCACCATTCTTTTTGCCAGTCATGATATGAGGGAAGTGGAACTCTTATGTGACAAAGCCCTCCTGATGAAAGAAGGCAGGCTCGTGGAAGAAGGTACCCCCAAGGAGCTTTTGGAAAAATACAACCGTGACAACCTCGAGGATGTGTTTCTCCAAGTAAACCGAAAGAAAAAAAAGGATGACTGAGCTTAAAAGTTCTTCAAAAGGGCGCATCCTTGCCCTTTTTACCCGCTACTATTTTCTTTTGCGCAGTAGTTGGCCACGGATCATTGAGATCGCTTATTGGCCCACCATGCAGATGGTGATGTGGGGCTTCGTCTCCAAGCATTTTGCCCCAAGCAGTCCGGAGCTTACCGCGGGCGGGGTGCTTATATCGGTTGTCCTTATCTGGGATACCCTGTTTCGATCTCATATCAGTTACACCCTTTCCTTTTTGGAGGAGATGTGGTCCCGCAATTTGGGCAACCTTTTCGTTGCCCCGCTGCGTCCATGGGAGTTAATGCTCGGATTGGCCTGTATTTCTTTGATTCGTACCTTGATTGGTATGATTCCCGCCGCCTTACTCGCGATTCCATTCTTTGGTGTATCCGTTTTTGATATGGGCCTCCCTCTCTTTGCCTTTTTCTTTAACCTTGTCCTCACGGGGTGGGCTATGTCGCAATTTGTAACAGCTATTCTTATCCGTTATGGATTGGGTGCTGAAAGCTTGACCTGGGTCTTACCTTTTTTAATCGCTCCCTTTTCCTGCATTTATTATCCGCTATCCACTTTGCCGGTATGGATGCAGGATGTGGCCAGTTTTATTCCCACCACTTATGTTTTTGAGGGGATGCGTGCCCTGCTTATCGAAGGGGTTTGGCGGCAGGATTTATTACTGCAAGCCCTCGGCTTAAATGTTGTTTATTTGGGGCTTGGCATGTGGACTTTCCTTTTTGCTTTCCGGGTGGCCCGTACTCACGGGTTGCTTTTGCAGGCAGGTGAATAAAAAAAGCAAGCATTCCCAATTGCCAAAACCTTGAACTTTCTCATCATCAATCAGTTTTTAAATCATGGCTAGAATTAATCAAAACTACGACAAATTAGCTGCGGGCTATCTCTTTCCGGAGATTGCTAAACGCACCCACGCCTTTTCGGAAAAGAATCCGGATGCCCAAGTCCTTCGCCTGGGGATTGGTGACACCACGGAACCTATTGTTTCTTCTGTCCTGGAGGGCTTAAGGGATGGGGTCAATGCATTGGGTGCAGCTGAATCTTATTCGGGTTATGGCCCATCTGAGGGAATTTCTCCGCTCCGTGAGTCACTGGCAAAATTATACGCTGAACGTGGGCTATCCCTGGATCCCAGTGAGTTTTTTGTAAGCGATGGGGCCAAGTCTGATTCGGCAAACATTCAGGGGATTTTTTCGGATGACTGTGTGGTTGCAGTCCAGGATCCTGCGTACCCGGTGTATGTGGATAGCAATGTGATCGCAGGCCGTACCGGGCAGGCCACCCAAGAGGGATATGAAGGATTGGTTTATATGCCCTGCACGGAGGAAAATGGATTCTTTCCCGAGTTGCCCAAGCAGAAAGTTGACCTCATTTATATCTGCAGTCCTAATAACCCTACCGGTGCGGTGGCTACAAGGGAACAATTAAAAACATTCGTTGACTATGCCAATGAGCATAAAGCCATTATCTTTTTTGATTCGGCTTATGCTGCCTTCATCACTGATCCGGATCTCCCACGATCGATCTATGAAATTGAAGGTGCGGAAAAGTGTGCTATAGAATTTAACAGTTTTTCAAAGACTGCTGGTTTTACTGGAGTTCGGTTAGCTTGGACAATTGTGCCCAAAGCCTGTCAGACCGAAGACTCCGAACCCGGAAAACTTCATGCTTTATGGACGCGTCGGCAAAATACCTTTTTCAATGGAGCCTCCAACGTTGTTCAGGCAGGCGGGGTTGCAGCCCTTAGCCCAGAGGGTCGAAAGCAAACCGATGAACAGGTTGCATTTTATTTGGAGAACGCAAGAATTATCAATGAAGGCCTCACTTCCTTGGGTATTACCACCTACGGGAGCGATAACGCTCCCTATGTTTGGCTCAAAACTCCCAACGGGCTATCCTCTTGGGAATTCTTTGATAAATTGCTTAATGAATGCCATGTGGTGGGTACCCCAGGTTCTGGGTTTGGTCCGGCAGGGGAAGGTTTTTTTCGCCTCAGTGCATTTGGTCATCGGACCAATGTGGAAAAAGCGGTTCAGTCGATCAAAGAAAACCTTAAGCTTTAAACCTAAGGAGAGCGACCTTCTCTTCCCTCATTTTTACTAGGAGCTTGAGGAGCTTCTCGTGTCCGACTTTAAGTTGTGTGTAATGCACAGATGAAGTTGTACCCACTTCCATCCATCCCTTATTATTATGCAATGGTGACCATTGTGTCCATTTTCGCATCAGTAATTTTGGGTGGGTACTTGTAGGCATCTTTGGACTTTTGCTTATTGCCTTTTACTAAAGTTTAAACCGAAAGAAGATTGATCTTCGGGTTGTTTTTGGGGGCTTGGGTCTCCAGTTTTTGATTGCTTGTGGCGTGCTGCGGGTATCCTGGATTGAAAGCTGTTTTGGCGGGGTAGCCAAAATGTTTGCCGTTGCCCTCAAAATATCCATCGATGCAGCCGGCTTTGTCTTTGGTCCTTAGTCGAATATCGAATCGATGAATCTGGCCTTTCAAAGTCAAGGATTTGCTTCGCCTTCATGGCCCTCCCCAGCATTTTATTTTTCTCTGCACTTTCTTCCCTCCTGTATTATTTTAGGATTTTACAAGCTGTGGTTCGGATCATGGCATGGGTACTAAGCCGAGGTTTGAAGTTATCTGGTCCGGAAAGCCTGTCTGCAGCCACAAATGTATTTGTTGGGCAAACGGAAGCTCGGTTATTAGTGAAGCCCTTTGTTTCTAAAATGAGTTATTCCGCATTTCTGGCTCTGATCATCTATCCTGGAAATCTGTATTTCTTGCCACCTTCGCACTCTGTGGCTTTGCCAATTTTATGTCTGTAGGTGTTCAAGCCTGGGACATTGGGGAACTGTCACCGGATAGACAGTCCGACCTTGCCAGTCTTGGGTTTAGGTCATTGATCGGGGCACTTTGGCCTGTTTACTATACGCTACAATTACAGGTCTCTTCTTCCAAGAGTCTTCAGGGTTGTTTCGTGAAACAGCCTGAGTTATTTGTCCTTTGTCTTTCAGTCCACAAACTTAGTTGTTAATGTCAGAAAAAAATATCGAAATTCCCACAAGTCTCCCTGCTATGACCCTACGCGGGGTGGTCCTTTTTCCCAGTGCTATGATGCCCTTGCGGATTTTTGAGGAACGATACCGTCAAATGCTTGATGATGTGCTTGCACAAGATCGTATGTTTGCCATTGTCCGGGAGCGGGAAGATGTCTTGGCGGAAGAAGTGGATCAGGAACTACCCTACAAGATTGCCACGGTTGGCTTGGTTCGTATTTCCAAAAAACATGATGATGGGACCTCCTTTGTTTTACTCCAAGGCCTGCATCGGGTCAGAATAAATTCCATTTCCCAAGAAGAGCCTTACCGAATATTAGATATTGAGCCGCTGGTCACGGTGGTCGAACAAACGGTTCCTGAAGTCAGGACTCATATTTTAAAGAGCTTGGAAAGTAACATAAAGCTGGGCGGTCTTGCCTCTGAGGAAATCTTGGACATGCTAACCCCCTTGGAGGATCCCTGTTCCTTTGTGGACCTTGCGGCTCATCATATTTGCCGGGACACCGATGATAAGCAGGGCATGCTGGAGCAAGCATCGTTACACAGGCGTGCCCAATTATTACTGGGTATTATAAACGCAGAAAATGAGAAACTTTCTTTTTTTAACCAGACGCTTGAAGAAAAAGGGCAGGATGATATCGACTCCAATTAATTTCTTTTTATAATGCACGGATGGTTGCCCTTACCGACGAGCAAAAAGCAAGAAAAGTTACTCACTTTCGTAGAATCATAAAATACCGTTCTTGGTTTGGGTGGATATTTGCCATCGTCGGTGCCGTTCTTTTTGGTGTGGGAGTCAAAGAGGGTCAAAACCCGATGGTTATGCTCAACGGCTTTCTCTTTTTTGGCTATGGGTGCTTTATGGTTTGGCAAGCAAAACGGGCCCGGGAAAAACTTGACCGTAACAATTTGTGATCTGATCTTAATCCATCCACTCCTGCGGGTGAAGCAATTTTTGGTCGGGGTCTTCATTTTCGGCGAAGTAGATCGCCATTTTTAGGTAGGGGAGGGTCCAATCTGGCAAATCCGGCTTTATTTTTTTTATTTCTTCGAAAATAGTCTCGGCGGATCTGCCTTCCAATTCATACAGTTCCCTTATGCCTAAATCAATGAGGTCACGGGCCACGCGAACATCCATGCGGGGAATGCGCATCATTGGAGAAGCCAAGGCTTCCTTATCTACCTTCTTCTTTTTTTTCCCCGTCGGGGTATCTCCATCCTTTTTACCAAAGAATGCATCGAGGGGAATAATGTCTTCCAACGCCATGAAAGGGTATCAAGCCGTGAAACCCAAGAAAGGCAAATCCAAAGAACTTTTGTGGCGGAAGAGAGGGGATTTACTTAGACAGAAGTTTCTTTCTGTGCCCTGGCAGGTTTTTTTCCCATTCTTAGTAGGTACAGGCCAAGTAAAGTAAAAACCATGCCAAAAGCAACCGCCAGCCATGACATCCCCATTCCCGTTTTTAATACACTACTCTCGGGGTTTTCAGGATCGTAGAAAACCTTTACTTTATTTCCCTTCAGCCAAGGCCTTTGTGCCTGGTTTGCCTCATATTGGCTGCTGTAGGTATTGTCACCATATCCAAGATTTTCACCCCGGTGCATAAAGTCACCGATCATGTAGGTGTACTCAATATTAATGGAATACTTTCGTTTGGATGATTTATTCAGTTGTGATTCGATCTTTGAATGAGTGATCTTACCCTCTACCGCTGGCCAGTTTTTGGTCTTTACCCCTTGGTAAGTCTCATATCCACCTATGAGGCTGAAAAAGAATCCGAAAGCGAGGAAGCAAAAACCAACCGATTTGAAAATGCGGGGAAGGGGCTTTGGCTTATCGGAAGTATTCATTTTCTGGAGCGTTTCAAGATCATGTAATGCTCCAAGCTTTGTTGAGAAAAATTTGGGTGTAAAGTATAATAGTTCGCTTAGCGAATAATGCTAGTCCCTAAAGCGTGCCCATATGCAGTTTTCTATATTGCTTGCTTGGCCGGAAGATAAATACTAGCAATGAAAGAAAGGAAATGCGGGTGTAGTATATCGGTAGTACATGAGCTTCCCAAGCTTGGGGGCGGGGTTCGATTCCCCGCACCCGCACCACTTGGAGATACAAAAAATAGGCAAGGATTTGAGACTGTGTGCACGATGGGAGACAATGATCGATAGAAAAGCAGGTTGAATTGTTTATTCTAACAAATATGTTGAGGGAATCTTTATGAATTTGTCATATCTTGTACGCACGAGTTTGAACCGTTGCCCAGCATGCGGGAAGGGGGCGGTCTTGAAAAATCTTTTCTACAGGCATGAGCATTGCAGAGATTGCGGGTTTGAGTTTAACCGTGAGCATGGTTTTTTTATCGGCGGTATCCCTATAAGCTATGGCTTGATCTGTGGGCTTTGGATCGTGCCTTTGCTGGTGCTTTGGTTTTTGAACTGGGTGCCTACCGATTTGTTTGTGGGTCTTTGTTTAGGCGGAGCGTTGGTGTGGCCGATTATTTCATACCGGTACTGTCAGTCCTTGTGGTTGGGTTTGTACTTTTGCTTCGCGGAGGATGAAATGCCAGAGGAGTACAGACAAAAGCAAAAAAAGTCTGTTTTCTAGATTTTCCCTGCTGTTCTCCATCTCTTGGGATTTAAAGCTCGTTTGAAGCTGGGAGCTAAGATATCAAAGTATGATGCGATTAAAACAGGGACAGATCTGGGTAAAAAAAAATCAATACTTTCGGATAACTGAATGGTCGCGTTTGACGATTCAATACAAGATGTCTTTTTCTTTGAATGGTGCGGAGGAGGAGCTTGAAGAGGTTTCCAAAAAAGAATTTTGCCGGTTGATCAAGGGGGCTGAATTGTACGAAGAAAACCAGGACAATTCCTGATCTTGCTCTTTTTGCTCGACCATTAAGCCTGAAAGATTTCTTCATAGGGGAATGTCAGTTTCCATAGGTACCCCTTTTACAGATACAGCAAAAAAAGTCCTCCTTTGTGGCTCCGGAGAATTGGGCAAAGAGGTGGTGATTGAACTCCAACGTTATGGGGTTGAGGTCGTTGCTTTGGATGCTTATGCAGATGCTCCTGCCATGCAGGTAGCCGACCGCTCCCATATTGTGTCGATGTTGGATGCAGATGAATTGCGAAGGGTTATCAAACTGGAAAAGCCGGATATCGTGGTGCCAGAGGTGGAGGCTATTGCAACGGATGTATTGGCCGAATTTGAGGAGGTAAAGGCCTGCACTATTATCCCCACTGCCCGGGCCACCCAGCTTACGATGAACCGGGAGGGGATACGAAGGTTGGCGGCGGAAGAACTGGGGCTCAGTACTTCCCCTTATGCATTTGCTGAGACGGAGGTGGAATTTGAGAGAGCGGTTCAAACCATTGGTATGCCATGTGTGGTCAAGCCTATCATGAGTTCATCAGGGAAGGGACAAAGTACTATTCAGTCTGAGAAGGATATTAGCAGGGCTTGGGCCTATGCCCAAGAGGGTGGGCGTGCCGGAAAAGGTAAAGTAATTGTCGAGGGCTTTGTGACATTTGATTACGAAATTACCCAGCTTACGGTTCGCCACTCTGGAGGTACTTCTTTTTGTGATCCGATTGGGCATGTCCAGGTCTCAGGCGATTACCGGGAATCTTGGCAACCCCAGCCTATGTCAAAAAAGGCACACGAGGAAGCGAAGAGATATTCGCAGTTGATTACAGATGCTTTAGGAGGCTGGGGGGTATTTGGGGTAGAATTATTTATTTGCGGAGATGAGGTATTATTTAGTGAGGTTTCCCCTCGGCCTCATGATACTGGAATGGTCACAATGATCTCCCAGGACCTTTCTCAATTTTCATTACATGCCCGGGCTATCCTAGGCCTGCCTATTCCTCAGGTTCGGCAGTTGGGTCCATCCGCGTCCCATGTCATCCTCGTTGAGGGGGATTCTACCAGGGTGAGCTTTGGCAATTTGAACAATGCCCTGGGAACCCCTGATACTCAACTTCGGCTTTTTGGAAAGCCAGGGGTTAAAGGGCAGCGAAGAATGGGGGTGGCCTTGGGCCGGGGAGAATCAATTATTGAAGCCCGGGATAAAGCAAGCCGTGTAAGTGCAGCCGTTATTGTTTCTTTATAAATTTTTTTGTTATATGAGTGAAATACATGACCTACTTTTCCGCCTAGAAAAATTTCGGGATGAGCGGGATTGGGGGCAATTCCATGATCCGAAAAATTTAGCTTTGGCCTTATCCATTGAAGCGGCGGAGTTAAACGAACTGTTTCTCTGGAAAAAGGAAAGTGATCTGAGCCAAGTAGATATAGGAAAGCTGAAAGATGAACTAGCGGATGTCTTTGCTTATGCCATTATGCTTGCCGGGCATTATGGTTTGGATGTGGCAGATATTTTGAAAAGTAAGATCGAAAAAAATGCAGCAAAATATCCTGTAGATCTGGCCAAGGGAAATGCGGAGAAATATAACGAGTTGAAAAAGGGTGACTAGATACTCTTTTAGGCGGTAATCACTTTGGTTCCAGCAAGGCGGTCGTGTAGGCACCTCTGTTCTTTCCCAAAAATAAAGAGGATGTTGCAGATGCTGATGGGGGCTCCAATGACTGGAATTTGTGCAATTAAGCTGAAGACAAAATAGCGAATGAAGTACAGTTTTCCCAGGCCAAGCATCGTTCCATCCATCGCCACAATTCGGGTTTTTAGAATAACTTTACCAATACTCTGTCCCCGAGAATGGAGTAAGTATCCCTGAACGAGAAGAAAGAGAACTTGGCTGATGATAAATAATTGAATGGTTTGCTCGAGATCGAATTCTGGTGGTTCTTCAGTAAGCTCCAAGTCAATTAATCCAAGAGGGCGGGCGATGATGATGACAAGAGGGAGAAAAATAATGATATCAATAATCGCAGCGGCTAATCGTTTTCCCCGAGAAGCCAGTTCCGAGTTATCTGAATGATGTTCTTGTTCTATATTTTTGACTTGTTCTTCCATAATCTTAACGCTGATTGATTTTTGGATGATAGCAATAGGATAATTACCAAGTTAAATAAGTGAGGTGTTTTATACCTTTCAACACCGCGAATAAGGTCGCAATCCCAAGGAATAAAAATATAGTAGAAAACATGTCATTTGATTCCCTCGGTCTTAGGCCTGAAATTTTGCAAGCTATTCAGGAAACAGGGTATACCGACCCAACTCCTATCCAAAGCACTGCAATTCCATTAATTCTTGAAGGTAAAGACCTGATCGGAATTGCTCAAACGGGCACGGGTAAAACTGCTGCCTTCACGCTTCCTATGCTTGAAAAGCTAGTCCAAAGTGCTGGGCAGAGAAAAGGCCGGGGTAGTCGTGCGCTTATATTATCCCCAACACGAGAGCTTGTTGTGCAAATTGAGCAAAATGTAAAAACCTATGCTAAGCATGTCCCTTTGCGGGTAGCTACAGTTTATGGTGGGGTGGGTGAGACCCCCCAGAAAAAAGCGTTGCGTAGCGGGGTAGACTTGATCATCGCAACCCCGGGACGTTTAATGGATCTTATGCAACAAGGATGTGCTGATTTTTCAGAATGTGAATTCTTTGTATTGGACGAAGCGGACCGAATGCTTGATATGGGCTTTCTGCCCAATGTAAGAAAAATTGTTTCTTCGTTACCAAAGAAGAGGCAGACGCTTCTCTTTTCTGCGACTCTTTCCAAAGAAATTGAAAAGCTTACCCGAGAATTTCAGCATTCCCCCAAGTTCGTAGAGATTGGCAAAAGAACGAACCCGGCTGATACGGTTGAACAATTCTTGTATGAGGTGACCAAGGCTCAAAAAATTGGCCTACTTCAACATTTATTGGAAAACAATGAACTCTACATGGTTCTTGTTTTTACCCGTACCAAGTATGGGGCGGACCGGGTGGCCAAGCAATTGGGTAAGTCTGGTATTCATACCGGGGCAATTCATTCAAATCGTACTCAAAACCAAAGAGCTCGTGCCTTGAGTGATTTCAAAGCGGGAAAGATTCGTGTCTTGGTCGCTACCGATATTGCCGCTCGGGGAATTGATGTGGAGGGGATTACTCATGTGGTGAACCTTGATTTCCCCCCCACGCCGGAGGATTATATCCACCGTATTGGGAGAACCGGGCGAGCGAAGTCTGAGGGTGTGGCTATAAGCTTTATTACCGAAGATGACCGTAACCCTCTACGGTCGCTTGAAAGATTTATGAAGAAGTCGATTATTCGACGAAGGTCCAAGGAATTTGTTTGCACGCCTTTACCTTACAATGCGGGGCCCGGCAAGGGGGCTGACCGCGGGGGTGCAAAAGGCCAGGGTAATAGACCCAGCAATACGAAGCGGAGGGGGTCGAAGCCATACGGCTTGGATCGAAAGAACTTTAAGAAATTTGGGAAGTAACTTTCCTATCTTAGCAGTTACATATTGGGTAAGGGTGGAGAGCCCAATTTGATTTTTCGGATATCTGCAATTTTTTATCTGTTTGAAACAGGGAAGATGCTTTTTAGCAGCACCCAGACTCCGGGGTACAGGAGGAAGAGGAAACAGGTATACTTGTCGGCTCTTGAATCCCGCATTTTTCTTTGGCTAAACAGTCAGTCTTGGTGGGTGTTAGTAGGAACTGCCCCTTGGTAAAAGATAGATTGTACTTTCCAATGGTTTCAGATTGATACTCCACTTCCAGTTCTGAATCCTGGAGTCCCAGTTTTTCTTCAGCGTCCTTGATGATACCAAGGGCTTTGGTCGGGGCGAGGCGATGATCTAAATCATCGGCTTTCCAAAGCTGGAAGTTTATTTTGCACTCTTCACGACTGGTACCTCCACAATCGATGAATTTTTTGGTAATCGAACCAACTTCGGTGAGGTGAAAATGTGGAGGAATGTAAGATCCGTTGGGTAAAACAAAAGTAATCTCTTTCACACTCGATAAGTAGGTTTTGAATTCTGAAATTTTCATAAGAACTTTTATGATATGCATTCATAGAGAGGAAGCAAGGAAACCAAAGGGTAACACAAAAAAACCTTCAAGGTTGATTTTTACCCCGATAAGTCCATGATTTAATTTTTGAGTCTAATGTCGCCTTTTCTCTTGAACCCAACTGTCCCATGAAAAAGTTTTCTCTCTTCATAAGTGTTGTTTTTGTTAGCTATGTTTTTTTACCTTCATTGATGTTTGCTAAGCCAATCAATGCACAAGATACAAAGGTTAGCCACAAAGAACCGGTTGCCTCCGAGAACAGAAGTAGTCTGCCAGCTAAAAAAGTGGAACCTCCTAAAAAAGCTCAACCGGTAGAGATTGCAAAGCCTCTGCCTAAACAATCATTTCCTGCTAAAAAGAAAAATGTACCTTTGCAAAGTCAGCCGGCTGAGGTCGTTGAACCAAAAGCAGATAAAGCATCCTCGGTCAAGCCCAAGGTTGAAGCAAAGCCAAAGCCTGTGGGTAAATCACAACGAAGAGAAAAAGCGAAAGTATCACCCCAAGAGCCGGAGAAGGCTGCCTTAACAAAAGTGATTGATACCGCACAAGCGAGTGATGCTGAAAGTAACAAGACTCGAAATTCATCTTCTCTTCCTGCAGTTGCTTCAGTAAATGGGCAACCCATTGGCGCTTATGCATTTGAAGCCTTACTACTCGAACAGTTAAGGAAAGGCACCCGGGATAGTGTCGAACTTCGAAAAAATATCAGAGATGAGCTCGTGGTTCAGACTTTACTAAGCCAATTAGCTATGGAAGAGGGACTCGATGAAGAGAAAGAAGTTGAGTTGGCCTTCGAGTCTGCTCGAAGAACCATCTTGTCCCAGGCATGGCGTCAAAATTGGGGGAAGGAAAACCCTATTAAAGAAACTGAAATTCAAAGGGAATACAACGCCACCGTGAAAAAGCTTGGTGATACCGAATACCAACTTCGGCAGGTGGTGGTGGCCGATGAAACTGCGGCTTATTTGATCATAGACCAAATGGAAGCAGGTAAAAGTCTCGGAGACTTGGCAAACAGGTACACTATAGAGTCGGGTGGGAAGAAGAGTAAAGGCTTGTTGCCATGGGTGAGTCCTAGTTTATTACTTTCTCCCATCGGAGAATTAATCACCCAAGTAAAGAAGGGAGAGGTGCTCTCTTCTCCGGTGCGTACGCAAGCAGGTTGGCACATTGTAAAAGTGGAAGGGGTCAGGTCGCTTACCCCACCTTCCCTCGAGCAGTTACAATCTCAGGTAAGGCAGGGAATATTGCAGAAAAAAATGACGAAGGAAATTCAAAAGCTTTTAGATCAAGCAAAGATTAAATTTTAGAATTTAAATTTTGGGCGGCTGCATGTCTGCAGGTATGGAATTTCGTCTGCATAGACAGATGTCCAAGTGTGTTTAGGGTATCGGGTGTAATAACCATGCAAGGGAATAGGGCCAGTTATTGATGAACTTTAAAGACCAGGAGGGATTACCTCAAAAGTTTTGCTCAGAAAACATCGTCTTCCACCCCATCATCATATTCGTCGAAAGTGTCGTAAGATGAACTATCTGGTTGGGGGGTATTGGTTGAAGCTCCTTCAATATCCACTTTGTAGCCACTAATCGAGGTAAACCATTTGGTTACCCCATCTTTACCCTGCCATTCACGGCCATTGATACGGGCTTCTATGGAAACCTTATTTCCGACTTCAAGGTCTTTGCTTTTTTGAATAGTGTCTTTGATGAATTCCACAGGTATCGGGTTGTCCCACCTTCCGTCTCCTGTCTCAACCACTACCTGGTGCTTTTTAAAGCCATTGGCCCCGTATTCTCGGACTTCATCAACAAATTTTACTTCTCCTTTTATGGTCACCTCATTCATATATAATCAAATTTATGTTTTGCTTTGAATTTTTTGTTGGCTCGATCTGAACCATTTCTTCTAGCAATAAATAAATCGTCTGACTTGGCGATTTTAAAACGCCTATCATGCTGATATTTAGAAAGTTTTGTTTTGAGATCTCCTGAGTCTATTTTTTACAGGAAGTCTGTATACAGAATATTTTCCATTTCTTTAGCCGCTGACATAAGTTGCGCATTTAGATCAACCTGATCTTTTGTTCTATGGAAAACTCTCATCGCAGCTGACACATCTAGATCTTCTGATACCCCAATTGCGCCCTCTAACCCAACCTGTTTTCCCTGAAGCTCACCAATTTCCGAATTGATCCGTTGCTGTTCTGAAGCATTTTCAGCTCTGGCATCTATCAAACTGTCGAAGAAACTGACCAACTCGCTTGTGGTGTATTCTTCCAATGCATAGGTGCGATCTCCTAAATCTGGTTCCAATGCCGCCTGGAAGTCCGGGTCGTTATCAATCAAGCTTTGAAGTGCATTTTCACTTTGTTTAATCCAATCTTCGGCTCCTGCAAGGTAGATTCCTCTGAATATACCTGTGTAATCTGAAGCAGGAGGTTTTGGAGTAAGTTTTGAAGCGGAAAATCTATCTGTTATGTTTTCTCCCAATGGATCATTGGCTACATCCGTTGCAGTAACCGTAGTTGTGGAATCTGATGGTAGAATAACAGACGGGAATTCTTTCTTTACACGATCAAGGAAAAGAAACAACCCATCATTAACCTTTGAAAATTTAAGAGATCCTGAGTTATCGACAAAAATGCCTAGAGCATCTGGTACATTCTGCCCATTACTAGTCTTCTCCTGGAAAATTGAAAAAAGAAAATCAGCTTGGGCTTGTGGGTCCTTCGAATTTCCTCCATTCGGTAAATTTCCCCTCGTGAAGTCTTCTCTACCGGCTCCTCTGTGCACTGAAGCTTTTAGCCCTTGTTGTGCTAAGTCGTTTTCAAAAGCAGAATATTCATCAGTATATTCATTCGGCAAAATATG
>ERZ1046876.701-NODE-701-length-24601-cov-11.372158_pt1 | contig 24601 bp, 32 predicted proteins | sample MGYA00383094_ERZ1046876 | MGnify/ENA primary metagenome ERZ1046876 (study PRJEB29581, sample SAMEA5548364) | metagenome | biome: marine; feature: coastal; material: water | depth 50 m | study: Short-term variability in the microbial, nano- and picoplankton...
GACGAAAAGGCGACGTGGTTGATATCAAGGTTCAGCCCCATGCCAATCGCATCGGTGGCAACCAGATAATCCACATCTCCGTTCTGATAGAGCTCGACCTGCGCGTTGCGCGTCCTTGGGCTAAGCGCGCCCATGACAACGGCAGCTCCACCCTTTTGGCGACGGATGAGTTCAGCGATGGCGTAAACATTATCGACCGAGAACCCAACGATAGCCGAGCGCGCCTGCATCCGACTGATCTTCTTGGGACCTGCGTAGGATAATTCCGACATGCGTTCGCGGCGTACAAACTCGACGCCCGGCACAAGGGCAGCGATGGTGTTGCGCATCGTATCCGCGCCTAGGAGCAGCGTTTCATGCGTGCCACGCGACCTCATTAAGCGATCCGTAAAGACATGGCCGCGTTCGGGGTCGGCGCATAGCTGGATTTCGTCTATCGCAAGGAAATCGCATCCCATGCCCTCGGGCATCGCTTCGACGGTGCACACCCAGTATTTTGTGCGCGGGGGGACAATGCGTTCCTCGCCAGTCACCAGCGCCACTACGGACGGGCCACGGACGGCGACAATGCGGTCATACACTTCGCGCGCCAACAATCGTAGTGGCAGCCCTATAATCCCGCTATTGTAGCCCAACATACGCTCAATCGCGTAATGGGTCTTACCAGTATTTGTAGGCCCAAGAACGGCTTTGATGATTGGGGCCATTTGGCATCTCGCATTACTTAATATTCTAACGACACTTGCGGGAATCTCGTGTCAATTCGACCCAAAACCATTAGATTGGCCACAGCCTGATGTATAGTCGGTAAGGTATTCATAACTTTCCGCAAGGAAACTCTATAAAGATGTTGCTTTTCGGGTATGCCGCACCAACGTTAACGTTGACGTCAACCAAATGGGGCGTCTGACCATGAAAGATGAATTATGAGCGAAGTATTAGACACAGCCCTAGCAGCGATGAGTGAAAAGGTGGCGGACTCTGGCTTTGCCGGATCGGCTAAGTTTCAGATCGAAGGCGAAGGTGCGATCGTGATCGAAGGCGAGACTGCGCGCATTTCTGATGACGAAACCAACGTGACGCTAACCGCCAACGTGGAAACCTTTCAGTCAATGCTCGAAGGTGACTTGGACCCGACATCGGCATTTATGTCCGGCCGTTTGACGATTGACGGCGACATGGGCGCTGCGATGCAATTGGCTGGGGTGTTTAGCTAAGCCATGGAAACCGCCGAATTTCATAACGACCTCTCAGAAGGTCCCGATGGGGGTCTGGCTTGGTGGGCAACTGCTAGCGATGGGATTCGTATAAGATGCGGCGGTTGGCTGAGCGAAAAGCCAAAAGGCACCGTTTTACTTTTTGATGGTCGCTCAGAATATATTGAGAAATACGGGCGTAATGCTCATGATTTCGTGTCGAACGGCTATAATCTTCTGTCCATTGACTGGCGTGGACAAGGCTTGGCAGACAGACTGACTGACGATGAGCGCGCCGGCCATGTCTGCAAGTTCTCGGATTATCAGCGCGATGTTCAAGCCATGATGAACCAAGCAGAAGAGGCAGGCTTTGCCGGCCCCTACTATCTAGTCGGACATTCAATGGGTGGCATCATAGCCTTTCGGTCTCTGGCCGAGGGTTTGCCAGTCAATGCTGTTGCCTTTAGCAGCCCCATGTGGGGCATCATCGTTCCTGTGGTCTTTAGACCCTTTGCGAATTTGATCGCCACGGTCGCCGTGGCCCTTGGCAAAGGGCGTGACTACGTCGTTACAGGCTCGTCCGATAACTATGTTGATACGCATGAATTCGAAGGCAACGAACTGACGAACGATCCTGCGATGTATGAATACCTGCAAAAACAGGTTCGCGCCGTTCCTGAGTTTGCACTTGGAAGCCCAACAATGAACTGGTTGCTGCATGCCTACAAAGAGATTGATTATGTGCAATCGGCAAAAGCACCAGATACACCGTGCCTGACGTATCTCGGCACGGATGAACAGATCGTTAACCCTAGAAAGGTCCGGATGCGCGCGCAAAGCTGGCCTGGGGCAAAACTGGTGGAAATTCCCGGTGGGCGGCACGAAATGTTGATGGACAGCCCAGAGCTTCGGACCCAAATCGCAAACGATATTTGCGCCTTTTTCGACGAACATCAGGCCGCTTAATCAATTTCCTGCCTTTGACGGGTTGAAACCCGTGCAATCGCCCGCTTATCTCTGTTTCGATACATATATAATCACAAAGGCTGCTTGATGCTGAACCTGCCCAATCCTGTGCGCGATGCGACGACCACTTCTGGCTCAAACGAGTTTGGAGATCTACCTGAATGGGATCTGAGTGATCTCTACACAGCGGATGACGCGCCCGAATTGGATCGCGATCTCGAATGGCTTGAAGACGCCTGTGCGTCGTTCGCATCGGACTACCAAGGCAAACTTGCGACTTTGGATGCCGCGGGTCTGTTGGAATGCATTCAGCGCAACGAAAAGATCGAAGGCATCGCAGGGCGTATCATGTCCTACGCAGGTCTGCGTTATTATCAACTAACCACCGATTCAGTCCGCGCGAAATTTATGTCGGACATGCAAGAAGCGATCACCAACTTCTCAACACCCCTGGTTTTCTTCACGCTTGAGCTAAACAGCCTTGAGGACGACCACTTGGCAGGTCTTCTTGCAGCAGACGCTGAACTTGGCCGCTATAAACCTGTGATCGACCGCATACGCGCGATGAAACCGCACCAGCTTTCAGACGAAATGGAGCGGTTCCTTCACGATCTTGGTGTCGTTGGGGATGCTTGGGAAAAGCTGTTTGACGAAACCCTTGCGGGCCTAGAATTCACTTTGGAGGGCGAGAGCTTCAACATTGAAGGCGCTTTGAACTTCCTGACCGAGCATGACCGCACAAAACGCGAGGCCGCTACACGCGAAATTGCCCGCGTTCTCGGCGAAAACATCAAGACCTTTGCCCGTGTGCACAACACGCAAGCTAAGGAAAAGGAAATCATCGACCGCTGGCGCAACATGCCGTCGCCCCAAGCAGGTCGCCACCTTGCCAACCACGTTGAGCCCGAAGTGGTTGAGGCCCTACGCAACGCGGTCGTGAACGCCTATCCCCGCCTATCGCATCGTTACTATGAGCTTAAGCGCAAATGGCTAGGCCTTGACCAAATGCAGGTTTGGGATCGCAACGCACCTTTGCCTATGGAGGACACATCCTCGGTTTCTTGGGCCGATGCGCGTTCAATCGTCGAAGAAGCCTACGGTGAATTCGACCCTGAAATGAAAGCCTTGGCCGAACCATTCTTTACCAAAGGCTGGATCGACGCCCCTGTGAAGCCGGGCAAAGCACCTGGCGCTTTCTCACACCCCACAGTGACTGATGTGCATCCTTATGTGATGTTGAACTACCTCGGGAAGCCGCGCGATGTGATGACGCTTGCGCACGAACTTGGCCACGGCGTTCACCAGTTACTGGCGGCTGAACAAGGTGAGATGCTGTCTTCAACGCCGCTGACTCTGGCGGAAACAGCGTCAGTCTTTGGCGAAATGCTGACCTTCCGCAAAATGCTCGACAAGGCGGAAACGCAGGATCAGCGCAAAGTTCTGCTGGCAGGCAAAGTTGAGGATATGATCAACACCGTGGTCCGCCAAATCGCGTTTTATGACTTTGAATGCAAACTTCACGACGCGCGCACCGCTGGTGAACTGACCCCAGACGACATCAACGCAGTCTGGATGAGCGTTCAAGGAGAGAGCCTTGGGCCAGCGTTTGATTTCGTTGGTGGGTACGAGACTTTCTGGGCTTATATCCCGCACTTCGTACATTCACCGTTCTACGTGTATGCCTATGCCTTTGGCGACGGCCTCGTGAATGCGCTTTATGCGGTCTACCAAGAGAACCCGGAGGGCTTTCAAGAGAAGTATTTCGACATGCTGAAAGCCGGCGGATCAAAGCACCACAAGGAGCTTTTGGCGCCATTTGGGTTGGACGCCAGCGATCCCGCGTTTTGGGATAAGGGTCTGTCGATGATCGAAGGGTTTATCGACGAATTGGAGGCGATGGAGGAATAAATGATTTCGCCCGCTTTGCGGTCGACTTAGGGGGCGCTGCCCCCTTGCCCCTTTGGGGCAATTCCCCCGGGATATTTATCGACAGAAAAATTGGGAGTTGGGCCGCTTTGTGCGGCTTTGCGCTTTATTTAAGTTGGCTGTCCTTTGACCCGCGCCGATTGAAACCGGGGCGCGATCTAAAGGCAGCGTCGCGTTCTTGCATACAATCGATACAGAGTTTCACACCAGGGACAGCGTCGCGGCGCGCTTGGGGAATTTCTTCTTCGCATTCTGCGCAGTGGTTCAAGCTTTCGCCAACAGGTTGACGGCGTGATTGCATGCGAGCCAATTCGTCGTTGACGCTGGCCTCAATTTGCTCAGAGACCGCCCCGTCTTTGGCCCAGCCACCAGCCATTGTCAGTCGAGCTCAGACCACGGCCAAGGTTTCACATTGCTGGCGGCAGTTTGATAGCGGGCAGCTTTAGCGATCCAGATGCCGAGCGACGTGCCGAAGTCGCCCAATTGCTCGTTTGGTTCGCCACCGTTAATAATGAGGATGATGTACTGAATGACGGTCATCGCGCCCAAAATCGTATGGGCCAACGAGATCATTGCCCAGATGATCAGAACGAAAACCAATCGCATGACTAGGCTGTCATTCTTTTTTGGTTCGTCCTGAGGGCCCAAAATGCGGCCCTCTACCTTGTCTTCATCTGTCATGTTGTGGCCTCCCCGAGAGATTCACGGGGAAGCTAGCATGATGTATACCGGTGGAAAAGAGTGCTTGCGCTTACTTCGTCTCAGACCACGGAAAAGGTTTGTCGTCGGTTGCGCCCGTCTGGAAGCGGCCAACGGCACGTAGCCACTCAGAAACCTGATCACCAAACTGCGCGATCGATGGGTTGCGCGATTTAGTGAATAGCATCCAAAAGAACTGGAACACGGCCATGAAGAACAAAATACCTTCTGCGACACCGAACAGGGCCATGAAGATGATCATGTGCAACGCCCGCATCCAAACGCCGGACGGGTAGATCTCGGGTTCTGGTTCGTATCGTTTGTGGTGCGTTTGGTGTGTCTCAGTGGTCGGTTCTGGTTCGCTCACAGGTGTTTCGGGGGTTTCTGGGGTTTCGTTGTTGTTTTCATTTTGGTCAGTCATCTTATTCTCCTACATTTTTTTGCATGAGCGGGATCGATCGAACCCAAGATGGGTCCGAGCTTAAAGCGCCCATAGTCATGATTGTTATTGCGCGGGAAGAATTCCCTTTTCACGAGCAAGCTCGGTCATGCGCGCTTGCAGTTTTTCGAAGGCCCGCACCTCAATTTGGCGAATGCGCTCGCGGCTAACGCTGTATTGGCCGGACAGTTCTTCCAAAGTCACCGTCTTATCCATCAGACGCCGCTGGGTTAGGATGTCCTTTTCACGATCGTTCAAGGCATCCATGGCATCGTTCAGCATCGCCACACGGATTTGCATTTCGTCCTTTTCGGCATAATCACCAGCTTGGTCAGCATCTTCATCCTCTAACCAGTCCTGCCATTCGGTCGAGCCTTCGCCGTCCGAGCCGATCATCGCATTCAGCGACGCGTCGCCACCTGACATCCGGCGGTTCATTGAGATCACCTCAGCCTCAGTCACGCCGAGATCAGTTGCGATGCGCTTGACGTTTTCAGGACGCATGTCGCCCTCTTCCAACGCTCCGATTTTGTTTTTGGCCTTGCGCAGGTTGAAGAACAGCTTCTTCTGAGCGCTCGTTGTGCCCATTTTCACCAGCGACCAGCTACGCAGGATATATTCCTGAATGCTCGCGCGGATCCACCACATAGCATAGGTCGCAAGGCGGAAGCCCTTTTCAGGGTCAAAACGTTTGACAGCCTGCATCAAGCCTACGTTGGCTTCGGAAATAACTTCAGCCTGTGGGAGGCCATAGCCGCGATAGCCCATGGCAATCTTGGCGGCCAATCGCAGATGCGAGGTGACCATCTGATGCGCAGCGTCAGTGTCTTGCTCTTCGACCCAACGCTTTGCCAGCATGTATTCTTGCTCTGGCTCAAGCAGCGGGAATTTGCGGATTTCCTGCATATAACGGTTCAGACCACCCTCTGGGGTAGGAGCCGGCAGATTTTTGTAATTACTCATTTTCGTTTCCCTCTCAAACCTGATGTTTACAGGCTTAACATGAAAGTTAAGGGCTGTTACATTGGTTTTCAAGCCTTCGCCTGAAATTTCTTTAGTTTTACATAAATAATGTCGAAAATGCTGATTTTCAGGTCAAATCACGGGGAAGTGCTGATTGTTTCACTCGCCAAGTGCCGCGACCAAATCGGCCATATCTTGTGGCAAATTCGCTTCGAACCGCATCATATTGCCTGAAACAGGGTGTGCGAACCCCAGTATTGCGGCATGCAACGCCTGACGAGGGAATGACCGCGCGGCTTCAAGACCTGCGGCTGAAAATGCTTTAGCAGCTAACTTCCGGCGTCCGCCATACACTGGATCGCCAATCAACCCATGGCCAACATGCGTCATGTGCACTCGAATCTGGTGCGTGCGTCCAGTTTCAAGCCAGCAGTCTATCAAAGCGGCGGCAGAGGGGTTCCCAAAAGCTTCAACGATCCGCGAACGGGTGACGGCATGGCGGCCACCGTTAAACAGCACCGCCTGTCGTTGGCGGTCCGTTTTATGGCGGGCAAGTTGCGTCGTGATGCGCATAATGTTGCCAGCCTCAAAGTTCACACCTTTGACGCCCCGCAACCGTGGATCATTGGCATCGGGCACGCCATAAACGACGGCTTTATAGTTACGCTCGACCGTGTGTTTTTCGAATTGTGCCGCAAGGCCGTGATGCGCCTTATCTGATTTCGCCACGACCAACAGACCGCTGGTGTCTTTATCAATGCGGTGCACGATACCGGGGCGTTTTTCACCGCCCACGCCAGATAGATTGCCACCAAAATGGTGGAGCAATGCATTCACCAAAGTCCCGGATGGGCTACCAGGTGCAGGATGCACGACCATACCTGCGGGTTTGTTAACGACGATCAGATCATCATCTTCAAACGCAATATCAAGCGGGATGTCTTCTGGACCGATGTGACTTTCCTGAGCGACTGGAACGTTAATAGAAACTGCATCCCCAGCGCGTGATTTTGCTTTAGGGTTGGTTTCAACCTTACCGTTAATCCGGACATCGTTGCTTTCCAGCAAACGCGCCAGGCGCGTGCGTGACAGCGAAGCCTCCTCTGGCACATCCCGAGAAAGGGCCTTATCAAGACGCGCAGGCGGGTTTTCCCCGATAATGAATTCAAGAGTGGTCGAGGTCATGGACAATTCCCCTCAGCCGGAGGTCGATCCGGCACTTGTTCGAATGCTGCGCGTGCTTGTCACGGTACTGAGCGTCGTGATGATTGTGGGGTTCATAGTGTTGATTGCGCTATTTGTCATCCGCTTCAAGGTAACACAACCACCTTTACCCGATGAAATCGCCCTACCCCAAGGTGCCAAGGCCACCGCGTTCACCCGAGGCGACGGTTGGTACGCTGTCGTAACTGACGATCAGCAAATTTTGATCTATGGGGCTGAAAGCGGCGAATTGGTTCAGACGGTCAACGTCACTGCATCTGAATGAGGTTGTTAAGAAATGGTACCGCCTCCCCGGCTTGAACGGGGGACCCCTGGTTCCACAAACCAGTGCTCTAACCAACTGAGCTAAGGCGGCACAATTGCATCTTGCTGGACGAATTATGCGTTTCACGCAGAAGGGTCAATGGAAAAATGGGCTCTATTTTCGCTTCGTCAAATAGAGAAGTGCGATCCCTAGGCCGACCGCTCCAAGTACCGGCGGAGTGATGATATTCACCATCACAGAGATATTTGCGATGACCGAAGTAACGAAAGTTCCGGATTGCTCACCCAGCAATAGATAAACCAAAACAACAAATCCCAAGAACACGAACCCTGTCTCGGTTACTTGCCGAAAAATGGTTCTGAGAGTGCCCATTAAGGAAACGAATTTGTCCATATTGATCTACCTGTCCTTACTGCTGGATGAGCAGATTGTTTACTTCTGGAATAGCCAGAGAATGACACCTAGCGAGATAAGACCTGCAAGGCCCGCACTACCAAGTTGAGTAACCAGCGCGGTGATGTTGCCAACAACGTCACCAAGGAACGCCATGTTGCTCGCACCGACCAAAAGCGACGCGACAACGGCCAAGGCCAATAGTGCGATGCCGATTTCGGTCAGTGACCCTATCGTCTTTTTTACATTATCAAGCATACTCTTCCCTCTTCGTTTGTGTTGATTGCGTCCTATTCCGAACTGCATTGGCGGCCGCAAAACATGCATCCGCGTCGAAATCACATCAGCGGATTTTCGCTTAGTCAACAAAAATGCGCCCACTTGCCCCCATATTTAGGCAAATTAGTCTGAATATATCTAAATATTGATGATTTTTGAAATAATCTTGCGTGCGATATTCCACATTTCTACCAATATGATAATTTTGCGTCGACAGATGTCGTTCCCGAACCCGCCAGTAGAAACTTGCCCTTGGCTTGCCAATCCCACCCCAAGACGCTACCCCCGCAATCAACAGCCGGAGATGTTCAAATGGGTATTAATTCAGAAAGCAACATGGAAGCGAACCTTCAAATTGGTCCGACAGATCAGGGAATGGTGCGTATTTTCATCGAAGCGAAAGGAATCGAGATCCCAATGGATTTTACGGCAGAAGAAGCCGAAGAAATCGCCGAGGAACTGCGCGCTGCGGCTATGGTCGTTAGTGGCTAACGCCTATTTGTGTCGCTCGCCGGGGCCTATCAGTTCAAACTCGGTAATCTCAAACTCATAATATCCATTACGGTCACCCCGTTCGGCGCGGGCAATCAACTTGCCTTCTTCGTTATGAAAGACCGCATGTACGGTCTGAATGGCGCGAAAGCACCAGTCTCCGTCGGGGTAGTAAAATTTCACCATCATTGTAGCGCACTCCTCATAGTTTGGGGTCTCGATAGTCTCGCAGTCTTCGCGCCGCGTGAAAGGCGAACTTTCGAATCATAACCTTACGCCGCGCCGCTGCCATTTTCTCAAGCGGGGCGGGGCGGATGATTTCCGCATCATAGGGATCAGCGATTATTAGGCCTGTTTCAGGGGGGAGCAGGTCTGTTGGAAAATCCGCATCCACGGCCCAGAAATAGCGGTCACACCATTCAATATAGCCTTGCCACTTGTTGTCTGACTGGAAATCAGCACGGCTGGACTTACACTCGATCACCCAAACCTCGTCTTTAGCGGACAAAGCCATGACATCTACGCGCAACCCCGATGTCGGCACAAGTTCTTCGACCGTCACCATCCCATGCGTGGAAAGATGCCGGCACACGCCACGGGCTAGCAGTTGCCCGGGCTGCAAGTCTTCGAATTCAGTCATGCCGGCATGATGAACAAATCAAGAACAAACAGCAAGCCCCTTGCCCGTATTCCATTCAGCGCATAACTAACGTCTTGGCGGGTTCTGCTCTTCTCGTGACTCGGTTGCATTCCGGTGGCCTTAAGCAATTCCGAGGGAATTGGCTCTGTTCGGATCCTGGTCCGATTACCTGATGCCCACCTGTACATACAGGTCCTCGGGAATGAGATAACCAACACGGTCGCTGCGGGCCCGCCACATCAATCCAAGGGGAGGGTTGCATGACGCGCAAAACGATATTCTTTCGCACAGTCCTATTAGGATTGATCGGCATTGCCGCCGTTGTGGTTTTGTTGGAACCACCTATGGGCATTCCACGCGCTTTGTTGGCCGTGAACCCTGTGGTGCTGCTATTATTGCTAGGTGGCGTGGGATCAATGACAGCGAAGTCTGCTGGTCTGCGTTCTGCATTGATCCTGAAAGACACCATTGATTGGAAAAGAGTCGGTCGTGTCGCAGTCGTCGCAATCACTCTTGGTATGATCGTCGCGTTTGCTGATCATGTTCTACGTCATTCTTGGCGGGCGGATGGAACCTGGGAACCCAAAACTTTGCTAGAGGCGGCAAGCCTGCCAAACTTAGGTCTAGGCATAACTTACGGCGCAGTAACCGAGGAAATCTTGATGCGGTGGGGCCTGATGTCTGGCCTGATGCTTTGGCTCATGAAATACGTTGGCCGCACAAAAGCAGCTTTAATCGCGCTGAGTTTCGCAGCCTTTTTATTTGCAGCCGGTCATTTACCCGCGCTTGTTGCTGGTGGAATCGAAATGACTCCCGCTTTGTTGATCCGAATTTTCGTTATCAACGCTGGTTTAGGCGCGTGGTTTGGATGGCTCTATTTCCGAGAGAACCTAGAAGCCGCGATAGCCGCGCATGGCGGTTTTCACATTGGTGCGTTTGTTATTGGGTGGCTTTGGCTCTAACGGCGCTTTTCGCGAGCTTCGACCTTAATAAGCACTGGCTCGGCAAAATCATACAAACGTGATCCCGCGTTTGGCCCCTGTGCGCCGTCTGTCATCAGCATCACACGTATTCCAAACTGCACTCCTGCAAACACAATGCCGTTTGAAACCCACAGCATGACAACAGCAAGCACGCCAGCGCTGTCGCCGCTGACCAAGCGCCAGAGTCCCGCGATATCAAAGTAGAGCAACCCTGCGACAAACGCAGCGGCTATGGCAAAGCCAATCGCGACTTGTTGGATATAAAGAGAAATAAGCTTGGGCATGGGCGATCTCCTTATAGCAAGGATCGCCCAATATTCGTCTTTTTGCAAGTGTCGAGCATTTGTCAGGCGGCAATCCGCCAGTAGCTTAAAACGCTTCAGGCTTAGCTTCGCGGGCCATGTGATCCAAAACGGCGTTCACAAAGTTCGCCTCTTTGGGATCCGAAAAGAACGCTTTCGCGACGTCCATGTATTCGACGATCACGACTTTGGGCGGTGTATCAGTCTGGGTCATCTCGGCACCAGCGGCGCGAAAAACAGCCCGCAACGTGGGATCAATCCGCGCGATTGGCCATTTGGCAACAAGCGCACGATCGGTCATCTGATCTACTGGGGCCTGATAGTTCACGGCATCTTCGACGGTTTTACGGAAGTGATCAACGTCACCTTCAATCATCTCGTCGCCTTCATAGACTGCGCCAAAACGGTGATCTAGAAATTCGCGCATCACTTGCTCGACAGTCTGGCCAGAAGCCTCCATCTGAAAAAGTGCCTGTACCGCATATAACCGGCTGGCTGATCTCTTCATGCGTTTGTCGATGCGTGCTGCGCCCATAACGGTCGAAATCCTTAGACTTTGCCTGCCAACTTTAATTCATCAGCCGGCTTAAACCCAACGCCCTTGCGCTGGCCGCCCCACTTACGGCTGAGCGCAATCAGATGCAAGGCCGCAGCCGCCGCGCCGCCACCTTTATTTTGATCGGCGGTGTCTGCACGGACTTCAGCCTGCGGACGGTTTTCGACCGTTAGAATACCGTTGCCAATGCAAAGCCCCTGTAAGCCCATCAACTGGATCGCACGGCTGCTGTCATTGCAGACCGTTTCGTAGTGAGTGGTCTCGCCACGGATCACACAACCAAGAGCGACATAACCGTCAAAGTTTGAAAGACGCTCTGCTATTGCGATGGCCGTTGGAACCTCCAATGCACCGGGCACTTCGATGAGATCCCACTCACCGCCAGCGGCCTCGATTTCAGCCTTAGCACCCGCGATCTGATTGTCGGCGATGTCTTTGTAGTAAGGCGCAACGACGATTAGCAGTTTAACCGGCTTATCGAATTCGGGACGTGGAAGAATGTAGTGCTGTTCTGCAGTCGCCATATCAAACCTCGGATATTGGGCGCGTGCCCGTGATGTTCAACCCAAAGGCATCAAGCCCAACGTAGGTCGTCTCGGGACTATCGGTCAGCAGGATCATGTCGTGGACGCCCAGCGTCGACAGGATCTGCGAGCCAAGGCCAACTTGTTTCACGGTCCGTGGGCCCTCTTCTTCGTCCGAAAAGACCTTCTTACGTGGCTCGCGGAAGAGACAAACGACCCCCCGACCCTCAGCCGCGATAATGTTCATAGCCTTTGACAGTTCGTCTGCTGGCTTTGGTCCCAACCCCAGAACATCTTGTGCTACGCGCAGCGAATGTGTGCGCACCAAGACAGGCTCTTTCGTAGAGATGTCGCCTTTGATCAACACCACATGCTCAACCTCATGGATCACGTCGGTAAATATCCGCATGTCCCACTCGCCGCCGATTTCTGAAGTCGTGATTTCGCGAGACGTTTCGCGCACCAAATTGTCGTGGCGACGACGATAGGCGATCAGGTCAGAGATTGTACCGATCTTGAGGCCGTGCTTTTGGCCGATCTCAATCAAATCCGGCAGACGCGCCATTGTGCCGTCTTCGTTCATGATCTCACAGATCACCCCAGATGGGTTGCGTCCTGCAAGTCGAGATATATCGACAGCAGCTTCGGTGTGCCCAGCGCGAACCAACACGCCGCCATTGCGTGCCCGCAGCGGGAACACATGACCCGGTGTTGCAATCTCGGCTGGCCCGTTGTCTTCGTTCACCGCAACCTCAACCGTTAGCGCACGGTCAGCCGCTGAAATACCTGTCGTGACACCTTCGCGCGCTTCAACAGAAACAGTGAAGGCCGTTTCATGACGCGAGCTGTTAAAGGTCGCCATCATCGGCAGTCCAAGTTCTTCGACGCGGCGCGATTCCAAAGGCATACAGATCAGACCGCGACCATAGGTGGCCATGAAGTTGATTGCCTCAGCGTTGCAGGCATCAGCTGGCATCACGAAATCACCCTCATTCTCGCGATCTTCGTGATCCACCAGAATGAAAATGCGCCCTTGGCGCGCGTCTTCGATGATTTCTTCGATCGGTGAAATCTTATTGCGAAGGCTGGCCTCAACTGGACCTGGGGTTTTAAACTCGGACATCTGGGAATCCCTATATATTCAACTCCGCGCAATACCGCGTTTCAGGACGGAACTAAAGACGGTGCGTTAGCTTTCTTCAGTCGACAAATCGAAATTGAGGCGTAGCAACACCGACCCTAGTACGACCAGTTTTCCCTAATCGTTGAAATCGTGCGCCGAGAGGTAAGGTCAAGATAACAACCAAACCAAATCTGCCCACGAATGGTGCCATCTCGATACTCGCTATATCGCCAACCGCATTCAGCATCGCGATACATATCAAAAGCCCAAACTGCGTCGTCATAAAGCTGCAAAGTCTCTGGGTCATCGCTTAAGCTTTTGCGTTTTAGGTCAGTTTCGACGGCCAGAATGGAATTCCAAGCCTCGGACATTGCCGCGCCGCATGTATCCATCGCATAGGTCGTGTACTGGCCTGCTTTCATGCAAGCGTCGAGTGCCTGTTCTTCTACTCGATTACAGTCCTCTGGATTTTCAGCAGGCGCCAAACAGTTCGCCAGACTGGCGAACGCGGCCAAATATTTCGCGCGCTTTTCAAAGGTGTCGACATCATCAGACCGGTCGTTTTGCAACCATGCTTTTTGGCCCTGTCGTAGGGTATCGAAATACTTGTTGGACTTGGGAACTGATCGGTAGGCGGCTGCCATAGCTTCGTCCAAGCGCGACAACTCTGGGCTGTTGCAAATTGCGTGCTCGATTTCCGTGCCAGCTTTGGCACAGTCAAAACTCGCGGCATGGGCTGGCAATGCCCATAGCAGTGATACGAAAACAAAAATCCAGCGCATGTTATTAGGCCTAGAATTGCCAAAGGGCGGGAATAAAGCGATAGGCGTTTCCTGCTCGCTGCACGTGACCGACCCCTGGGAACGGAAAGTGATAGCCAAGTATAGCAATTCTATCGCTCGCGGCCATGTCCAATAGACGGCGGCGGGTTGAGACCGCCAAGTCTCCATCCTGATCGCGATCAATGTACCATTCTGGATGGGCGAAATTCGTGTAGGCGTGGGTCATGGCGTCACCAAGCGCGACAAGGGTTTTCCCCTCGCTTTCGATCATCACGGACATATGCCCCGGCGTGTGGCCAGGGGTTGAGACCAACCTTACGCCCGCTGTTACCTCATAATCGTCGCCCGCCATGGTCCACTCAAGCCCATCAGCATTCAGTGAATTGACAGCCCCTACAACAAATTGCTGATCGCTCTCAGGAACCTGATTAACCAAACCGTCCTGCATCCAATAATCGTACTCTGTCTGCCCGATAATGTACTCTGCGTCTGGGATAATCGGTTCGTCAAAATCATCGCGGATGCCCCAAAGGTGATCTGGATGGGCGTGTGTAATGACAACGTGTGTCACGTCGTACGGGTCGACTCCTGCCGCGTCCATGCTTTCGAACAAACGCCCAGTCGTTTCAAACACCCGCGTACCAGAGCCAACATCAACCAACACAGTCGCACCGCCCGTTTCGATCAGCAGGTGGTTGGTATGCGAATACCCCTGATGCGCTGGCAAAAAATGAGACGTCAGAAAATCCTGAACTGTTGCAGGGTCCGCGTTCACGCCAAGCGTTTCGGTCGGCACTGTGAAATAACCATCCGACAGGATCGTCAGGCGAATGTCACCAACCGAAAACCGAAAGAACGAGGGATTGTCACCACTAGGCGCCCCAAGTTGTGCCCTTGCTGCCATTGGCATGGTAAAGGCAGGCGCTGCAGCCATGAGTTTCAGTAGTTCGCGACGGGTAGGCTTAATGAGCATTGCAGTTCTCCGACTGGTGACGACGTAAGCCTAGCGCTTTCAAGCAATCCCATCAAGATTCGTGAATGTGTATTCCATTTGCTTTGAAAATTTGCAAAAGTTATTCATCTGCTAAGCTAACTTGCAAAGGCACCTGATATGGCGACCCAAAAACTCTACGCAGGCGTTAAACTTCGCGAGCTACGGCAGCGGTTGACTCTCACGCAAAAGGACTTTGCCGCCAAGTTGGGCGTGTCCTTGCCCTATCTGAACCAGATGGAAAACAATAACCGGCCGATATCTTCGACCGTGTTGTTGGGGTTGGTGCAAGAGTTTGGTTTTGACGTGACAGAACTGTCGTCCGGCGATGGAGAGCGTATCGTCAGCGACATGCGTGAAGCCTTGGCTGATCCGATTTTTGCCGAAACGCAACCACCCCTCGCCGATCTGCGTCTTGCGGCCTCAAACGCGCCCACATTGGCGCGGGCGTTTCTTGAGCTCCATTTGGCTTACCGTCAAACACACGAGCGTCTTGCCTCGCTTGATGAGGCTTTGGGGCGAGAGGATTCTCGCGTTCGATCCAGTCCATGGGAGGAAGTGCGCGACTTTTTCCACTACTGTGACAATTACATTGATGCCGTCGACAAGGCGGCTGAGAACTTTGCAGCACAAAACGGCGACCAACATACCCTCAGAGACGCCGCCATTGCAGCCCTGAAAGCCCGCCGTGTTGAGGTTCAATTTGAAGATACGTCCACCCTTCGCCGATTTGAATCCAGCCAAGGCGTATTGTCCATTTCATCCTTAGCCGCCAACGAAACGCAAACCTTTCAGATTTTGCTGCAACTCGCCCTGATTACGCAGGACAGTTTGCTAGAGGCGACCTTGGACTTGGCCCGTTTCCAAACCGAAGAAGCCCGTGGCATCGCGAAAATCGGTCTTGCCAACTATTACGCGGGCGCTGCCTTGATGCCTTACAACACCTTTCTAAGCGCGGCTAAGGAACATCGCCACGACCTTGAAATTCTCTCGCATCGCTTTGGGGCGTCCATCGAACAAGTAGCGCACCGTCTTTCGACTCTGCAAAGACCGGGGCACAAAGGCATTCCGTTCTTCTTTGTGCGCGTCGATCAGGCTGGAACGATCACAAAACGCCATTCGGCGACGCGCCTACAATTCGCCCGCTTTGGTGGGGCTTGTCCACTTTGGAACGTACACCGCGCATTCGAAACACCCGGCCGTTTTCTGCGGCAACTCGCCGAGACGCCAGACGGTGTGAAGTATTTTTGCCTTGCCCGCGACATCTCAAAACCCGGCGGCTCATTTGGTGCACCGGTCCGCCGTTTTGCGATAGGACTAGGGTGTGAGGTCGCCCACGCGGATGCGCTGGCCTATGCCGACGGCATGGACCTGTCTTCGCGTGGCTCGTTTGAGCCTATCGGGATCAGTTGCCGCATTTGCGAGCGGGCGAATTGTCACCAACGCTCGGTGCCGCCGCTTGAACGGCGCTTACGGATTGACGAAAACGCGCGCGGAACGCTGCCTTACGAGGTGATTTGAAACGGGCGCCCGAAGTGGACGCCCGCGCCTAAGGCTATGCCGCGCTAGAAAGCAGCTTGAACAACTCGTCCTTCAAAGCGCCGCGTTTCTTTCGCATCTCGACTTCGGCCAATTCTTCCAGCGGCTCGACATTGGTTTCAGCGCGGTGAACGGCACGGTTGATATCGTGGTATTCGTCAAAGAGGCGCGCAAAATGTGCATCGTTTTGCTTTAGGTCGCTGATGCGTTGTGCGTGTTCTGGAAAATCCTGAGCCAATTCATGCGGCGTATGGGACATTGAGCAGTCTCCTTTTGATGTCTCAAATGAAAACTTATTCCAAAACACGCATGTTCGCTTTGACAGGGATCAAACCTTGCGTCTTAGCGTTGTTCAGTTTGCCAATTCGGATGCATCCAAGGTTCAGCGTTTGACGGTGCAAGTGGTGCTTTACCCAATACATGATCAGCCATCTTTTCGCCGACCATGATGGACGGCCCATTAAGGTTGCCATTGGTGATACGCGGGAAAATACTGCTGTCCGCAACACGCAAACCGTCAACGCCAATAACCCGTCCATGTGGGTCCACCACCGCGTTAGGATCATCTGTGCTGCCCATCTTGCAAGTGCCGCAAGGGTGAAACGCGCTTTCGACGTGCTCTTTGATGAAACCGTTCAGTTCTTCATCGGACTGTAGGGCTTCGCCCGGTTGAATTTCGTGCTTGGCGTAAGGTTTAAATGCGTCTTGTTCAAAGATCTCACGGGTTAAGCGGATCGACTTGCGGAAATCTGCCCAGTCTTTTTCGTCAGACATGTAGTTGAACTGGATTTTCGGCGCTTCCGCTGGGTTTGAACTGGCGAGACGAACTGTCCCACGCGATGGTGAACGCATCGGCCCGACGTGAGCTTGGAAACCGTGCCCCTCTGCAGCGGCTTTGCCATCGTAGCGCACCGCGATCGGAAGGAAGTGGTACTGAATGTCAGGATAATCAACGCCAGCTTCCGATCGGATGAAGGCTGCGCTTTCAAACTGGTTTGAGGCACCTGGCCCTGTTCGTGTGAACAGCCACTTTGCCCCAACATATGCTTTTCCCAACAGGTTCCAGTATTTGAACAAGCTCACCGGTTGCGAGGCCGCCATTTGCAGATAAAGCTCAAGATGATCCTGAAGATTGCTGCCCACGCCCGGGCGATCCGCAACAACATCAATGCCATGTTCAGACAGGTGCTCTGCCGGACCGATGCCCGAAAGCATCAAAAGCTTTGGCGAATTTATCGAGGATGCTGCAAGGATAACCTCGGCGTTGGCGTGAACGATTTCGGTGCGCGAACCGTTTCGGATTTCAACGCCGGTCGCCTTGCCATCTTCGATCACGATCTTACTGGCAAGTCCGCGCATCAAAGAGCAGTTCTCACGCTTGAGCGCCGGCTTCAGGTAGGCCGTTGCTGCGGACCAGCGCTGGCCTTTGTGGACGGTCTGCTCCATCGGGCCAAAGCCCTCTTGTTGCTCGCCGTTGTAGTCGTCTGTGGTTTGATATCCCGCCTGACGACCCGCTTCGACAAACGCTTTTACCAAGGGATTCTCCCGCGTACCGCGTGTGACGTGTAAGGGGCCATCGGTTCCGCGCCATTCTGGATCGCCGCCATGTCCAGCGTCATCCCAGTTTTCCATACGTTTGAAATAGGGAAGCACGTCCGCATAGGACCACCCGGTCGCGCCAGACTCATTCCAGTGTTCGTAGTCTTGTGCATGGCCACGCACGTAAACCATGCCATTGATGCTAGATGATCCGCCGATCACTTTGCCACGCGGACACACAAGCTTGCGGCCATCAAGATGCGGCTCAGGCTCAGATTGATAACCCCAATCATAAATCGACATGTTCATAGGATAGCTAAGAGCACCCGGCATCTGGATCAGAGGTCCGAAATCACTGCCACCGAACTCGATTACAATTACCGACTTGCCCGCCTCAGAAAGACGATAAGCCATAGCGCACCCAGCGCTGCCAGCCCCCACAATCACATAATCCGCTCTCATGTCGCTCATTTTTGCTACCTTACAAAGAATTCTGAGGCCATTTTAGTCTTCCCCATTGGTGGCAGAAGTCAGCCGCCGACGCTTCAGAATGGATTCACGCCAAGCAATAAAGCTGACAGACGCCACGATGATTGCCCCGCCCAGAACCACAAACGGATCAATCGCTTCACCAAAAACCAAACTTCCGAGCAGCACCGCCCAGACCAATTGAAGGAATGTCACCGGTTGCGTCACGCTGACCGGTGCTGCTTGGAACGCAAGAGACATCGCGTAATGCGCCAAGGTGGCAAGCACTGCGACCCCTGCAAGTATGGCCATTTCGTAGGCCGTAGGTGTGATCCAGACAGGGTATGCGATCGGGGCAAGCCCGATGCTTACGACTACGGTCAACATCGTTACGATCACTGTCGGGCTTAATTCGCTGCTGGCACGCTTAGCCAAAATGTAGGACGCGCCAAAGCTCATCGGAACAAATATCATCGCGATGTGTCCGGGGTTCAGTTCTCGAAATCCAGGGCGCAAAATAATAAGAGCCCCCACAAGCCCCAACGAGACGGCAATGATCCGACGAAATGCCAGCTTCTCGCCGAGGAATAGCGCGGCCGCGATGGTGACATAGACCGGAGACACATAATTCATCGCCGTAACATCTGCGATCGGGATACGCGCCATCGCAAAAAACCATAGAATTACCCCACCGGTGTGCACTGCCCCCCTGACGCTTAGAATACCCAATTGTTTGCGGGTAATTTTGGCGGCAAGGACGGCCTTAAGGGCTGGCAAAACCAACACCAATCCGAAGGCATAGCGAAGAAAGGCGGTTTGCGGGGCGGGAAGTCGGGTTCCTAACATCTTTACCAACGCAGTCACTCCGACAAAACAAAAGCCGGTAAAGACCATCCAAAGGATGCCGACGAATGCGTTCTGAGGAGAGGTGTCAGTCATAGGCGCATCAAGACCTAGAAGCAGTGGGACAACAAGAGATTTAATGCGTCAAAAGGCTGATTGCGATGCTCCACATGACCAAGCAGATGAGCCCGTCCAACACACGCCATGCCATAGGTTGTGCAAACACCGGCGCCAGCAATCGGGCACCATATCCCATCGCAAAAAAGAACACGAAACTGGAAAGCGCCGCACCAAACGCAAAGGCGGTTTTAGCCTCGTACTGAACCGAGATTGAGCCGATCAACATCATGGTGTCCAGATAGACATGTGGGTTCAACCACGTGAGCGCAAGGCAGGTCAGCAAGGCCGTTGAGAATGACTGGGCGCCACCGCTGGCTTGCAACTTTTCTCCGCCAACGTACGCCGACCGCAAGGACAATGCCCCATAACCAAACAAGAACAACGCACCCGCCCATTTGACGACACCAACAACGCCCGGCAGAACCGTGGTCAGCCACTCAAACCCAGCGACGCCGGCAATGATTAGCATCGCATCGCTAACCGCGCAGGTGAGGCAAATCGCAAACACAAACTGACGCTTCAGACCTTGGCGCAGAACAAATGCATTTTGCGCTCCTATCGCCAATATAAGCGAGAAACCAAGTGCAAAACCTGCTGTAAATGCGCTGCTCAAATCTTTGGCCACCACGTTTGTTCAGCCAAGTAGTAGGCCGAACAAACAATGGCGTTCAAGCCTTCAATTACGCGGCTTTTTCGCTAGCCCCGGCAAGAACATAGGATCCCGCCTTGGTTCTTGGGGCATGGCCAACAAAGCCTTTGTCAATCAACGCTTTCAGACTTCTGTGAAACGTTGGCTGGGTCATCTTCTGTAGCAACATATGGTTGCGTATATCGTCGGACTTTGCGACTCCATTGATCGAATTAAAGGCGATTTGGATCGCGTAGAGAACATCCTTTTCGTTTTGCGAAAGTTCTCCGATACCTAGTTCTTGCTCCATACCGAGCAATAATTCACGTAACTGTGCAACACTTATATAAGCTTGGGCCGACACACTAATACTCCTACCCTCTGGCGTAGGCCTGCAAGAAGAATTTCATTGCGACGCGCCAGCGGGACGTAAAATTCAAGACGATCAAACAATCGCCCCCCCATAAAATATATGATGACTCCTAGATGCAAGTTGACCCTACGGAACCACCATGTTTAGACCATAGACCACAGATGGATTTTTGCGCAACCCTACGGTGAAACTATTATCGAATTTTCATAAAAAAATGGCGCGGAGAGGTCTCCGCGCCTTATCAAATTGACTAAAACTGCAATTAAAGCTGTTCCATGACCTCGTCAGAGGCTTCAAAATTTGTTGTTACACGCTGAATATCATCATCATCTTCCAACGCATCCACCAAACGCATCAGCTTTTGCATGGCTTCAAGATCCATTTCGGTCGTTGTCGTCGGCTTCCAAATCAGTTTGGTCGACTCACTTTCGCCCAGTTCACCTTCAAGCGACGTAGCCACATCGTTAAGATCGGTGTCTGCGCAGTAAACCACGTGGCCGTCCTCGGTGCTTTCAACATCTTCAGCGCCAGCTTCGATTGCCGCCATCATGACGGTGTCAGCATCACCCACATCGGCGCCGTAAACAACTTCACCTTTTCGATCAAACATGAACCCAACCGAACCTGTTTCCCCCAAATTACCGCCGTTCTTCGAAAACGTTGAACGCACGGTTGAGGCTGTTCGGTTACGGTTGTCGGTCATCGTTTCGACGATAACTGCAACTCCGTTCGGTCCATAACCTTCGTAGCGAATTTCTTCGTATTCATCACCTTCGCCAGCAACCGACTTTTTTATCGCGCGGTCGATCACGTCCTTGGGGACGGATTGCGACTTCGCTTCTTTCACGGCCAGACGCAAACGCGGGTTCTTTTCAGGATCGGGATCCCCCATTTTCGCAGCGACAGTGATTTCTTTTGACAGCTTCGAAAATAGCTTCGAACGCAACGCGTCCTGACGCCCTTTGCGGTGCTGGATATTTGCCCATTTTGAGTGGCCGGCCATTGATGCCTCCAATACAGATTTTATCAGTCTGGAACTCTATATGTCAGGCCGAGGTCTGGTCGCAAGTCGGTAGCGCACCGATCAGTCTATCCGGTAGCCGTGAACCGCAGCCGTTGGATGAATTCTCTCGGACGGATCAAGACCTACTTCCCGTTTTCGGCGGAACAAAAACATTTTTCCCCATGAGCGCCAAGTGCCCACCGATTCCGCATCTTCGTCGGTAGGAAACCGCACGTGCCAATTCTCGGGCAACGGTAGGCCGCATTCCTCAATCCGCTCTAGCATCCAAATAAGCGGGATGTTGGAAAGCAGACGCGCGGGCATGTACCCACCAAGCATACCGCCAATGTCCCCATGCGCCCCACGAAACCACATCTGGACCACTCGCATATCCCCAAGCCCATCGCATTGCCATTTCACCGGTTCAAACACCTCGCGCGTTTCATTCAGGGCAAGCGCGTGGAATCCGTGCTTCACCGACTTGCCTAACCGATGGTTGTGAAACTCATGGCTTGGCGCGGAAAATCGCCACAGAATGGGTAATCGCACGCCCAGCGCTTTGACCGTATCCCAAGCTCCGATCATTTCGATCTCAACTTCAGAATGGCAAAAGGTGGACTTGAAATCATGCATCGTCTCATCCGCGACTTCGGATTGATATAGTCGATAGGCCTGTCGGACATTACGCACCGTTGCCGACTGGGGTTTCAGCAAACCGATGTTTTCAATTATTCCTGCCAATGAGCGTACACCGTACGCGCCCCGCGAATAGCCAATCAAATAAATCTTGTCGCCCGGCCGATACCGCGACGCGAGGTATCCATAAGCCCGTCGAATTTGCTTGTTGATCCCTCGGCCCATCAAGACATCCGGCGCGTGCTTCCATGTCTGAAGCTGCACACCCGCTTCGTAGTAAAGCGACACAGGATATCCCACCTCTTGCAGCAAACGATAGGTCATCCCTGCGTTGGTTTCCCAACCCGGCACCATCGTCGACATTGTTCCATCGAGGATTATTACGTGGTGAACTGGACCCTTCCCACGAACCGGAACTGAATGTTCTAGACGAGGCGACAACCGCAACCATTGCAACAGTTTCCGCCCTAACCGATCTTCCTTCATAGCAACTCTCCACTTCCCAAGCCGCCGGAAAGCGGGGCCATGAACAAAGGGATCGTGGAATGGTTTGCAAAACCTATAGGGATCGCCGCGTTGCCGCGAAGAGGCGTGGTAGAGGAATGGTTAATGTCGAGGGGCAGGTCGAATACCTTAGAACAACGAGACACAAGCTTACGGACGTTAGCCTAGCGCACTGCCTATCGGTGTCCAGAGCCCATTAGCCCTTATCCAAGCGTCACCCTAAGCAAATCGCCATAGCCGTTAAACGCCGTGGCAGTTGCCGTTGAATAGGCCCCCATGCCCGCAACCAAAACATAGTCTTCTTCATCAATGTCAGCGGGCAGACAAATCTCACCCGGGATGCGATCAAGACTGTCGCATGTCGGTCCATAGAGCGTGAAATTCTTATGCGCACCGCGCTTTTGCTGCCCATCGGTCGAGACAACCATATGTCGATCCATCTCACCAAGATCGCGCCATTCGGCCATGCCGCCGTAGATACCATCGTTAAGATAGAGCAACGTGTCGTTCTTGATCGCCTTAACCCGTACCGCGAGTTGATAGCTCTCTGCCACCATTGCCCGACCGGGTTCACAGATGAGCGAGGGGCGGCTTGAACCAAACACACGGCAAACAGTTTTATCGATCGCATCGAAGATCGTCTCGATTACAGGTGCATTTCCCGTGCGATGCGCAGCATACCCGCCGCCAACGTTCAAACGCTTCAACTCGACACCCGCCTGCACAGCAATGTTAGCGCATTCTTCAATGTAGCGCGCCCAAGCCTGAGGCGAATTGCACTGCGTTCCAGGATGAAAGGTCATTGCGGGGGAAAATCCCGCTTGTGATACTGCCTGCAAAAGCTCAATCGCCAGCTTTGGGTCAGCGCCAAATTTTTCGCCGAAATCGTAAACCGCTCCGGAAACCGGAAGGCGCAATCGAACCGCCACTTCACCCGTCGCGCCGCCATCAATCAGTTTATTCAGTTCAGATAGGCAATCCACTGACCAAGACACAACACCATGCGCCACGCCTTCTCGGATTTCCGTGCGACTGCGCACCGGATTGTTGTAGTGCAACACAGCCTTTGGTGAGACTTGGCGCACGCGCTTCATTTCAGCCGGAGATGCCACATCAAACGCAGTCATTCCTGCCACAACTAGGTTTTCAAGCACCTCGACACTGTCGTTTGCTTTGACCGCATAGGTCACCAAACCCGGAAAGCCTTTGGCAAATCGCGCGTAGCTTTGCCCGAGCGTTGACGGATCAAAAAACAGGACCGGCTGATCGGGTTGCACCGATTTCAGATAGTCTATGGCTGTGTTTACTGGGATACGGGACTGGTACATTGTTGCCTCGCTTAGAATGCCTCACGTTCATGATCACCGGACGGGATGTTCAAATCGAGCGTCAATTACGTCAAAATCACTAGATATTTCGGCATTATTGATCTAATACTCGGCATATGGACGATATAGACCGCAAAATTCTTATGGCACTGGGCGAAAATGCCCGCCAATCAATGGCTATCCTTGCCCGAAAGCTGGGGCTGGCCCGTACGACGGTTCAAAGCCGGATTGACCGGCTTGAAACGATGGGAATCATCCAAGGCTACACCGTCCGTTTGGGCCAATCAGAGCGCGCGCCCATACAGGCAACCGTGCTGATTTCCTACGAGCCACAATCTGGTCCAGCCGTGTTGTCCCGCCTCAAGGCAATCCCACAGGTTCGCGCGGCGCGCACGACCTCGGGGCGTTACGATATGTTGATCGAACTCAGCGCGGCCACTACGTCCGAGATGGATGACATCCTTGATCGGATATGCTCAGCCAAAGGGGTTAAAGGATCCGAGAGCCTGATCCACCTCAGCAACAAGATTGAACGAAAAGTTGCAGGATCGTGATCACCAATATCGATGATTATTTTACAAAAGGCTGCGGTCGATGCAGCCGTTTTGACACGCCAGAATGTTCGGCTACGATTTGGCATAAAGGACTGTTAACGCTCAGGCAGATTTGCCTTGAGGTCGGGCTAAACGAAACCGTCAAATGGGGCCAGCCCTGCTATACTTACGCAGACCGCAATATCGTCATGTTGGGGGCTTTTCGGGGGAATTACCGTCTGGGCTTTTTTAATCCCGGATTGATGAGCGATCCTGAAAATGTGATGCAAAATCAGGGTCCAAACTCCAAGCACAAAAACGCATTGTTCTTTACCGAAACTGAT
>ERZ1046876.714-NODE-714-length-24297-cov-11.436268_pt1 | contig 24297 bp, 23 predicted proteins | sample MGYA00383094_ERZ1046876 | MGnify/ENA primary metagenome ERZ1046876 (study PRJEB29581, sample SAMEA5548364) | metagenome | biome: marine; feature: coastal; material: water | depth 50 m | study: Short-term variability in the microbial, nano- and picoplankton...
CAGCTAACTTTTTTATCATTTTTGGTATACCAGAAGTTGAAACTGTAATTCGTTTGGGAGACATCCCTAGGCCTTCTTCTGAAGTAATCTTATCAATCGATTTCAACACATTATTATAGTTCATTAAAGGTTCTCCCATTCCCATAAAAACAATATTAGAAAGTGGTCTTGAATGGTAGAGTCTACTTTCCTGATCAATCGCTTTAACTTGGTCATAAATTTCGTCAGGGAGTAAGTTTCTCATTTTTTTTAACTTGGCAGTCGCACAAAACTTACAATCTAAACTACATCCAACTTGTGTTGAAACACATGCTGTCGTTCTGTTTGGAGTGGGTATTAAAACTGACTCGACTATTAAATCGTCAAAAAGTTTTATTGCATTCTTGATCGTCCCATCTTTACTTTTCTGTAAACTGTCAACTTCAATGTGATTGATCACGAAATTATCCTTTAGGATTTGTCTCGTATTTATCGAAATATTTGACATCTCGTCAAATTGGTGAGCTCCTTTATTCCAAAGCCACTCGTATACCTGATTTCCTCTAAATTCTTGATCTCCTATTTCTTTAAAAAATAGTCTCAATTCCTCTTTAGATAACGCTCTTATATCCTTCTTCTTTAATTCCATCAAACAAAAATATTATAATTACTAAGTAATATCCAATAAAAAGCCTCTTTTGCACAAAAGAGGCTTTTTATTCGTTTTATGCTATCATGTTATCTACTAATGACTATTTTTTTTGTAGAACTAATATTGGTGTCAACATTTAATAGGTATAAAAAATAAACTCCCTCTTTTAATCGCTCAACGTTGATCACATTTATAGTATTAGACATATCTCCCGAAAACACCTTTTGACCTAATAAATTATAGAAACAGAACTCCAAATTAGGATACCTATTATTTATGATTGAAATAGTTGTATTTGCTGGATTAGGGTATATATCTAAATTACCTGTATCATCAAATTCTTGAGTATTTAAAACATTTTCAAGTGTCTCGGCAGTTGTCTGACCTGTATTGTTGGGGTCTAACCAATCTTTCAATCTTGTGGCTGATGTTTGTCCGGCTTCCCATGAAATTCCAAATCTTCCGTAAATATCGTAGTCGTTATTATTTTCAATACCATCACAAAAAGCTTGACCAGCATACAATTGTCCTATAATTTTTCCATCTTCATTAAAAAGTGGTGACCCTGAGGAACCACTCTCAGTTGTACCTATCTCCCAGCCGTCTCCTGTTCCAACAGAAACACCTCCAATAAGCCATACTTCTTTTCCGTTGGCAGTTTCTTTGACCGCTCCAGAATCATCTCTGCAAATTTTCATGATATCACCATTTGGGTGATGAATCCCAACTTCCATGGAAGGTGAGTTGTCCGTTTTATCCCAACCAGCGAAGGCCACGTCCCACGAATCAGGTATTTCGTTATGTAACTTAACCAAAGCAAAATCACTTAAACTATGATGAGCTATTAATTCAGCTCCACTCATTGTAAAGTTTGTCTGAATGTCTAAACTTTCTTCCTCAGATGCACAAATTGGACTTGGACTCATCCAATTAAATCGTACAGACCAAAAAGATGGATTACTAGATTCTAAGCAATGATTTGCGGTTAACAAATAAGGCGTTTTATCATTTAAGGTGGTATTAATTAAAGAAGATGAGCATAAATAACCATTTCCTAAATTAAGGAGTGCAACTGCCTTTTTAATGACATCTTTTTTATCGTCATAATCACTTCCTACTTGGCAATTTACATCATAATTACAATCGCCAGAATCGTTTAAGCCTCTTGTATTATTTTCAATCATTTGATGTACTCGCCCCATTCTATATCCATGAATCAAGCTACCTATCTCTAGTTCAGCAATTTCATCAGTATTTGCTGGTTCATAATATTCTATCCAAATAATCTCTCCTGAAACAAACCAAGAGCCTAATTGATTATTTTCTCTATTTTGATTTTTTGTGTAGGTCTTTGAGAAGTCTGTTCTTTCTTCGTTAAATAAATGTAACATGGCTCCTTCTGGTAACTTAAAGTCGTTAAAATTGACACTTAAATTAACTGCATCGGGAGACCAAATAGCTACTTGCCATATTCTTCCACGACTGTTGCCTAGTTCGGTCCATTCTCCGTCACGTTCGGGATCTAAGACCAATGGTCTTGAAATTCCGTAACGCCAAGGTAAACTTTTATCCAAATCGTTAATTTGATCTTGTGCTATTATCGTATCTAAATCTAAAGGAGGTAACTCAATAGGAGTGACTGTACTTCTTAAGTTGTACTGTATACTTTTAGGTTGTATTCTATTTTCATCTTGTGCTATAGATACAACAGATATAAGTAAAAAGATAAGAAGTATTTTTTTTTTCAAAATCTTAATTTGAGCCTGTTTCGATCTACTAATGTAATTGATTCTCACGTAAATTAAAAATCAAACTACGTTATTAAAAAAAAACCTCTACGGGATAGAGGTTTTATATACTTATATTTTTTCAATTAAATGATCAACATGGCATCGCCATAGGTATAAAAACGATACTTTTCTTTAATCGCAATATCGTATGCTTCTCTGACAAATTCATGTCCTGCAAAAGCAGAAACCATCATCATTAACGTCGATTTAGGTGTATGAAAATTAGTCACCATCATGTTGGCTATACTAAAATCGTATGGAGGAAAAATAAATCTATTGGTCCAACCTTCATACGCATTTAATGTTCCGTTTGATGAAACCGAACTTTCAAGTGTTCTCATCACCGTCGTACCAACTGCACAAATTCTTCTTTTCTCTTTAATTCCTTTATTGATAATATTTTCTGCAACAGTATCAATGTAAAATTCTTCAGAATCCATTTTATGCTTAGATAAATCCTCGACTTCTACAGAACTGAAAGTTCCCAGTCCCACATGTAACGTTACTTCTGCAAAATTAACGCCTTTAATTTCCAGACGTTTTAATAAGTGTTTTGAGAAGTGTAATCCGGCAGTTGGAGCCGCAACAGCCCCCTCATTCTTTGCAAATATGGTTTGGTACCTTTCTTTATCTTCAGGCTCCACATCTCTTTTGATGTATTTTGGTAGCGGGGTTTCGCCTAATTCAGTTAATTTTTTTCTAAAATCTTCATAAGCTCCATCGTATAGAAAACGGAGTGTTCTCCCTCTCGAAGTTGTATTGTCAATAACTTCCGCGACTAAGGAATCATCTTCTCCAAAATATAATTTATTTCCAATTCTTATTTTTCGGGCTGGATCTACTAAAACGTCCCATAAACGAGTTTCTTTATTTAATTCTCTTAAAAGAAAAACCTCAATACGAGCCCCTGTCTTTTCTTTATTACCAAATAATCTTGCTGGAAAAACTTTAGTATTGTTTAAAACTAAAACATCATCTTCTCTAAAATAATCTTTCAAGTCTTTAAACATTTTATGTTCAATGGTTTTATCTTTTCTGTTCAACACCATTAAACGAGACTCATCTCTGTTAGTGGCTGGATATTCTGCCAATAAATCTTCAGGTAATTCAAAATTAAACTTTGAAAGTTTCATTCCCATAATAATCGTATTTTAAAATTAAAAAAAGCAAATATACAATCTCGACATAGGGGTTGTCAAGTAAAAGGCAACTTATTATTTAATTATTACTTCGCCGCCAACTTTCTCCAGATCTTTCCAAAAAGTTTTATATGATTTTGAGACCACATTTGGATTGTTAATTATAATGGGGACTTTTAAATAGAGTGGTGCAAATGACATCGCCATTCTATGGTCTTGGTAAGTGTCGATAACTCTATTTTTGGCAATCGTTTTAGTTGATTTTAATCGTAAACTATTTTCAGTAATCGTTACCTCAGCCCCTAGTTTTTGCAGTTCATTTTTTAATGCTTTCAATCTATCGGTTTCTTTAATTTTTAAAGTACTTAAGCCTGTCAACTCACAAGAAACACCTAAACCTAGACAAGTAACCGCAATAGTCTGTGCAATATCAGGAGTATCTACAAGGTTTAATATTAGATGATTTTCTACTTTTTTTCTATTTTTTCTTAATGTTATAGAGTTGTTCTTTTCATTAAAAATTGTTTCTACCCCAAGCCTTTTGTATAAGAAAGTTACCTTTGAGTCTCCCTGAATACTATCTTTTTTAAAGGTTTTTAAAGTTACCTCCAAGCAATCCGACAAGGCTACCAAACTATAGTAATAAGAGGCAGAACTCCAGTCGGATTCTACGTCAACATTAACATCATTGATTGTTTTTTTATTATTAATTTTAATAGTATTATTTTCAAAACTACAACAGATTCCAATTCTATTTAGTAGCGCTTGGGTCATTTTTATGTAGGGGACCGAAGTAATATTATTTTTTAAATTAATGGTGAGCCCCTGTCGAAGGGATGGGGCAATCAACATTAATGAAGTTATGTATTGACTACTAACGTCAGCTTCCATTTTAAGTGATTCAATAACCAATTCCTTTCCTTTAATTTTTAGTGGAGGAAAACCATCATTTTTGGTATATGAAATATCTGCACCCATTTTTATCAAAGTATCCACCAATATTTTTATTGGTCTTTCCTGCATTCTTTTACTACCAGTAATAATTAGTTCAATATCTTTTTTGGTTGCAAAAAAACTTGTTAAAAAACGCATTGCAGTCCCTGCGTGATCAATATCTACAACTCCATTTTTCATATCCATTGTTCTTTTTAAAACTATAGTGTCGTCACAATTGGATAAATTTTGAATGGAAATATTAGGATATATTTTTTTTAGAATTAAAAGCCTGTTGGATTCACTTTTAGATCCAGGTATGTTTACCGTTATGTTTTTATTTTGTTTGGTATTGGTTAGGTATGCTTTCAAAACTAAAGTTTTTTCTTTATAATTTTTGCTCGAAACTTACCAAAGGTTACTAGAAATCCATAAATAAAACCTCCAAGAAAAAGTCCCAACACAAATAAATAAGGATTGGTTATAGCGTAGAAAAATTCTATTTTAAATCCCTCAATTGCCCATTTAACAATGATAAATAGAAAAGAAAAAACAACCCCCAATGATAAAACCGATCTCCAAAAGCCCGGAGTTGAAATAACTTTTTTAATCATTATTTTAATTTTTTATTTTGATGGTGCCTGTCATGATCTCTCTTTGTTTTAATCAGCATTTTTTTGTCGAATGCTTCCTGTAAGTCAATTCCAGTTTGATTAGCTAGACACAAAACAACAAAAATAACATCTGCCAACTCTTCCCCTAGATCTTTATTTTTATCACTTTCTTTTTCACTTTGTTCACCATATCTACGGGCAATTATTCTAGCTACCTCTCCAACTTCTTCAGTAAGTTGAGCCATATTTGTGAGTTCGTTAAAATAACGAACTCCATGTTTTTTTATCCATGTATCAACTACTAGCTGTGATTCTTTTAAATTCATAATTAATATTTATTTTTTGAGTCCATAAAGATCGTAACCGGACCCTCATTAATGAGGCTAACATCCATGGTAGCTCCAAATTTTCCAGTTTGTATTTTTTTTCCTATTTCATTCTCTAATTGTAAAATAAATTTATCATAGAGTACGGAAGCTATTTCTGGTCGAGCCGCTTTAATGTAGGAAGGTCTATTCCCTTTTTTAATTTGAGCTTGGAGTGTAAATTGACTGACAACTATTATATCGCTATTAGATTCCAGGATTGATTTATTCATTAATCCATTATTATCGCTAATGATTCTCAGTTTTGCTATTTTTCCCGCTAACCAATTAATATCTTCCTGAGAATCTTCGTTTTCAATTCCCAATAAAATCAAATACCCTTTTTTTATTTCTGAAATAACGTTCTTGTCTACAGAAACTGAGGCTTGTTTTACTAATTGAACTACAATTCTCATATGTATAAATTAATTCTTATCATAAGTATCTTTACGATAATGTTCTTCTTCTCCTTCTAATATTTGAAGGTAACTTTTATAGCGAGACCAAGCAATTTCTCCATTTTCTAAAGCTTCCTTAATAGCACATTTTGGTTCTTCTAAATGTAGACAATTATTGAATTTACAATGTTCCTTGAGCTTAAAAAATTCTGGATAATACCCTGATAATTCTTCTTTATCAATTTCAACCATTCCAAAACCTTTTATTCCTGGTGTATCTATTATTTGAGACTCAAAGGATAAATCATACATCTCGGCAAATGTAGTGGTGTGTTGTCCCTGTAGATGTTGATCAGAAATTTTTTTAGTTTTAAGTTTCATTGAAGGTTCGATGGTATTTACCAGAGTAGATTTTCCAACACCACTATGACCAGAAAAAACACTTACTTTGTTTTTCATAAGTGATTTCACTTGTTGAATATTTTGACCCGTTTTAGCTGAAATTTCAATACAATCATAACCTATGGATCGATATAATTGAGCTAATGATTTAACATCACTCATCTCCATCTCTGAATAAGAATCAATTTTGTTAAATAAGAGGATTGTTTTAATTCCATAAGCTTCAGAATTTACAAGAAACCGATCGATAAAAGCTGTAAAAGTTGGCGGATTATTAAGTGTTACCAGCAAAAAAGCTAAATCGATATTCGCAGCGATGATTTGAGTTTGCTTGGATAGATTAACAGATTTACGTATGATGTAATTATTTCTTTCTTCGATGTTGTATATGACTCCGAACTCTTCGTCTCCTTTTTTATCAACCTCAAAATAGACAATATCGCCTACTGCGACAGGATTTGTTGACTTAATACCCTTAATTCGGAACTTTCCCTTTAATCTACATTCATAAAATACACCTTGATCGTTTTTTACATGATACCAACTGCCAGTAGATTTATAAACTATTCCTTTCATTAAGACAAAAATCTTAAATTATATTTAATCGAGAGGTCTATTTTGAAAAGAATATTCATTTATGAGTCTTGATGAAGTCTATTTTGATGATTGATGGATTCTTGATGAATTGCTTGGTATATTTTTAAAATAAAGTCTTTGCTTAAACCATTTTCTTCACCTTGCAAAATCATTTTTTCTAATATTTCATTCCATCGTTTATTTTGTAAAATAGCAACATTGTTTTCCTTCTTTAAAACACCTATTTTGTCAGCTATTTCCATTCTTTTTCCTAATATTTCCGTTAATTTATGATCCGCTACATCAATTTGAGTTCTAAGATTTGCTATTTTATTTTGATATTCTATAGCATTTCCTTGTTCATTTCTAATCTTTAAATCTATAGTGATTTGTTTTAAAACGTCTGGTGTAATTTGTTGCTTTGCGTCACTCCAAGCATCATCTGGTTGATGATGAGTCTCTATCATAAGACCATCAAAATTTAAATCTAAAGCCCTCTGACATAAATCAAATATAATATCTCTTCTTCCCGCAATGTGGGAAGGATCAATTAGTAAAGGCAAATCTGGAAATTGATTTTGTAAATCGATTGGGATTTGCCATTCTGGGTTATTTCGATACCTAGTTTTTTCATAGCTAGAAAACCCTCTGTGAATCACTCCGATATTTTTAACATTTGAAGTTTGTAATCGTTCTACCGCTCCTAACCACAAAGATAAATCTGGATTAACGGGGTTTTTTACTAAAACAATTTTATTAGTTCCTCTTAATGCTTCAGCAATTTCTTGCACAATAAAAGGCGAAACCGTAGAGCGAGCTCCTATCCAAACAATATCGACTTCATTTTTTATCGCTAATTCTACATGAACTGGATTGGCAACTTCTGTAGCGGTTAAAAGCCCTGTTTGCTCCTTTACTTTTTTTAACCATTCTAAACCAATTTCACCTACTCCCTCAAAATTCCCTGGTCGAGTTCTTGGTTTCCAAATTCCAGCACGAAAAACAGTAGCATCTGTTTTTTTTAATTGATGTGCTACATTTAAAACTTGATCTTCTGACTCTGCACTACAGGGTCCAGCAATCACTAATGGGTGCTTTAATTCCATATTGTTTAACCAAGATCTTTGGCTTTTGTTATTTTTCATGAGTCAGATCCTTTAAAATTTCGCTGGGTTTGTTATCAAAATTTTGTTTGTATACTCCAATTATTTTTAATTCTTTAACTGCTTTTTCTAGTACTTTTATAACATCTTTAAAAAGAGTATAGTCGTTAAAAAATACATCTACAAAAAAAGCATATTGCCAGGGTTTTCCTATTATTGGTAAAGACTGAATTTTTGTTAAATTAATTTCAAAAGTACTAAACAATTGTAATACATTTGACAAACTCCCTATTCTATGATCCAATTTAAATTTTAAAGTAGCTTTATTCGCATCTTTTGAATATGTTTTAATGTTTTTTCCCACTAAAACAAAACGTGTCTGATTTTGACTGTTATTTTGAATTTTACTATCTAATATTTTTAAATCAAATTTTTCCGCTACTTGTTTTCCTGCAATAGCGGCTACTCCTTTAAGATTTTGTTCTTTTATTTTCTTTGCAACAGATGCCGTATCGGCACCTTCTATAATTTTAAAATATGGAGGAAACTTTTGTAAATAGTTTTTACATTGAAGCAATGCAACTGGATGAGAATGAATTTCAACTATATCGTGTATGGTCTCCGATTTCAATGCCATGATATACATTTGAATATTTAAAAACACTTCATTAATGATGCTGAGATTGCTAGCATCTATCAAATTGTAATTTGGCAATATGGAGCCTGCTATCGTATTCTCAATGGCTAAAACTCCAAAATCTGCATTTAAATTATTAATGGATGTTGTCACTTTTTCAAATGAATTACACTTCACCAAATCAATTTCATCATTTGGAAACATTTTTTTTACCGCCATATCGTGAAATGAACTTTCGATACCCTGTATTGCAATTTTTAAACTCATAATTTTGTTTTTAACAAAAAAAAGTCCCGAATTAATTTCGAGACTTTTATAATTTATACTTAAAGTTTAATTACATATCAATCTCGACCCTTTCTTTAAAAAAGAACTTATGGAAGTTATGAAATGTAAAAATTCTAATCATTGATATTTTTTATAAATATAGATAATTATTAAAAACTAGCTATAAAATTTTACTTTTTATTTATGTAGCTTTGTTTGAAAGAAAAAAATGTCGATTAGAGTAGAAAATATCACCAAACACTATGGCAATCAAATTGCCTTAAATCAAATTTCATTTTCAATCAAAAGAGGTGAAATAGTCGGGTTTCTTGGGCCTAACGGAGCTGGAAAATCTACCCTAATGAAAATATTAACCACTTACATTTCGTCTTTTGAAGGACGTGCCTGGGTAAACAATTATTCTGTTATTGATGATCAAATTAAAGTACAACAAAGTGTAGGTTATCTTCCTGAGCATAATCCATTATATCCAGAATTGTACGTAAGAGAATACCTAAACTTCAATGCCGATATTTATAAAATTGACAAAACTCGCATTGAAAAAGTTATTACTCAAACAGGACTTAAAAAAGAAGCACACAAGAAAATAGAAGAACTCTCCAAAGGGTACAGGCAACGAGTGGGCTTAGCAAGTGCTCTCTTGCACCAACCAGAGGTTTTAATACTCGATGAACCTACAACGGGTCTGGATCCAAATCAACTACTAGAGATTAGAGAATTGGTGAAAAAAGTCGCAAATGAAGCTGATATTACGGTATTATTTTCCACCCATATCATGCAAGAAGTAGAAGCCATTTGTGATCGTGTAATTATTATAAACAACGGTGTTTTAATTCACGATAAATCGATATCTGATACCCTTAAGGAAACCAATTTAGAGACTTTATTTACTAAACTTACTAATCAAAAATAAGTGCTCCAGTAAAGTATTCGACCACATCAATTATTGGAGGAATATTTTTTGAAATGACATCACCTAAACTCCTTATTTCTCCGGTTATAGATTGTTGAGGATTTACAATCATTTTATTGGTACTTCGATGAAAAACATTGAGATTTTGAATCACTAAATCAGCAGCCTCAACTCTTGAATCACCCGCGTACAGACCAATATTTGCGTTTAACACAACTCCTTTTAAAAAAAAATTAGAAAAGCCATTGGCAATAATTCTTAGATTTTCAGTATTTATTTCTAAATCAAAATCCCCATTATTATAGTATTCTTGATTGCTAAAGTCATCGGAAATCAAACTTAAATCAGGATAATTCAACAATCCTATACCTGTGATCATAAATTCTGAGTTGTTTGTAATTTCACTCACATTAGGAGCGCTTACATAAACTTTAGTTAAACCATAGTCACGAACAAAATTACAATTCATGTTATTGGTTAAGGTCAATAAATCCCCATCTACATTGATTTCAATAGCATTAAAAATATTTTCACCTGTTTCTACTATCACTTTTTGTTCAGTGCTCTCTGAGATAAATAGTTGAATCTTATTATTAACAAGAATTTTTGAAAATAAAGGCACATTTATTTCGACTTGAGTAATAGTACCTTCAGATCTAATACATTCTGGGACATTTTCACTATCACAAGCAACTAATATTATTAAACTCCAAATTAATATTACTTTTTTCATCTTTTTAAAATCTGTAACCAATACCAAATTCAACTGCCTCAGCTTGAGCCCAGTGTGATTTTAGAGAAACAACTGCAAATAACTTATTTTTATACAAATACCTTTTAAATCCAAACCTCAAATATATTCTTTTTTCAAATTCGTAGGGATAATAGACATAATATCCTATTTGAAAAAGAATACCATTTTTATCAATTCTTAACTCATGGCCTAAAAATAAACTTACTCTCTTATAGTCTTCATCTGCATTAAGATTCCACTCAGGGTAAGCGACAGCGCTGTATCTGATAAATTCCTCTAAAAATTTTGAGATGAACAAGTCTGCACCAAACTGAATGGTACTGTAATAATTTAATTTTTTATCTGCATACGCAGAAAATACATAAAACGGATAGGTCCCAGAACCAATAACATCGCTTTGATTCCAACCTGTCCTAAAAACAAAATTAAATTTTATTTTTTCACTGTAATTGGTCAGATCCTCTTCACGTTTATATTCTCTTATTTCTTTACTATTTAATTGATAATTTAATCCTGCATTGATTAAAAATGAATTAGTACTTGTATTAGGGGCCTTGGTGTTTCCGTTAGAATAATGAATGAACATGAGTCCCGCTTGAAATCCTAGACCTCTCCAAACGCTATTTTTAATGAAATTTGCTTTTATAAAGCTTGAACTCAGCAGCCGTGTTCCATATGCAATATTCAAATAATTAGAATCTTGGTCATAAGGATTGGTGTTTAGTGCAAGTCCAGTCCCCAAACTTAATTGTAAATTTCTCTTAAACAAATAGAAATTATAATTAGCATACAACCCGTAATTTTCACCTAGGCTTTTATTTTTTAAATCTTTATATACCAATGAAAAACCCCAGTCTGGAAAATTATATTTTTTTTGCCATTCCTTTAATCCAAAAGTTTTCTTATCAAATGACAGAAAAACTCCTGTTGGATGCCCTTGAATTAAATGAGAAATATCAGAATTATGATTGTAAATATTACCGTAAAAATAACTTCCCTCTAATAAATAACTGTGATGGTTGTTTTCCTGTGAAAAACATGAATAACAAACCATCATTAGTAGAATAGAAATATACTTTTTCATCATTTTTTTTGAAAGGAGCTAATATAGACTAATCTTAAAAAATAAAATAATTACAATATCAATCTTAAATTAATTAAAAACTTTACAAGAAAAGATGTATTTTTGAAAAATCAAAAGAGGAAAAATTTGACTGATTGCAACCTCTGTTACGACAACGCAAAGTAACAATAAATGCTAAAACGTAAAACAACGATCCTTAAGCGATCTTGTTCTCTCAGCAGGCTGCAATCACTTTTTTTTAAAAATTAAATTAAAATTATCCATTTATGGCTTATTTATTTACGTCGGAAAGTGTTTCTGAAGGACATCCAGATAAAGTTGCTGATCAAATTAGTGATGCACTCGTTGATCATTTTCTAGCTTTTGATCCTCAATCAAAAGTTGCTTGTGAAACATTAGTAACCACAGGACAAGTTGTGTTAGCAGGGGAGGTGAAAAGTAATACTTATTTAGATGTCCAAAAAATAGCAAGAGATGTCATCAAGAAAATTGGTTACACCAAAAGCGAATATAAGTTTGATGGGGATTCTTGTGGTGTATTTTCTTCTATTCACGAACAATCTCCAGAAATCAATCAAGGCGTAGATAAAAAAGATGGTGAGGAGCAGGGCGCTGGAGACCAGGGAATGATGTTTGGTTATGCGACTAATGAAACGGAAAATTATATGCCTTTAGCACTTGATTTAAGTCATCGAATTTTAATCGAATTGGCAAAAATAAGAAGAGAATGTAATGAAATCAATTATTTAAGACCAGATGCAAAAAGTCAAGTTACTATTGAATACAGTGAAGATAATAAACCCATTAGAATAGATACCATTGTTATTTCGACTCAACATGATGAATTCGATGAGGATGGCAAGATGTTAAATAAAATCGAATCAGATTTAAAATCGATTTTAATTCCAAGAGTGATCGCGCAGTTAGCTCCCGATGCAAAAGCCTTATTTAACGACGATATTACCTACCATATCAATCCTACAGGAAAATTTGTTATCGGTGGTCCACATGGAGATACTGGATTAACAGGAAGAAAAATAATTGTAGATACTTACGGAGGTAAAGGAGCTCATGGTGGCGGAGCTTTTAGTGGTAAAGATCCCAGCAAAGTGGATCGAAGCGCTGCTTATGCCTCCAGGCATGTTGCAAAAAATTTAGTTGCTGCGGGAATTTGTAAGGAAGTATTAGTACAGGTAAGTTATGCGATTGGTGTTGCAAAGCCCACGTCTATCAATGTAAATACGTATGGCACTTCAAATGTAACTATGAAAGACAGTGAAATTTCTAAAGTAGTAGAGGGTATTTTTGATATGCGACCAGCAGCTATTGAAACACGTTTAAAATTAAGAAATCCTATTTATTTAGAATCTGCATCGTATGGTCACATGGGAAGAATACCAGAGGAAAAAGAATTGACTTTTTATGCAGGAGATGGTAAAAAAGTCACTAAAACTGTCGAAACATTTACCTGGGAAAAGTTAGATTTTGTGAAAAAAATAAAAAAAGAATTTAAAATTTAATGTGTGGAAATTTTTTTTCAACTTGATTAATTTTCGTCTTTAAATCTTTTAAAAATAGTTGGTGCTGTTTACTAGTTGCATCAAAAGGATGATGACTTAAACCGCTTTGAATCGTTCCTATTAATTTTTGAGTAGATGTCGTATCAGAAGATATCCAGGCTTTACTAAATGATTCCCAAATGATATCGATTGCAGTATTGTTGGGGTGTATCATATCTTGTTTATAAAATCGGTAATCTCTTAACTCGTCCATCATGAGTTCGTAGGAAGGAAAATAATGGAGATTGGGTAAATTTGATCGAACTAATGCCTCTTGAATAGCAACTATTAAATGAGCTTTTCCTAGATTGTTTTTTATAAAACCATTCTTTAAGTGCCTTACCGGAGAAACTGTTAACAATAGGGAGGCTTTTGGATTTTTAGATTTGATTAATGAAATTATATTTATTACAGATTTTAAAATTTGATCCGTAGTGAGTAATTCTTTTTCAAACTCTTTTTGGGGAATTTTAAAGCAATTAGCAACAATACTTTGACTTGCTAAAAGGCGATATACCCATGCAGTGCCAAAAGTCAGAACTATATGACTTGCCGTTAATAAATACGCTCTTAATTGGTTTAGTTTGGTATTGATGAGCGTCAGAAAATCGTCTTTATTAGTTGCGTATATTAAAGAATGTATCTCGAAACAATACCAATGTTCATTTCTAAAAAAAATATCATCTTCACTAAAATATTTACCTTGTAAAGCTCTCTCGATAATACGTTCAATAGCCAAGGGATGAAATAAAACACCAAAAGGATTTTGTAATGTATGAAACTTTACATAATCAAGTTTATTTCCAATATTTTCAACAAAACAAGAACCTAATAAAACAATTTTAGAATCGTAATCGATCTTTGGGTTTTCAGATTCAATGGGTATTTTAGTTTGAAGTTTCATAGGTAGTACAACAACGCTAAAAGGGTTTAAAAAATATAATCTTTTCCTTTACTCAATGCTTCACTTAATCCATCTGGATTCTTACCGCCAGCTGTTGCAAAGAAAGGTTGCCCCCCTCCACCGCCTTGAATATAGGTACCCAATTCTCTTATAATTTTTCCTGCATCCAAATTTTTAGAAGTTACCAAACCCTTGGAAATATAACAAGAGAGTAACGCTTTTCCGTTTTGATTGGTTCCTAACAGAAGAAATAAATTATCAAATTCTCCACCTAGTTCAAATGAAATATCTTTAATACCGTTGGCATCCAAATCTACTAGCTTTGCTAAAAAATTAACGCCATTCATTTCTGAAATCTCATTTTTAAGAGCTGTCTTTAAATTTTTCCCTTTTTCTTTTAAAAGAGTTTGAATCTGCTTTTTTAAATCTGAATTTTCTTCTTGAATTGTAACAATACTTTTTAGGGGGTCTTTTGTGTTTTGAAGAACTTTTTTTATTTCTTTAAATTTATTGGAATTGGAAATAAAGAAATCTTTTGCAAATTCTCCAGTAATAGCTTCAATTCTTCTGACCCCTGAAGCTACAGCTCCTTCATGAAGAAGAATAAAATGCCAAATATCTTTTGTGTTTTCCACATGGGTTCCTCCACAAAGCTCCATAGAGCCCCCAAATTTTATAGTACGAACTGTATCGCCATACTTTTCTCCAAAAAGAGCAATTGCTCCATCATCCATTGCCACTTGTAAGGGGATATTCCTTTTTTCTTTTAAACTTAATCCTTCTCTAATACGAGCGTTTACAAAATTTTCTACTTGAATTAATTCCTCTGCCGTCACTTTACTAAAATGCGAAAAATCAAATCGCAATCCACGACTGTGAACCATAGATCCTTTTTGAGTCACGTGGGTCCCTAAAACAGCTCGTAAAGCTTGATGTAGTAAATGTGTTGCACTATGATTTGCTTCCGTATATGATCTTATTTTCTTATCAACAACTGCTTTAAAAGTGTCATGTATATCTTTTGGAAGATTTTTAAGGTAATGAATAACTAGGTTGTTTTCTTTTTTAGTATCTATAATATAAACCAAATCTCCATGTGAAGATTCTAAATATCCTTTATCTCCTTCTTGTCCGCCACCTTCGGGATAAAATGGTGTTAAATTGAATACTACTTGGAAAAACTCACCATGTTTTTTTGTTTTTGTTTTTCTGTAACGAGCGATCTTCACATTTGTTTCTAAATAGTCATAGCCAATAAATTCCTGAACATCGTCTTCGGTCAATACAACCCAATCTCCCGTTTCTACTTTAGTGGCCGACCTTGAACGTTCCTTTTGCTTTTGAAGTTCTGACTCAAATTCAGTTTCATCTAGGTCTAGTCCTCGCTCTCTTAAAATCAAAGCGGTTAAATCTTTAGGGAATCCAAAGGTGTCATACATTTCAAATGCTTTTTTTCCAGAAATAATGCTAGAATCTGCATTCTGAATAACATTTTCTAATAATACTAGACCTTGATCTAAGGTTATTAAAAAAGAATGTTCTTCTTCTTTAATTACAATAGAAATTAACTTATTTTCTCTTAGCAATTCAGGGAAAGCAGTTCCCATTTGTTTAGTTAGGGTATCTACTAATTGATATATAAATGGTTTTTTAGTTCCTAAAAAAGTAAACCCATAGCGAACAGCTCTTCTCAGTATTCTTCTTATTACATATCCTGCACCCGTATTTGAAGGTAATTGACCGTCGGCAATGGCAAAAGCTACTGCCCGGACATGATCTGAAATAACTCGAATCGCAATATCGACTTCTTTATGTTTACCATAAACGGTATTTGTAATAGTTTCTATTTCTTTGATAATTGGCTTAAAGACGTCTGTATCATAATTTGAGGTTACCTTTTGCATTACCATACACAACCGTTCAAATCCCATACCCGTATCTACATGTTTGTGAGGCAGCTTTTCAAGATCTCCATTCGCTTTACGATTGAATTCCATAAATACCAAATTCCAAATTTCAACGACCTGAGGATGGTCCATATTTACTAAGCTTTTTCCGTCGACTTGAGCTTTTTCTTTGGCAGACCTAATATCTACGTGAATTTCAGAACAAGGCCCACAAGGTCCTTGAGCCCCCATTTCCCAAAAGTTATCTTTTTTATTACCGTTGATAATTCTATTTTCGTCGATAATCTCTCTCCAAATATCATAAGCCTCTTGATCAAAAGTTAAATTATCTTCTTTGGCTCCCTCAAAAACACTAACATATAAGCTGTTTTTGTCTATTTTTAGAACTTCTGTTAAAAATTCCCAAGCCCAAGTAATTGCTTCTTTTTTGAAGTAATCACCAAAACTCCAATTCCCTAACATTTCGAACATTGTATGATGATAGGTATCTTTACCAACTTCTTCTAAATCGTTGTGTTTTCCTGAAACACGTAAGCACTTTTGTGAGTCTGCTACTCGCTTGCTCGTTATTTTTTTTTGTCCTAAGAAATATTCTTTAAAAGGAACCATTCCTGCATTTACGAACATTAAAGTTGGATCATTCTTCAAAATCATGGGGGCTGAGTCAACAATAGAATGAGATTTTGATTTAAAAAAATCTAAATATTTAGAACGTATTTCCTTTGAAGTCATAAATTTATTTTTTTACAAAAAGCCTAATTAGGGGGTTTCCAAGACAATTTCTATATTTGTAAATCGTTTTTGGTTATAATAACAATCCCCGATGAGCAAAAATAAGACATTTTAACGTATGGCTAAAGTAAAATATTACTACGATAGTGATACCTTATCGTACCGAAAGATTGAATATAAAAAAGGAAGAAAAACTAAAATTTTTATTTTAAGTCTATTAGGTATGTTTTTAAGTGGATTTCTTTTACTTGTTATCTACTTAAACATCCCCTACATCGAAACCCCAAAAGAAAAAGCTTTAAAAAGAGAACTTTCAAATATGGAATTGCAGTTTGAATTATTAAACAAAAAAATGATTCAAGCTCAAACCGTTTTATCTGAAATTGAGACAAGAGATAACTCTATTTACAGGGTATACTTTGAAGCAAATCCTATCTCTGATGAACAACGAAAAGCTGGTTTTGGTGGAGTCAATAGATATAATAACTTAGAGGGGTTTGATAATTCCAATCTTATAATTAGTACCAGCAAAAAATTAGATGTTTTAACCAAACAAATCGTAGTACAATCTAAATCATTAGACGAGATTGCAAGGCTTGCTGAGGAAAAAGAACAACTTTTAAAAGCTATCCCTACCATTAAACCAGTAAAAAATGAAGATCTTACTCGTATGGCGTCTGGTTATGGTTATCGATCGGATCCATTTACGAAAGCAAGAAAATTTCATCGAGGAATGGATTTTACTGCACCCCGAGGGACTCCTGTTTATGCAACTGGAAATGGAGTTGTAAAAAGAGCTGATAGACGTTCGTCAGGATATGGCAGACATATAAGAATCGATCACGGTTTTGGTTACATAAGCCTGTACGCGCATCTTTACAAATATGTCGTACGAAGAGGTCAAAAAGTTAAACGTGGAGATTTAATTGGATTTGTCGGCAGTACTGGAAGATCTCAAGCACCTCATTTACATTATGAAATTATTAAAGATGGAAAACACGTCAATCCACTAAATTTTTATTACGGAAATTTATCTCCTGAAGAGTTTGCTGAATTATTAAAAGTTGCTAGTCAAGAAAATCAATCCCTAGACTAATGAAAATAGATCTACCGGAAAAAAGATACTATGGAATCGGAGAAGTCGCTAAAGCTTTTTCAGTAAACAATTCATTGATTCGCTTTTGGGAAAAAGAATTTGATATCATTAAGCCCAAAAAAAATAACAAAGGTGATCGTAAATTTACTTCTGAAGATATAAAAAATCTAGAATTGATATATCATCTAGTCAAAGAACGTGGTTTTAAACTAGAGGGTGCAAAAAAATATTTAAAGGAGAACAAACATAAAAGCATCAGTAGTTTTGAAATAATCAAAAAGCTAGAAGGAATAAAAATAGAATTACTAAAATTTAAAGACCACCTTTAATTACTTTTTTCGGATGTAAACAGTAATAGGTACCCCGTGGAAATCAAATTTATCGCGCAACTTATTTTCTAGAAATCTTTTATAGGGCTCTTTTACATATTGAGGCAAATTTGCAAAAAAAGCAAAGCTAGGATAGGGCGTTGGCAGCTGCATACAGTATTTAATTTTTACATACTTCCCTTTATAGGCTGGTGGCGAATAGGCTTCAATAACTGGAAGCATCACTTCATTTAATTCACTTGTTTTTACACGCTTAGTTCTATTTTTAAATACCTCCACAGCAGTTTCAATAGCTTTAAAAATACGTTGTTTCGTAAGTACTGAAATAAACAGTACGGGAACATCTGTAAACGGCTCGCATTGCGAACGGATTAAATTTTCATATTCTTTGACACTTTTATGATCTTTTTCAACCAAGTCCCACTTATTAACTAATATGACAACACCTTTGTTATTTTTTTGAGCTAACCAAAAAATATTTTGTACCTGACCATCAAAACCTCTTGTAGCATCTAGTACCAAAATCGCCACATCGCAGTGCTCTATTGCTCGCACACTTCGCATTACGGAGTAAAACTCAAGATCTTCCTTAACTTTGCTTTTTTTCCGAATCCCCGCAGTGTCAACTAAATTAAATTCGAACCCAAATCGATTGTAATGAGTATCAATACTATCTCTTGTAGTTCCGGCAATATCAGTAACGATATACCTGTCTTCGCCGATTAAAGCATTAATAAATGATGATTTTCCAGCGTTAGGCCTTCCAACAACAGCAAAGCGTGGTAATACGTTTGCTTCTTCTAGTATTTTTTCATCAGGAAGAACTGCTACTAAATCATCTAGTAAGTCACCCGTACCGCTCCCGTTAATACTAGACATGATATAATACTTTTCAAAACCTAAAGAATAAAACTCAACGGCATCATTGGTCCGATTTGCACTATCTACCTTATTGACAACTAAAAAAACAGGTTTTGCAGATTTACGTAATAGTTTGGTTACTTCTTCGTCCATTCCTGTAACTCCAGAAACTACATCTGTCATAAAAATAATGGCGTCAGCTTCCCCAATTGCTAATTCTACCTGCTTATCTATTTCTGATTCAAATATATCATCACTGCCAACAACATAGCCTCCTGTATCTATTAGTGAAAACTCTTTACCATTCCAATCACTTTTTCCATAATGACGGTCCCTAGTGACTCCACTCACAGCATCCACTATTGCTTCTCGTCGTTGAATTAACCTATTAAATAAAGTGGATTTTCCAACATTTGGTCTTCCAACTATTGCTACTATACTCATAACCTATAAATTGTTGCAAAGGTAAGCTTTAGAATTTGAAGAAAAACAAGAGAATTGGATTAAAATCAATATTATTGATTGTACCCAAATCGTTTTAGTTGTCGATCATTACTTCGCCAATTTTTATTAACTTTTACATAAAGTTCTAGATGAACTTGCTTGCCGAAAAATTTTTCTAAATCTTTACGAGCCTCTACACCTACCCTTTTTAATGCCGTTCCTTTATGACCGATAATGATTCCTTTTTGAGTTTCTCGTTCCACCATTATGATGCTTCTCATTCGTATGATTGTCTCTTCCTCAAAAAACTCTTCGGTGTCAATTTCAACAGAATATGGTATTTCTTTCTTATAATGCAATAATATTTTTTCTCGAATTATTTCGTTGACAAAAAAACGTTCTGGTTTATCTGTTAATTGATCTTTTGGATAAAATGCTGGAGATTCAGGTAATAATGTAATTATTTGTTGGAAAACTTCCTTTACACCAAAGTTCTCCAGTGCAGAAATAGCAAAAATATTTGCATTTGGAACTTTTTCGGTCCAGAAAGTCATAGCCTCATTTAAAAGTTCTTCGTTTCCTTGATCAATTTTATTAATCAATAATAAAACAGGAATTGTTGCATTGGTGATTTTGTTAAAAAACACTTCATCTTTTAGTTCTTTTTCACCAAGTTCAACAATATAAATTAACACATCAGCATCCTCGAAAGCAGATTTCACGAAATCCATCATACTTTCCTGAAGTTGATATGCTGGTTTTATAATTCCAGGAGTATCACTTAAAATCATTTGAAAATCCTCTCCGTTGACAATCCCGAGTATCCGATGACGAGTAGTTTGTGCTTTAGAGGTGATAATGGACAGCCGTTCTCCAACAAATGAATTCATTAACGTACTTTTTCCCACATTGGGGTTTCCAATTATATTTACAAAACCTGCTCTATGATTCATCCATTAATTTTTGTCAAAGATACGCTAAACTCTTGGTTTACTTCTCGATCGATCATATAAAACAATACTTCCAGCGACCGCAACATTTAAACTTTGTATGGAAGGAAACTTCACTAAAAAATGAGATTTACGGATCGCTATTTTTGTCAAACCATGATCTTCAGCTCCTAATAAGTAGACACATCTTTTAGGATGACAAAAATCTTGTAATGATTCCGACTCATCGGTTATTTCAACGCCCACTATTCGGGCTCCTTTTGGAAGGTGTTTGTAAAAATCATCAAAATTTTCATAATGAAAATAAGGTATAGACTTTACCGAGTTTTTGGTATCACAAGCTTGGCTAGCATACCGATTTCCGATAGTAAATATAAAACTAGCTCCTAAGTTTTGAGCTGTTCTCCACAAAACTCCAAGGTTTTTTGGTGTTTTCCCATTTTGAATTCCAATTCCAAAAAATTCTGTTTTTAAATTATCCGGTTGCATGCGACGAAATCATAAAAGATTAATTCTATTTCAATCAAATATATTACAGTTTATTTTTATAATTTGGTCCTTTAGTTTTTTTTATTAAAAATCATTCAAAAGATAAAATTCTACTCATGCCTTATAGAATAATTCTACTCTTTTTTTTATTGATGAATTTTGTGTCAATTGGTCAAATTGAAGATTTGTCCTTTGGAACCAACGATACTTTTGATATCATGACCTGGAATATTGAGCAATTCCCAAAAAATGGTCAAACAACTGTCAATTATGTGTCTGAAATTATTCAAAATTTAGAAATGGATATTATTGCAATTCAGGAGGTTGATAATATCAACTATTTTGAACAAATGGTAGATGGGCTTAATATGTATGAAGGCTATTTAGAATCTGAATGGTTTGCTGGGCTTGCTTATATTTATAATCCTGAGGTAATTCAAATTAATGATCTTTATGAAATATATACAACCTCTGAATACTGGAGTGCTTTCCCAAGATCACCAATGGTGATGGATTTCAATTACAATGATCATAGAATTATTGTCATCAATAATCATTACAAATGTTGCGGAGATGGTATTTTAAATATGAGTGATTCCGGAGATGAAGAAACCAGGAGATATCAAGCAAATTTATTGCTTAAAACCTATATTGACCAAAACTTTTCAAGCGAAAACGTAATTCTGTTAGGGGATTTAAACGATGATATCGCAGAAACTACTCAAAATAACGTTTTTCAGATGTTTATCGAGGATTCTCAAAATTATTTATTTGCAGATATTGAAATTGCTTCAGGGACAAGTGCAAATTGGTCATTCCCAAATTGGCCTTCACACCTAGATCATCTATTAATCACCAATGAATTATTTTCTGAATTTGAGAATGAAAATTCTGAAGTCAAAACTATTAAAATAGATGACTACCTCACTAGTTGGTCTGAGTATGATCAAAATATTTCTGATCATCGCCCAGTAGCTTTAAAACTTGATCTAGATTCTGATTTAGGAATACAGGAACCCAATACAAATTCCTTTTTCCTACGATGTTCACCTAATCCCTTTCAAACTAAAACCATTTTTACTTTAAGTAATTTTTCAGAAGATCAAAAGATTGAAATTTACACTGTTACTGGTCAAAAAATTATAACACTCCATAAATCGCCGAGTACAGATACAGTTACTTGGATCGCTGATGGTATTACAGATGGAGTTTATATCGTAAAATTAATAGTACCCAACCAACAAGTGATTTCAAAAAAACTTGTATTAATGAAATAAAGCATGAGACCATTTCATTTGGCAATACCCGTATCAAATTTATCAGTTTGCAGAAACTTTTATGGAAAAATATTAGAATGTGAGGAAGGAAGGAGCACAAAAAAATGGGTTGACTTTAATTTTTTTGGACATCAATTAGTACTTCATGAGAAATCTAAATCCGGTAATGAAATAATTACTAATACTGTAGACGATCACGATATTCCGGTGCCACACTTTGGGGTGGTATTAGCATGGGAGGAATGGAAGCTTTTAGCAAAAAAACTTCGTTCAAAAAATATCGAATTTATCGTAGATCCCCACATTCGTTTCAAGGGGAAAGTAGGAGAACAAGCTACCCTATTTTTTAAAGACCCAGAAAATAATGCCCTGGAGTTCAAGGCCTTTAAAGATAAGGAGCAACTCTTCAAAAAAAACAAATAATTCATCATATTTGATTATTATTAAAGATTGTTTAATTAGATTTGTGAAAGATCAATTATTTAATAACCTATTAACAACCTAATTATGAAAAAATTAATACTGATTTTAGCTGTGATTATTACAGCTTGTAATCCCCAAGTAGAAAAAGAAACAATAGTCACCCCAGAGGGGGCTGGTTTTTTTCTACCGTCACCAGGTGAAAAATATATAGTCGCTACCGACGCAGTAACCGATGTTTGGATGAACTATATAAAAGCGCACAATAAACAAGATTTAGATGCAATCATGGAAATGAATGCTGACTCTATCAAAATTGAAGGCCCCGATGGAAGTTTAATACAAGGAAAAGAAATGCACAGAGCCGCTCTTGACGCTTGGTTCGCTGCAGAAAACCCAAAATGGGAAGTGTATTGGGCCATGCCTTATAAAGCAGTAAATAATGGAGCAGAATGGATTATTGCAGGACACCAGGTAACAACCACTGTAGACGGGAAAGAAAAAATTGAATTGCATATGATTGACGGACAAATTAAAGATGGAAAAATCAAACAATTTTATGTTTATTCCAAAGACATTCCTGAACCTCCAAAGAAAGAGAAGAAGCAAGTCGCAAATAGTGTAGCGGAAGCAGCTGGAGAATAATTTATTTTTGTTAGTATAAAAAAGTCCCTTCCTAACGGAAGGGACTTTTTTGTATTTAATTATTTATGGTAACTCCCCTACTCTTTGATCAATCGTTTTACAACGCTTGATTGCCCTCCGGTTATATGCACCATATACACACCTGTTGCATAGGAAGAAATGTCGATCACTCGCTCACTTTGCATATCCTGTAAGTCGATTTGCGATACTAGTTTACCTTTAAGATCATAAATCATTGCGGTTTCTAATGCGGCATTCGATCTGTTTGATAGTGTCACTTGTTCTTTTGCCGGGCTAGGATATAACGCAATTGCATTGCTTAACTCATGGTCTTGATTTCCTAAAAGTTCTGGCAACATAACTAAAGGCCCTCCTGTAGGTAATGCCACTCCAATTCCAAATGCTGGACCATCAGAGTTCTGGGAGGGATCTAAAAAACCAGTAGCTACAGCAACTAATGCTACTCCATCTAATTCAAGGGAGGCAAGTGGTGCTTGAAATGAAGCTACCGTTACGGAACCTGTTTCATCTGTAACATCAATAATATAGTCAGCAGTTGGTAGTTCCAGATAACCTTGAAATTCGGTATACGAAATATTATCTACCAAGGTTCCGGCACCCACCCCTGTTTCAACAATGTCTACGGTAGGGGCATCTGTAGATCCATGATGTACTAATACATCCGTATTTTCTGATTCGTCAGCTAGCTCTCTACCCATGTCATAAATTTGCAACCCAAAAGGTTGTGGGGGGTTGTAGCCTGAGCCACTAACAATACCGTCAGCTACTACGATATAAGTTTCGTCTGCAGATAAAGTAACAGGGGCCGTATAAATAGCATCCTCTACTCCAGAGCTGTTTGGAGGTGCTACTGATAATTCAATTTCTAAACCTGCTGGTGCATCCACAAAAGGTGAAGCGGTTCTAAATTCAAAATTTGGAATTAATAATGTTTCGTTTAAATAAACATCTACAGTTTCTGCAGCTGCGTCTGCCGAATTGTGAATCACTTGAACTCTTGCTGTTTGTGTTTTCAAAAACTTGGTATAATCTGGTG
>ERZ1046876.719-NODE-719-length-24196-cov-6.168013_pt1 | contig 24196 bp, 21 predicted proteins | sample MGYA00383094_ERZ1046876 | MGnify/ENA primary metagenome ERZ1046876 (study PRJEB29581, sample SAMEA5548364) | metagenome | biome: marine; feature: coastal; material: water | depth 50 m | study: Short-term variability in the microbial, nano- and picoplankton...
TTATCATAATAACTTTAGATAAAACGATGAAAAAGCTTTTCTTTTTTATTTTTTTATTTTCAAAAATATCTTTCTCTAATGAATTGCCAGATTTAGGCGATTATAGTGAGACAATAATTGGCGCCCATGAAGAAAATATTATTGGAAGCCAAATACTTCAACAGGTTTATCAAAGTGATAGTGTTATTCATGATGTTGAGATTGAAGATTATTTATATAATTTAACTAATAAATTAGTAAGAGCTAGTGATTATTCAGGTAGCGGTTTAGCATTTTTCATAGTTAATGACTCGTCAATTAATGCATTTGCAATGTTAGGTAATGTTATTGGAATTCATACTGGATTAATTTTATCAGCAAATTCTGAATCAGAGCTTGCGAGTGTTTTGGCTCATGAAATTGCGCATATTACTCAAAGACATATTGCTAGAATGGTAGGAAAATTACAAAAAGATTCATTTAAATCATATCTTGGTTTAGGATTGGCGTTGCTATTGGCTAGATCTAATCCTGATTTAGCAAGAGGTGCTCTAACAGTGTCGCAAGCATTAGGAGTTCAAACTGCTCTAGATTTTACTAGGGAAAATGAAAAAGAAGCTGATCGTGTTGGCATTAAAATTCTTAATAAAGCAGGTTTTGATGTAAGAGGCTCTATTGATTTTTTTAAAACCTTACAAAAAGGTAATCGACATTCAATAGGAGCTGCTCCTTCATTTCTTAGAACACATCCAATTACTTCAGAGCGTATTAGTGATATTGAGAATCGAATAAAAGAATATCCATATAAACAACGTATGGATGACCCAAGTTTTCATTTTGTAAAAGGAAAAATTAGAGTTTTTTTACAAGATAAGAGGATAGTAAAAAAACAATTAGAAATTAATGTTAAGAATAAAACTTTTGTTAGTGAATTAGGTGAGAGATATGCTCTTGCATATGCTTATTTATTAAATGAAGATTTTGATGATGTTCAGAGAGAATTAAAATGGCTTAAGAATAAAAATATTAATAATCCTATGATTGAACAATTAAATATAGAATTTTTAATAAAAAAAGGTGATATAAATGCTGCATATGAAGCCATTAAGAAAGCCCTTAAAAAATATCCAAATTACAGAGCGTTTATTTATGAATTAGCAAATTATTTAATTGAAACAAATTCAATAAAAGATGCTATTAAATTTATACAAAGTTACTTATTAGCTTATAGTTCTGATCCAGAATTATATAAATTATTAGCAAAAGCATATTCATTAAATGGGAATCAACTTTTACAATATGAAAGTCTTTCACAATCATTTTATTATAGATACAATTTACAGGAAGCTATAATGCAAATGGATATGGCAGTTAAAGCAAGAGACGGTAATTTTTATGAAAAATCTAGAGTTGAGGCACGCTTAAAACAACTCCAAATAGAAAAAGAAATCTATGAAATAAGCAAGGCAAATTTATAATAAATATTATTAATTAATCATATATGTATAATTAATTATACATATTAAATAATCCTTTTAAAATTGTGGTTTTTAATAACAATTTAATAAGGAAAAATATAAATGAGCGGTTTAATAAATGCAAGCATTAAGCCTTTTAATGTCACGGCTTATCATGCTAAAGATAAATATGGAGAATTTATAGATATTTCAGAAAGTGATATAAAAGGGCATTGGTCAGCATTTGTTTTTTATCCAGCAGATTTTACTTTTATTTGCCCAACTGAATTAAGTGATCTTGCTGATCATTATGAAGAATTGAAAAAATTAAATGTAGAAGTATATGCTGTTTCTACAGATACTCATTTTAGTCATAAAGCTTGGCATGACTCATCTGAATCAATTAAAAAAATAAAATTTCCAATGATTGGAGATCCTACAGGTATTTTAGCTAGAAATTTTGAAGTAATGATAGAAGAAGAAGGATTAGCTCTGAGAGGGACTTTTATTGTTAATCCTGAAGGGATAATTAAAACAATAGAAGTGAATGATCTAGGTATAGGACGTTCAGCAGCAGATTTAGTTAGAAAAGTTCAAGCAGCACAATATATTGAAGCTAATCCAAATGAAGTTTGTCCCGCATCTTGGCAGCCTGGAACAGAAACACTTAAACCAGGAATAGATTTGGTTGGTAAAATATAATTTATTTAAATAAATCTTTTTGATTCATATCTTTAAGAAGCGGAATGGTGATAGGCCGTTTAGTTTTAAGCGACCAACGGTCTAAAGCATCTAAGACAGCAATAAGTGAATGAAGATCTCTTTTAAAATACCTTAGTAAATACTCAACAATCTCATTTTTAAGATTCAGCCCTCTATCTTTTGAATATTGATTTAACGCTAGTTTTTTTTCTTTATCTGTAAGTAGATTTAATTTATAAACTAAGCCCCAACTTAAACGACTTGATAAATCATCTCTTAACATCATTTTATTTGGGTTATTATTTCCTGTTACTAATAATTTTTTATGAGATGCTTTGTGCTCATTATAAAGATTAAAAATATCAATTTGTTTACTTTCGTTTGCTTTGTCAATATCTTCAATTATTGTAATGTTATTATCTTGAATTGCTTCTGCTAAGTGTGACTTTCCTGAACCTTTCTCTCCCCAAAGATAAATAAAGAAAATATCATTATGGGGCAAGATAAAATTTTTTAATGAATTAAAACATTCTTTATTATTGCCAACTATAAAATTTTCTAATGTTTTACGAGTAGGTAATTTAATATTAAGTAAAAGTTGTTCCATAAGATTTGATTAGATGAGAAATATCTATTGATAGTAAATTCAGTTAAAATTATATTATACGTAAAGTATTTATTTTTTCAGAGGGTAAATAAACTTGTCTCAAGATTCCATAAATAAAAAAAAATCCATTTCATATAAGAATGCTGGCGTAGATATAAAAGCAGGCGATAAATTAGTATCAAAAATTAAACCTTTTGCGAAGTCAACTAATCGTTCAGAAGTAATAGGTGGTTTAGGTGGTTTCGGGTCATTATTTAAAGTACCAAAAAAATTTAAAAATCCTATTTTAGTTTCTGGTGCAGATGGGGTAGGCACAAAGCTTAAACTAGCATTTGAATTAGATATCCATAATACCATTGGTCAAGATTTGGTAGCAATGTGTGTAAATGATATTTTAGTTCAAGGGGCAGAGCCATTATTTTTTTTAGATTATTTTGCATGTGGTAAATTAAACGTAGAGATGGCTAGTGAGGTTGTAAAAGGAATTTCTGAAGGTTGTTTATTAGCTGGTTGTTCATTAGTAGGTGGAGAAACAGCAGAGATGCCGGGAATGTATTCTAAAGAAGAATATGATTTAGCTGGTTTTTGTGTAGGCGCGGTTGAAGAAGATAAGATTATAGACGGCAAAAATATTTCTGAAGAAGATGTAATAATTGGAATCGCATCTTCTGGACCGCATTCAAATGGATATTCATTAATAAGAAAGATCTTAGAAAAAGAAAAGATTGATCTTTGTTCTCAGTATGAAGGTAAAAATTTTGCAGATATTTTGATGGCGCCAACAAAAATATATGTAAAGTCAATTTTAAATTTATTAGAAAAAATTCAAATTAATGGGATAGCTCATATTACTGGAGGAGGTATATATGACAATATTCCTAGAATCCTAAAAGATAATCAAAAAGCATTAATTAAAAAAGAATCTTGGACTATTCCATCAATATTTAATTGGCTTAAAGAGAAAGCTAATATAGATGATATTGAATTGTTTAAAACTTTTAATTGTGGAATCGGTATGGTGGTAATTATAGACCCGAAGGATAAAAATAAAACAATAGAAATTTTAGAAGATAGTGGAGAAATTGTTTATATCCTTGGCAAAATAACTAATAGAAATTTAAATGAACCACAAACTGAAATTATCTAATTATTTTTATATTTTAATACTTTCTTTTTTTACATTAATTGAAGAAGCTAAATCATTTCCTAATAGTTTTCATAGTGAGTACCATCTTTATCAAAAACAAAATTTCTTAGGAAATGTAATAGTTGATTTTAAAAAAGAAAACAATGAATATGAAATTAAAGCTCTTACAAAAGCGCAAGGGATTATGAAAATTTTAGGAGATAGTGAGATTACCAGTAAAGGAAAAATAAACTTGAAAGGTTTTTCCCCGAAAAAATTTAAATTAAAAAATAAAAAGAAGCCAAAGAAAAATATTTTAGCAATATTCAATTTAAAAGAAAAAAAAATACAAATAAATTATAAACAACAGATAAGTAGTTATTTATTGAAAAATAATCATTTAGATATACTGTCATATTTATATCAATTTAATTTTGAGTCATTAGATAAGAAAAAATATAATTTTAATATAGTCGATGGAAAAAGAAGTCGTACATATTCATATAAAAAAATAAGGCAAGAATTTATTAAAACAGGTATAGGTAATTTAGAGGCCGATGTTTATGAAGGAGAAATTATTGAAAAAGATAATTCTAAACATTTATTATGGATCTTAAGAAAACCATATAGAATTCCTTTACAGATTGAGATAAAAACAAAAATTGGTATAAATATTAATCAAGTTTTAGTAGAGACGAATTTATTTTAAAGAAAAATGAGAAATCGTTATTTACTATATGGTATATTAATTTCAATTAGCATACATTTTATATTTTTATTAAATATTAAGTTTAAAAATAATTCTGAAAAAATTCTAGATATTCAGTTAGTTCAAATACCTCCAGAAATAAATAAAGATAATCTAATTCCAAAGAAGGATATAAATAAAAAAAATAATAAAAAAAAACTTAAAACAAAAAAACTTAAAACAAAAAAATCTCAAGCAAAAAAAATTAATGATAATAAATTAAAAGAAGAAGAAATATTTTGTGAATTATGTGAGCCTGTTGGTGAATTTGTTGATCCTATAAATAAACCAGTTTTTGGAGAACCAGTAAAATCAATTTCTATGATTTATAAAGTTTTTCAAGACCTTGGACCTAATAAAGGCTCAATAAAAAAAATAAAACCATTTGGAAGTGGTGGGGATATTTCTGGCAATCTACAAAGTAAGGTAATTTCAGAAGTTGGTAATCTTAAGATTAATTATGAAGTTAATCAAGATAAATATAAGATTGATTATGAAGCTAAAGCAAAAGGATTAAGCTCAATCTTTTATTCAGAGCCTTTAATACAAAAAAGTAATGGGTTAATAAATATATTAGGATTACAACCAGAATATTATTTATATAGTCATGGAAAAAAGAAAAAATCAGAAGCATTTTTTGATTGGGAAAATCAAATTTTAACTATTCATCGAAATAAAACTATTAATATTCATGATTTAATACCTGAAGCACAGGATCAGTTAAGCTTTATGTTTCAATTTATGTTTTTGGATCCATTAAATAAAATGCAAATACCAATAACTAATGCAAAGGTATTTAAAATTTATAATTATCATTATGTTGACGAAGTAAAAATTAATACTAAATTAGGAAATCTGGATGCTTTGCAAGTAGCAAAATTTAATTATCAGAGTCCAGAAAGAATTGATTTATGGCTAGCAAAAGAATATGGGTATCTACCTGTAAAAATATCTATCACTCAGGATGATTTAAGTACTATTATTCAGAAAATAGAAATTTTAAAAATAAATAAATCTAATGAGAAAGATAATAATTAAAGCATTTTCAGGAATTTTAAAAGAACACCTTATTCAATTTTTACAAAATATGGTATACCATTGAAATCAGATAAATATTTAAAATTAATTCCAAATGAAAATAAAACTAATGGTTTTTTTAGTTATTTTAAAAAGATTTGAATAAATGATAAATATAAATAGATTAATTTTTATTGCAGCATTCCTAGGTATTTTTTTAGGCCTAATAATTAATTTTTTACCTAATTTATTTTTTGTTGATCATTTATTAGTAATCACTGATTTAGTCGGACAGATTTTTATTAAAAGTTTAAAAATGATTTTAGTCCCATTAGTTTTTTTCTCTATTGTTGTTGGAGTTTCAAATTTAGGAAAGGGGAAAAATTCAAGCTTAATATGGAAATCAACTTTATTATATTTTGTTGCTACTATGTCAATTGCTATTACTTTGGCACTAGTCGTTATGAATATTATTCAGCCTGGCATAGGCTTAACTATTGAATCTTGGCAATTAATTAATAGTAATCCCTCGGATACTATGACAATTCCAGAATTTTTAAAGCAATTTTTATTAAGTTTATTTGTAAATCCATTTGATTCATTAGCCTCTGGAAAAATTCTGCCATTAATTATTTTTTCAATTATTATTGGGATTGCTTTGAATGATAAAAATATAAAGTTCAAAGCAGCTAAAGATATTTTTACAAGTCTTTATGAAGTTATGCTAAAAGTTGTTCATTGGATAATGTTATTTGCACCTTTTGGTATATTTGCCCTTTTAGTTAATATGGTTGTAAATCAGAATATAGAATTATTCTCCCAATTAGGTATTTTTATCTTTACAGTAATATTCTTGATTATGTTTCATGGGCTAATTATTTTGCCAGTTATTCTTTTTTTCTTAACTAAAATAACGCCTTTATATTTATGGAAAGAAGGCAGACCTGCTTTTATTACTGCTTTTGCAACTAGCTCAAGTGCAGCGACTCTTCCTATTACATTAAATGTAGCGAATGATAGTTTTAAAACATCCAAAGAGGTATCTAATTTTGTTCTTCCTTTAGGAGCCACTATGAATATGGATGGGACTGCATTATATGAGGCTGCAGCAGCATTATTTATTGCAAATTTAGTTGGAATGGATTTAACTTTAGCACAGCAACTTATTTTATTTTTCACTGCTATGGTTGCTTCAATAGGAGCTCCAGGAATTCCAAGTGCTGGTATGGTAACAATGGCAATGGTGTTACAGGTCTTAGGGTTACCTTTAGAAGCATTAGCCATACTTCTTCCAATGGATAGATTGATTGATACATTTAGAACTACAATTAATGTTGAAGGTGACTTAGTCGGAGCATTAATTATTAATAAAATTACTAAGTCTTAGTTTTTTTTTCAAGTAAGCCGATTGATAAAGAATAAGCAGAAGGAATAACAATTAATGTTAATAAGGTAGAAGATATCATTCCGCCAATTACAGCAATTGCTAAAGGCCCATTAGATTCAGAGCCAGCTCCATAACCAAAAGCAGCTGGCATTAAAGCAAGTATTAGTGTTAAAGATGTCATTAGAACTGGACGAAGACGGATAGGGCATGCTTCAAGAAGAGCCTGATCTGTTTTTTTACCCGATTCTTTTAATTGATTAGTCATATCTACTAATAAAATAGAATTTTTTGCAACAAGCCCAATTAAAAGAACCATGCCAATCATTGAATAAATATTAAGGCTATTACCAGTAATCCATAATAAGAATATTCCGCCAATTATAGCCAATGGCTGAGCTAACATAACTATTAATGGTTGAAAGAATGAATTAAAGAGACTTGCTAAAACCATATAAAGTAATACGATTGCTAGAATAAATACAAAAATTATATTATTCATTGTTTTTGCAAACTCTTTAGCTTGGCCTTCAAGTTGAATAGAGTATTCACCTGGGAGAATACTTTTACTAGTTTGTTTAATTAATTTAACAGCTTCTCCAAGAGATATTGTTGGATTAGAATAAAAATTAGATGAGTATTGTAAATCTTGTCGACCCATTACTGCAGGACCTAGTTCTTGATTGAAGGATGCAATTGTATCAAGTCTTACTAATTTTCCAGATTTACTTCTTAAGTATATTTTATTTAGATCATTTAATTTATCAAATGAACCTTCTTTTGCTTTTATTCTAATATCATATCTATGACCATCGCCTGGTTTATCATTAAATCTTGCAACATCCAACCCATTACTTAAGACAGAAATTGCTTCGGCAATATCAACAGCACTAATTCCAAAGCTAGAAGCTCTTTCTCGGTCTATATCTAAAATCATTTGAGGAAGGTTGAGTTGTAAGTTAAGATCAATTTTTCCTAAACCTTCATTTTCTGATAGTTTTATTAAAAGCTCATCACTTAAAGTAGCCACTCTTTCAATGCTTGGTCCGATTATTGAAAATTGTAATTTTTCTGAACGTCTACCACCAGCAAATGACACTCCTGAAGGAAAAGCTTTTACACCGGCAAGTTGATTAAGATCTATTCTCATTCTATTCATAATTTCAGATTGAGATAGTGCACGTTGACTTTTTTCTTTTAGTCTAATGCTAATAAAACCACTATTAACTTGGCCTCGACTTCCTAATCCAATTGATGAAAAAACGCTAGCAGTATACTCATTATATTGATTAATAATTTTCTCAATCTCTAGCAATTTATTAAAGGTGTAGTCCATATTGGAGCCTAAGGGAGTTTTAAATCTGACTGTGAAACGACTTTCATCTTGTTCAGGCACTAATGTTTTTTCTACTTTTGAAAAAAGAAGGCTGCTGGCAAGAACTATAATGAGACTTGTAATTAGCACTTTTAATCTATGAGATAAAGACCAAGTTAATATTTTTTTATAAGTCTTATCCATTTTTTCAAAAAAACTATCTAAACTTTTAAGCCAATAAATTTCTTTTTCTTTCATTGTTAAAAATTTTGAACATAACATCGGGGTTAATGTTAATGAAATAATCAATGAAACTAATACCCCAGCTGTAACTACTATTGCAAAGGATTCAAAAAAGCGCCCCATAATTCCATCCATAAATATGACTGGACCAAAAATACATACTAAGGCTAATGAGGATGCAAGAACTGCAAAGACAACCTCTTTACTACCATTAATAGCAGCATTAAATATATTTTTATCAATATGTTTTTGATGTCTAAAAATATTTTCAAGAACTACAATTGAGTCATCAACTACAACGCCAATTAATAATATTAGTGCAAGTAAGGTCATACTATTAAAAGTAAATCCATAAAAATACATGACTGCAATTGCTCCAAAAAGTGAAATAGGAATTGCAATTGCAATAATAAATGTAGAACGAAGAGATTTTAAAAAAAATAGTACAACTAATGCCGCTAATAAAGTGCCTTCAAGAATATGATTCTGAAGAGATTTAACCATTGATTTAATATAAATAGAATCATCTACCGACACCATTAAATCTAATCCTGGCGGTAAACCAGGCCTTATTTGAGTATCAACTTTTTCTTTAATTTTGTTGATAATATCAACTGTATTGGAATTAGCTACTTTTATAATTCCAAGACCTATAGATGATTTGTTGTTGTGTCTAGCGGTTTGTCTATAATCATCTAAACCATCAACCACTTCAGCAATGTCATTAATTTTTATTGGTCCGCCATTACGATATGCAATAATCATCTTTTTTAGATCTTTAATCTTATGAAATTCTAGATCAAGTTTAAACATTTTTTCTGATTGTGCTCTGACGAGGAAACCACCAGGTAACTGCACATGTTCTTTCTTAAAGGCAGTAACTAAATCATTAGCAGTAATTTTTAATGCTGACATTTTTTCAGGAAGTAGGTTAATTCTTATGGTTCTATCTCTTCTACCTCCCAATGTGACATAACCAACGCCATCAACTGTTTCTAATTTTTTCTTTAAAATATTATTAGCATAAAGATTTAACTGTTGTACAGTTCTATTTCCACTTAAGCCTAACCACATAATTGCACTTGCATTTGTTTCAACTTTTCGAACAACAGGAGGGACAATATCATCAGGTAAGCGTCTAATAATTCTACCCACCTTAGATTGGATTTCATTAAATGCAACTTCAATATCTTTATCTAGATTAAATGTAATACTTACAACAGAAACACCTGGAGAAGATTCAGATTTAATAGATTCAATACCTGGAGTAGTATTTACTGCTTCTTCAATAATATTAGTAATACTAGAGTCAACAATTTCCGGATTAGCGCCTTCTAAAGTGGTAGTGACTGAAAGAATAGGAAATTCAATTGTTGGAAATTTATCAATACCAATTTTTTGAAAACTAATAATTCCCAACAAAACAAATATCGCAGATATCATCCAAGCTAAAACATGTCTTCGAATTGAAATTTCAGGTAATGTCATATCTTATGGAGATGAAACCTTAACTATAGTTTGATCAGTTAGATATCCTGCACCGTCTAGTGCAACTATTTCGTTTTCTTTTAAACCAGAAATTATTTCAATGACGCCATTTTGATTAATACCAATTTCAACTTTGCGTTGTTCAACCTTATCTTTATTAACTATATAAACTACTTGTCCTATAGGTCTCAAGACAACACTTTGTTCTGGAACCGCCAACCCTTGCCTACTACTAAATATTATTGTACCTTTCACGCTAGCGCCTGGCTGCCAGTCCGATTGGTCATTAATATCAGCAATAACATCAATGGATCTACTATCAGATATTAATTTAGGTTTTAATTCTGCAATTTTTACAGTAATTTTATTTGGTGAAGTAGGACTTTCGAGTTTTATTGGGATACCAGCTTCTAATTTAGAGACTAATTTTTCAGGAAATGGAATATGAGCTCGAAGTTTTTTATTATTAATAATTTGAAATATTGGATCTCCAATTTTAAGAAAATCGCCAATCGAAGGGATTTGTTTTTCAATTTTTCCTGAAATCGGCGCATAAATTTTTGTTTTTTCGAAACTTGATTTTGCAATATCTCTTTTTGATAGAGCAACTTCAAGCTCTTCAGAGGCTTCGTTTTTTTCTGTGAGGAGTGTATCAAGTGCATTTGAAGAAATGAATTTTTTTTCGACTAATTTTTGATTTCTTTCATATTTTTTTTTCTGATTAGCAAGCCGTGTTTCTAAACGTCTAACTTCTGCTTTTGCAAGAGTTAACTGATATTTATAGTCTCTTGATTCAATTTCTGCAAGAAGATCCCCTTTATTTACTAATGACCCAGTTCTTGCATACAGTTTTATTACATTGCCTGAAATTTCAGCAGATATAGTAGGATCTATAATTCCCTCAATAGATCCAATAGCAGCTTCTTTATCTTCAAATGTAGTTAAAGTTGCTTTGCTAGTAGTTATATAAATTTCTTTTTTACTATTTTTCTTTTTAGTTTCGCTGTCACCGCAACTAATTAGAAGGCATGTAAAAAAAATTAACACTATAAATTGTCGCAAATTATTTACCATAAAAATTTTCCGCATTAATTAAATTCCAATCAAAAAGAGGTCCTGGGTCTGTTTTTCTTCCAGGGGCGATTTGATTGTGACCAACAATATCACTAATCGGGTAATTTTTACATAGACATTTTAAGAGATCTATAAGTTTCATATATTGTATTTCCTTAAATGGAACCAAATCAGAGCCTTCTAGCTCTATACCTATTGAGAAATCATTACAATTAGAATTGTTTTTCCAATTTGAGTCCCCTGCATGCCATGCCCTATCTTTACATGAAACAAATTGAATTAATTCTCCGTTGCGTTTAATAAGGAAATGAGAAGAAACTTTTAGTTTTTTAATATTTTTAAAATATGGATCATAATTAGCATCTAATTTATTTGTAAAAAAATCTTCAATAAATTGCCCGCCAAATTTATTTGGCGGCAAACTTATACTATGTATCACAATCATACTAATTAATTTATCTTTTGGACGATTATCATAATTAGGCGACTTAAGAAAATTAGTGTCCTTAATTAGACCGTTCTGGTTTAATTCATAAAAGTTATATGATGAGTTCATGTAAATCGCTTATAATCATTTGAGAGTTATCTTATGGAAAGTCTAATGGTTTTTGTTAATTTTTGCATCAAATTAGTTGTAATAAGGAGAGGATAATGTTTGGAGAATTGTTCAATGATTATATTTTATTTGGCATTGTAGATAATGGCGTAATGTTAATAGGTGCCTTCTTTGGTTTAGGATTAGAGAAATATTTTCCTAAAAAATTACAAGCTGGTTTAGGTGGGGTAATAGGCGCAGGAATTGGTAATGCGTTTAGTGATTTTACTGCAGGTGCAGCGAGTTTAAATTGGGATTTAGCATTTGGAACAGGCTTAGGTTGCTTTATTGCTTTAGCATTAATCCCTATGTTTTATAAAATACAGAAATATACAAGCAAATAGATAATTTTATTTTAAGACTTTTTTGTTGTTTGTTTTATGAACTTATAATTCAGATTTCTTTATGGTTCATAGTTACTTTTTTTATAATTTTTCTTTTTAATGTCGAAACAATTATTCATTTACATTTATTGCAATTTATTTTATGGCTATCATCAGGAATATATTTTGTTTTGTCATGGTCTCGAGGCGGTCAAACATTAGCAATGAGAGCATGGAAATTAAAATTAGTCCCACCAAATAATAGTTGGTGGTTCTTTTATATAAGATATTTATTAGCGAGTCTTGGAATTTTTCTTTTTTTCGTTACTTTTTTATGGATATTTTTTAATAAGAATAATAGGTATATTCATGATTTTATTTTAGGATCAAAAATTATAGACGTTCGATCTTAAATATTAAATATAATCCAATAGATAAAAATATTATAGTTGGTATTAAGGAGCTCAAAAATGGTTGCCAATCATTTAAAAGACCCATATGTCTAATCATAGTATTAAGGATTTGATAAGAAATTCCGATTACAATACCTAGAAACATTTTTAAATATTTTCCACCCGATCTTTCTTGTAGAAAACCAAAAGGAATTGCAAAAAGCAACATTACTAAAGGCATAATTGGATGAATTAATTTTTCCCATAAAGCAATTTCATAACGCGTTACTTTTTGATTATTTAATTTTAAATAATTTATAAATTTAGCTAAATTAATTGTAGACATTTTTTCAGGCGATATAATTAACGCATTCATCATTTCAGGACGAATTAGTGATTTCCAATTTCCTTTTTCAATATTTGTTGAAGTAACTTTTTCTTCACCCAAAAAAGTCAATGAGATATTATTAAGTTTCCATTGCCCATCTTCAAATATCCCTAGTTTTGCATTAACAATAGTTCTCAATTTAAAATCTTTATCAAATTCATAAATATGAATATCTTCTAAAGAACTGTCCGGAAGAACATTTTCAATATTTACGAAACTTTTACCATCTTTTATCCAAAATCCAGATTTAAATTCTTGACTCACGACAGAGTCAGTAGAACTAATTTTTAATCGCTTTGCATTTTTTTCACTATTTGGACTAATTAAGTCTCCTATAATAAATGTAAGAAAACAGAAAAAAAGCCCAACATATATTAAAGAAAGCGCAATTTTCTTGATAGATAATCCACTTGACCTCATAACAGTAAATTCTGAATTCTGAGAAAGTTCTCCAACTGTATACATTGCTCCAATAAGAACAGCTAAAGGTATAATTTCATAAAGATGTCCTGGCATACTCAGAAGTACATAATTAAAAATTTGTATTAATCCATATCCGCCTTTACCAAGATCATTAATTTCTTGAATAAAGTCAAAAAAAGAAAAAAGTGCTATAAGGCCTAGCATTATCATAGCTATGCTTATAAAAAATTCTTTATTTAAATATTTTGTTATTTGATTCATTTATTTTTTAAAAATCTTTTTGGTAATAGAGGAAGATTTAAGGACCTTCTATAAAGTAGATAAATAGTAATAATTCCAAAAAATAAATGAACTGGCCAAAGTCCGTACCAGATTTTTGAATTACCAATTGATACAATACTATGAGACACACCTAATAAGTTGTTATAGATAACAAATAATAATAAAGCCATAATAATATTTATAGAGCGTCCAGAACGAGGGTTAATAACGCTTAAGGGAATCGCAAGAAATACTAATAACAATGCTGAAATAGGTAATGAAATCCTCCAATATAATTCTGCTTTATATCTACTTGAGTCTGATGCAAGGAGCTCTAAAGTACTTTTTGCTTCATAAACCTCACCAACTTTGATTATTTTAGGAGCTTCTTTTTCAATAAGTATGCCGTATTCTTCAAAATATGTAGTAGAAAATTCTTGAGTATTTGATCGTCCTTCATATCTTTTGCCTTTTTTCATAATTATATAATCTTCACCTTTTTCATTTTTCTTTCTTTCTCCTTCATTAGCTACAATCACTCCAACTTTTTCATTTTGAACAGACTGTACGAAAATATTTTTAACTATATTGCCAAGCTCGCTAAATCCTTCAACATAAAAAATACGATTATCTGATTTAGATTCTTTAAATATCCCAGGAGTTATAGTTGATAATTCATCTCTGCTTTTTAAACCTTTCTTAAATTCTTCAGCTTTATGAACTGCCCAAGGGCTTATATAAAAAGAAAGCGATGTAATTAGAATAATAATGGGAAGACTAAAAATAATTATTGGCTTAATGAGATTTGATAAACTTAATCCAGAACTGAACCATACAATCATTTCACTGTCTTTATACCAACGAGTAAGTGTTATTAAAATAGTTAAAAATAGGGTTAATGAGAGTAATAGCGGTAAATGCTTAAGTAAATTAAAAACAAGAATAGTATCAATCGCATCATTAGGTATAATGCCTTTTGCAGCTAAACGAAAAATATAAACTGATCTTTGGGCAATAACTACTCCAGACAGTATAAGAATTGTAGATAAAGAGGTATAAAATAATTCTTTTGTTAAGGATGTTTTAAATAGCATGATTTTAAAGTTTTGATTTCAATATTAAAGGATATTAAATGAAATTCACTATAAAAACAGATTTAATTACTAAGATATCAGCTGATATTATCATATTGGCAGTTAATGATAAAAATCAAATCATTTGTTCAAAACAAATAGAGCTTTCAACATTGAAGCATTTGAACAATATTTTAAAGTTAGGCGATCTACCAAAAAAAATTAATTCTACTTTATTAGTTCACGGTTCTTCTAAATATTCTAGAATAATTTTGTTAAGAATAGGATCGCAGAAAGATTTAACTACTAAAGAATTTTTTACGGGAATAATTAATATAACTAATGAATTAAAAAACTTAAATTTTTCTAAATGCGTAATGCCTGTAAATCAATTTGTTAATAAATTAATAAGTGAGTATGCTGCTACTCAATACCTTGTAAGAGCTATTATTGATAAAAGTTACATAATAAATTCATTAAAAACTCAGAATAAATTTAAATTAGCTAACTTTCAGATTTATTTACATGTAGATAAAAGAAGCATAAAAAAAATTCAGTTAGGGCTTAAGCATGGATTAGCTATTGCTGAAGGAGTTAGTTTAAGTAAAGATCTTGGTAATCTCCCACCAAATATTTGTACGCCTACTTTTTTAGCAAATACTGCAAAAAAACTTGGGCGTGAAAATAAAATGCGAGTAACTGTCTTAAATCAAAAGCAAATTGAAAAATTAAAAATGGGTTCTTTTTTATCAGTTGCAAAAGGTAGTCGCCAGCCTCCTAAATTTATAACTCTTGAACATAATAAAGGAACAAAAAATCAAAAACCTATTGTGATAGTTGGTAAAGGGATTACATTTGATGCTGGCGGAATATCTATTAAACCTTCAGCAGATATGGATGAAATGAAATACGATATGTGTGGGGCAGCTACGGTTTTAGGTTTAATGAAAACTGTAGGGCAATTAAATTTATCTTTAAATATAATTGGAGTGATCCCAACTTGTGAGAATTTGCCAGATGGCCAAGCTTTAAAACCTGGGGATATAGTTACTAGTATGTCTGGCCAAACTATTGAGATTTTGAATACTGATGCTGAAGGTAGATTAATTTTGTGTGATGCTTTAACTTATGCAGAAAAATATAAACCAGAAGTTGTAATTGATATTGCAACACTAACGGGTGCTTGTGTCATAGCTTTAGGGCATCATGTTTCAGCAGTATTTAGTAATAATCAGCCATTAGTAGATGAATTAAAGATCTCAGGAGAAATAGCTCTTGATCAAGTTTGGCAATTGCCTCTTTGGGATGAATACCAACCCGAACTAAATAGTAATTTTGCAGATATGGCAAATATTGGTGGAAGAGCTGGGGGGAGCATCACTGCAGCTTGCTTTTTGTCTAGATTTGCTAAGAAATATAATTGGGCGCATCTTGATATTGCTGGAACTGCATGGAAGTCTGGCAAAGAAAAAGGTTCAACGGGTCGACCAGTAAGTTTATTAAGTCAATTTCTTATTCAGCGCATAAAAAAGAATTAATCTTTTATTAAAGAAATATATTTTTCTTTAGTTAAATAATTTTCTTTGTTAATTTCTTCATTAAGAGAAATTTTACATAACCATGCTTCATGAGGTTTTTTATTTATTATTTCGGGATTATTAAGAATATCTTGATTAATAAAAATAATTTCTCCATCTGCTGGAGCTACAATGTCTGATGCAGTTTTAACGGATTCAATAGTCCCTATTGATTCATTTAAGGTAAATTTATTTCCTAAAGTTAGATCAATATAAACAATATCCCCTAGTAAATCTTGAGCAAAATTTGTAATACCTAAAAGACATTCCTTTTTTTTATAAGGCTTTATCCATACATGTTCTTTTGTATAAAATAAACCATCAATGTAATCCATTACTTTCCCCAGAACAATTAAAAAGTTATTATAAATATTAAAGTGACAAATAAAATTAAAGTGTATATCATCATGTGAAGTTAAATAAATCAAGGGTTATTAGTGAATTTATATATTAGAAGTATTTTATTGGCTATATTTTTATTTTTACCATTTATAAATTCAACCTTTGCAAAAGACCTTTCCCATTCTAAATCGCCAAGTCTTTATGTAAAAAATAGTAAAAGTTTAAAAGTACGTTCTTCAAAGGCTATTGTAGTTAATCAAAATACAGGCGAGATTATTTATCAAAAAAATGCAGATATAAAAGCATCAATAGCTTCCCTAACAAAATTAATGACTGCTATGGTTGTTCTTGATTCTGGATTAGATCTTAATAAAAAAATTACAATAACAAAAGCTGATATTGATAGAGTAAAGCGTACTACTTCTAGATTACCGATTGGTACTAAATTAAGTAGATATGAGTTATTAAAAGTAGCATTAATATCTTCTGATAATAGAGCTGCATTTGCTTTAAGTCGTTCATATCCATCTGGTAGAAAAGGTTTTATTAATGCAATGAATGTTAAAGCAATTCAGTTAGATATGCAGAAAAGTCAATTTCAAGATCCAACAGGTCTTGATAAACGAAATATTTCTACTGCAAAAGATTTACTTAAGTTAGTTCGGGCAGCTTATGAATATTCAGTAATTAGAGATTTAACGACTACGGCATCAGAAAATATTAAGGTTGGTAAAAGAAAAAATAGTATCGATTTTAATAATACTAATCCTCTAGTGAGAAAAGGTTTATGGGATATAGGATTATCTAAAACTGGTTTTATTAGAGAGTCTGGAAGGTGCTTAGTTTTACAAACAGTAATTAATAATGAGCCAATAATTATTGTTTTATTAAATTCTTATGGAAAATTAACTCGTTTTGCTGATGTAAAAAGAATTAAAAATTGGATGAATAAAATAAATAAAAAAAGAAGTTAGATTATCTTCTTTTTAGCTGATTTTTTTTTAGCTGATTTTTTTTTGCTTTGTTCTTCTATTTCTTTTTTTGCTAAAAGATTCAGAGATTTATCTAGACTTATCGATTCTGGATCAATATTTTTAGCAATATTTACTTTTAGTGAACCTCTTTGAATATAAAAGCCAAATCTACTTTTATAAATATCAATAGATTCTTTATTTTCTGGGTCATTTCCAATTTTCCTGAATGGCTTAAGAAGGTCAATAGCTTTTTCTAAAGAAATTTCAAACAAATTTTCATCTTTAGGAATAGATTTAAATTTTCCATTATGATTTACATAAGGACCAAATCTACCTATATTTGCAATAATTTTTTTACCAGTTTCAGGGTGTTCACCCAAATCTCTGGGTAATGAAATTAATTTTAGAGCAATTTCTTCATTAAGGCTTTCTAATGAAATATCACTTGGAATAGTAATTCTTTTTGGTTTAATTTTATTATTTTCTTCCTGTTCACCTAATTGAAGATAGGGTCCATAAGGGCCTATTAATAATAAGATATTTTTTTTTGTTTCTTTATCTATAGCTATTACTTTAGGTTCCTGTGGTAAGTCGCCATTTGAACTTCTTGTGAAATCACAATCTGGATAACCAGAGCATGCTATGAAATTTCCTCTTCTACCAAGTTTAGATAGCAAAGGTTTTCCACATTTTGGACAATCTTCACCAATAGGTTTTTGTGTGATTTTAGAGCGATCTAGATCTTTCTTTTCATTAATTTGTTGATTAAAATCTTTCCAAAAATTAGTTAATACAGACAGCCATTCTTTTTTATCAGCTGCAATATCATCTAATTGTGTTTCTAATTGAGCTGTAAAATCATAATCTACGTAATGACTAAAATGTTCAGTTAAAAATTTATTTACAACATTTCCAACATCAGTTGGTATGAATCGTTTTTTTTCAAGAAGAACATATTCTCTTTCTTGGAGTGTTGAAATAATACTAGAATAAGTAGATGGTCGACCTATTCCATACTCTTCCAAGGTTTTAACAAGGCTTGCTTCAGAATATCTTGGAGGTGGCTCAGTAAAATGTTGATCGCCTTTTATTTTTTCAATATTTAATATTTCGCCTACTTCTAGAGGTGGCAATGTAGAAGAATTCTCTTTTTCTTCAGAAGTTTCATCTTCGTCTTCCATATAAACTGACATAAATCCTGGGAATTTCAAGGTTTGTCCCGATGCTCTGAAAATATTTTCACCTTGTCCAATTTCAAGATCAACACTAACTGCATCAAATATAGCTGGAGTCATTTGGCAAGATAATGTTCTTTGCCAAATCATTTCATAAAGTTTGAATTGTTCTTCGCTAAGGTATTTTTTTAAACTTGTAGGGGTTTTATTTATATCTGTAGGTCTTATAGCCTCATGTGCTTCTTGAGCATTTTTTGATTTTGTTTTATAGCCAATAGCAATTTGAGGAAGATACTCAGGCTCATAATTATTTTTTAGATATTCTCTTATTTGTTGGATTACATCATTTGAAAGAGTCATAGAATCAGTTCTCATATAAGAAATAAGCCCAACTGTTTCATTTCCTATATCAATTCCTTCATATAATTTTTGTGCAATTATCATAGTTCTTTTTGTTGTAAAGCCTAATTTTCTAACTGATTGTTGTTGAAGTGTTGAAGTTGTAAATGGCGCCGAAGGGTTTCTCGATCTTTGTTTTTTATCAACTCTGGAGATTCTAGTTTTACCAGCACTTTTTAGAAGTAATTCACCTTCAATTTTTTCACTTTGTTTCTTTTCAGTGATTGTAAATTGCTCTATTTTTTTATTATTTAGAATATATAATTTTGAAGAAAATTGAGATTGATTTTTTTTTGCCTCTAAATGTATAGACCAATACTCTTGTGTTATAAACTTTTCAATTTTAGCCTCACGTTCTATTATTAATCTTAGAGCAGGGCTTTGAACTCGACCTGCAGAAAGACCATAACGTATTTTTGACCATAGCAAAGGAGATAGATTAAATCCTATTAAATAATCTAAAGCTTGTCTTGATTGCTGTGCTCTTACTAAAGCTAGAGCTATATCTCTTGGTTCTTCGATTGCTTGAATAATTGCTGATTTTGTAATTTCTTGGAATATAACCCTTTTTATTAATTTATTTTTTAATAATTTTTTTTCATTTAATATTTCAATAATATGCCAGGCAATCGCCTCACCTTCTCTATCAGGATCAGTTGCTAAAAGTATTTCATTAGATTTTTTTACTGCTTTTGCGATAGCATCTATATGCTTTTTATTTCTATCAATAAGAGCATATTTCATTTCAAAATTATTTGTATTAATACCTTCAGACTTTGGAAGGAGATTTCTTATGTGTCCGTATGATGCTAGAACTTCAAAGTTATCTCCTAGATACTTAGTTAATGTTTTTGCTTTTGAGGGAGATTCAACTATGAGTAGTTTTGTCATCATGTATTTTAAGTTTTAGATTAGTAAAAATTATGCATCATAAGGATAAAATTAGAACTATTCAAGTTTAAATGAACAAAATTATAAAAAAGTATTGTTTTTAATTAAAAGATAGTTCTTAAATTCTTTATTCATTATTAAAAGATCTACCCCCATCTACATTTAAAATATGATTAGTAATAAACGGAGCATTTAATAATAAAAATTCAACTGCTTTTGCAATATCATCAACTTCACCAATTTTTTTTAGCATAGTTTGTGAAATAACTTTTTTACGATATGACTCATTGAATTCATTTGAATTATCTGGCCATAGAATAGGTCCTGGGGCAACAGCATTTACTCTAATTTTGGGGCCAAGTTCTTGAGCTAATGATTTAGTAAGAGTTGTTAATCCTGATTTAGCAATTGAATAAATAATATAGTTTTCTTTAGGATTTGTTATATGGACATCTGTAATATTAATTATGGCCCCATTATTTTTTTTTAGAAAAGGAGCGGCTTCTTTACATAGGAATAATGGAGCTTTAAGATTGCTTCCAATAAGATCATTCCAATTTGATTCATCAATCTGATTAATATTTGTTGGATAATATAATGAAGCATTATTAACAAGAAAATTTAATTGACCATAAATTTTTATAGCCTCATTAATTATTTTTGAATAACTTTTTGATTCTAGAAGATCAGCTTGAATTAATGAAGCAGAATTTTTTCTTTTTTCATTTAATTCATTTTGTAGTAGTTTTGCTTCTTTACTTGAATTTTTGTAATGAATAATTAAATCAATATTAGCCTTATGAAGCCTTCGACATATTGAGGCACCAATTCGTTTAGCTCCACCAGTAATTATTGCTATTTGTTTTTTTTTATTCATTTTCGATTTAAATATTATTTGAGGTTATTATAATCTATCAATATGAATAATTTACAAACACAAAATTTATTTATAATTGTTTAATGTCAATATCTAAAATTAGACCTATTAGAAGTTATGTCTTAAGACAGGGCCGTTTGACTAAGCATCAAGCAGAAGGGATTAGGTTACTTTCCCCAATTCATGTTATTCCTTTTGAAAGCAATATTCTTAATTGGGATACTATTTTTAAAAATAAAGGGAAAAAAATTATTGAAATAGGTTTTGGTATGGGTGATACAACTGCAGAAATTGCTGAAAATTTAAATAAATCTAATTTTATTGCGATAGATGTACATTCTCCTGGAGTTGGAAATCTTTTAAATAAAATTAAAGAAAAAGAATTACAAAATTTAAAAATTATTCAACATGATGCAGTTGAAGTTTTAGAAAAAATGATAATTAATAAAAGTCTAGATGCTATTCATATTTTTTTTCCAGATCCATGGCATAAAAAACGCCATAATAAAAGAAGATTAATTCAAAAGCCTTTCTTAGAATTAATCAGTAAAAAATTAAAAAAAGATGGTTATATTCATATAGCAACTGATTGGGAAGATTACGCCAATTGGGTGATAGAAATTTTTAATAAAAATAAAATGTACAAAATTAAAAATAGTGATTTTTCAAAAAAACCTTCATATCGGCCTAAAACAAAATATGAAAATAGAGGTATTAATTTAGGACATCAAGTTTGGGATATTGTCTTTATTAAGGTTTAACCAACTTTGAATAATTTCATTGGCTTCTTCAATGCCTTGTTTTTTAAAACTAGAAAAAATTTGGACTGTACATTTTGTTTGATATATATCAACCCATTTTTTTTGAATTATTTCCTTTACATTGGAAAGAGTCCTAAGAGATTTATCTTTTGATAATTTATCTGATTTTGTAAGCAATATATGAATTGGTTTTTGTCTTGGAGCAAACCAATCAAACATTTGAATATCAAGTTTTGTTAAGGGTCTTCTTATGTCCATAACAATAATAAGCCCAGCTAAACTATTTCTTTCTTGAAGATATCGAGGTAATGTTTTTATCCAATGATCTTTTATTGCAACAGGCACTCTTGCAAATCCATAACCAGGTAGATCAACTAGTGAAATATGCTCACCAATGCTAAAAAAATTTATTAATTGAGTTCTGCCAGGCTGTTTACTTACATAGGCAAGACGATTCTGTTTGCTTAATGAATTAATTGCACTTGATTTTCCAGCATTTGATCTTCCTGCAAACGCAATTTCAATTCCTTTATCAATAGGAAGCTCATCAAAATGATTTACTGAAATATTGAATACAGCATTTTGTAAAAAAGCCATTTTTTTCCTTTACTCTTGAGTTAATGCTATCACGTTGTAGTTATTTTAGTTAAAATGTAGCCTTTTTAGAGAATTAACTTCGGAGTTTCGATGATAAGAATTATTCAATTCGTTAGCTTTATAATAATTTCTTTAAGCTTTACAGTTGGCGCTGAAAGCAAATTATCATCTCAAGAACTAGTCACTACAAAAAAAATTATTAATAGTTTATGTATTGCTTGTCATGGAATAGATGGTAATAGCCTAATCTCAGCTAATCCAAAATTAGGAGGGCAACACGCCGCTTATATTTTAAAACAACTTGAAAATTTTAAAAGTGGGCTAAGAGAGAATGCAGTGATGGCTGGTATGGTTGTTAATTTGACTGAGCAAGAAATGATTAATTTAGCTCTATATTTCTCTGAGCAAAATATTTTGTTATCAAAAGCTAGAAATAATGGGGTTGGGTCTTTGGGAGAAAAAATTTTTCGTGCAGGAATAAAAAATAAAGGGGTGGCCGCTTGTGCAAGCTGTCATGGACCTTCAGGCCATGGAATTCCGGATAAATATCCAAGATTAAATGCACAACATTCTCAATATACTCTTGCACAATTAAATGCATTTAGGCTTGAATTAAGAAAAAATGATTCTGATGAAGTTATGAGAACTATAGCGCAGAAATTAACCGAACAAGAAATGCAGGCTGTGGCAGATTATATTCAAGGTTTAAGGTAGCTTTTATTTATATAAACAACTCATATAATTTTTGAAAAAATTGGCTAAAAATTTAAAAAGTTTTATCAATCTTTTAAGCACGATGCGGTTTGCAATTACAATGTTTTCACTTCTTGGGATTGCTTCAATTATCGGTACCGTTTTAAAACAAAATGAACCTTACAATAATTATATTATTAAATTTGGTCAATTTTGGTTTGATATTTTTGAAAAACTTGGTTTATATAATGTATATCAAGCTTTTTGGTTCCTGCTTATATTGATTTTCTTAATTACTTCTACTTCATTATGTATTTTTAGAAATACTCCAAAAATTTTAAAAGACTATAAAAATTTTCAAGAGCATATTAGAGAAAAATCATTATTATCTTTTAAACATTCTTATCAATTCACATTTAAAAATTTTAGCGTTAAAAAAATTATTTTATTTTTAAATTCAAATAATTATAGAGTTAAGCATAAGGTCATTGATAAAGGAGATTTAATTACTGCAAAAAAAGGAGATTTTCAAAAATTAGGGTATATTTTTACCCATTTAGCTATTGTGATAATTAGTATTGGCGGTTTGTTAGATAGTAATTTAGTTTTTAAGGTACAGGAATTAATAGGGGTTAAACAGATCCAATTAGAAGACCAATCATTATCTAAAATACCTCAATCTGGAAGAATGAGTGAAAATAATCTTTCATATAGGGCAAGTGTATTACTTTCCGAAGGAGACACAAAAACGGCAGCAATATTAAGAGCAAAAGAAGGATACCTTGTTCAAGAGATTCCATTCTCAATAACTTTGAAAGACTTCAATATTGAGCACTATTCTACAGGCCAACCTAAATCATTTAAAAGTAATTTATTAGTAACAGATAAAAAAACAGGCAAATCTATAAATAAAATAATTAGTGTTAATAAGCCATTAACTTATAAAGGAGTAACTATTTACCAAGCTGCTTTTGAAGATGGAGGTTCGCAATTAGATTTAAAAGTTTGGAATTTAAATTCTTTGACACCATCATTCAAAATGAATTCTGAAATTTTTAAGAATAATGAATTAATTTTTGAACATCAAAAATTAATTTTTGAATTTAGTGATTTTAGGAAATTTAATATCTTAGAAGTTATTCAAAATGAAAAACAAAAACCTAAACCAACGAATGTAGGACCAAATTTTTTATATAAAGTTAGAAATGAATCAGGACAAGCTAAAGAATACCAAACTTATCAATTACCAATAATTATAGAAGGAAAATATTTTTTTATGAGTGGACTTATAGAAGTCCTCAGAGTTCAGAACTTC
>ERZ1046876.722-NODE-722-length-24178-cov-25.314969_pt1 | contig 24178 bp, 22 predicted proteins | sample MGYA00383094_ERZ1046876 | MGnify/ENA primary metagenome ERZ1046876 (study PRJEB29581, sample SAMEA5548364) | metagenome | biome: marine; feature: coastal; material: water | depth 50 m | study: Short-term variability in the microbial, nano- and picoplankton...
CGCTGCCCCTCACCGAGGGTGTGGAGTATTTGTTCAAGACGCTGAATAGCCTTGGCTACAAAACAGCCATTTTGTCAGGTGGGTTCGACTTTTTCGGTAAGGTCCTGCAAGAGAAGCTAGGCGTTGATTACGTCTATGCCAACAAGCTTGAGATTGAGGGCGATAAACTAACCGGAAAAGTCATTGAACCGATTGTTGATGCATCCAAAAAAGCCAGCTTGGTGCGCCAGCTTGCGGCGCAGGAAGGTATCGCGCTGGAACAGGTGATCGCGGTAGGCGATGGGGCAAATGATCTTGAAATGTTAGCTGTCGCTGGATTGGGGATTGCCTTCCATGCAAAACCGGTTGTCAGGGAAAGTGCAGAGCAATCTATTTCAACGCTAGGTTTGGATAGTATCCTCTATTTGATGGGTATTAGGGATAGAGAAGCGGGGCGCATTTAGCGAGCTGCCACCTGCGATCAGTACTTTAAAATCCCGCCAACAATACTCGGTAAATCGCTCAGGTTCTCGCAGATTGTTGAACGCAGGGTTAGCGGCCGCGGGCACGATTGGTAGACCGACCTCCGACGTTCTGGCTTGTCGAATTTTGATGTCGTCTTCTCTGGTCATACCAGATATGGTACCAAGAGGTAACAATTTGGAGTGAAGCTGATGGCGACAGGTACGCATGAGTATGTTGATGATCCGCGCAATGCGGAAATTCTCATTAATATTAACGGTGAGTTTTTCCCCCGCAGTCAAGCAAAGATTTCAGTGTTCGACAGCGGGTTTATTCTGGGGGATGGCGTATGGGAGGGCATTCGATTACATCATGGTCGACTTGCATTTATAGATAAACATATAAAACGGCTGTTTGATGGTGCGAAGGCGCTTGATTTAGATATTGGGCTGAGCAAAGCATCGTTGGTTGCTCGAATTGAGGAGACCTGCGCCGCCAATGGTATGGAGGATGGGGTGCACATCAGACTCATGGTCACCAGAGGTGAGAAAGCGACGCCTTATCAGGATCCTAGAGTCACGATAGGTGGTGCAACGATTGTGATCATTGCGGAGTTCAAAACGCCGCTGTTACCCGAGAACTTTTTGGGTATTGATCTATTCACAACACATGTAAGGCGCGGCTATCCTGATGTTCAGGACCCGAAGTTAAATACCCACTCAAAACTCAACTGTATTTTTGCCTGTATTCAGGCTGCAAAAGCGGGCGTTGACGAAGCGCTGATGCTCGACCCTCATGGTTTTGTCGCAACCTGTAATTCAACTCACTTTTTTATTATTCGTCAGGGTGAAGTCTGGACTTCTAGCGGTGACTTTTGTCTAGATGGCATTACCCGGCGCAATGTCATCAACTGTTGTAAGCAGAACGACATTCCGGTTTATGAGAAGAACTTCACATTAGCCGATGTATACGCAGCGGAAGAGGCATTCGTAACAGGTACATTTGCCGGATTGACCGCGGTCAGGCAGGTAGATGGAAGGGTAATCGGAAATGGAGAGGTTTATCCTCAACTCGGACACTTGCAAGGGCTGTACATAGACATGATTGAGGCAGAGGTTATCCAGTGACAACCCGTATCGCCATGTGGTCCGGACCTCGCAATATATCGACAGCAATGATGCGTAGCTGGGAAAACAGACTTGATACCAGCGTGATCGATGAACCGTTTTATGCCTATTACCTCAATCGTAGTCAGGTGTCCCATCCTGGGTTTGATGAGATTGTTAATTCCCAGTCTATTCACTACAAGGATGTTGCTGAAGCAATGTCTGGGGGTGACTGCAGCACACCACTGCAATACCAGAAACATATGACCCATCACTTGTTTAAAGATGATGATTTAGAATGGACAGCAAACCTCAAGCACGCCTTTCTGATTCGAGACCCGGCTGAAATTGTTAGCTCCTACACAGCGGTTCGTGGCACCTGCGAGTTGCAAGACATAGGCATTGAGCAGCAGTTGTTCCTGTACAAAAAAATTTCCAAGATCACCGGGCAGGACATTCCAATTATTGATTCAAATGACGTGTTGAGGGAACCCAAGGCATTAATGAGTCGACTTTGCGATAAGTTGGACGTGCCTTTTAGCGGCGATATGCTGAAATGGCCAGCTGGAAAGCGTACGTCAGACGGAATTTGGGCGCCTTACTGGTATGAATCGGTTGAGGCTTCAACGGGTTTTAAAGCGCATCAAAAGCCGGCCTTAGTGCTGGATATGGAGCAGCATTCAGTTGTCACCGAGGCGATGCCTTATTTCCATGAGCTTTATGCTCAAAGGTTGATCCCTTCAACCTAAGCAGTTTAATCAGGCACCTTAATGGCGGCTTGCAGGCGATGTGACCATCCTAATAACGGTCATCAGTGTTGTCGTTGTTGTTCCGTCACAAGGTTAAGTTCCGGAATTCACAGTACTTAATCAGGTTAAAGGTCTTCGCTGGCGAAGTCGTAATCCATATTGTCGAGTGGCGGCGAAATATAATATCCCTGTATAAAATTCACGCCTGCCTGCCATAGTGTGGACAAGACCACAGGGTTCTCTACGCCTGAAATGGCTGTGAGTACACCGGTCGACTGAAGTGACTTCACCATATCAATGAGCTCTTTCTGTTTTTCCTTACTTTTTTCTATTCGCTGCGCAAAAGATCCATCAAGTTTCACATAATCGGGTGTCAGGTGTTTAAGCAGATTGAACGGGTTCAGAGAGCAACCAAAATGATTAATTGAGGTCTTGCAGTGGAGTTGCGCAAGCCCCTTTGAAAACTTTGTTGCGTACTTAATATAGGAAGTGGCATCGTTCTCATGTATTTGAAATATAATGGTGTCGCTGGGTAGTCGGGCGGCTTTTAATGCCACGCTTATCCAGGGTAGAAACGTATCATCTGTCATGGATTTGTAGGTAACATTGACAAACAGTCTGGCTTTACTTCCCGCTGCTCTGTGCGCGGATAATGACTTGATAGACTGTAAAATCACCCATCGATCGAGTTTTTCGAGTAACCCTGCACCTTCTGCGGGACCGAGAAATTGACCTGGTAAAAGTTCATGTCCATCATCGTCTATCAGTCTAAGCAGGACTTCGAACTGCTCGTCCTCATCTCCATGCAAGCTAACGACGGGTTGAAACACCAGCTTAAAAGAATTGTCGGCGATGGCGTTTCTGACTAGTGCCTTGATGTCGTCAGACGTCAGCGCTTTCCCGTTCTCTCCTATCTGTACCTGTTCTGCCTGGTAAAAGGAAACTCCGTTGCCGTCGATAATACCTTCGGCGGCTTTGTGGGCACGCGAAATAATCTCTTCACTGGTGGGTGCATTTTCCGTAATAAGTGAAAGACCAATGCTGACCGAAAGTCGGTAGTTTTTTCCGGATACTTCGGACAGGTGGTTCTCAACTTGGGATCTAATCTCCTCTGCGATAGCCGCGGCAATGTCCTTGTCGCCGGTTTTACAGAGCAAGGTAAATACGTCGTCACCAAACCGGGCCATAATGTGGGATTCATCGGTTAGCCGACGAATCAGAGCGGCCAAGTCTCCCAGTACAAGGTCGGCATTTGATATGCCAGCCTCGGCTCGAACTCGTGAAAAATCATCTATGCTGATGTAAAAGAAGACGTAGGAACTTTGACCGTCTTGCGCTTGATCAACAGCGAAATCGAGTTTTTCGATAAAAAAAGGGCGGTTGTACAAGCCCGTTAGTAAATCCTGGCTGGATATCTCCTTGATCCGGTTTTCGAGTTCGCTTTCGTCCGTGATGGAACGAAAGATAACCTGGGTGCATGCCTCGCCGTCGTAAGTCGCAGGAGAAAGCGCTAGGCTGGAGAGTATTTTGGAGCCATCACTGGCAACGCAAGCGAATTCTTCGACATCCTCCCCGTGGTGGTCAAAGGATTTAAGAAAATTTTTGAATGTCTCCTGATCTTCCACCGCGATCAAATCAATGATTGGAATGCCGGCAAAGTCGTCGGGGTCGCGATAACCAAACAATTCAGCATACGTATTATTTGTATAGATGTGCATGCCTTCGTGGACATAGGCGATTGCAGCACTTGAGCTATCAAGTAACAATTGATTGCGACGTGCGGTTTCTCTGAGTCTTACCTCGGCGCGTCGACGCAGTCGCCTGTTCTCAAGATTTTGTAGTTCCCGTCGTATGATGAGCCCGAGACGTTCATCATCATCTCCCAGAGCAACATCAAGCGCCCCGATTTTCATGCCCTCGGTGATAGATTCGATTTCCCTGCCTTCTGCCAATAAAATGACGGGGATATCGATGTCGAGTTCGCGAATGGTCGAAATCGCTTGCTGAGCAGACAATCCGTTGGCCTCGTTGCTGGCTAGCAACAGGTCCCATTGCCTGGTCTTCAGTTTATCGACTAAATCTGCGAGTGATGTTATCTGGTGAGCGCGGGTTGCGCGTCCCGCCGTGCGCAATAACACTATGAGCTCTTCTGCCCTGTTTTGTGATGCTTCCAAAATCAGGAGTTTGACGGGTTCCTTTTCAGTCATTCAACATATCCAACTTGATGGTAATACTATAGCAGATGCTGGCAGCCAGAAGAGCGCCCGCCGAGTGAATTGACGCTGCAATTTTTCTCGCTGAAGCGTTATGATTAACATCCAAAAATTCTAAGAGAAAAATAGATGGCAACCTTTTCTACCAATGAGTTCAAGTCGGGGCTCAAAGTGATGCTTGAGGGCGATCCTTGTTCTATTTTGGAGAATGAGTTCGTAAAACCGGGTAAAGGCCAAGCATTTAATCGTGTCAAAATGCGTAACCTTAAGTCCGGTAAAGTCTGGGAGCGGACATTTAAGTCAGGCGAATCCCTTGAAGGGGCTGATGTTATGGATTTCGATATGGAATATGTCTATAACGACGGTGAATACTGGCATTTTATGAAGACAGATGGCAGCTTTGAGCAAATGGGCGCCGATAAGGCGGCCGTAGGCGACTGCGTTCGTTGGTTGAAAGAACAGGATAGCTATCTCGTCACCTTGTGGAACGAAGCGCCTATCGCGGTGACGCCACCTAATTTTGTTGAATTGGAAGTGGCCGAGACTGATCCTGGCTTGAAAGGCGATACGGCGCAGGGTGGTACAAAACCAGCGACCTTGAGTACTGGAGCGGTCGTAAAGGTCCCGCTTTTCATCAATATTGGGGAAGTCATTCGGGTAGACACTCGCACGGCGGAATACCAGAACCGAGTCAAGAGTTGATCTTTGCTTGATGAGTTGGCGTTCGGGAATAGATAGCGCGACCCTCCAGCAAAGAAGCAAAATCTATAGAACAATTCGTCGGTTTTTTGACGATCGGGGTGTCGCGGAAGTGACTACGCCGGTGTTAGGGGCCAGTGGTGTCTCTGATTTGCATATCCAAAGTCTGTCGTTAGTTGATGATGGGCAAAGCTGGTTTTTGCAGTCCTCTCCTGAATACAGCATGAAACGTTTGCTCGCCAGCGGCAGTGGCTCGATTTATCAGATTTGCCCGGCCTTTCGTGCAGGTGAGTTAGGGTCAAAGCACAATACGGAATTCTCGATGCTTGAATGGTACCGAGTCGGGTATTCCCTTGAGGAGCTTGTAGCTGAAGTTGCAACGCTACTGCAGCAAGCGCTTGATGTTAACCAAGTTCAAACATCGGAATTCAGATTTACGACTTATCGGGAACTCTTTACGAGTCGATTTGATGTAAACCCCCACGACGCCGGTATTGAAACGCTTCGAGGGTTGATCTTTGCGGAAAACCTGACGGCAGACCACATCGACAATATCGATGATGATGCAACACGTAACGAGTGTCTTGATCTTCTTTTTGCCAGCTGTATTGAACCGGGCTTAGATGAGCCGACTTTTGTCCTAGAGTTCCCTGCGGGGCAAGCTGCATTGGCAAAAATAGCGGCTAACGACCAATATGATGTGGTGGCCCGTCGGTTTGAGCTCTATTGGCAGGGTATGGAGTTAGCGAATGGCTATGATGAGTTAACAGACCCGGCTGAACTCCGACAGCGATTTGAAAAAAACAATACCCAACGAGTGGCCAGAGGCCTGATTGAAATGGCGCCGGATAAAAAACTACTCGCGAGCATGTCTGAGTTACCCGATTGCGCAGGTGTTGCGATAGGTCTTGATCGATTGGTGATGCTCTTGTGTGGTAAGACCTCTATCGATGAGGTGCTTACCTTCAGTAGGCAGCGTCTGTGACTGATAAAGCGTCTGTGACTGATAAAGCGTCTGTGACTGATAAAGCGTCTGTGACTGAGAAGTCCTTTGCCGAGTAAAAGCTACTGTTTCGGCGGTTGATCTACAACCAGTGAGTCTCCTAGTCTCACGGGCTGATCTGTAGTTATGCACCAGTCCACCCTCTTTTCTAAAAGCACAATCGCGGTTGAGCCCATCAGAAAGCTTCCCAGTTCATCTCCCTGGTTAAAGGGTTTGGGTGGCTCAAATTTGTGTTTGTCGAATTTGCGGGGTGGGAACACGTCGTCCCGCCAGGCTGGTCTGATCCCGGCAACGATCATTGCTCCGACCATGATGACGGCCATCGCCCCTTGTGGCGTGTCGAATTGCATGACGTATCGCTCGTTGATAGCAAACAGGTCGTCTACTGATTCAGTAGTGGCTTTGTTAACTGAAAATAGCCTGCCAGGGATATAGTTTCCCGCCGCTAATAAGCCGCCTGTGGGTATATGAACTCGATGATAGTCTTTGGGTGACAGGTAGATAGTCGCGAAGCTGCCCTTGCTGAATTTCTCTGCAAGGCTGGCATCTGCTAATAATTTTTCAAGCGTATATTGCTTCCCTTTGGCCTGAATCAGGCTGCGCTCTTGAATCGCACCACACGCAGATACGACACCGTCTGCGGGAGAGCTTATTAGACCAGTGAATTCACGTGCGCCTGGTTTTAGTGTGCGAGTAAAAAAATCGTTGAACGTAATGTAGTCTCGATAATTTTCGCGCTCAGCTTCGGTGAGATCAACGTCGAATATGCGAATAATCGATGAGATAAATAAGTTTTTAATCCAAATGATCTTGGTTGACGCAACGAAGCCAACCAAACGCGACAGCAGGTGCTGGGGTACTAGATGTTGGATGATGATTGTTAAGCGATTCATGTTGTTTCAATAGGTGTATCGGGGTGGTTTCCCCATTCTGACCAAGATCCCGGATAGGCTTTGATGTCGTATCCAAGTGATTTGCCGATAAGATAGGTTAAGCCCGACCTGTGATGGGTCTGGCAGTGTGTGATGATCTTCTTGTCCGTCGTTAAACCAAGATCGTTCAGAACATCCTGGATATCTTTCCGTATCCTGAGTGACGCGGCTCTGTCCATTGTTTCAAGCCAGTCAAGATTAATTGCACCGGGAATATGCCCGCCGCGAGCGGAAAACCTTTGCTCGCCACGATGCTCTGCTGCGCTCCGAGCGTCCCAAATCCTTACATCGTCTTGGCCGATGCTCGCGAGAACCTCGTCAATAGTTGCAGAGAATTGATCTGATATTGTGAGGTTAACCTGAGATGCCTCAACTTCGGTTGTCTCGCTTGTCACCGGTGCATTGGCCGCTATCCAAGCGTGAATACCGCCATTCAGGTAGGAAGTTTTCCCATGGGAAATAAGGTCCAGTGTCCAGATAAATCTGCCAGCCCAGCCACCGCCTTCATCATCGTATACAACAATGTGCCTGTCAGGACGATAGCCGATGCGGGCAAATAAAGTTTCGAGTCGAGAGAGTTCAGGGAGTTTACCCGGAGCGGGAGGAGTTCCGCTGATGATTTCGCGGGGTTCAACATGGACGGCACCCGGTATATGGATTTTCTCAAACACCTCACGTTTGGAGAGGTCAACGATAAGCAATCCCTCCAGATTCAGGTTTTCTCTAAGTTCGGACGGCTCAATAATGAGTGATAACATGTTGACCTCTACTTTTGGACGCCGACTTTACCAAATACCTGTGGTGTGAAGCGAGTTTGATTGATGTCGATTCAGAAAATATCGTGTTGTAAATAGTCGCTACCACTCCCAATCGGGTATTATTGTTCGCTGGAAGAGCGGTGAATAACCAAAGCAGCATTACGCCGACAAGTTAAGAAAAAATCGCAAGGAGTTTGAGTGAGCTACTCTGAAAATCTGGTATGGATGGATCTTGAGATGACAGGTCTTGACCCGGAAAAAGAACGCATCATCGAGATTGCGACGATCATTACAGATTCATCGCTGGCGATACTCGCCGAGGGGCCAGTCATCTATGTGAAACAGGAGCCATCGCTACTCGATAGCATGGACGAATGGAACACAGAACATCACACCGCATCCGGTTTGGTTGATCTTGTTAAAACCGAGGGCATAACCGAAGCTGAAGCCGAAGCGAAAACACTAGCTTTCATTGCATCTTGGGTAGACAAAGGCGTCTCGCCATTGTGCGGTAATTCCATTGGCCAGGACCGGCGCTTCCTGGTGAAATATATGCCAAAGCTTGAGGCCCATCTACACTATCGAAATCTTGACGTTAGCACCGTTAAGGAGCTGGCAGTTAGATGGCGCCCAGATGTTTCCGAGGGGGTTGTGAAAGAGGGGGCTCACAGGGCGATCAATGACGTTAAAGACTCGATTGCTGAACTTAGGCATTATCGAGACAATTTTTTCTCTTTAAATTAGACCCTCGCTAATCCATAGCGTTCTCGAAAAGCAGACCATTGATTTGTGCTTGGTGTTGTTGCTCTATTGCCCACGCAATGTGTTCCTGAACCATTGTTGTCACTACCCGCGCTTTAGCAGACAAGGCTTCAATTATTCTTGAGTCATAGGGTGCGTTGCCTAAAGCGATTGCAATATTTCTAGTCCATCCTTGATAGCCAGTGCGGCGAATAGCTGAGCCTTCGGTGTTCTTCAGAAAAGTCTCCTCTGACCATTCGAATAGTGCGAGCAGCGTTGGGCTATCGAGTTTGTGCCTCGGACTGAAGTCCGGCTCAGAGCTGATATTTGCAAACTTGTTCCAGGGGCAAAATATCTGGCAGTCATCGCATCCGAAGATTCTGTTACCCATTTTTTTTCTTAATTCCAAGGGGATTGCACCGCTGTGTTCAATGGTTAGATATGAAATGCAGCGGGTAGCGTCCAACTGGTAAGGTGCGACGAAAGCATCTGTCGGGCAAACGTCCATGCAAGCAGTACAACTACCGCAGTGCGATGAAATCTCTGGCGCATCGAGCGTCAGTGGAATGTCCGTAAAAATTTCGCCAAGAAAAAACCAAGAGCCTGCATCTCTGCTCATGAGCAGCGTATTTTTTCCAATCCAGCCAAGGCCGGCTTTTTCCGCCAAAGCCTTCTCCAATATCGGCGCACTATCAGTAAATACCCGTGCTTGATGGTGCGTGATTTCCGCCTCTCCCAAGAAGTGTTCAATCCGCTGCCATAACTTGAGTAATCGCTTTCTAATGACCTTGTGATAGTCGCGACCCAAAGCGTAACGAGCGACATAGGCTTTTTGGTCTGTGTTTGAGTCCGAAGCGATTAAATCTTGCGCTTGGTGGTCTTTAAGATAGTCCAGCCTTACGCAGATAATGCGCTCTGTTCCAGGAACCAGTTCTGTTGGGCGAGACCTTTTTGTGCCATGCGCAGCCATGTACTTCATTTCGCCGTGATAGTCATCAGCAAGCCAGGATGCTAAATGAGACTCGTGTTCACCCAGTTGGGTATCGGTGATGCCAACGGCTTGAAACCCCAGTTCTTTTCCCCAATCCTTAATTAGCATTGAGAGTCTTTGATAAATATCGTCTGTCATGGTCGACATACCTTATAATCGACGTGAACTGAATGCCACAGGAATACAGAAACACTGCTCAAAATGACAAAAACACGCGAGGAAAGAAGATTATTGCCATTGGCGCTTCATACAGGTGCGGCTGTCAGGGAGCTTGACCGAATAGCCATCGAAGAGTCGGGGATAGCCGGTATTACCCTGATGCGCAGGGCCGCGCAAGCCTGTGCAGATGTTGTGCAACAATGTTGGCCCGCAGCGGACGTCGTGCGGGTCTTTTGTGGCAGTGGTAACAATGCGGGTGATGGTTACCTGCTTGCAGGGCTGCTGGCTCAGCGCGGCCTGAAAGTTGAGGCGATTGTTGTTGGCGACATTGTAAAACTGGGAGCGGATGCCTCAGCGGCATATCAGTTTTGCGAACAGAGTGATGCGACAATCCAACCGCTGAGTGAGGCCGCTTTTGCCGACGGAGCCTCTCTGTTTGTGGATGCGTTGTTGGGTATCGGGCTTAGTGGTCTCGTGCGAGCTGATTTTGCAAAGGTGATTACACGCATTAATGAGCACTCAGCGACAAAGGGGTTGCCGGTGCTATCGGTGGACATCCCGTCTGGGCTAAGTGCAGATAATGGTCAGGTGTTGGGAGTTGCTATTCGCGCTACGGCGACAGTGACATTTATTGGCACAAAAAGAGGTCTTCTGACCGGTGATGGTACCGATATGGTCGGAGAGCTCTATTTCGATGATCTTGGCGTTCCGGTTGATGTGCTAAAACGGGTACCTGCGACTGCTTTGCGTCTATCAAATGAATCGCTCGCCGGATTATTACCAAGGCGTCTAAGAAATTCCCACAAGAACAGGTTTGGTCATATTCTTGTCGTCGGTGGTGATCAGGGAATGGGTGGTGCCGTCGTGATGAGTGCTGAGGCTGCTCTGCGGACTGGTGCAGGGCTTGTCTCTGTTGCGACACACCCAAGCCATGCGGCAAGCCTGCTCTCCAGAATACCGGAACTGATGGTACGTGGCATCGCAACTGAAGCAGATCAGGTTGATTCCGCAAGCGGTATTGAAGCCCTCGCAGTGATGGTTGAACAATGTTCGGTAGTTGTTTTGGGTCCTGGCCTTGGAAAATCTGAGTGGTCTCGAGAAATGTTTAATACGGTAATGGAAGTGACCAGCGGAAATGGAAAAGCCATGGTCATCGATGCGGATGGTTTGAATTTACTCTCCGCCGGATTTGAGAAACGTGGGAACTGGGTGCTCACTCCGCATCCGGGAGAAGCGTCAAAGTTACTTGCCGGTTTGGAGGCCGCATCAGATGATAAAGAGACGCTCGAGACGTTAGGTAAAATAGAACGGGCAGCTACCGACCGTTTTGCGATGTGTGAATTGCTACAGTGTCATCTCGGCGGCGCTGTCGTTCTGAAAGGAGCCGGTTCGCTCATTAGCGATGGTGGTGAGATGTGGCTCTGCCCGCATGGAAATCCAGGGATGTCTACTGCGGGAATGGGCGATGTGTTGTCGGGGGTTGTTGGCGCTATGTTAGGACAAGGCTTATCGGTTGGAGATGCGGCAAGACTGGCGGTGATGATGCATGCCGTGGCCGGGGACCGAGCCGTGTCGGTGACAGGTGAGCGAGGGCTTGTTGCCACTGATCTGATGTCGCAACTCAGAAAACTTGCCAATGAATATAGTTAGTTTGGTTTCAGAAAACACATGCCGAGCGTCAGGGGTGGAGAAATGAACCTTGAATTTGATTTGCCTGACGAAGCATCCACAACCGATCTAGGTGCCGCATTAGCGGAGTTGCTCGATGGCCACGGCACAGTGTTTCTTGATGGAGAGTTAGGCGCGGGCAAGACCACGCTATCTCGTGGCATGCTGCGTGCAATGGGTCACACCGGCGCTGTTAAAAGCCCTACCTTCACGCTCGTTGAACCCTACGTCATTGGCAGTCATAAGATTTATCACTTCGACCTCTATAGACTTGAGGACCCAGAGGAGCTTGAGTACATCGGATTCGATGATTTCTTTGAAGGTGAACCACTTTGTCTTATTGAATGGCCTGAGAAAGGGCGGGGTTATTTACCGGAATGCGATTTGCTTGTTGAATTAACACTTAGGGGGCTGGGCCGCTTGGCGCGCATTGAGTCAAAAACAAAAAGGGGTGAGCGCATGCTCATTGAACTGATCAACGCCAAAAAAGAAGAGTAAGTCAGGAAACGCCTCTCAGCAGTCGATTTTGCGCGCCAGAACGCGGATAATCAGAGGGAATCACCGGTGAGGTCGTCATTCTGACCTTTTTGCAGAAATTTATGAACAGAGCGACACAGACAGGTGTGATGCGCCGGGCGCGCAGACGATTGCGGGTGGCTATTAAGCTGTTGCTGCTCGCGCCATTGGTCTGGACAGCGGATATCACTGCGGCCTCGAATGATCAGGCGACGATTGAGAGTATCCGAGTGCGACCTTCCCCGGAACGCACGCGAATCGTCCTAGACTTATCCCAACCGGTTCAGCACACACTGTTTTCACTCAGTAATCCCAAGCGTCTGGTGATTGACATCGAGAAAGCGAAGCTGGGTTCCGAGCGAGCGAAAAAAATTATTGAAAATCTCAATTATCGAGGCACGCCCATCAAGGGTATGAGAACGGCAGCTCGAAACGCCCATGACCTAAGGGTGGTTCTTGAGCTAGATGAACAGGTAAAACCCAGAAGCTTTGTGCTCCAACCGATTCTTCAATATGGCCATCGACTCGTTATTGATCTTTATGAAGTAGCCCAACAGATCACCCCGATATCAAAGCAGGTAGACCGCATTTCCAAGCAAATGCGGGATGTTGTTGTCGCGGTAGACGCCGGTCACGGCGGCGATGACCCCGGCGCGATAGGCAAGGGTAATTTTTACGAGAAGAACGCTGTGCTTGCGATCGCAAAGAAGCTTCACCTGTTGTTTGAGAAGGAACCGGGTTTCAAGTCAGTGCTGACAAGAAAAGGAGACTACTACCTCGCGCATCGAAAACGAACCGAAATCGCAAGGCAGCAACAAGCCGACATCTTCCTGTCAATTCACGCGGATGCATTCAAAACGGCAGAAGCAAGTGGCGCCTCTGTTTATGCGATATCACAAAAAGGTGCGACCAGCGAAACGGCCAGATGGCTGGCGGAAAAAGAAAATTCGGCGGATCTAATCGGGGGTGTTGGGGCGGTGAGCCTTGATGACAAGGACGATTTGCTGGCCGGTGTGCTGCTGGATTTATCGATGACCGCAAGTCTTGCGGCCAGTCTGGATATGGGACAGGAAGTGCTCAATGCCATCAAACCGATTAACAAACTGCACAAGCCAAGGGTAGAGCAGGCGGCATTCCTCGTGCTGAAATCACCGGACATTCCATCTTTACTCATAGAAACAGGGTATATTTCTAACCCAGCAGAAGCCCGTAAGCTAAGATCCAGTGCACACCAACAGAAAATGGCCAATGCGATTTTTTTAGGTGTAAAACGTTATATTGAGTCCAACCCGCCGGCAGGGTCTTTTATTGCCTGGCGGAAGCAGGGTAATCGAACCGAAGGTGTACAGACTTACAAAATCGTTCGTGGCGATACCTTGTCAGAAATAGCGTTAAAACACCGTGTCTCTGCTACGCAGCTCAAGCGGGCAAACGGGCTGGTGAATGACACGATAAAAATAGGTCAATTGTTAAGAATCCCCAACAGTTAGCGATAAGCTTGTTGGTCTCTGGAAATCCGTCATGCGAATAAAACAATTAAACCCAAGACTCTCTAATCAAATTGCCGCGGGCGAGGTAGTAGAGCGCCCGTCATCGGTGGTAAAAGAGTTGGTGGAAAATGCGCTGGACGCTCACTGCACCCGCATGGATATTGATCTTGAAGCTGGAGGTACAAAGCTCATTCGTATTCGAGACGATGGCGATGGTATTTACCGAGAAGACCTAACGCTTGCGATGAGTCGCCACGCGACAAGTAAGATCGAAGTCGTTGATGATTTGGAAGCCATCGATACGCTGGGCTTTCGAGGTGAGGCACTGGCAAGTATTGCATCGATCGCGAAAGTGACCATGACGAGTCGACGAAAAGCCGCAGCTGATGCCGAGTCTGACGATGCCGAAGACACAGCTTGGCAAGTCACCGTGGGCGGCAGTTTGATGACGCCCGAGTTAGTGCCCGCTCCCCATCCGGTGGGCACGACGGTAGAAGTAAAAGATTTATTTTACAACACACCGGCGCGCAGAAAATTTTTGCGTACGGAAAAAACTGAGTTACAAAAAATCGAAGAGGTTTTGCGTAAGATTAGCCTGAGCCATCAGCAGGTAACCATCAATGTAAGCCACAACGGAAAACAATCCCGGCATTTTGCCGCTGTTGGTGCTGGTTCCGATGCAGAGAGGCGCGTAGGTGCGGTGTTCGGTAAAGGCTTTATGGAGAATGCGATCTACATGGAGCGGTCGTATGAGGGTGATGCGCCTGGTAGACAATTAAGCATTAGAGGCTGGATAGGCCTGCCTACCTATTCAAGAAGTCAGGCAGACCAACAATATTTTTATGTTAACGGTCGCTCTATCCGCGACAAGCTGGTTAGTCATGCGATCAAGCAAGCATACCAGGATGTGTTGTTTCACGGACGTCATCCGGTATTCGCATTATTCCTTTCAATAGACCCTAAGCTGGTCGACGTGAATGTACACCCGACCAAACACGAGGTTCGGTTCAGAGATAGCCAGCAGGTACACGGTTTTTTGTTTAAATCGATATACAGTGCATTAGCTGACGTCAGGCCAGCAAGCGATGAGGGATATGGTTCCGCTGTTGATGCAACCGCGATGAGTGGCATGGGTGCGCCGGGCGCAGGCATGCAAAACAATCCAACGCAGGGTTATATGCCCTTGACCTCCGGTAATGCGCTTCATGGTGCTTCACCTTTTGGGTCGGCTTTTCAACCCTCTGGCGGTGCTTCCAGCAACAATGTGCGTGAACAGCTCAACCATTATGGTAATTTGCTGGGTGTAAGCGGTGATCAAACAAGTCCGGAAGGTCTGCCTGAAACGACCGATGATTCTGTTCCGCCTCTCGGTTATGCCGTAGCACAAATTCACGGGGTCTATATCCTTTCCCAAAATACGAATGGTCTGGTCATTGTTGATATGCACGCCGCCCACGAGCGAATCACTTATGAACGGATGAAAAGAGCAAGTGACAGTGAAGGTATGAAAAAGCAGCCGTTGCTAGTGCCTTTATCTTTGGCGCTGAGTGAAAAAGAATGTACGGTAGCGATGGATTTCAGCGGTGAGTTAGACGCCTTAGGGTTTGAACTACAGCAAGCCTCTGAAGAGTCATTAGTCGTTAGATCCATTCCAGCCATTCTTGCAAAATCCGATGCGGAAGGCCTTGTTAAAGATGTGATATCTGACCTCGTCGAACTGGGTTCGAGCAATCGAATTCAGCAGCACAGGGATGAATTGCTTTCTACCATGGCCTGTCATGGCTCTGTTCGGGCAAATCGAAGATTAACAATCCCTGAAATGAATGGGTTATTGCGTGATATGGAAGCAACCGAGCGAAGTGGTCAATGTAATCACGGCAGACCGACATGGACGGAGTTGTCCATGCACGCACTCGATTCTCTTTTTCTGCGCGGTCAATAATGTTGGTGTGCTTCGATGGCTAATACTCAGCCTCCAGCGATATTCCTGCTGGGTCCTACGGCGTCAGGGAAGTCCGATCTGGCGATGAAGCTGACATCTCATCTGCCGGTGGAACTTGTAAGCGTTGACTCGGCGTTGGTTTATCGTGACATGAATATAGGCACGGCGAAGCCTGACGCAGAGATACTTCGACAGTATCCGCATCACTTGGTGGATATCAGAAACCCGGATGAAGTCTATTCAGCTGCTGATTTTAGATCTGAAGTGTTGACGTTAATGTCAGCGATTAGCGAAAGGGGAAACATTCCATTGCTGGTGGGTGGAACCATGCTTTACTTCAAGGTGTTGATTGAGGGTATTGCTTCGATGCCGGCTGCTGATAGCGCAATTCGCGAAAAAATTGCACGGGAAGCCAAAACAGGCGGTTGGCAAAAAGTTCATCAACGGCTGGCTGAGGTTGACCCCGAATCTGCTGCCAGAATCCATCCCAATGATCCGCAGCGGCTGCAAAGGGCGCTCGAAATTTGGGAATTGACGGGAGAGAGTATGACGCAGCTGCATAAAAAGCAGCAGGATTTAGTCTCTTTGCCCTTTAGCGTTTGTCAGTTGGCGATTATTCCGTCGGACAGAGCTGATCTTCATCGAATAATAGCCGCCCGCTTTGAGCAAATGATTAAGGACGGTTTTATCGAAGAAGTTGAGCATTTACGCGAGAAGTATGACCTCAACGCCGAATTGCCTTCAATAAAATCAGTAGGTTACAGGCAGGTATGGCAGTACCTCGAGGGTGAGGTTGATCGGAAAGCCATGCAAGAGCGCGCGATCATTGCAACCCGGCAATTAGCCAAAAGGCAATTCACCTGGCTCAGGGGCTGGAGCAACTTGAGAGAGATTCCGTTTCCCGAAGTTAATGAGGCCTTGAAAATCATACAAGCAAGCAGCATATTAAGTTAAGGCGGCGACAGGGACTGATCGTCTGCCAAAAATACTACACTAGGTGCCGGGCCGAGTAAGAGATGAGCCAGTCTCGCAGGTCATTCGGAGCACCATTTTTCGTCGGTTTATCGACTCGCCCAGCGGTTTGTTGGGCACATGGAGGACTCAAAAATGTCAAAAGGGCAATCATTACAAGACCCTTTCTTAAACGCTTTGCGTAAAGATCGGATCCCAGTTTCAATTTATCTGGTGAGCGGCATCAAACTTCAAGGACAAATAGAGTCTTTTGATCAATTTGTGATTTTGTTGCGAAACACAGTTAGCCAGATGATATACAAGTCAGCAATTTCAACCGTTGTCCCTTCCCGCAATGTGAAGATGCCTGCAATGGCAGGGGACGAAATTGAGGAAGGTGGAAACGCTTGACTCTTGCAGGATTAACGATTGTTTTTTGACAGACCCGAATTTGGCACTCAGGCTTTTCTTGTCCATATTCAGCAAGATGATTCAACGCCGCAGGAGCTCAATGAACTAGTGCTTTCAGCCGGGTTGGTGCCTGTTGGATACCTCGTTGCGCGAAAGAGAAATCCGGATCCAAAAACCTATATTGGTTCCGGAAAACTAGCAGAGATTAAAGCCCAAGCTCAGGAAGACGAGGCAGGGTTGATCATCTTCGATCAGGATCTGACGCCAACCCAAGAAAGGAATCTAGAAGCTTTTCTGGAGTGTCGTATTCTTGGTCGCACGGGTCTTATTCTTGAAATATTCGCTCAGCGGGCGCGAACCCATGAGGGCAAGCTTCAAGTGGAGCTCGCTCAACTGCAGCACGCTTCAACGCGACTTGTTCGCGGATGGACGCACCTCGATCGCCAAAGAGGTGGATCGGGTCGAGGGCAGGGTGCCGCGATCGGTGTTACAGGTGCGGGAGAAACTCAGCTAGAAGCTGACCAAAGAATGATTAGTGATCGTATAAAGCATGTGAGCCAGCGTTTGCAGCGAGTGCAAAAACAGCGGGCACAAAACAGACGATCTAGACAACGTGCTGATGTGAAGACGGTTTCTTTGGCAGGTTACACGAATGCGGGAAAGTCGACATTGTTCAACCGGCTATGCGAGTCCGATGTGCACGCTGCTGATCAGCTTTTTGCGACCTTGGATCCGACGTTAAGGGAGCTTCAGTTGCCGATAATCGGTAAGGCGATTTTGACCGACACGGTGGGGTTTATAAGGCAGCTGCCGCATGGTCTGGTGGATGCTTTCAGAGCAACGCTCGAAGAGGTAAAACAGTCAGATCTCATTGTTCATGTTGTCGACGGGTCGTCCGAGGAACGAGATCTGCAGATGACCGAGGTGGACCTTGTGCTCGAGGAGATCAAAGCAAGTGACGTGCCTCAACTGCTTATTTACAACAAGATTGATCTGATCGAGGAGGGTCCGCGCGTTGATCGCGATGCAGACGGTCAACCGACCAGGGTATGGGTTTCAAGCCTTACCGGGGAGGGTATACCAGAGCTGATTGAAGCATTGAGTCAGAGATTGTCGCACGACGTTGTGGAACCTTGGCTGAAACTAAATCCAGCGGAGGGGCAATTAAGATCTGCGTTGTTTGATCTTGATGCAGTGCTAGAGGAAGAGGTGAAAGATGACGGGATGATTTATATGCATGTCCGGATTGAGGAACATCGCTTAAATCGCCTGCTGAGCAGGTTTTCGTCGCGGCAGTAGTCGGGACATAAAAACCAAAATAACTGGGATTATTTTTATTAATAGTGGGAAAATGACAGACTTTCCCCGAAAAAGTAAACGGAGACGAATATGGCTTGGAATGAGCCGGGTGGCAATAACCAGGGTGATAAAGATCCTTGGGGCAACAAAAACGATCAGGGCCCGCCAGATCTAGATGAGGCGTTTAAGAAGCTGCAGAATAATTTAAGCCAAATGTTTGGTGGTAAAGGTGGTGGCTCCGGAGGCTCCGGGGGCGGCAGCAGTCTTAAGATGAACTCCGGTATGATCGGCGGCTTGATCATTCTAGCGATAGTAGGCTGGGCATTGAGCGGCGTGTATACGCTCGACGAGAAGGAAAGGGGAGTTGTGCTCAGATTGGGTAAGGTGAATGATGAAATTCTATTACCTGGGTTGCATTGGAATCCTCCTATTGTCGATCAGGTGATGTTTGAGAGTGTCACCGACGTGAAATCCATCCAGCACAACTCCGAGATGCTTACCGAAGACGAGAATATCGTTAAAGTAAACATGCAGGTGCAATATGTTGTCAGCGACGTGAAAGAGTATTTGTTGCGGGTGAGTAATCCGGTACAAAGCTTGTATCAGTCAACGGAAAGCGCGTTAAGACACGAAGTTGGCAGTGCTCTGATGAATGATGTACTGACTTCAGGTCGTGCTGAGCTTGGTATCAAGGTGAAAGAGAGAATACAGACCTACATGAATCGCTACACAACAGGCATAGAGGTCACGCAGGTTGTGATAGATGAAACAGCACCACCCGATGCTGTTCGTGCTGCGTTTGACGACGTAATTAAGGCACGAGAGGATGAGGTTCGTGAAAAGAACGAGGCAACAGCTTACGCCAACCAAGTGGTACCCGAAGCGAGAGGTGAAGCGCAAAGGCTGGTTGAGCAGGCTTTGGGTTATAAAGAGAGGGTGATCGCCAGAGCCCGTGGTGAAGCAGCGCGATTCAACGCACTTTACGCTGAATATGAGCTTGCACCAGAAGTCACTAGGGAGCGATTGTATCTAGACACGATGGAAGCGGTCATGTCTAACAGTACCAAGGTAATGGTAGACGTTGAAGGCGGCAATAATCTGTTGTATCTGCCGCTCGACAAGCTGATCAATCAGACTCAAAACAACAGTAATTCGGGTTACTCGACGTCTGTGGTGCCGAACACTCAGAGCACCAATGATAATAACCGACGTTCTGCTAACAGGAGGGACAGATAAATGTCTGCAAGAATATTAGTGATGGCAGTGATTGTTTTTATACTCGGCCTTGTTGGCGTGAACTCGGTGTTTATTATTACTGAGCTAGAACGCGCTGTGCTGCTTGAATTTGGTCGCGTTGTGCGAGCTGACATTGAGCCAGGTCTGCATTTGAAAAAGCCGTTTATCAACGAAGTGCGAAAATTTGATGCAAGGGTTTTGACGCTGGATATTACAGCCGAACGATTTTTGACCCTCGAGAAAAAAGCGGTGATGGTCGACTCGTTCGCGAAATTTAAGGTGAACGACGCGCAAAGCTTTTACACCGCGACCGCAGGTGATACTCGGCGTGCCGAAGGTCTTCTACGTCAACGGATCAACAACGGTCTGCGTAACGAAATCAGTAATCGCACCTTGCATGAGGTTGTCTCTGGCGAGCGTGATGAATTGATGACGAATCTCGCGGAGCAACTGGACGACGTTGCCAGAGTTGAACTTGGCGTTGAGGTTGTCGATGTCAGAGTCAAGAAAATCGACCTGCCGACGGACGTGAGCCAGTCAGTTTATGCTCGCATGAACACCGAGCGTGATATTGAAGCCCGAGAACACCGCGCGCAGGGTTATGAGCTAGGTGCAGGAATACGCGCTGATGCAGACAAGCAGCGAGAGATCATTCTCGCGGAGGCATATTCCGAAGCCGAAGAGATTCGCGGCTCAGGTGATGCGACGTCAGCATCGATTTATGCGAGCGCTTATGGCAAGGATAGAGAGTTTTATAAGTTTTACAGAAGTATGGCTGCCTACCAAAAAACTTTCTCAAATAAAGGCGATGTATTGCTGGTTGATCCGGATAGCGACTTTTTTAGCTATTTGAATAATAGTAAACAGTAAAAATAGTGTAAGATTCACAAAACCGGAGGTTCTACTTCCGGTTTTTTTTTGAATCGCAAAATTGGCTAACAGAGCTTATTTTTGCCTATCCAACTCCATTCAGAGCGAGCGTGGAACATGAGCAGCAACATTCGGTGGCTCCTTCCCGACGGCGTAGACGAAGTACTACCGCCTGATGCCCTGAATCTGGAATTTATTCGTCGAAGGCTGTTGGACCTCTATGGCAGTTGGGGTTACGAGTACGTCATACCTCCGATGATAGAGTTTCTTGAGTCATTGTTGACGGGGTCCGGAAGTGATCTTGATCTGAAAACCTTCAAGGTCACCGATCAAATTTCTGGCCGAACCTTGGGTATTCGCGCGGATATTACGCCGCAGGTGGCGCGAATGGACGCACACAGCCTCAATCAAACGGGTATCACGCGCCTTTGTTATGCCGGTACGGCCTTGCAGACAAAACCGGAGAATATGCTCGCGTCTAGAGCGCCTTTAAAATTGGGGGCTGAACTGTTTGGCTCTCCTGGTCCTGACGGTGACCTTGAAATAGTCAGTCTGATGATTGAATCCCTTCGCACGTTGGGTGTGACAGCGATACACCTTGAGCTGGGTGATGTTGGCATTTTTAGGGAGCTGATGAGAAATGTCGAGCTGGCAGAAAAAGACGAGAACGCGCTTTTCGACCTGATTCAGCAAAAGTCTGTGGCGAGCCTTAAGGTACAAGCAGGCCAGCTGGGACTCCCTGCAAAGCTTTGTGAGCAGCTCGTTAGGCTCCCGACCCTTTGTGGTACGTCAGCGATTATTGAAGATGCGCTTGAGCTGTTTAGCGGGGCGGCCCAGATTGAAGCACGATTGGAAAACCTAGCAAAGTTGTATGGAGCGATCACCGATCGATTCGAAAACATCGATGTCTATTTCGACCTTAGTGAGCTCAGAGGGTATGGCTATCATACGGGTATTGTCTTCGCCGGGTACATTGAAGGAGAGAGGCAATGCATCGCCAAGGGTGGTCGTTACGACGATGTAGGTGAAGTATTTGGGCGAGCACGATCAGCTACCGGCTTCGACATGGACGCGAAAGCACTGCTAGGTGTAGTGGATTTCAATCAGAAAGAAGGAAAGCGTGTGTTGGCGAAACCCGCGAACAATAGTGCAACAGAGAAAAGTCGCTGGAAGAAAGCGGCTGAATTGAGAAAAGAGGGTTACATCGTTCTTGAATCACTTGCTGAAGGCCAGTCATGTGACCTTGAACTAACTAACAAAGATGGTGAGTGGCGACTCTCGTAAGAGAAAAAGCTGATATTTGAATCAGGATTTTGGAATTGCATGATGGATAGGTCTAATGGGTAAGAACTTAGTTGTTGTAGGTACACACTGGGGTGATGAGGGTAAAGGCAAGGTTGTTGACCTACTCACGGAAAACGTCGCTGCGGTTGTACGTTTCCAGGGTGGACACAATGCAGGCCATACGTTGGTTGTTAACGGTGAAAAAACCATCCTCCATTTAATTCCGTCAGGTATTCTGCACAGCCATGTCGAGTGTTTGATCGGCAACGGCGTGGTTTTATCGATACCTGCATTGATGACTGAAATCGAAAAGCTCGAAGCCACCGGTGTTGATGTGCGAGATCGCTTAACTATCAGTCCGGGTTGTCCACTGATATTGCCGCACCACATCTCTCTCGACCTGATGCGTGAAAACGTGCGCGGCAACAAAAAAATCGGCACAACCGGAAGAGGCATTGGGCCAGCCTACGAAGATAAAGTCTCGAGGCGTGGGCTCAGAGTTGCGGACTTGTTCAATGCTGAGAAATTTAAGGCCTCGCTTGAAGAGGTAATGGACTACCACAATTTTGTGCTCGAAAAGTATTTTAAGACCGAGCCCGTCAGCATGAGTGAGACGCTTGATGCCTCTCTTAAGTTTGCAGACGAAATTAAGCCGATGGTTTCAGATGTCGTCAGTAGACTAGGCGAGCTGGCCAAACAGGACGCAAATGTGCTGTTTGAGGGCGCTCAGGGCGCGTTACTTGATATCGACCAAGGCACTTATCCCTATGTGACTTCCTCCAACACTACCGCGGGTGCAATTGGCGGAGGTTGTGGCGTCGGTCCACTGGATCTCGACTATATCCTTGGTATCACCAAAGCCTACACCACACGGGTCGGCTCCGGGCCTTTCCCTACTGAGCTATTCGATGCTGTGGGTAGCAGACTCGCTGAGCGTGGTCACGAATTTGGTTCAACGACCGGTAGACCCAGAAGGTGCGGTTGGTTTGATGCCTACGCACTGAAACGTGTTATTCAGATTAACAGCATATCAGGTCTGTGTATTACTAAGCTTGACGTGATGGATGGGTTAGAAACCGTCTCGCTGTGTGTTGACTACGAAACCAACGCTGCAGGGGATTCGGTGCCGGTCTACGAGCAAATGCCAGGCTGGACTGAAGCGACTGAAGGGGCGAAAGCACTCGATGACCTGCCGGCTAACGCGAGAGCTTACCTGGATCGCATTGAAGAAACCTGTGGTGTGCCCATCGCGATTGTCTCTACTGGCCCCGATCGTGAACATACCATGGTAATCGATCAGCTTTTTTAACTTCGAATAAGGTTGAATCATCTGCCAGGCCGCTAACCGGCGTAAGACATTGATGGTGCTTAGGATAGAAATCCAACCACATTTCGACGACCGGACCGAGATCGTCTGATTGAGCGACGACTGCACATAGCCTTTGGAGAGCGTTATTGCTACTTGTCGTGCCGATGTTAGTTAGTGTGCGCTCACTTACGCGATGATAGTTGGCAGAGCGTAAAGCCACTGTGTTGAGCGTCCGTGTAAGTGCTTGTGCTTTCAACTTTGTAACCTCAGAATGCGGCAAGGTTTGCTGGTCACTTGTTCTGAGGATCGTCATTTCTAAGAACATTATTTGGGGAAACGTATCGGGGATCAAAATGGATAGATGGACTGAAGGAGAGGTAACGACGGGTATTGTGCCAATCCATTTCTATCAAACCGGCGCGACTGATAAACCTGCCCTTGTATTGGCACATGGCTTCACAGACAACGGTCTCTGTTGGGCCCGCGTGGTCGAAAAACTCAAGTCATCATTCAATATTGTGATGGTGGATGCCCGTAATCACGGGCAGTCTGGCCAGGGGATAGGTGATTCGTCGGATCTCGTGGATGACTTGGCTTCTGTGATCAAACACCTCGGGCTTGAACCTACTATGGCAATAGGCCATTCCATGGGCGCCGGTACGGTGGCGGGTTTGGCCGCAAATTATCCAGAACTTGTCGCAAGAATAGTGCTGGAAGATCCTCCCTGGTCCGAGAATCCGGGTAATGAAAGCGAGGAGAGTGCGAACAAGCGGCGCGAAGGTTTTAAACAATATCTTGCTTCCATAAAAGAGATGTCGAAAGAGGACATACTTGCACTGGGGCACAAACAGCACCCCCGATGGCATGCCGATGATTTTCCAGATTGGGTTCAGTCTAATCTTCAGGTTGGCGAACTCGCGCTAGAAGGACTGAAATATAGTGACTGGCGCCTGAACATACCAAAGATCCAATGCCCGGCCTTGCTGGTTTATGCTGACGGCAAAAGGGATGGCATGCTCAAGCAAGCGGTTGTCGATAGTATTTTGTCAGAAAACAGCAATTTCGAGGCCTGCCATATTCCTGATGCGGGCCATAACGTCCGGCGGGAAAACTTTAGTGCCTATGTGACTGCTGTGTCTGATTTTCTCTCCGCCTGAGTTAGACGGGTAAGGGTCATTTTGCAATTTGGTAAAATTGCAGCGCCTCATTGATGACTAAAATAACGCTCACGCAAAGGTTTTAGCGATAGCGCCGAAAACTAGGGTTGAGATGGTGCCAAGCATAAGCGTTGAAGTGGTGCCGAGGAGAGGACTTGACGGTCCGGCGTTCCGGCCTCTGCGATAGCGCCGAAAACTAGGGTTGAGGTGGTGCCGAGGAGAGGATTTGACGGTCCGGCGATCCGGCCTCTGC
>ERZ1046876.742-NODE-742-length-23579-cov-6.417871_pt1 | contig 23579 bp, 15 predicted proteins | sample MGYA00383094_ERZ1046876 | MGnify/ENA primary metagenome ERZ1046876 (study PRJEB29581, sample SAMEA5548364) | metagenome | biome: marine; feature: coastal; material: water | depth 50 m | study: Short-term variability in the microbial, nano- and picoplankton...
ACCGTCTTAGTAAGTGAAACAATTTAGTTCTATCTTCGTGATGTAATCCAATAGTGGGTTCTTCCAGAACGAAAAGAGTCGGTTTACTTTTAGGTCTCTTCGAGATCTTGGATTTATCGATAGATTTAGATAATTCTGAAGCAAGCTTGAGTCGTTGGGCTTCACCACCAGAAAGAGTAGGAGACGCTTGCCCGAGTTTTATATATCCAAGGCCCGTTTCGGTCATGAGTTCAAAGGTGTGCTGCAAAAAGTAATCAAACTGAAAAAATTCTACGGCTTCTTCCATGGACAAATCTAAAATTTGGGAAATATTTTTATTATTCCACTTTAGATCAAGTATTTCATCTTTGTACCTTGAACCATTGCAATTAGTGCAGGTGACATACGCATCCGGAAGAAAGTTCATTTCTAATTTAATTCTTCCATTGCCCTTACAAGTTTCACATCTACCGCCTTTAACATTAAATGAAAATGTACTTGGAACCAGTCCCAGTGCTTTTGATTCTGGCAGTTGTGTAAATAAGTTTCTAATCCGGTCCCAAATGCCTAAATAAGTTACAGGCGTGGAGCGAGAAGTCTTGCCAATAGGTTTTTGGTCAACTTCAATCGCCTGCCCAAAACTATTGCCGCGGATAAGTACACCTTTGGGGGAAATTAGTCTTTGTTTTCCTTCAAGTATCGCTTTTTTGACATTTTCAAAAATGATACCTCGCACAATCGTTGATTTTCCAGAACCGGATATACCACAGCAAACGGTTAAATATCCCAAAGGAATATCTACAGAAACATCATGAATATTGCGAAACTTAGCATTTTTTAATCTCAACCAATGTACACTTTTAGGATTTTTTTTACCTGCTGGAAGTTTTGATTTATTCTTCGCTAGAAACGATTTTTTATAACAAATTCTTTGTTCGTTTATTTTAGACTTATTTACTCTTGATTCTTTGACTATTTTACCTCCCTCTTTTCCTGCAAATGGACCAACTTCGATGATGTAATCTGCTTGCTCAATTGTTTCTTGGTCATGCTCGACTACAATCAGTGAATTGCCTTTGCTTTGGAGGGATCGAAGAGAGTTCAGCAGTCTTTGGTTATCTCTGGGGTGTAATCCAATTGAGGGTTCATCGAGAACATATAATATGCCCGAAAGATTTGAACCTAGTTGCCCTGCCAGCCTTATGCGTTGTGCTTCTCCTCCGGAAAGAGACGAAGTGTCTCGGTTTAAACATAAATAATCAAGGCCAACTTGATTCATAAAATCTAGACGTTCTGATATTTCAGGTATAGTACTATCTGCAATCTTTTGCTCAAACTTATTTACTTTCAAACATTGTAAAAATTGTAGCACAAGTTCGGGTGGTAATGCCAACAATTCAGGGAGAGAAAGTTTATCCCCTGCTAAATTAAACAAAACAACATTCCTAGCAATTTGCCCAAGTCGGGTACCTAGGCATTTTGGGCACTTTGATCCATCTTCAATTTTCCACCATTCTCCACTCGCTGGTAGATCATCTTTCATCCAGTCATAAATTTTCCCATATCCTTTACAATAGCCACATCTTCCTTTGGAGGAGTTCCACGAGAAATGAGAAGGTTCTAGCTCTGGATAAGAAATACCGGTCAAGGGGTCTACTCTTTTAGTGGAAAACCAAGTTTCGCGTTTTGATTTTACATCTGCGAGAAGGCACCGACCCTTACCTATTTCTAGAGCATACTGTACAAAACTTTTAATTTGGCCGGGTGATGGCATTTTGTCCCATTCAGCTACAACTGCCTCGACATCATGGATGCTATACCTATCAAGTCCCATGAAGTTTTTCGTTTGGAAAATTTCTTTATCGCAACGAACTTGTTCGAAGCCCTTATTGGTGGCCCAATTAACAATGGGTTTATGATGTCCTTTTCTTCCGTTAATAAGGGGGGAAAGTAAAAATTGCTTAGTTAACCCATTTTTAAAATTTTCTTTTACTTGCTTCTGAACTTTTTTTTCAATTTGAGAAAGACTTGCCTTTTCAAGGGGTTGCTGAACCTCATTTAATTGTATTCCAATTCTTGCATAGAGAAGCCTCAAGTATTGAGTCACTTCTGTTATTGAGCCAACCGTTGATTTGCGAGAACCACGGGTTACTCGTTGTTCAAGTGCAACAGTTGGGGGCATACCCTCAATCTTATCAACATTTGGTTTGCCCATTTGCTCAATAAATTGTCGGGCGTAGGAGGACATGGACTCCATAAATCGTCTTTGTCCTTCTGCAAAAATAACATCAAAAGCAAGGGATGATTTGCCAGAACCCGAAGGACCTGTGATGACTACAAATTCCTTGTGGGGTATTACAAGGGAAACATTTTTGAGATTATTTTCATTGGCACCGATAATCTTTAGCATTTCGTTAGACTTACTGCTAAATAGATTCGGTGACTCGGAATATTTAATGGGATCAAAAATTTGTTTCGGAGAGAATAAAAATTTACCTGTTTCTGTTTTTTTCTTTTTGTACGAATTGGGCGTGCCTTCGGCGACAATCTTTCCACCTTTTGAGCCTGCTCCCGGACCAATTTCAAGAATCCAATCTGACGACATCAAAAGTTGGGTGTTATGCTCGATAACAATGAGGGAATGGCCTGCATCTACAATGGTGCGTAGTGCCTCGATCAAATTGCCTACATCCTGCATGTGAAGCCCAGTGGTTGGCTCATCAATTAGTAAAAGTGAAGGGTTAGTTGCTTTCTTTAAGCCACCCATGTACTTGACTAATTTTAGCCTTTGTGACTCTCCTCCAGATAAAGTGTTTAGCGGTTGACCAAGCTTTAAATATCCTAGACCAACGTCTTGGAGCAACTTTAGCTTTTTAAACGTTTTCGGGAAGTTACTAAATTCTTCGATAGCTAGGTTGACAGACAAATTTAGAATATCAAATACTGATAGATTACCCAATTTAACTGAGAGAATGTCTTCTTTAAACCTCATACCATTACAGTAATTGCATGGAATTTGGACATCAGAAAGAAATTGCATTTCAACCACATTGTAACCTAAGCCCATACATTCTTCGCACCGACCATTTCCAGCATTAAAGGAAAAATCAGAGGAAAAATAGCCGAGCCTTTTTGCATCGTCACTTCTCCCAAGTGCCTCTTTGATAGGACTCCACCCATCTGCGTACAATATAGCATTGGATCGAGGTGTTTTCGAGATAGTATTTTGATCAACAAGTAAAACTTCATTAAAATCTTCGTCAGATTGAACCGATTTGGATAAATTTAGTCCTGATAGTTCTTGATAAACAATTTCGTTGATGAGCGTAGACTTTCCTGATCCTGAAACTCCTGCGACACAGACTAGTTTACCCAGTGGAAGGTTAACGGAAACATTCTTTAGGTTGTTAAGAGAAGCCTTTTTAATTCTTAATAGTCCCCTAGAAGCTTTATTTTTGCGTGTATTGGGACTTGTATTTTGATATTTATTGCTAAGATTTAGCCATTTAGATGTAGCGGATTTTTTGGAATTTAATAATCCGTGCAGTGGACCGTGAAATATTAAATGTCCTCCCTCTGAACCAGGCTTGGGCCCAATTTCAATAATTTTGTCAGCACATTGGATGACTTGTTCATCGTGCTCCACCACGCAGACACAATTCCCCGCTGCTGCTAACTTTTTTAAAATGCCAATTAGTTTGCCAATATCTTTTCCATGGAGACCGATAGTTGGCTCATCTAGGGCGAAAAGTGCATCGGTTAGAGCAGAGCCTAAGCAGGTTGTTAAATTGACTCTTTGAGTTTCTCCGCCGCTTAATGTTTTGGCCGGGCGATCCAGCGAGATGTACCCAAGCCCAACATCAAGAAGGTATTGTAATCTGGTATGTATCCCGTCCAAAGCGAGATTTTTCTTCGAATTATCCTCCTTCTTGCTTTTGGGCATGAGAGAAATGAGTTTTTCGACAGGCATTGCATAGAGTTCAGGAAGCATGTAACCCTTCCATTTCCAGCATGATGATTCTTCTACTAGTCGAGTTCCATTGCACTCGTGGCATGTAAAGTAACCTCTGTATTTTGAAAGAAAAACCCTAACATGCATTTTGTAGGTCTTTTTTTCTAGCCAAGAAAAAAACCTAAAGATTCCATACCATAATTGGTCGTCTTTTTTATAATTTTTATCTCCATCCCAGATAAAACGCAGCTCTTTTTCAGTAAGGTCTGAAAAGGGTTTGCTAGGGTCCACTCCCTGCTCTTTGCAAAAACCGAGGAGGTCTTCCTTGCAGTGGCTGTAAACTTTTCCTGTAAAAGCTTTTATAGCCCCATCTTGAATACTCAATGACTTATCAGGTACAACTTTTCCAGGATCGATTGAGATAGTTTTGCCAAAGCCTTTGCAGTTTGGGCATGCACCTTGAGGCGTGTTGAAAGAAAAAAGGTTCGGTTGTGCTTCCTTAAAAATTCTTAGATTTTGTTTTGATCTTAATCCATGGACGATGGTTTCGAGCTTCTCCCCTTCAGAGTTTCTAAGTTCTGCTACGCCTTTTCCTAATTCCAATGAAATCTGGATAGACTCTTGAATTCTTTTTTGGTGAATATCTTTCGCTTGAACCCTATCAACAACTACAAAAATATTTTCACAGGAACCCTGATGATTTTTAATGGAATCCAACCTTATATAAGAGCCATCCCGGAAAATTCGATTATGCCCAGCCTTCTGTAAAAAAATGAAAAAGTCTTTAACCTCTAAGTTGGTAGGTTTTGTGCAGGTAAAGCCAATGTAAAGCGAAGAATCTTGATGTATCGAAAGCACGCTATTCGTAAAGCTTCTTGGGGACTGGGCAACAATCCGTTCACCATTAATCGGGTCAAACAAACATGAAGATTCAGAAAACCAGACTTTAAAATAGTCACAAAGCTCAGTCATCGTTCCAACTGTTGAGCGAGAATTCCGAATCGAATTTTTTTGCTCAACAGCAATGGAGGGCCTTGCGTTATGGATAGCTTCGACCTCGGGGCGTGGAAGCGTGTCCAGAAACTGTCGCACGTAGGGACTAAATGTTTCAACATATCTTCTCTGCCCTTCCGCATGTAGTACATCAAAGAGTAGAGTCGATTTACCGGTACCGCTTAGGCCTGTGATTACAGTTAGCTCACCAGGTGTAACACTTAAACTAACATTCTTTAAGTTGTTGTGCGTTGCTCCTTGTACGATAATGTCCGGTGATTTTTGTGACATGATAATGCGTTGTAGGTCGCATTGGAAAGAAAGCAAATGGCGTCCCGTAGGGGATTCGAACCCCTGTTGCCGGGATGAAAACCCGGTGTCCTGACCTGACTAGACGAACGGGACAACTAAGAATTGCCCATACTGACAAAAAAAACATTTTCCGCAAGTGCAAAGGCTCAATGAATTTCATTTCGTCAATGTTTGACTTTATCAAACCCTTGTTTATCATCAAACGCTTTTCAAATGAAACCTACCTACAACCCATCCAAGATCAGGCGAGCACGCAAATTTGGCTTTCGCAGTCGTAATTCAACCAGTGCAGGCCGAAAAGTTTTGAGAAACCGTCGCCGTAAAGGGCGCGCTAAACTCACCGCATCTGTCCCAAGACGTTTTCGTTAGATCACTCGATGTTAGCTTGAAGATTTCTCGTCAATGCTTTTCGCAGGGTAACCGATTGCGAAAGAGTTTTGAGTTTGAAAGAATCAAGCGTCATGGAGTAAAGCACAGAACCCATGCATTTTGGATGCAGGTTCTATGTGATGTTGATTACCCTATGTCAAAACTGGGAATCATTGTTACGCGGAAATTTGGCAATGCTGTTTTTCGTAATCGTGCGAAGAGAATTTTCCGGGAAATTTTCCGTAAAAACTTACATATCATTCCGACTAATTATCAAATCATTGTCCTGCCCCGAAAGACGATGCATACCATACCTTTCAAAACACTAGAGAGTAGTTTTATGCTCGCACTCAACAAACTGTCCAAAAAAATATGAGAAATTACATCATTGGATTCGCACTTTTACTGCTCGCCTTTTATATGATGGTTCAACAGGAACCGTATCAAGAAGTTTCCAAAGACATGCAGGGATTCGATGCTAACCAAACTCGTGAATCCTGGGAAAGCTCCCCCGAAGCAATGAATCAGACTGTTAAAAGCAGAGAATCTCTACCGCAATCAGTGGAGATTTTTAATGCGCCAACTGCGAGTAGTAAGGAAGTCACACTCGACGGTTTGAGCAATCAATTTTCGAGTCTTCAATTTTCAAACGAAACGGGTGGAGTTCGAAACATTACACTTCATCAACATGATCGCTTGAATAAGGAATTTTCTTTAGAACAAGAGGGTAAAGCATTTTTGGGTCTTTCTTTTGAGGATACCAATGGAAACCCATTAGCATCGAAAATCCCCAATCCGCGTGCGTTTAAAAATATAATTGCACCAGATTCGCAAAGAATTGTTTATCAGTGGAAATCAAAACAAAATTTACTTATTGAGAGGTCATACTGGAGGGATTCAAATGATTCGTATGTCTTTCATCACCAGACTAAATTTTCTAACCTTGGTGAGCAGCCTGTAAATCTTGAACGAGTAAGATTACATTTAGGATCTGCATTCCAGATCCCAAGGATGTATAACCCATTTGATAACGCTTCAACGTATCTGAATGTTGGTTATTACAATGCAGGACCCTCCATCCCTGAAGGTTGTTCATGTGCAACTTGTAGTGGTCGAATCGATGGTGAAGCAGATGAATTTGTACAACTCAATGAGATGGGCCCGAGTGGGAAAATGGATGTCCGCTACCTTTCCCAGGCACGCTGGGCATGCGTCAACAATCAATTTTTTGTTAATCTTATTCGTCCGGTAGGAGATATGGCAGACGTTCGAATATATGGAAATTCTTTGCAGAGAAGTGTAGATCAAAATGGCACGGAAATCATGGGGGTTGAAGGTGCAATGTCATTCCCTGTAGGTCTATTGGAGGCTGGGGGGACAAAGTCTTACAGCTTCGATATTTATTCTGGCCCCAAGGATTACATGGGTTTGAAGAGTCTTGGTGGGGAACAAAAAAAAGTTATGCAATTTGGAGTGTTTTGGTGGATTTCCGAACCATTGAGTTGGGCATTGAATTACCTGAGCAAATTATTTGGAAGCTATGGGTTTGGTATCATTGCTCTTACAATTATCGTAAAACTTCTTCTTTGGCCTCTAACAGCACAGGCAACCCGTTCGCAGAAAAAAATGCAGGCTCTGCAAGGACCCATGGCAAAATTACGCGAGAAGTACAAAGGCAACTCACAGAAGCTTAATCAAGAGATGATGAAGTTCTACAAGGAACATAAAGTTAATCCCTTTGCTGGATGTTGGCCAATTCTTATTCAAATACCAATCTTTCTGGGTATGTTTTGGATGCTTCGATCAGCTTCTGAGCTGTATGGGCAAAACTTTCTTTGGGCCAATGATCTTTCAGAGCAAGATAATGTTTCTACCATTCAGGGCTTTTCCCTTAATGTCCTCCCAATTTTTATGGTTGCGACGCAATGGTTCCAGATGAGGCTGAATCCAATGCAAATGGGTCCTCAAATGAGCGAAGCCCAACAAATTAATGCTAAAATGATGAGATTCATGCCTTTCATGTTTCTAGTTTTTCTTTATTTCTTTTCTTCTGCATTGGTACTCTATTGGACGATTCAAAACCTAATGACAATTTTGCAAACCTTGGTTACCAAGACGAATCATGTAATTCCCGAACAAGCTTTAGAAGTGGGTTCTAATAGCAGAAAAGCCCTTGAAGGTCGTGCACCTACAGCTCCTATTGATATCTCTGATGATGAAAGAAGATATAGAAATTTGCTTGGCTTAAAAATCAAAGGTACCATTAACCGTAAAAGACTCGAAGAAAATTATAACATTCGGATGCTTAACTACGAAGAAACTAAGCTTGCACAAATGAGTGCAAGTAAGCGACGAGGATCGATGGAAAAAAAAGATCGACTGCAAGAAGCCTTTGCTTACTTGAAAGATTTGTCTGACAAGCAATCTTGACATACACCATTTAAAACCTTCAAACTTTTTCCATGTCAGGACACAGTAAATGGGCTACAACTAAAAGGCACAAAGCAGCAGTCGATGCAAAACGCGGTAAAATCTTTAGTGTAATTAGCAAAGAGATAACTTTGGCCGCGAGAGATAGCGGTAAGGATGCTGAATTTAACCCTCGTCTCAGAACTCTGATCACTAAGGCGAAGCAAGCAAATATGCCGGCCGATAATATTGATCGAGCGATTAAAAAAGGAACCGGTGAGCTCGGAGGCGTAATCATAGAAGAATTACTCTACGAAGGATACGCTCCTGGAGGGGTTGGACTGATGGTGGAGGTGACTACCGACAACAAAAACCGCTCAGCTTCCGAGGTTCGAAGCACATTTTCTAAAGGTGGGGGTAATTTAGCTGGTGCAGGAGCTCTAGCTTTTAACTTTAAGCGAAAAGGGCAATTCCTCGTTTCGATAGAAAAAATTGATGAAGATACAATTACTGAGCTTGCGCTAGAAAATGATGCTGAAGATGTAATTTCAGAAAATGAACACTATGAGGTTATTTGTGAAACCAGCACATACGATAGCCTTGCAGATGCCTTTGAAAAAGCGGGAATTACAGCAGAATCTTCTGAGTTAGCTTACCTGCCCAATAATGTCGTTCCAATCACAGACGAGGATGTAGCCCGTAAAATATTTAAATTAATTGATGCTCTCGAAGAACTTGAAGATGTAAAATCTGTGTATGGCAATTATGACATAGAAGATACCTTGCTGCAGAAAATAATTTCATAATCTTATGTGGTTGCTATTATCAACGCGAAGGTAATCCAACTTAAATGACAGCTAATAAGAAATCAGAAGAGAAAAAATTTGATGGAGTCGGTTTAGTTCAAGAGAAAAAATTTCATTATAAAAAGCCCTTTTCTCTTCAGGATGGAGAACTAGAAGAACTAGAATTAGTCTACGAAACTTATGGGGAACTCAGTGATGATGGCACAAATTGTGTGCTCATTTGCCACGCCCTAACTGGTGATCATCATGCTGCAGGATACCATGCTGAAACAAGTAAAAAGCCTGGCTGGTGGCATCATTTAATCGGGCCAGGAAAGCCTATTGATACAGACCTCTTTTTTGTCGTATGCTCCAATTGCTTAGGAGCTTGTTCCGGATCAACTGGACCGGCTACTCCAAAACCTCAATTTCCTGAAAAAGCTTACGGCATGACTTTTCCCGATTTTACGATTGCCGATATGATTTTTGCCCAAAAACTGCTTCTAGAGTCATTAGAAGTACAAGGCATTGAAGTTGTTATCGGTGGAAGTATGGGAGGAATGCAGGCTCTACAGTGGATTGTAGACTATCCAGACTATGTAAAGAAATCATTGGTTATTGCTGCGACTCCTCGACATAGTGCTCAAACCATCGCTTTTAATGAAGTTGGTAGAAGGTCTATTCTAGGCGACCCTCATTGGCAAAATGGAAAATATTCTAAAGATGCTGGGCCAAATATTGGCTTAGCGGTTGCTCGAATGATGGCTCATATCACATATCTTTCGGATGAAGGAATGGAGGAAAAGTTTGGCAGAGACCAACAATTAGATTCTAGTAATGCTTTTGAGTTTAAAGTTGAAAGTTATTTAGACCACCAAGGCCGAAAATTTGTCGATCGATTCGATGCTAATACTTATCTCAAACTAACCAAAGCACTTGATCGTTTTGATTTGGTTGGTAAAGATGGGCTTGAAAAAACATTTCAAGATGTAAAATCAAGAGTGCTAGTGATTGCTTTTACGAGTGACTGGCTTTACACGCCCGAGCAAAATAAGACCATTGTCACTGCTTTGCATCGCTTAGGCAAAGTGGCTTCATACCTCGAACTCGACCATATGCATGGTCATGATTCATTTCTCATTAATTCGCATGAATTTCTGAGAACTGTCCGTGCATTTATGATAGGTATGGATGAAAATGAACAAAAATATCAATCTGAAGATAGGACTGGAAAATCTCCTACACGATATGATGTAAAAAAAGAAGCTGATTTTAAAGTAATTGATGAATGGGTAAAGCCTTCCGAAAAAGTATTAGATTTGGGATGTGGGAAAGGACATTTACTCGAGTATCTAAGAAATAACAAAAACGTATTTGGTCTTGGTGTTGATTTCGACCTCAACAAAGCGACCGCTTGTGTGGCTCGAGGAGTCAATGTTTATCAAGATGATATTCGAAAAGTACTTTCAGACCTAAAAGATAATTCTTTCGACTGGGTAATTTTTTCTCGTATGGTTGAGGAGTTGGATCAACCTGGGCAAGTCATTATGGAGGCATTACGCGTAGGCAAGCGAGTAGCAGTCAGCTTTGTTAACTATGCATACTGGAAAAACCGCTATCATTTTCTCAGATCAGGGGTTCGCATAAAAAACGACGTTCATCCTAATAATTGGGAGGCAAGTGATTTGCGAAATTATTTTTCCGTTCGAGACTTTGAGTTGTTTTGTAAAGAAGCTAATCGCCAAGAACTTACCTTCACGGTAGGCAGAAAAGTTTTTCATCGGGGAGATTGGGTAAAAACATGTAAGATACTTCCAAACTTTCGTGCCGGCTTAGCGATCTACGAACTTATAAAAAAGTAACAGTTTTACAAGTGAGGGATTTTTTTATCCTCGATTCCATTTAAAGGCAGAAGCGTAGCCCCAGACAAGACCAACAACGAGACCGCCTGCATGAGCTAGGTTTGCAATGTTTCCAAATATTCCGAAGAAGCAGAGAAAGAAAAAACCGAACATGATGATTGCGATTGTAGAATCAAGCTGAAAACCGTCAGCAGGGTCGAGCCTACACTTAATCCAAACATATCCGAATAAGCCATAAACCACTCCAGACATTCCTCCAAAAGAAGACCCTGCATAAAAATACTGGCATAGGTTGGAGCAGCTAGCCAATATAACTACAAAGGTTATAAAAAATTTGGATCCTTTCTTGTTTTCAATTTGGTTACCTAAATCAAAAAGCCACCACATATTAAAAAAAATATGGAAGATCGTGAAATGTAAAAATATTGGAGTAATGAGTCTCCATATTTGTCCATTTAAGATGCTCGAGTTGATTGATAAGAAACTTTTGATTGCAGCGTTTTGCCCCATGCCAGAAATGAGAAAAGCCACTACAGAAATTATGATCAATACGAGAGTAAATACCCCTAATTTTCGATCTTGATTTCTCCATTTTTTGCTCAAGTTAAATTGCTTGAAACCCGTTGGTTTTGAAGGCTTTTCAGTACGATCACTCTCTTTGGGAATGGGGCGTGGATTTGTTACATCAAACTGTGGGTTCATTGGATTTGTGCGAAAAATCTCAAGATCAGTTTGTGCTGGATCGACTTGATCTTCTTCTGCAACCCAAATGGACCATTCTTTTTTGGACTCTTCTTCCAGGGAAGAATCTACTCCTTTTTCTTTGAGGTAATTCCAGAAGCGAAGTGCTTCTTTTTCTAATTCAAATAATCCAATTCTACGCATATTTTTATCTTATTATGAGGGCAAAGAAGTCGAAAAAGGGGGATGTGAGCAAAGTGAGAGTCTGGTTAAAAAAAATAGTAAAATATTCAATGTTTATTATTACCAATAACAAGAAGAATCCAAAACGCGAAAATTTAATGAATGTAATATCACTCATTCCAATAGCTCGTTTGAGTATATGAGAACCATCAAGGGGAGGGATGGGGATGAGGTTAAAAAGGAAAAGTAGGCAATTCAAATTTACAATGATTGCAACTAGGCGAAGTAAGGAATCATTTAGGTGTAGAATTTGTGCGAGCAGTCCAATGCCTAAAACTCCAAAAAAGGCTAGGCAGAGATTAGAAAAAGGCCCTGCTAAAGTTATCAATATATCGTCCCTTGAACGAGTTTCATGATTGGGTAAAGATACACGAACAGGTTTCCCACAACCTAATATAGCAAAGCCTGGACTCAAGAAAATCATGGCCAAAGGAATGATAATTGTTCCAAGCAAATCGATATGAACCAATGGGTTTAAGGTGACTCTTCCTTCTCTCCTTGGAAGAGAATCACCGAGTTTATCCGCACAAAAGGCGTGTGCCCATTCATGGATACATATACTAGTCACGAGAATGAAAAATAAGAGAAATTTTTCGACAATTACATCCTGGGAAAATAATGCATCACTCCATGTCATTCAAAGAGGGCTTACTATTTAGAAGGAATTTTACTTAAAAATTCTAGCTTTACTGATCCCGCCCCGTCTAATCTTGCTTTCAGTACATCCAAGGTTAATTCAGACAGAAGTTTTTCTTCGTTCAACCGAGATGAGACTGATTGCATCCTTTGTAGATGCTTGTCCGTCGGGAAAATAAAACCTGTCTTAATAGCTTCTTTGTTGGATTTTTTCGAAGATTTTAACGGTAGTACCCTACCCTTGGTATCAGACGCTTTCTTAAGAAGAGAGAGCTTTGATTTTGTCAGGGTCTTGGATGATACACTCTGAATTAGTTTTTTCGCTTCTCTTTTTCGTTTCAACTCAATGAGAATTCGAGCTTTACATAACTTGATGTAATCCGTCTCTGCTATGGATAAATTCGAGAAGTCGGCCAATATCAAATCCCATTGGCTTAAAGCCTCTTGTTTCTCATAATTTGGACAATCGAAAAAACATTGGGCATATCGGAGAGCATATTCCAATTTTTTTGGGGACAAGATCGTTGCAGTTTTAAAAGACTCAAGCATCAAGGCAGATGATGCTTCTGGGGTTAATATTTTCTCTTGGGTCAATTCGGTAGAAAATAAATAGATAAAAGTACCAAGCTCAAAATGATAATCAGCTACCTTCGGGCTGAGTTGGGCTGCCATAAGAAAAAAGGGGAACGCATCAACTACTTTACCACTTTCAACAAGATAATTGGCAATTTGTTGCTTAATAACGGCCAACTTAGGTTCTAAGAGGTCAGCTTTCAGAAAGTAATCGACTGCTTGTTTATTTTGGCCAACTTTATTTAAGAACTTTCCAAATAAAATGAGTCCATTTACATCATCTGGGTTTTCTGCGAGGTGAACTTCGTAAGCAGAAACCACGCTTTGTGCTTTTCTGGTAAGTTCGGCTTCTTGATCGCTATGACTTTCTTTAGCGTATTCAAAAAATGCAAACTGTTCTTGAATGACTTTGGCGAGGTTGCGTTCGGCAAGAGAATATCCACTTGGTGTAGCACTTATTTTCGCAATCGCAAAGAAGGTCAGTAAGATCCAAATGGTATGGGTTGGGTGGAGAAATCTCAAAGTAACAATATAAAACCATAAAGTAGGCAGCTTTTTCAAGCTTGGAAGCAATCGAGCAACACCTTAGATTAGTGTAATGTTCACCAAAAACCTCATCTTTTTGTTTTTAATCTGTCTGAGTTCATTTCTTTTTGCTCAAAAAACTGTGCAATCTGTATGGAGCCCAAATCTTTCTTACAGTGATATTGTGAAAAAAGCTCAGAACGGTGATCCGTATCATCAAGGTTTACTTGGAATATACTTACGGTCTGGTGAGGCTGGTTGTGCGGTTAATCTAAAGCTAGCAGGTGATTGGTCCCGTGTGGCGTGGGCGAAAGGACATCCGTTTGGTGCTTACAATTTAGCCAACCTTGCTATCTTAAAGGGGGATTTTGAGGAAGCTACTCAACTTTACCAAGATGCCGCTCTACTTTTGCAGCGAAAAGCATCTGACGGTGACGCAGTGGCAATGTACTGCATGGGTGAGATCGATTTTCAAGTTATTCCGACTAATGTCAAAAGAGCGATCGAGTTTTTCAAAGGATCTGCGGAGATGGGTTACCCTCCAGCCCAAGCTACGATTGGCACTTTGTACCTGAAAGGATTGCCCGGTCTTTTAGAAAAAGATTATCGCAAAGGAATATCGATGCTGTCCGATGCTGTAACCCAGAAATCGTTAACTGCTCGTTTTAACTTGGGCATGGCTTACTACAACGGAGATGGAGTGCCCAAAGATAAGCTAAAAGCTTCACAATGGCTAGAGGTAGCTGTGCGGCAAAATTTTTCGGAAGCTCAGTACACATTAGGCACCATGCTGGTCGAGGGTGGTGGAGTAAAAAGAAATACAAACAGAGGTCTCTCTCTGTTAGAAGCGGCTTCATCTCAGGGTCATAAATTAGCTGCGAATTATTTACGAAAAAGGAATGGATCAGGTAATCAAGTAAAACGCGCTACCCCGAAGATTATACCACCGGATAATGTTTCTGCATTAGATGACGAAAAGGTTCTTCAGCAAGCCCGGAAATACTATACTGGGGTGGGCTATCCAAGAGATTATGAAAAAGCATACCAGCTTTTTCTACCTATCGCTAAGGGCGGGCATCCAGAAGCGTGTCGATTTATCGGGTTAATGAAGTTAACAGGCAAGGGAACTCCGAAAAGTCCATCTTCAGCAAAACAATGGTTGTCGCTTGCCTCCCAAAAAGGAGACAAGGTGGCGGCAAGAATGCTCTCGGAATATAGTGCTCTATTTAAACTCTGAGAGATCCAAATCGTCCTACTTTATTTGTTGCATAAGAGCTACAGTGCACAATGTGATTTTCTTTGTTTTGCTTGAACCTTATGTTTTCAGGTAATGGGTTGATAAAGTAGATTGGAAATGATGTGTTGGGAGTGAGTGAAAAATAATTATTTACAATAAACTTTACTAACATTCTAGGCGATCCACTACTTTTTATCATTTATTACATAACATATTATCTTTTATTTACCATGGTTACTTGTGAAAAAGTAAAATGAAGAATTCTTATTAATGAAAATCAAGCCTTTGATGAACCTTTGAGATTTAGATAGATAAATATGGTGCTTAGCGTACAAGACTTACCTGTTGTCAAAGAGTTTTCCAAATTTGAAAAACATTGGAGCCAAACTAATAATTTTGCATTACAAGCCCCTACAGGTTCTGGCAAGTCACTTGGTTTACCTTGGTCGCTTTTACATTCAAAACTATTGGACGGCCAAGTCCTTATTGTGCAACCAAGGAGGATTGCAGCCGTATCTTTAGCGAGAACATTGTCTGGTATCCTAAATTCAGAAGTTGGAGAGTCAGTGGGATATCAGATCCGCTTCGATAATAAAAGTAACGGGTATACCAAGATTATTTATGTCACCGATGGAATCTTGTTTCGATTGCTAGAGTCAGACCCTACCCTATCACGCGTTGGTCTTGTGATTTTTGATGAGTTTCATGAGAGAACACTAAAAATGGATGCTAGTCTCGCTCTTCTTAAAAAAGTTCAGGAAGGCGTCCGACCAAATCTTAAGTTACTTATAACATCTGCCACAATTGATCTTGATAAAGCGGCAGAATTTTTATCTGACTGCGTAAAATTGTCGATTTCTGGACGGACTTTTCCAGTGGATATAAAATACAGCAATAATGTGGAGAACTTAGTGATTTGGAAACAAATTGAAAGGGAAGCAAAAAAAGGGATGTCGGCTCATCCGGGGGACCTTCTTATTTTTGTTGATGGTGTCGCAAACATTAGAAAAGTTATTCGTGAAATTCAGCTTCAGAAATGGTCGAGTGGATGCCTAGTACTTGGACTTTTTGGCGATATGCCTAAAGACCAGCAGGATAGAGTTTTTGAGCAAACCAGAGCTAGAAAAATTATTGTGGCAACCAATATTGCTGAAACTTCTTTAACCATTCCCGGAGTCCGCATAGTGATTGACTCAGGAATATCCAAAGTCATGCAGTATGATTCTTTACGAAATATTAATAGTCTTTTGCCCCAAAAGATTAGTCAAAGCTCTGCTAACCAACGAAGCGGGAGGGCGGGAAGGTTATCTCCTGGTGTTTGTATCCGGCTTTGGGGTGAAGCAGAGCACAGAGACAGAAAAGAATATCAGGAGCCAGAAATTAAACGCTTAGATTTATCAGAATTATGTTTAGGCTTACTATCAAGAGGTCTAATGCCTGAAAATCTAGATTGGTATGATCCGCCCTCTTGTGCTCCTTGGAGGAAAGCGAGAGATCAACTTATTGATCTCTCACTACTCGATCCAAGTGGTAGGATCACAACCAAAGGACTTGCGATTGCACAAGTTCCGCTACAACCTCGCCTGAGCCTTGCTTTAGACCATGCAGCGTCAATCAATTGTCTTTCTGAGTTAGCCATTATTCTTTCGATTGCTGAGTCGAGAAACCCTTTTTCAGATGAGTTTATCAAATCTCAAAAAGATGTGAACCCACATTGTACTTCAGATTTAGAACTTTTATTAGAATCTTATTTTTTTACGAGAAATAATAAGATCTCATTAGATTTTGGGCGCACTCATGGAATTAATCTCAAAAGATTACATGAGTGTGAAAGGGTCGCTCGCCAATATTGCTCTTATTACAATCAACCTTTTAATCCTCAAAACCCTCATCATGAAGAAATTGCAAAGATTTTACTCCATCTTTTTCCCGATAATGTAGTACGCTGTAAAAGTCAGGGTAGAAAATTATACGAGAATACAAAAGGAAGTCATTTTTTTGCCTCTCCTCATTCAATCGTAGGAGATATTGAGTGGGCATTTCCTTTGATTATTACCGAAAAATTTTTCAAAGGAAGAGTGCAGACGCAAATGGATCTGCTGTCGGAAATTAAAGAAGAATGGATTGTAGATGCCCTACCTTTAGGAGCAAAAATTACAAGAAAATCTTATCTTGATCCTGATACAAGGAAAGTTTTGGTAGAAAGTTTCATTCCATTTGGAGTTCACAAATTAAATCTGAAGCGAGAATATGACCCTAACGAAGAAGATATAGCCCAAGCTTATGTTCAGTCTATCTTGAAGGGCGACCTCTCTTTGAAAAATTGGACGGGGAAAGTGGATCAATTATTAGAGAGACTTAATTTTCTGGAGGTTACTTATTCTGATTTAGGTTTAAAATCATTGGATTCTGTCGATATGCAGATGATCTTAGAACAGATTTGTCTTGGTAAGAAGAGTTGGAAGGAAATAAAAAATGCTGATGTTCTCCCGGCCTTTAGTGAATATTTGAGTAATGAGACTATACAGTTAATGAATTTTCATGCACCCACTCACATTTTAATGGGTAATAAATCTAGGAGTGTTGCCTTACATTATTCGGATACCACGGTAACCATGAAAATTAAGCTCCAAGAACTTTACGATGTTGATGAACATCCCCATTTATTAAGTGGAAATTTACCAATTATTGTTGAAATTCTTGCTCCGAATGGCAGGCATATACAGCGAACGAGTAACATTGTTGATTTCTGGAAAAGTTCTTATTTGGCAATCAAAAAAGAACTAGCAGGCCGTTACCCTAAACATGAATGGAGATAACATTTCAAGGTGCAATCTCAGGTTTTTATATTTTTGGTTTCTTTATTATTTTAAAAAAAAGATACCAAAACATAAAAAATTGAGAGGTGAATATGGTGAGTGGCTAGCCGAACGATATTTGCGTAAAAAAGATTATATATGTCTCAATCGAAATTGGAGAAGCAGGCAGGATAGAAGGATGGAGTTAGACCTCGTTTGCCAAGATAAAAATCAGTTAGTTTTTGTTGAAGTGAGAGCACGTTCTAGTAATTCCATGGTTAATGGTTGGCACTCTTTGAGTTCTCGGAAGAGAAAAGCTTTTTACTCTTCAGCTAAGTACTATCTGCAAGAAGAGAAGAGATTTTTTGAGTCTTACAGGTTTGATCTTGTTGAAATTGACATACCAGAGAATTCCATTACTGAATTTGGACTTTTCCATCATGAAAACATTGCCATTTTCAAGAGATGAATTCATTTTTGAGTGTTTATGATTCACAAACCAAACTCTTCGATAAATCCTTTAGTATCTGGTAAAACACCTCCAACGATTGTAGTTATATTCGGAGCATCTGGTGATCTTACAGCCAGAAAGCTCGCACCTGCCATTTTCAACCTTTCAATGGACAATCTTCTACCTAGTTCATGTTTTCTTATTGGATACGGGAGAAAAGAAATTAGTAACGATGCATTTAAAGATTACATTAGTGACTCTATAAATAAGCATTCTCGAAGAAAAATCTCAGATAAAGCTTGGGAAGCCTTGCAGGATAAAGTTAGCTTCCATGCAGGGGCATATGATAATTTAGAAGATTTCCATTCTCTCAAGAGAGAGATTGAAACTATAGAAAAGAAGCTGAACGAGCCAGTCCAATGCCTCTTTTATATCTCAACTCCCCCTAGTGTTTTTAAACCAATTTTGGAGAATCTAGGTATAAGTGGTTTAGCGAAGAGACATCGAAATAGAGAAGAGGAATCTAAGGTAATTATTGAGAAGCCATTTGGTCACGACCTTGCGTCTGCACATGATTTAAATGCGATTATTAATCGACGCTTTGAAGAAACGCAGGTTTTTCGCATCGATCATTACTTGGGAAAAGAAACAGTGCAGAGCTTATTAGTTCAAAGGTTCGCCAATTCAATATTCGAACCTATTTGGAATCGGAATTATGTATCTAGTGTTCAAATAACAGTTTCAGAAAATTTGGGAGTAGGAAGTCGAGGAGGTTATTATGACCGAAGTGGTGCGTTGCGAGATATGATACAAAATCATGTGATGCAACTTCTCGCACTTACAGCCATGGAACCCCCGTCCTCTCTTGACCCTGAATCTATCCGCAATGAAAAAGTGAAAGCTCTTCAGGCCCTAAAGCCAATCGTTCTCAACGGCAATAATTCAGAAGTTGTTCGGGGTGTTTATTCTCAAGGGCTAGTAGATGGAGAAAAGGCAATAGGCTATTTACAGGAAATGGGAATACCCGAACACTCAATCACTGAGACCTATGCTTCTTTATGTCTTCATATTGAAAATTGGCGATGGAAGGGAGTGCCTTTTTATTTGAGGTCGGGAAAACGGTTAGCCAAGAAAGCGAGTGAAATTGTAGTACAATTTAAAAGACCCCCTGAAATTCTTTTTGGTAAAGACTCAAAATATGCGGTTAGCCCAAATTTGTTAGTTATTCGAATCCAACCTAACGAAGGCATAACGCTGTACCTTAATTCTAAGACACCCGGACTGGAAACCAAATTGCAACCAATAGAGTTAGCCTTTGGCTATGAAACTACTTTTGGCTCTAATACTCCTGAGGCTTATGAAAGGCTTATCTTGGATGCTCTTAACGGGGATGGCACCCTTTTCATTCGTGGAGATGAGGCAGAAACTTCATGGGGTCTCTTATCTCCTGTGTTGGATTATTGGCAAGACCAAGGAAAAAAGGGATTGGAAAATTATGCCTCTGGTACTTGGGGCCCACTTTCTGCAGATAAGCTTCTTTTAGGTCGTGGACATGAATGGTTAACTGGAAATATGGTATAAACATGAAGTCACAGCTTTTTGTAATTTTCTCTTTTTTAATTTTACTGTCTCCTATGTATTCCAAAGTAGAAAGTTCAAAAGCGTCGGATAAGAATGACGCGGATATCCATTCAGAGTTTGCTATCTTAGGAGGTGGATGCTTTTGGTGCACCGAGGCTGTTTTTGAAAAGATAAAGGGTGTGATCAGTGTCATTTCTGGCTATGCAGGCGGAGATTCCAAAAACCCAACTTACAAAGAGATTTGCACCGGAAAATCTGGTCATGCAGAAGTGATAAAAATACAATATAATCCACAAATTATTGGTTTCAAAAAGATTTTAGAAATTTTTGGAAAATGCCATGATCCAACAACCTTAAATCGTCAAGGCGCTGATGTTGGTACACAATATCGTTCAACTGTGATGTATCTTACAAAAGAACAAAAGGTCACTGCTGAGCAGTGGAAAAAAGAACTAAACTCCGTATTACCTTCACCAGTGGTAACTGAAATTGTGCGAGCACCAGTTTTTTACGAAGCAGAAGAATACCATCAAAATTATTACGAACGAAATCCCAATCAAGGATACTGTAATTTCGTAATTCGCCCCAAATTAATAAAGCTCGACTTAGAGTAGTTGTCTTATTTTGTACGGCGTCGGAAATTTGTAAACCTGACTGTTGTGAGGCGTTGTGAAATGTTAAAAAAAAGAGTTTCTCTTTTTTTAAGATTTTAATCTTAATTATATTTTTAAAACTTAATATTTTTACATAGCTAAAATATTGCAAACTATTCTTTATTAGTAGTTAAGGTGATATGGGGATAGAAAAAAAACCTTGTATAATTATTAGGTTTTAGTAAGAAATAACAATATTACCAAATCAAATTTTCATTGTATTGAGTAGGGGTTGTCACTATTGTGATAAAATGAATTCATCTTTGTGCCCCAAAATAAATAAATGGTTTAGCGAGCAAGATTGCGACCCTATGCAGATTTGTCAGATCTTCGAAAATATACCAGGTGTTTCATTTTTTATAAAAGATACGAACCATCGTCTGTTACACATAAACAAGCGTTTCCTTCCTCGTCTTGGAGTTGCTACAAACGATGAACTCTACGGTAAAACTGACTTTGATCTTTTCCCTCCCCGCCTTGCTGAGCATTTTCGTAAAGATGACAGAACAGTTATTGATACAAGGCAACCGATGCTTAACATCTTGGAACTTGTTTTTAACAGCCAAGGACTCCCCGATTGGTACCTTACCAATAAATATCCGCTTTTAAACAGTGATGGTAATGTCGTTGGAGTTATTGGTACAGTTCGTCCATATGGTGAAGAAAATCCTGTGCATAACCAAGACTTAAAGTGGGAGCGCGATGATGAAATTGGCCGAGCAGTAAGCTACATTCGTGGAAACTTCCGGAGCAACCTAGAAATTGCAAATCTTGTAGAGGTATCGGGATTAAATCACAGAAAACTGCATCGTGGATTTATTGAGCTTTTTGGAGTGGCCCCTATGCAATTTATTACGAGAACTCGTATTGAGGCAGCATGTGATGATCTTTTAACCACAAAGAAAAAGCTTTCTCAAATTGCAGAAGACAATGGCTTTTACGATCAGAGTTCTTTTACGCAACACTTTAGGCGTCAAATGAAAGTCACACCTTTAAAATATAGAAAGCAAAAAGGGTTCGCTTAAACCTTCATCTAAATAGAGCTTGAGAAGATTTTGATCCTTCTGGTGTAAACATCTGAGTTTCTTTCAACTAATTGCCACCAGTATTCTCCCTCTTCATACCCTTCAGGTATAGGAGTGAGCCCTTCCTCGAGTGCGCTTACAGCAGACTCACCTTCACTGGTTAACACGCGAATCATAATATCAACAACCTCGGGGAAGGCATTGAGCGAAGCATCGCTTGGACTCGAACGATAAGGCTGATGTGTACTTGCAAGAAACTCTTCTTCATAGTTCATTTTTTCAGTGATCGGAAATAATTGCTTTAGAAAACTAGTACCGTCACTATTTTTTCGATAAATGTAAGCTCGAAGACCAAAATCTATAATGTTCGATGCAAGAGAAAAACTTGTTGGGGATTCCCCTTGAGTCTCTTGCGATATCGGGTTTTTGATAATACTAGCTCCTCGCAGTTTATTGGAATTATTGGAATTATAATTACCATCTACTGGATGCAGGCTAAACCCAGCATCAAAAGTATTTTCTGCACTTACATCTGATCTAAATAATTGATATCGAGGTCGAGAAGTATCTGCACCTGTTAACCCGTATCTAACAATCTGGTAGGAAATGGCCCGAACTTCTCCACTATTTCGGATAGTAGTGTCTAACTCCGGTGCCTGCGTAAAAAACCTTAACCAAGTGCCGCCAACTCCAAATCGGGAGTCAACTAGTGAACCTTGCTGGTTTGCTTCCGCAAGTTCTTTAGCCTTTTTACCTTTTTGGTCACTCGGCCATGCGTTGTCAGGCCAATCATCGATAAACACCCGTTTGGATTCTTCCTTTGGTTTGTTTACTGATTTTGAACTTACCCAAGAACCACTATTTAGCTCATCCGTAAGTATTTTTGCTGCCATCCACACATTTCCATCATTTCTTGAAATTGCACACTGTAAATCTTCTTGGATTCTATCTAGTATAAATTGTGCAACTTGGTTCGTTTCTAAATCTCCTGATGCCTTGGTTTGAGTAGACACAACTTGCGAAGTGATGTTTAACAGCATAGCAGCTAGTAAAGCTGTGACCGAGACGGCGACAAGGAGCTCTAGGATAGTGAATCCCGAATGCGAATTCCTATGTTTGATCCGATTGAGGAAACCCATATTATTATAAGGTTGTAAATAATAATGGGTTTCAATCAAACGAATTTTTTATCAGTTCCCATTATTTCCCCCATTTTAGCGTACAACTCTAACCCGTTTTGGGACGCATCTAAGAGGTCTTGGGAAAGAGAAACTTTATCTCGTTCGAAAAGGGTAATTATGCAAGATCCTCCAAAAGAAAAATAACCCCACTCATCTCCTTTGTTAACATCTTTGTAGTCATGACTAGTGAAAGTTGCGGAGCCTACGCATGTGGCTCCTACTGCAACTTGAGCCACTTGACCAAGAGATTTACTTGCGAGAATAGAAAGGTACCTTTTATTTTGCCAAAAAAAAGAAATATTTTGCTTTAGGGCAATTGGACTAACCGAGTATAAGGAACCATTAATTAAACGAGTATTTTTGTATTCGCCTGTAGCGGGAAAATGGAACCTATGATAATCAACTGGGCATAACCTGCTGATCACCAAACTTCCACCCTGAAAAACCTTTGCTAATTGGGAAGATTGAAGAAAGTTGTTCAAACTAAAGGTCTGACCTTTAACATAAATTCCATCAACTTTAGAAATATCCTGAAATCCTAAATGTCGGCCGTCCGCAGGAAAAACGATGGAATTTTTGCGATCATCAATGGGCCGAGCGTCTGGTTTTAATTTTCGATAAAAGAATTGATTGAAAGTCTTGTAGTCCTCAGGAAAATCAAGAAATTCTTTTTTGTTTACTTTGAACTTTTCTATAAAAGGCTGAATTCTAGCTTTGCTATTGGCATTACTCGCCCGGTATCCATACCAAGCTGAAAATAGCTTGCGTTTAACGAGTAACCATAAAAAAAATTTTCCAAGAGGCTTTTCATAGGTGAAACGAAGCCAACTTTCTCCATAAATATCTTCTTTTTCAACCTTGCCGGTGGCACGATTAAGATAATGAATTTCCTCCACTTATATGTAATGCACTAGCTGAGGAGTGCAGCTAAAGTTGTGTTAGGCTTTGAGGATTTTACCAGCTTTAATAGCCTTGACTGCAACCCACATGCGTTTGACTTGGCCAGATGGAAGCTTTATCCGGATTCGTTGCAGATTCGGGCGGAACTTACGTTTGTTGTTTTTGACCAACTGTAAGCCGATTCCACCAGCTTTTTTGCTGACACCTTTATGAATAATTTTTCCGCCTGTAACAGGACGTTTTCCAGTAATTGCACAAATTCTTGACATATCTAGTAAATGGGTAAGGTGCTTTTATGTATTATTTTTGCTGTTGTTACAAGTTTAAAGCTCATCGCTTGCATTTGTACTGGTCTAGTCTTTTAGATCCATTTTGTTGAGTAATAAAAAAAGCTGATTCAATTTCATATTGGGCCAAAATCTTTTCAGAATAAT
>ERZ1046876.743-NODE-743-length-23560-cov-6.361157_pt1 | contig 23560 bp, 19 predicted proteins | sample MGYA00383094_ERZ1046876 | MGnify/ENA primary metagenome ERZ1046876 (study PRJEB29581, sample SAMEA5548364) | metagenome | biome: marine; feature: coastal; material: water | depth 50 m | study: Short-term variability in the microbial, nano- and picoplankton...
CTGCAGAAATTAAAGATCTTGCTGACAAACGATGGAGTGCCAAACTTGCCAAGGACTGGGGGCTTGCAGATTTAATGAGAGAAGAATTACTTGGTAAAGGCTGGGAAGTTAAAGATAACAAAGAAGGTTTTTTGTTACTAAGGGTAGCCAATTAATCCAGGCTTCTCTTACTCGCTAGTAACTCAGAAACATGGATCCGAGGGTGGGGTGGTGCAATGCGTTGTATTTATCCTTTGGATGTAGCCCATGATAGATTTAGGGTAGGATATGCAGGTTTTGTTTTTGTTGGTGAAGACCCTTCTACATGGTTGTAAGGCTTTTACATATTCGGGATAGTCAGATTAAAGATCAGTCGGGAAGTTGCTAGAATTAAGACCCTTCTGTAAACCATTATAGGGAATACTTTACCAACCGATTGCAATCAGTTGGTTGCTCGCTTGTTCTATCGTGATCTGAATTTAAACGCCCGGAATTATGCGATTACAATATGGACCTTCAGGACTTCCGAAACTTAGCTGGAAAACAGTGCTATAAAAGTAATTGGATTATTCAAATAACCGAGGTTGGTTGGAACCGGAAAAAAATTATTCATTTTTTATTCCGAATAAGTTGCAAGTAATAGAAGATTTTCACATTAAGTAGGAATGACTAATAATGTAAGTATCCGGCCATTGGGTTCTAGAGTGTCCAAGTGGGGAGAAGGACCAATTTATATGAATGATCGCCTTTTATATGTCGATATTGAAGGTCATGCCTTGATCTGTTTAAATCCTGAAACCGAAAGAGAAGAAACTTGGGAGATGGGAGAACGTATCGGTACAGTCGTTCCTCGGAAATCTGGAGGCTTTCTTTGTGCTGGAGACAGTGGGATTTATTCCTTCGATCCCCAAACTGGACTTACGGAAAATTTCGCCGATCCTGAAGCAGCTAAAAGACCTGAGAATCGCTTCAATGACGGCAAATGTGATCCTTCCGGAAGATTTTGGGCGGGTACGATCAGTACGGTAAAAAAGAAAGGGGACGCTAATCTTTATATGTTGGATACCGAAGGTTCTCTTCAGCTGAAAATTCCTGATGTTACCAATTCAAACGGAATCTGTTGGGATATGGCAAAGCACAAAATGTACTACATTGATACTCCGACCAAGGAGATTGTTTCTTATGACTACGATGATGAAACTGGGGCTATTGATAACCGTTTAGTCATTTTCGATACTTCAAGGGCAGAAATGGAAGGCTCTCCAGATGGAATGACTATAGATGCGGATGGTCATTTATGGGTTGCCCTCTGTCATGGGGGGTGTGTCGTAAATATCAACGCTGCGACCGGGGGAGTGCTGCAAAAGATAGATTTCCCATGTGTTGAAACTACCGCTTGTGCATTTGGTGGGGTAGGGCTAAACCAACTTTTTGTGACAACAGGTATCCACAAGTCATTGAAGGAAGAGCATGCTGGAAAAGTTTTTGTTGTTGATGGGTTGAGTTGCAGGGGAGTCCCCTCATTTGCCTACTCTGGCTAGGTTTTTTTAATTCCTATCAAGTACAATCCATGACCCTGTAGCATAGTCATAAAAACTTCGACTATCTACTTGTTCAGGTGAAAAATACATCCAATCACTCGCTTCAGCACTATAAAGGTATGGGTAATGATCATTATTAGTCCATAACCACTTTAGGGTATTGTCGTAAAACCAAGTTGAGAGCATGGAGTCTCCTTCCCGGTAAATCCATCCATGATCGAGGTGATAGATCCATTTGTTTGAGTTCTGGTAATAGTAGCCAAACCATGAGGTTGATCTCCATTTACCTTGAAGAGTCTGGCTGGTCGACCAGGCAAACTCATCAATATCATTTACATAAATCGTGACATCAAGGGTAGTAGCAGATTCGCTCGGGTCGCTAACTAGGACAGTGAGCGAGTAAGAATTGTTTTGGTCGGAATCAACTGGACTTTCAAAATCAGGTAATTCACGGAAGAGGAGCCACCCTGTGCTTGCATTTATCTCAAAATTGTCTGAGTCAATCCCGATAATGGAATAAGTTAAGGAATCTGCATCTAGGTCAGAGGCATTAAAATCATAAACACCCAGTGTCGATTCTGGGATGTAAACGCTGAGCTGATTTGGGATGCTATCAAAAGTAGGATTATCATTAACAGCGGTTAGTAAGACATCGAAGGTTGAGCTTGCAGATTGATTATTTGAGGAAGCGGATAAGGTGATAGTTGCCCGCCCGTTTTGATTAAGGGAAGGAGATAGAATAAGGAAATGTCCCTCTACCGATGAAGATACAAGCGAGTTGTTTGTTGACAGGACCGAATAAGTAAGGGTGTCACCATCTGGATCTGAGAAAACAGAAGAGAGATCAACACTGAAATCGGAAGCATCTTCCTCATAAGCTTGGTCCGGGATTTTACTAACAACCAGGGGTGGATCATCAACAGGATCAACAAGCAAATCAAAAGATGAGCTGATGGTATCGTCGTTTGAGGTGGCGGAAACTGTGATTGTTGTCTCTCCGTTTTGGTTAAGTGCTAGTGAAAGGATAAGGTTGCTGTCTTGTACAGATGCCATCACAAGTGAATCATTCGATGAGCTTACGGAGTACGTAAGCTCATCCCCATCTGGATCCGAAAAGACAGAGGATAGGTCTATACTAAAGTTGGTATCATCTTCCTGTTTGGTCTGATCGGCAATTTCGTTTGAAACATATGGAGGGTCGTCTACGGAAGTTACTTCGACAGTTATAGATATGGAGGAAATTATGGTGCCATCGGAAACCATGACTACAAATGAATCTGTCCCCGACCATTCAGGATTTGGTTGGTAGCTTACCTCGCCTGTTCCGTGATCTACGGAAACGGTTCCGTTGCTTGCATCCTCAGCAATTGACCAGGATAAGTCATCCGCATCCGCATCTGATGCCGAGAGAGTGTAGGATACAGATTGATCTTCATTTGATGAAAGTGAGTAAGAAGCACCATCACTAATTGTAGGAGCAGTATTGACTCTGTATTCATAGGCACCGATATCAGGGGATGCCCCGTACCTAGTTTTCCCAAGAATGTCAGTGACTGAATAATGTAACGCGGAGGAATCAGCTTGGTCAATTGCAGGAGATTCGGATTGTAAATTGTATTCATCATCTTCATTTCCAGCGATTCCATCTTCACCATCACTATTTACAAACAGAGGGTCAGCGTTCAAATGATCAGTACCCGAAATTAAGCTGGAGGATTTGGATGTATCTAAAATACTGGATGAAGCAGTAACGGTCTGACCATTTAGAAAAATATCGGAGCCATCAATATCCGCTGTATTTTGCCAGATAATTGAATTTTCAAACCTCAGAATATTTCCAGGGAAAAGAATGGAAACACCTCCGTATGACCCTGCTGAATTCCTGCTTAATGTACAGTTTACAAACTGGGAAGTTCCTTCACCTTTAATTACGCCTCCATATTGGTTTGCGTGGTTATCAGAAAGCAGGCAGTTCACAAAAAGAGTGTTATCTGCAGTGCCCGATAACACGCAAACACCTCCATTTGATGAACTGGTAACATTCGCTTCATTTCCAATAAATTTACAATTTGTAAAATTAAGATCGCTTGTATCCCAGGTGGCAAATGCACCCCCACTGTCTGCACTGTTTTGCATAAATAAACATTCATTGATTACAACAGAAGAGTTTTGGAAAAAGTAGAGAGCTCCCCCATAACCACCGGTTCCAATCGCCTTATTTTGAATAAAGGAAGACTTTTCAATGCTTGGGCTGGAGCCTGAGTTCATGTAAATAGCCCCTCCGTACTTTGAAGCTGTTGAATTGGTGAGGAATCGACAGTTAGTAATTTGAGGAGATGAGTATTCTAAGGAAAGCCCACCCCCACCGTTAAAAGATAAATTTGTATTGGATGTGAAATTAGTATCTGAAATTAAACCACTTGAGTTCTCCAAATAAAGCCCTCCTCCATTGTAGGAGGAATTGTTATCGGAGTAGGAAGCAAGAGTCTCATTCCACATTCCATTTTTTATGGCTGCCCCCCCTCCATATGAATCTGCGGAGTTTTGAGCATATTGATTGTTGCTTGCGGTAACATTGCTATCTTGCACATAAACTCCACCCCCCGAAAACCCAGAGCGATTTCCAGTGAATTGGGATCGGTTAAGAATTAAGTTTGAATCAGATACATACAACGCACCCCCATTGTTGGACGAAACCTGATTACCTGAAAAATTACTGTCTGATGCAGAAATATTTGAACCCTCACCAGCCAACGCACCCCCAGAAAAGGATGATTGGTTGTTGTGAAAAAAAGTTCCTGAAAGGGAGATATTGGAATCATAAATATCAACAGCCCCCCCCGAAGAAGCCGAAAAGTTATCCTGGAAAGAACTATTTATATCATTGAATATGCAAAACTTCAGCGCCATGGCACCGCCTCCGTTATTATCGGTATTTTGATTGCCAGAAAAAATACAGGAAGTGGAGTTGATGGTTGAGTATTCGGCGAAAATTCCACCGCCGTTAAGCTCAGATTGGTTCTGGGTAAACTGGCAGGCAGTCAACGAGAGAACTACTTTGTTGGCGTATATCCCACCAGCATATCCGAATCCATCCCCAAGTCCTGTACCGAGGTTTGAGGTGAAAGAGCAATTTGTTAAGGATGCATTCGTTTCATCAAGATAAAGTGCGCCACCCTTTTGTCGTGCCCGGTTATTTTTAAAAACACAGTCGATTATTGTGAAACTGACATTCTTTGCATATAAACCTGCACCCTTGCCCCTTGAGTCCGAGAAGTTTTCGCTCGCATGGCCGTCCTCGATGGTAAACCCTTCGATATGGGATCCTGAAGATGGAACGACGATGTGGAATGAATTATCCGAGCCATCTCCAGTACTCCCAATATCTCCCGATAAAATTGTTTCATTAACAAAGGGATTTTTCTGACCTCTTTCTGTTTCGGTCCCATCAAATCCTCCGTAGATTGATACATCAGGGGGAATTAAAAAGAAATCACTTCGAAAAACACCCGGCTTGTATGTCCCCCTTTTTACCCAGACTTCTGAAAAGGGATGCAGGGATTCAAGAGCCTCGGAAAAGTCTTGATAAGCATTAGCCCAAGTCGATCCATCCCGATTGCCAGTTGCCCCTTCGTCTACATACAAGATATGACTTCTGTTTGCGGTGAACAATTGATCAATATTGCCTGTGGTGTCAGCTGTGATTAAGAGGCTCGAAGGAGAGATCGTGTGACCTGATTTAGCTGCTGATAGAGAACCGATCCAACCATTTATCCTACTTACAAAAAAAGATCCCTTTTCATCCGTGATAAATGTCTCACCTGATGAAAGTGAGATATCAACATTTTTAATGCCAATACCTAGAGAATTTTGAACCACCCCAGAAATGAAAAAGTTATCATCCTTACTGAGCTCGGAATCTTTCTCATTGAGTTCAATATTGGCTGTTGGGATTTCATTTGCACTTAGATAGAGGGTGGACTCACCTGTAGCGGAGTCTGGGTCAAAAGTTGCCTGGATTTGTACAGTTTGTGGGAGATTCCAATTTTCTGTAGAGAATGAAAGATAACCCGATCCGACAATTTTAAAGTTTTGATCACCAGCAGAATCTAGTTGTGCTGAAATGGTCACATTTTGATCTGGTTTTGTTGCCAAGCGAACCGTTAATGTACTCGCATTTCCCTCCATTATTGTAAGCAAATTTACTGAAGGGATTATTTCTTGTACCACCGAGTTTCGAAAGTTGGAAACATAAGGTGCGGTTGTATTCAAAACCTGTGCATTATCTTCTGCATTTAAATTTCCGGTTTGTACTCCTTTGTACTCAATGTTCGGATTTGAAAAGAAAGGGATGCGATTGGAGTAGGTTATCGCACCTTCCGTATCGTAGGCCATAATCGTTCGGTAACCTTCATTCTCAAGGATCCATCTTTTGCCATAGTTAAATGTCTTAAAAGTTGATTTGTTGGAAGGGTCTGTTTCTGGAATACCACGATTCATAGCATCTTCCCGATTATGCAAGCACCCCATGTTATGACCAATCTCGTGAAGTAAGCTGTAATTTGGGGCTCCAATTTGGTCCATAACCACAACATTAAACCCGCTATCTGCGAATGCTAAAGTGGGGAAGGTCATACTCTTTGCTATCCCCCCTACCGTTCCGTCCCCTTGGGAAATAAGAAGAGTTACGAGATCTGCCCCGTACAGGTCTCGTAATGAGTGCAGGTCATCCAGGTAGCCATCATCTTTGTTGACTGTTCGGTTTAAGTCTAAGGATGGGTTTAGGGTTTCTGTATAGTCGATTTCAACTAAATGCACCAAGCGAATTGATGCATTAACCTTACTGTTCATAAAGCATAAATTTGACTCAGAAATAGCATTCTGAACATAGGCTTTGATTTCGCTCTCAGTAGTAAAGTTTTGGGCACTTTTGGCGTCTGAGGTGTAAGCGACTAAGAGATCGATGAGATTACCATCGCCGTTGCGCCAATTTTTCCCTCTTCTATCTCTTCTTGGATCAAGGGGTACAGATCCTTTTGGAGAGTCACAACCTGCACATACATCAGTTGATTGGGGTGCGGGTGAAAAGAAAACTTCACCATCATTTTTAGTTTTAAGTCTGAAAGTTTGACCATGACCAAAGCGAAGAGTTCCAAAAACAATATTTTCGGCTTTAGTAAAAGAGAGAATACTATTTTGATCTTCAACAAGTTTTCCATGCCATGAAAAATTGCCATATCCCAAGTCCCGGCTTGAGATTTTTTGGGCTGTGTAAATTTTACCACTGATATTAATGCTTAATTCAATATGGTGGCTTCTAAATGTTGAGTTGCTTAGCGATGTTGCTTCGCTGTAAGCGTTTGCAATTAGAAATATATACGAAAAGCAAATTATTACATATTTAATAGATATTTTCAAAGCACATTATGGATAACTTTTAACAAGCTTTGTAAGCAAGTTGTAAATAGCAGTGATAGCAGTGTCGAACTTTATCCCCGTTGCCTTTGAAGGGAAATAGAAATCTTGGGAATGTAGGAGATTGAAATATTAAATACGCTGAAAATATTAATTTATTGCCAAGTTATGTTTTATCCTAAAAGTGTGTGGGATTATGGGAAATTTTTCATTGAAGGGTAAAGTTGCTCTCGTAACCGGTAGCACCAAGGGTTTGGGCAAAGGAGTTGCTAAGGCTTTGGGTAATGCAGGTGCGAAAGTGGCATTGAATTATTTAAATAATCGTGATCATGCCGAAATTGCCCTGAAAGAATTACAGGATTGTGGAATCCATGCGATGCTCGTGAGAGCGGATGCAGCTGATTCTGACCAAGTTCACGCAATGGTTGAAGCAGTTCAAGAAAAATTCGGCTCGCTTGATATTTTAGTTCCCAATGCTACCCCAGATCAACCACAGAAGCCTGTTGAAAACTATGACGGTGATTTTTACCGTAAAATGTATGACTTTTTTGTACTTAGTCCTCTTTACTTAACCCAAGCTGTGCTTTCAGGAATGAAAAAGAATGGTGGTGGTCGAATAATTAACATAACGAGCGAAGTTTTTCATAGTTCAGTGCCCCAGTTCAGTGCCTATGTTGCTGCAAAAGGAGGGCAAATCGGATGGAGCCGGAGTATGGCGAGTGAAGTAGCTCCTTTTGGTATTACCGTGAATATGGTGGCTCCAGGTTGGATACCCACCGAAAGACATGAGCAGGATCCTCAAGAAGACAAAGACGCGTACCTTTCAACCATTCCTATGGGCAGGTGGGGAAATCCAAGTGATGTAGGTAATGCAGTTTGCTATTTTGCCTCGCCGGAAGCTTCCTTTGTTACCGGTCAGACTTTGTGTGTGAACGGCGGTCGCACGCCTTGGTGAATTTTAACTATTAATTAATAAATCATTATGAAGATACGATCTAAGATAATTTCTCTATTTCTTGCACCAATTCTCGGTTCTTTTACAGGTTGTGGCGATAAGCCAGCTGGGGGAGGGGGGGATTCGGAAGTTTCCTTTGCTTATGTAACCAATGGAGTTGATCCTTTTTGGGATTTATGTGCTGCCGGAGTACGGATTGCAGAGAAAGAATTTGGTGTCAGTTGCGAAGTTTTAATGCCTCCAAAGGGAGTTGTTGATCAGAAAAGAATGATGGAAACTTTGCTTGCAAAAGGCATTGATGGTATTGCTGTAAGCCCAGTGGATGCCGAAAATCAAACTTCTTTCTTAAATGAAGTTGCTGGAAATACTATTTTAATTACCAATGACTCGGACGCCCCAAAGAGTAAACGTTTAATCTTCATTGGAACCAATAACTATAAGGCGGGCAGATCCTTGGGGGGATTGGTGAAAAAGGCTCTGCCTGAGGGCGGAGAGGTTATGCTCTTTGTGGGTCGACTTGAGCAATTAAACGCACGCCAAAGAAGGCAGGGAGTCATCGATGCATTATTAGGTCGCCCGGAGCAAAGTTTGGAGCAAGTGAAATACGATCCTGTTGACGCAACCAATTTGACCTCAGAGGGGTCAAAATATACGATTTTAGACACCCGTACGGATAATTTCGATAAGGCAAGAGCTAAAAGTAATGCCGAAGATGCGATCGCAAAATACAAGGATTTAAGATGTATGGTGGGTCTGTTTGCATACAACCCTCCTTCATGCATTGACGCAATTAAGGAAGCGAACAAGTTGGGTGCCATTAAGGTTTGCGGCTTTGATGAACAGGACTCCTTACTTCAAGCAATTACTGATGGGCATGCCTATGGCACTATAAGCCAGCAACCTTGGAAATATGGATATGAATCCATTAAAATGCTCAAGAATATTTCGGATGGCGTTCAGCCCACGACAACTTACCAAGAAGTTGCCTTTCTGGAAGTAACGAAGAAAAACATCGACGAATTCTGGGCCAAGAAAAAGGAAATGGCCGAACTTGGAAAAACCCAATAAATGAGCAAAAATTCAGGGGTACTTCTTGAAGTCAGAGACTTAAAAAAAAGTTTCCCAGGCGTTCTTGCTCTCAAAGGGGTATCCCTGACTTTGGGGAAGGGTGAAGTTATTTCGCTAATCGGAGAAAATGGTGCCGGAAAGAGTACCCTGATGAAAATCCTCGCAGGTGTGCAACCTGCGGATTCTGGTGATTACTATGTTGAAGGAGAGAGGGTGGATTTTAAAAATGTTAGGGAAGCCATGGACATGGGTATTGCGCTGATTCATCAAGAACTCAACCTTGCTTCCAATTTAGACTTGGCCTCCAATATTTTCCTCGGACGTGAACCGGGAAGCAAAGGTTTTATCAATGAACGAAAATTACATGCGGAAGCAACCAGGTATTTGAAAAGAGTCGGCCTGAATTTACCCTCGGACACCATTGCCGGGTCGCTACCGATTGGTAAGCAACAGTTGGTTGAGATTGCCAAAGCCCTATCCTGCGATGCCCGTGTGTTGATCATGGATGAGCCGACTAGTAGTTTATCTCAAAAAGAGACCGAGACTTTGTTCGATGTGGTTAAAGGCTTACGAGACGAGGGGATTAGCGTGATTTACATTTCTCACCGACTGGGTGAAGTGAAGGAACTTTCTGACCGGGTTACCGTATTTCGGGATGGAGCAAACGTGGGTGAGTTAGCCAAAGATAAAATCAATCATGATAATATGGTTCGCTTAATGGTGGGGCGTGAATTAAGTGAATTTTATGATCGAGAAATTCACCGACCAGGCGATTGCGTTCTTAAAGCAGTGAATGTGGTTTCTCCAACCTATCCTGAAAGCCCGGTGTCGATTGAGGTGTGTGCAGGTGAAATCGTTGGGATTGCTGGGCTCGTTGGTGCTGGTCGTACTGAATTATTACAGACCTTTTTTGGGGTCACTCCATCCTTAGGAGGAGAGTTGGAGGTGCAGGGAGTTGGCTTTTCACCACGTTCGCCAGCCGATGCTGTCCATGCCGGTTTGGCCCTGGCTCCTGAGGATCGAAAGCACCATGGGTTGGTCCTGCCTATGACAGTCCGTGAGAATGCAAGCCTGCCCAGCCTTGAAAGGGATCAAAAAATGGGTATTCTTGATCATTTAAAGGAAAAGGTAATTGCTGAAGAGGCAGTCGATCAGATGCAGATTAAAACGCCAAGTATCGAGCAAGCAGCTCGGTTTCTCTCAGGGGGGAACCAACAAAAGATTGTTTTGGGGAAATGGCTGGCAATGAACCCCAAGCTTTTGATGCTCGATGAACCAACCCGTGGGATTGATATTGGGGCCAAAAGGGAAATTTATAAACTTATGGAAAAACTCGCAGGCAAAGGCATAGCAATTCTCTTTGTTTCAAGTGAAATGGAGGAAGTTCTGGGGATGGCGGACAGGGTTTATGTTATGCACGAAGGGAAAATTTCGGGAGAACTACAAAAAAATCAAATGTCTGAGGAATCAATTATGCAACTGGCTACAGGAGGCTCGTTAGCGGCTTAAATTTATGAAGAAAAATGTGTATGGAATTTTCGGCCTTTTGGTCACTGTATTTTTAATAACAGCAATTGCGGACCCTAATTTTCTTTCCGCATACAACATGCAAAATACGGTCAAGTGGTCGAGTTTATATGGAGTGATGAGTATCGGTGTTGCTTTTGTGATTATAACCGGTGGAATCGATTTATCTATTGGTTCGGTGGTTGGTCTGGTTGCGGTTGTGCTCTCATTTTTTACCAAAATTCAAGGCCTTGATCCGATTGTTGCCATTGGGCTCACCCTGTTCATGTCTGTGGTGATTGGATTGATTCATGGGTTGTTAATTACCAAGGCGAAGCTGCAACCCTTTGTGGTCACCCTTTGTGGCCTGTTAATTTATCGGAGCCTTAGCCGTTGGCTAACGGACAACCAGTCTTTGGGGCCTGTCCCTTTCGAGGGTGATCTGGGCTTTGTAAACCTGGAGCAGATTCTGATGCTTGATTTTATCTTTAGTGGCCAAATAGCAATTGGTGGCTTTTTCAAACTTCCAACTCCGGCACTTTTTCTCGTGGTTCTCGCAATAGCTGGTTCGATCTTTCTACGGAAGACCATATGGGGCCGGTATTTATATGCCCTTGGCAACAATGAGGAAGGTGCCCGATACAGCGGAATTGATACCGATCGTATGAAGATCGTTGCCTATATATTATGCTCTTTCTTTGCGGGCATTGCGGGTATTTTGTTTGCTTTTGAGTTAGGGTCAGTCCAGCCGGCCCAGACAGGCGAATTTTATGAACTTTTTGCAATCGCAGCGGCTGTTCTTGGCGGATGCAGTCTAAGAGGAGGGGAAGGCTCTGTCTTGGGGGTCATCATAGCAGCTGCCGTCATTCGCATAATCTTCAATTCAATTAATATGGTTGGGATTTCAACTCACTTGGAATTTGGAATCCTTGGCTTGGTGATCTTGCTGGGTGTGATTGGGGATGAAATGTTAAAAAAGAAAATGGCTGAACGGCAGGTTGCCGCAAGTGAGAAACTGGCTGCAGAATTAAGTGGAAAGTCAAAGACGGTAGAGAATCCAGAATAGATGTTTCTGTTCCCTTATTTTTTTTCTGAGTGACCTAAATCTTTTTGTGGGTCCACCAAATCGCGTATCCTCTGCTTTATCTCTTTCATTTCTGGAAAACCTTCTTCTTTTTTTCGGCACCAAATCAATGTTCCATTACAATGAACTTGGAAGTGGCCCGCTTGCTCAATTTTAGGCTGTAAGCTTACCTCGAACAATTCATTTTGAAAAGTGGTGAGCAATTCCTGTGCTGTCCATGCCGATCGTAATAACCAACGACATCCAGTGCAGTATTCAATTCTAATTCGATTTTGATTCATTGGTAATAAGTGGCTTGCTTTTTATATTTGTCTTATTCTTTTAAATTTTTTCTACGAGAACCCATGATTTGTATCAAGGGCTCGCAAAAATCGAAATAGATTTTTTACAAGCTGGCTCATCATACGCTAGGTTACACGATATACTCTGCCTGCTAATCATTGGGAGGATCCATGGGTATATTGTTAGGGGTGCAAGAAGTTGGGATGGCTTGTTTTGGTTAAAATCAGGAGTAACTAATGAAAGTGTAAATTGATTCACCATGAACTTTATTGGAAAACTGCTCAATGGTTTTAGTCCGATCACACTACTTTTTGAGAAGGTTAAGAAGTTTGATGCAGGCTTGGTTTGTTTGATATTCAAGGTGGCTTTTCTCGTGCAAATATTCAGGGTTCGGCACCTAAAGTGATCGATTTATCTACGGCACCAGAAAGGGGGGCTTACGGTATGACTTTAAATTACTTAAATGCTAGGAGTTTGAGAAAGCAGTATCTTATCTCCTCAGATTGGGTGAAATATCAATATAATTTTTGTATGAATGATTTTAAATATTCTAGAATAATGTCTCTATTCCGCATTGTCGTTGCCAAGTGCTGGGTAAAAATCTTAGCAAAATAAGATGAACATTATTGGATTGGACATAGGAACTTCTTCGGTCAAAGCATTGTTGGTATCCAAAACGGGAGAGGTGCTTAAGGTCAGCTCTCCTGAATACCCTTTTCAAACGCCTCGTCCTTTGTGGGCAGAAGCAGATCCTGAAGTTTGGTGGCAAGCGACCAAGCATGCGATTGTTGACCTTCTTAAAGGTATTGATCCAGGGAGTATTGCTGCGATTGGCTTGACCGGACAAATGCATGGAATGGTTGCCCTTGATGCATCCGGAGAAGTACTTCGGCCATGTATTAGGTGGAATGACCAGAGGTCTCATGAAGAGTGCAACGAGATCACTTCATTGGTCGGGGCTGAAAAGGTGTTGGAAATCACGGGAAATCCAGTTTTAGCCGGTTTTACCGCACCTAAAATTAAATGGATGCAAAAAAATGAACCTGAGATTTTCAACAAGGTATCAAAGATCCTTCTTCCTAAAGATTATATTCGTTACAGGCTGACCGGAGAATTTTTTAGCGATGTTTCTGACGCATCCGGTACATCCTTACTCAATGTTGGAGAAAGAAAGTGGTCGGACGAAATACTTCATGTTTTGGGCTGGGATCCTTCATGGTTACCTACGGTCACGGAATCAACTGAAATGTCTTCTAAAATCTCATCGAGTGGTGCGGAAGCAACAGGATTACTCGAAGGCACACCTGTTGCTGCTGGGGGTGGGGATTGCGCGGCTCAAGCGGTTGGAAGTGCTATTGTTGAGGAAGGGAAAGTTTCTGTTACCCTTGGCACAAGTGGGGTTGTTTTTGCTCAAAGTGATGAATATCGGGTTGAACCGGAGGGCAAGTTACATGCCTTTTGCCATGCGGTACCGGGTAAATGGCATGTAATGGGTGTTATGTTATCAGCTGCTGGTTCTTTTCAGTGGTATAAAAATACGCTTGGTGATCTTGAGGCAAAGCTTGAAAAAGATGGCCAAGGAGATGCCTATGAAATTTTAACTCGCAACGCCGAAAGTGTAGACGCTGGTTCAGAAGGTTTGTTTTTCTTACCTTACTTATCAGGTGAGCGAACCCCTTATGCTGACCCTTATGCAAAGGGTTGCTTTATTGGTCTCACTCTCAGGCATCAAAAAGAGCACTTGTCTCGTTCAGTTTTGGAGGGGGTATCTTATGGGCTGAATGACTCTCTTGAGCTAATGAAGAAGTTAGGTATTAATCCAGGCGAGGTACAACTTTCAGGGGGAGGGACGAAATCAAGTCTCTGGAAGCAAATGTTGGCTGACATATTCAATGCACCGTGCTCAATGGTCAATGCTCGGGAAGGAGCAGCTTATGGCGCAGCATTACTGGCTTCGGTAGGAGTGGGGCAGTTTGAAGATGTTACCTCTGCTTCTGCAGCATGGATTCAGACAACGGAAAAAATTCAGCCAAGCGTTGAAGTGGATAAATATCGTAAACACTACGCTGTGTATCAAGGGCTTTATCCCAAACTAAAGGAAACATTTAGAGAAATATCAGCTTTGAGCTAAGAGTAATTTTTATACATGAATAACCCATACGAAGACGATAAGTTGTTAGGAGAGTATTTACTCTTTCATTACGGGCCCGATATAGATGTTATGCCTTGGGATTTTGGGCCCCAAAATGGTCTGCAGTTTCCGAGGCGAACCATTGAAGAACTGGTTGACCATGCTAAATTACCTGAGGATTCCTGTGCACTTGACGTGGGATGTGCAGTAGGTGGATCTTCATTTGAGCTAAGCAAAATATGCCAAAGGGTTTTGGGGATTGATTATTCAAAATCTTTTATTGATGCAGCTAATAGTTTAAAGAACCGAGGTTCCATGGCTTACAGGTTTCCGGTAGAGGGGGGACATTATGCTGACGGAGTCGCTCAAATTGATCCTGGGCCAGGTGAGGTGGAGTTTGAGGTAGGAGATGCTTGCGATTTACCCCAAAACATAGGCTCATTTGATCTTGTCCATGCAGCCAATTTAATTTGCAGATTGCCAGACCCTCTGCTTTTCCTTGATCGGTTACCTGGATTAGTGAAAGAAGGCGGCCAGTTACTATTAGCAACCCCTTTTACATGGCTGGAGGAATTCACTCCCTCTAAAAACTGGCTAGGCTCCGGTGATTCAGAGCAAAAATTAAAGGAATTACTCAGTCCCAATTTTATTTTGGAAGAGCGTAAGGATTTACCTTTTGTGATTCGTGAGCATCGTAGGAAGTTTCAATTTTCTGTTTCTTTAGGTACAAGGTGGCTTCGCGTGCATTGACAGCTTGTTGATTCGATGACTATTGAACAGTTTATTGATTCGACACTTAACCGGGAATGTCCGCAAACTGAGTGGTCAGCCTGCCTACAAGCTCTTTGGTGGTCTAAAAAAGGGAATTGGGAGAAGGCACACAATATTGCACAGGATGACTCCACTCCAAGCGGGTCTTGGATACATGCCTATTTGCATCGAGTAGAGGGAGATCAAGGAAATGCCGCGTACTGGTATGCACGAGCGGGGAAGCCAATCCAAACTGTAAAAGATCTTGAAGAGGAATGGGTAGATATAACCTTGGCTTTTCTCAAAAATTAATTTGTAACCATTTTACTTCGGTGGAAAGTATTAAAAAAAGTAGGCAAACATCGGATGACCTCCTCGGTGAAGAAATTCGTACTGATTGGGTTACCCCGTTTTGCCTTATTGGTCTGAGTATAATGAGTGTTTTATTTATTCGCTCGGCACAGGCTTACACTGGGGGTGAGCAATGGAAGATGCAGTTGATTTGGTGTGCACTGGGCTTTGGTGCTTATTTGTTATTTTCCCTGATTGATTATCACCTGTGGATGCGGTACGCGCACTTTCTCTATGCACTGTCCCTCATCGCACTCTTACTTGTGTTTGGCGGGCCTGTTCTTTACGGTGCGAGTCGTTGGATTGATTTCGGCTTCTTTAAGATACAGCCATCTGAAATAGCAAAATGGGCTACCTTGGTAATGGGAGCCAGCATTTTATCTAGATCCAGAATTGGAGGTATGCGGGATTCTTTGAGTGGAATTGGAAAAGTCGCTTTCTGTTTCTGCTGTCCAATGTTCTTGATTTTTTTGCAACCTGATTTAGGATCAACATTGGTCTTTCCACCCATCGCCTTTTCTCTTTTGTACGTCGCCCGCATACCAACACGGTTTTTCATTGCCACATTTGCTTTATTTGTGGTCTTGATGGGTGTGCTCGGGTGGGACGTCTTTCGTTACTATCAATATAAATCTGAGAATCCACGTCCCTCGGAGGCAATTGTTGCCTATGAGGAAACGTCTCTCGTACCACTCAAGGATTATCAACGTAAACGCATTCTTACCTTTATCGCACCAGAGGTAGAGGACCCCCACGGAATTGGAGCTAATTGGAACCGCATTCAAGCTCTTATTGCCGTCGCCACCGGTGGAGTCACAGGCAAAGGGTTAGGAGACGGAATGCAAGCAAAGCTCGGGTATCTGCCAACGGCAGTTGCCCACAATGATTTCATTTTCGCAGTCCTCGCTGAAGAGTCTGGACTGTGGGGGAGCTTGCTGGCTATATTAGCGTTTAGTTTGATTATCTTCGGATGCATTAAAGTTGCAGCCAAAGCATCTGATCGTTTTGGATCAATGATCGCGGTCGGTGTTTCCGTCCTGTTGATGACTCATATGTTCGTCAACATCGGAATGACAATCGGAATAACTCCGATTACAGGCTTACCGCTTCCTTTCTTGAGCTATGGTGGTTCCTTCCTCGTAACTTGTTTTATGATGTTAGGAGTGGTGCAGAGCGTTTATCGATATCGAAAGGAGTTTAGATGATTTGGTTTTTGCCAATGAATTTTTCTCTCCAATCACCTATCGATGTTGGGTTACGCATCCCTGCAAATTATGGCCAGAAATACCAAGCGTCGTTCCAATTATTCTAAAAACAGAAGAAATCATTCTTCGAATGGGAAACCAAAAAATCCTAATTCAGATAATGATTTAAGCTCATCTCCAAACGAGCCAGCCCCGATCTTAATTGATAAAAGAGAGTTACGGGATGGTGCCTTGGAGCGAGCCAAAAGCCGACCTATCCGCGAGAGAATTATGGCATTCTTTCGTCGCGAAGCGAATAAGGATTACAAAGAGTTAATTATCAACACTGAAGCCCTGGAAAGGCGGGTAGCCAGAATTGAGAATGGTATTCTTCAGGGGTTTGATGTCGAAAGACTTGATGAAGATCGCATGGTCGGAGCAATTTTCAAAGGAAAAGTACAAAATCTTGAGCCTGGTTTAAAGGCTGCGTTTGTTGACATTGGTTTAGAGAAAAATGCGTTCTTACATTATTGGGACATGCTACCAGGGGCTAACAATGACCCATCGATTGAGATAGTCCGCGAAAATAAAAAGAAATCTTCGGAAAAGAATGAAATTAAGTCCATCAAGGATATTCCAAAAGCTTTTCCAATTGGCTCTGAAATTGTGGTGCAAATTACGAAAGCACAAATTGGAAGTAAAGGTCCAAGGACAACCACAAATCTATCTCTTCCTGGTAGATTTTTGGTTTTAATGCCTTACGCTGGTCAATGTGGAATATCTAGGAAAATTGAGGATAAATCTGAAAGGTCTCGATTAAAAAGAATCATTGGTAATCTTTCCCTCAGGGAAGGTATGGGAGTGATTATAAGAACGGCTGGGCAAAATAAGCCGGAACGTTTTTTTGATCGTGATTTAAATCTTTTAAAGAAACAGTGGGATGAAATTGAGGCCAAAATGAAGTCTCAGGACAGTCCTGCGTTTTTGTATGAAGAGCCAGATTTAATTGGTCTCACCGCCCGTGATTTCTTGACCGACGATGTTGACCGGGTACAGGTTGATAAAAAGGAAGATTACAACCGACTGATTGAAACAATTCAGCGTATTTCTCCTAAATCAAAATCAAAGGTTACTCATTTTGACGAAGAGATTCCAATTTTCGAACGGTTTAATGTAGAGCGGCAAATAGAACAAACTTTTATGCGTCGAGTTCTTCTCCCCTCTGGCGGAGAAATTGTCATGGAAGAAACGGAAGCGCTCGTTTCTATTGATGTGAACACCGGTAGTCACAAAGGAGACCGGAAGGATGGTAAGAATTTTATTCTACAAGCAAATATAGAAGCAGCGATGGAAGTTGCTCGACAGATGCGACTCAGAAATCTTGGTGGGTTGGTCATCGTTGATTTCATTGATATGAAAAACAAGGGGGACCAAAGAAAGGTCCACCAACGAATGAAAGCCTCTATGGCGGATGATAAATCCAAGCACAATATCTTGCCCATCTCTCAGCTTGGAATTATGCAAATTACTCGTCAGCGACATGACGAAAGTAATTCAAGTGGTATTTATGATGCCTGCCCATATTGCAAGGGCAGGGGGATTGTAAAGTCACCACGGGCTGTGAGTATTGAAATTCAGCGAAAAATTAGTAACGCGATCAGTCGATCTAAATTAGTCGAACCAGCCAGTGCGGAGCTTAAACTCAAAGTTTTTCTACACCCTGGCAACCTGAGGCGTCTGCGTGGACCTGATTCTAAACTGATTGAGCGAATGCAGCGTAATTATAATTTAAGCCTCACTTTTGAAGCTGCTGAAACCTACCATGTTGAAAATTTTAAGGTGGTCGATGAGACTACTGGCGAAGAAGTAAAGTAACGAGATGTGACCCAAAAAGTCCTTGCTGCATTTGATAAGTGCAAGGATTCCCTTGCCGCTAGTGAGCTCTGTAAGCTTACCCAAGATACCCTTGAGTCTAGGGTAGGGCAGTATGCTGTGGATATTGTTCCTTTATCAGATGGAGGAGAGGGGTTTGTGCAGATTCTTACGACTGAAGTAAAAGGTGAATTTATACCCTTTAATGCCTCTGATTCATTGGGAAAAAAGAAAGAAGTACAAATTGGGGTATGTAAACTCAGCAATCTTTCTGTCTTGGCTAAGGATTTCTTAAAACTTCCAGACGAAGGGAAAATTGGGATCATAGAGATGGCAAGTATTGTTGGGCTTGCCGACTTAAAGGTAGAAGAAAGAAATGCTTGGAAGACTAGTTCAAAAGGAGTGGGTGAAGTCTTGGCCTTTTGCGCCAGCCTGAAACTTGATGCAATTCTCTTAGGTATTGGGGGCAGTTCTACCAATGATATGGGAGTGGGTGCATTAAAAAGTTTGGGTTTCGAATTTATAGATTCGACAGGGCACTCAATCTCTTTTCCTTCACCTGAAACATGGTCCTCAGTATCCACAATCAAAGCAGGATGTATGGTCTCACTACCCCCCCTGACCATTGCCTGTGATGTGCGCAACCCTTTACTTGGACCGATGGGAGCAACCCATCAATTTGGAAAACAAAAAGGGCTTGATTCTGATGCTCGAGATTGTTTGGAAAAAAAGATGGAAGAAATGCTAGCTCTAATGGGTACAATATTTTCGGATGTTGCAGTGTCTGCCAAGGCGGAGGGGAGTGGGGCAGCAGGTGGAATAGGCTTTGGCCTTGGCCTTGCCTATAAAGTGAATTTTGTTCCTGGCTTTGATCTAATTAGTTCCTGGTGCGATATACCTAGCAAAATAAGAAGATGTGATATTTTGATTACGGGCGAGGGTCGATTTGATAAAACCTCGATGCAAGGGAAAGCACCCTTTGAGTTGATAAGGAAAGCCCACCAAGCTGGAAAAAAAACTTATGTATTTGCCGGGTCTGTCGAAGAGGAAACCAAGAAGATATGTGAAAAAGAATATGCAAGTTTAGAAATTTATGAATTTGGTAAGCTAGGGGTAACCCTAGAGGATAAACTTACCAATGCTTCATCGCATTTGATCAGTTCATTGAATGATGTAATGTTCCCAAACTAATGTTTGTAGATTCATGAGTGCAGAAAAAGAAAAACGATTTAAACGCATAAGAAGATTAAAAAAAATTATGCGTCCTTTACCGAGAAGATCCAATATTCATCGCTATCCCATTCTCAAATGGTTCTCCAAGACTGCTTACGAAAGATCTTACCTCTGGTCATTTAAGAGCAGAGAAATGATACCCGCACTCTTTTTAGGCATGTGGATAGCAATGCTTCCAATTGTTTCTATCCAAATGTTTGTGGTTTTAATTCTAGCAGTTTTGGTGCGGGCAAATTTGCCGTTGATTGTGGCCTTACAATGGATCTCAAATCCATTTACTATGGGCCCCATATATTTTGCCGATTATAAGATAGGTATGGAAGTTCTTCGCCTCTTTGGTATCCCCTATCAAAAAAATAAATTTTTAAGGCCTGATTATGATTGGAGTAACTTTACATACCCTGACCTGCTCACCTTACTTGATACTTTTCCCCCCATGGTAATTGGTGGCTCTGTAGTTGGTATTTTTCTGGGTGTTGTTGCGGTCTTTCTTTACAAGATTTCTTGCAACTTGTACAAATCGAGTGATGCTGATCAATGCAATAACTAAACCCTGTGTTTTTCCAATGAACTGCTTCTTCTTAAAGTTGCCTTTTATTTATTCGGTATTCCTTTTTTTGGGTATCTTCCAATCAGTGCAGGCTAAGAGTATTTCTTTGGGAATTGATTATTTGGAGCAGCTTGAGTTTTCGATTCTTAAAGGGAAAAAAATTGGTCTTTTGACTCATCCTGCCGGAAGAAATAGCGAGGGTATATCGACGGTAGAGGTTTTTAGAGACAGTAAAGAAGTTGAGCTTGTCGCACTTTTTGGTCCCGAACATGGCATCTATGGGGATGAAAAAGCCTCGGTTCCCGTGGAAGACAAAATTGATCACCGTACTGGATTACCTGTTTTTTCGCTCTATGGAAAATTTAGAAAGCCGACGGTAAACATGCTTTCTAAAATTGATGCATTGGTCATCGATTTACAAGATGTTGGTGTACGTTGTTACACCTATATTAGTTGCATGAGATATGCCATCGAAGCCTGTTTTGAAAACGATGTGGAAGTGGTTGTTTTGGATCGACCTAATCCTCTCGGCGGTCAAAAGGTTGCGGGGCCTATGATCGATGAGCAGTGGATGAGTTATGTGGGTGCTTTCCCGATGCCTTTTGTTCATGGTGTGACCATTGCTGAACTTGCACTTTGGTCAAAGAAAACACCGGGAGTTTTACAGGTAGATGATGCGGCTCGGAAAAAAGGTAAATTAACTATAGTGCCCATGAAAGGATGGGAGCGAGATATGACTTGGCCTCAAACCGGTTTGGTATGGTTTCCCACTTCACCCAATATTCCAACCCTTGATTCCGTTGCTGGTTACCCCATGACCGGGCTTGGTGCACAGTTGGGTAAGTTTCGTCATGGTATTGGAACAAAGCATCCATTTCGATTTTTAACTTTTGATGGGAAAGATTCTCAGGATGTTAAAATTGCATTGGATAATTTGAATATTCCAGGTTTGTCTTTTGAGTTGAAGACTTTATCGAACACAAAAGGGGAAGATATAACGGGTGTCTATATTGTGTTGAGTGATTGGAATGCTTGGAATCCTACAGATCTCGCTTTTCATATGATGCAGTTAAGTGCTCTTTGGGAGGAACCTAGTCCGTTTGGTGAAGCCAGTGAATCGGAAAGTAAACTTTTTAACAAACATGTGGGGTCCACTCTTTGGTGGAACACATTGATTCGTGAGGGGTCTGCTGTAGAAACAGAAAAGTTTATCACCAACTGGAAACTGGAGAGCCAAGCCTTTCGGGATCAGACTAGCAAGTATTTGCTTTATTAGCGGTTGAAGTCTTCGAGAGACAAAACATTTAGTTGGTAAGCTTTCAACGCTTCTTCACCAATGTCCTCATCTTCTGTTGCAATCGCAAGCACGGCCCTATGGTTAGGCTGGTGTAAGAAGGGGTAGACATAGTGTATATTAATTTCTGCCCGAAGTAAGGATTGCGTGACTTGGTGAAGGGAATCATCATTTTTCATTTCCACTGCAATAATATTTCTCTCAGTAAAAGAAATTGATTGAGACTTGAGTAATCGAGCAAGATTTTTCGGATAATTGGGGACGATTCTAATGACTGATGAGTCACTTGTATCTAATACAGAGATGGCTAAAATATGAATATCATCTGAATTGAGCATTAGAATGAAATCATTTAGCCAGCCCACTTTATTTTCAGCATAGATAACAAATTGACGAATCAGGTCTTGTCCGGGATTGCGTAATGTTGATGAATGGGGATTTATTTCGCTCATAAATAATCACAAATCTTAACTTCAAATTATAAAAATTGGAACATGAAAAATGAAACCACGCTTGCCAGTATCATGACTTCAGATAAAAGATAGGGTTGATCATGGCTAAAGTACATAGAAAACCTCTTTATTTTTTCTTTCTCTGTGTCCTCATCCAAGCTGTTTTAGGTAACGATGGCGACCGTTGCGTATTGTCAAAATACGAGGAATTAAAAAATGCTGCTGACCAAAATGATGCGTACGCCCAAGGATTTCTTGCTCTAGCCCATGCACATGGGGACAAGGGACTTGATATTTCAATCGAGGATGCCCTTAACTTTGCAGAATCTTCATCTGCAAAGGATCACTGGTTGGGCCATTTTGCCATGGGATATTTGGCTCGTTTTGTTCCTTCTGGTCCCAACTCCAATAAAGTTAAAACCTATTACCTAAGGGCTTTTCAAGACCCAGACGGGACCCTTATCCGCGAAGCATCCCGCCATGATCCAATCGCCGCATATGCTCTTGCGGAAATTTTTACATCAGACGAGGTTAGACCAACTATTATTCCTGATATAAAGCTAGCTGCAGGCTATTATGAGTTATCTTCCAAAAAAGGATACAGCCCAGCATCAGTTCAACTCGCTTTACTCAAAATTCATGCAATTGCTGATCCTGGCTTGGGTATCACATCAGATATAAAAGGAGGGATAAAATTGTTGGAGCAAGCAGCCAAAAAAGGTCTGCCCGCTGCTCATCACTATCTTGGTCGTTCTTACTTTAAAGGTACTGGAGTCGAGCCCGATAGTGGGATGGCCTTGGTTCATTTTCAGGCTGCAGCTGATAAAGGAAAGGCGTTATCTCAATTGTTGGTGGCAGACTTCCATGCATATGGAGTTTCGGGGCCCGTTAAAATTGACTTAGCGATTCGTTATGCAAGATTAGCTTCGGTTCAGTTACAAGAAAAAGCACTGCAGAAGATCGAAGAATATGAATTACTGAGAACTACCTCGAATCGAGAAAAAGAATCCATCCCAAGTCCCCCTCCTGAAACTTCGAATCTTACACTTTTAGCACCAGCACCAGCACCAGCTCCTGAACTCCCTCCAACACCCCCCGTACCAAATACTGAGAGGCTACCATCTGTTTATGAGTCCAAGGCAACTTCGGTGGTTGAGCCAGCCAAGCAGATCGCTTCGCCTATTACACAAGGGTTCAAAAGTGTAAAATTACCAGAAGTTATGATGAGTCCAAATAGTTCTAACAACCCAAGGCTTTTGGCTAAAAATGCATATTGGGGGAAAGGGCAAGATGTTGACTTGGGTGCTGCATTTAATCTTTTTACTCAATCGGCCAATGCAGGTGACGGAGAGTCTGCTCGTTACTTGGGTATGATGTATATGCAGGGTAAAGGAGTTGAAAAAGATTTTAAACAGGCTTTATATTGGTTCGACCTTGCTGCTCAAAGAGGAGATGTGATGGCCAAAACAAACCTTGAAAAACTTCAAGCTTTATTGGGGAAATAAGAGGTTACCCAACTGCCTTTAATTTGTAAGGTTTTTTCATTCTCTTTTATCTTATTCATTTTATGAAGTGAAGGTGCTAACACCTTCACATTATCTTACTTGGAAAAATGGAAAGATTGATAACGGGGTAGTGGGACCTTCTAGATCTTCCAACTCTGTAATTTCCCTAGTATGATTTGAGTGCAACAGAAGTGAACTTTCAACGATTGAATAATTTTTTTCATTCCCACCTCAAATTACCAGTGTTATCTATGCCAGTCCCAAGCTTTTTTGTTTGCCCGGTTTAGTTTGAATGATTAAATATATATTCGATCAGGAGAGATGGCAGAGTGGTCGAATGCGCTGGTTTGCTAAACCGGTGAGGAGCTAATAGTTCCTCCACGGGTTCGAATCCCGTTCTCTCCGCCA
>ERZ1046876.746-NODE-746-length-23502-cov-19.853627_pt1 | contig 23502 bp, 23 predicted proteins | sample MGYA00383094_ERZ1046876 | MGnify/ENA primary metagenome ERZ1046876 (study PRJEB29581, sample SAMEA5548364) | metagenome | biome: marine; feature: coastal; material: water | depth 50 m | study: Short-term variability in the microbial, nano- and picoplankton...
GTATGTCACCGCCTTCTTCGAATCCCGGTCATTAATTTGACTGGGATTTTTTTTTGAAAATAATTATTAGACGCGGAGATTTTTTTTCAACAAATTCATTTAAATCATAATCGCCAAATATTTTAATAATTTTAAGATTTGTATTTTTAAAATATTTTTCGAAATCTTTTAAAGATAATGTGTTTACAGACTCTTGGAATTTATAATCTATATTCTTGTCATTAAACGATATTTCTTTTATAACTGAAAGTTTATTAATCTTTCGTTTGATCTTAAACTTTAGATTATCTATAGTAACTTGTTCATGTTTTACTAAATTCTTCTTTACGGTCTTTATGTTTAAAAAATCTATAACACCAGTCCCATTATTTTTTAAATTTTTTTCTAATGATAATAGTATTTCTAAATCTTTTTCTCTTTCGTAATATCCAAAACTTGTAAATAAATTCAACACAACATCAAATTCTGTATTAAGTGGTTTTGAAATATCGTGAACTAAAAATTTAAGATTAGAATTCTCAAATTTTTTTGCAAATTTTATACTATTTTCTGATAAATCCACTCCAGTTACTAAATGTCCTAATTTTTCAATTTCTATTGAATGCCTACCTTTTCCACATCCAGCGTCTAATACCTTGGAATAGGTATTTAGATTTATATGCTCAAGTAATTTTTTTATAAAAATTTTAGCTTCCTTGTGATTTCTGTTTTTATATAAAATATGATAATATTTTGAGTCAAACCAATTATTGTATTTAGTATTCAAATCTATTTATGTTTTCATAGTTAATTGGTTCAAAAATAAAGTATTTTTAGTGATAATTATGAGTGATAATAATGATTTTAAAATGGTTGCTAAAACATTCTTCGGATTAGAAGAAGTATTGTCAAATGAATTATTGAGTTTGGGAGCCAAAAAAATAGAAAAAGGAGTAAGAAATGTAAGTTTTTTTGGTGATTTAGGTTTTTTATATAAATGTAATTTATCATTACGAACAGCTATTAGAATTTTAAAACCAATTGCTTTTTTTAATGTTGAAAACGAGAAGGAATTGTATACCTCTTTTTATAATTTTAATTGGGAAGACTATTTATCTTTAGATGACACCTTTTCTATAGAGTCTGTTTTGAATTCAGATTTTTTTTCTCACTCACTTTTTGTTTCTCAAAAAGCAAAGGATGGAATGGTAGATAGGTTCAGGAAATTATTTAAAAGACGCCCTAACGTAGATTCTATTAATCCAGATATTAAGATAAATATTCACATAAGGGATAATAAATGTACAGTTTCTTTAGATTCCTCTGGTAAGCCATTGAACCAAAGAGGTTATCGTTCGCAAACAAATATTGCGCCTATTAATGAAGTGTTAGCCGCAGGTATAATATTATTAAGTGACTGGGATTTAGAATCAAATTTTTTAGACCCTATGTGTGGAAGTGGTACATTTTTAATTGAGGCTGCCATGCTAGCTACTAATTATCCTCCTAATATTAAAAGATCAAATTTTTCATTTAAAAATTGGAATGATTTTGATTTAGATTTATTTGTAATGATTACTAAGTCTGTTCAAAGTAAAATTAAACCTTTTAATAATAAAATTTCAGGTTTTGATAAATCCCCTTCTGCAATTTCAAAGTGCAATCAAAATATAATTAATGCAGGACTTGATGATATTATTTCTATTTCTAAAGAAGATTTCTTTAGGTCGAAAAAAAATAATGATAATTTTCTTCATTTAGTTTTTAATCCACCTTATGGAGAGAGGTTAAGGATAGATATAGAATCTTTTTATAAAAAAATAGGAGATAAACTTAAAACTGATTATTCTAATTCTAATGCTTGGTTTATTACCTCAAGTATTGAGGCTTTAAAATACGTTGGACTTAGACCATCAAGGAAAATAAAACTTTTTAATGGAAAATTAGAAAGTAGATTAGCTAGATATGAAATTTATAGTGGTTCAAAAAAAGCAAAAAAAAATATTTATTAATTTTTTACTTTTCTAAACAATGGAATTTGATATTGTATAGTGTAAGAAAACCCAACTCCTATATTATTGTTTTCTAAAACTTTATTGAATCCAGGTATGTATAGATTACTAAAATTTTCAGGACTTTTTTGACTTAAAAATCTTTTAACATTTAAATTTAGACCCATATAAAAGTTATTTATTACTTGAGCTTTAAATCCTACAACGAATTCTAACCATTTTGCATTAAGGTTTTCATAAGAACTAGAGTTAATAATATTATTATGGTTCCAGTATTGATCAATATTGTAGATTGTAAATGAATTTAATTTATGATCAAATTTCGATGAACCGAATCTAAAACCAACATAAATTTCATTTTCTAAGTTTTGTATGTTTTTGAAAACATTATAATTTACACCAACTTTATAAAAAGATCCTTTTGTTTTAAAATTTAACACTTCATTTTCCACTAATTTTTCTTCACTTCCAAACTCAACAGCAATATAAAGTTTATCCAAAATTCTATAGTCACCAATTACAACAAGTCCTTTGTATTCAGGTTCTGTCAACATTCTGATTTGTTTACTAAAATCAAACCCTAGTTTTATCCCATAGGTTGATTTATAAATACTATCATTGTTTAGCTCTTGAGATGAGCCATTTATGTAAAAAATTAAAGCAAAAAAACTAATGAAATATTTTAACATGTATGTTTTTTTCATCAATTATATTAATATTAATTAACTCAGCGTTTAAAATCCAATTATCAGAATCACTTTCAATAATTAAATCTTGAATATCATATGTTGTGATAAATCCACACGCTCTACTTATGTAATTCCAATTATAGTCATAATTAAAATAAATTTTGTCCTCATTTCCAGAGCTAGGGGTGTTTTCATTAAAATCTTTTGTCAAAGTGTAAACTGTTAAATTCTCTGAATTTTTCAAAGGAATTCCTATTGAATCAAGATTTTGATAAATATAAATTTCTTCATTTGAAAGTCCTTGAATTTTTAAATTATTAACTTCTTTTAATTCACCTGTAATATGGTCATAAAAACCTAAAATAAGTTTTGGTGTGTCTTCAGTTGAACTAAGGCATATATCATCTGGCTCACAGGAAAGTAAAAATAGAAATAAGCAGATTAATAAAGATTTATTTTTCAAAGACGTTATTTAAGTTCCAAAAGTACAATATTTTCAACATGATCAGTGTGAGGGAACATATCTACCGGCTGAACCTTTATTATGTTATATTTTTCCTTTAGTAATTCTAAATCTCTACATTGTGTAGAAGGGTTACAGCTTACGTAAACTATTTTGGGTGTGTTAAGTTTCAAAATTTCTTTAATAACATCCTTATGCATTCCTTCTCTAGGAGGATCAGTAATAATCACATTAGGCTTACCGTGTTTTAAAATAAAGTCTTTGGTGAAAACATTTTTCATGTCACCAAATTCAAAAACAACGTTATTAATCTTATTTTCTTTAGCACTATTAGTCGCAGAAATTACAGCTTCTTCAACACTTTCAACACCTATAACTTTTTTTGATTGTTTGGCAACAAATTGGGAAATTGTTCCAAGTCCAGAGTAAAGATCATAAACAATTTCATTTTTTTTAATTTTTGCATACTCTTGTATAATTTCGTACAACTTTAAAGTCTGTTGAATATTGGTTTGAAAAAAAGACTTTGGATAGATTTTGAATATTAATGAATTAATTTTTTCTTCTATATAGTTTTTTCCATTAAATAGTTTAATTTCTCTATCGTATATACTATCATTTTCCTTATCGTTAACAGTGTAAAGAAGAGAGTGAATTTCATCAAATGATTCTTTAAGAAATTGCATTACTAGGTTTATATTTTTTTTGTCGTTTTCAAAAAATTGAACCAGAACCATAAATTGATTCAAACTAGTATTTCTTATTGTTAAAGTTCTAAGTAGTCCTTTTTTTAATCTTGTATTGTAGAAGGAAATATTGTTTTTAATTGCAAATTGTTTTAATGATAATCTAATTTTATTTGATGGTTCGTTCTGAAGGTGACATTTTTCTACATCAACAATTTTATCCCACATTCCAGCTTTATGAAAACCAATTCCTCTTCTGTCAATTTTGTCGTCAGTATTTTTAATTTCAGAATCTGTTAGCCATTTATTTTCTGTAAAAGAGAATTCAAGTTTATTTCTATAAAAAAACTTATTCTCACATTTAATAATTGGGTTTATTTTAACATCATTAAATATTCTCGATATTGAATGTTTGATTTTATTTTCTTTTAATTCAGTTTGGAAGTCATAAGAGATGTTTTGAAGTTTACAACCACCGCATAATCCAAAGTGTTTGCAAACTGGTTCAATTCTATTTTTAGAAAAAGAGTGATATTTTGTGATGTTTCCTAAGAAGTAATTCTTTTTCTTTCTATAAGTTTTTATATCAACTACGTCTCCAGGAACACCGTTTTTTACCATTATAACTATTCCTTGTTCTGATTTTGCAATACTTTGTCCCTTTGATCCTAAATCAAAAATTTTAACTGAATCGAATATTTTGTTTTTTGACATTTAGCAAATTTAAAATGAAAAAATTGATATTATTAATTATATTTAGGATAATCCTAAAAACTTTGCAATTATGAATAATCTTATTAAATATATACTACTGTTATTTTTTATTTTTTCGATAAATCAAAATTATTCTCAAAAAAATAAAAAAGATGTAAAAAATGAATCAAGCCTTTATTCAGGTCTTAAGTTTAGATCTGTTGGACCTGCTTTTATGTCAGGAAGAATTGCTGACATTGCAATTAATCCTGATAATGAGAACGAATGGTACGTTGCAGTGGGTTCTGGAGGTGTATGGAAAACTGTCAATGCTGGAACTACTTGGCAATCGCTTACAGATAATCAGTCTTTTTATTCGACAGGAAGTATTGCTATAGACCCTAACAATACAAATACTATATGGCTAGGTACTGGAGAAAATGTTGGTGGAAGACACGTTGGCGTTGGAAAAGGAGTGTTTCTCTCTTTAGATGGTGGAAAAACATGGAAAAATAAAGGCTTAAATAAATCTGAGCATATTTCTAAAATTATAGTAAATAAAAAGAATTCAAATAACGTTTTTGTTGCTTCGCAAGGTCCACTTTGGTCAAGCGGTGGTGATAGGGGACTTTATAAATCAATTAATGGTGGTGAAAGTTGGAGTTTAGTTTTGAGTGTAAACAAATGGACTGGAGTAACCGATGTAGTTGTAGACCCAAGTGATGAAAATATTATGTATGCTGCCACTTGGCAAAGACACAGAAATGTTGCGGCTTACATGGGTGGAGGACCAGGAACTAAATTATTTAAAAGTATTGATGGGGGTGATTCCTGGAGACAATTAAAAACCGGATTGCCAGTTGGAAAGCTGGGCAAAATTGGTTTGGCTATTTCTGAAATAAATCCTGATGTATTGTATGCAGCAATTGAATTAGATAGAAGAAAAGGAGCTGTATATAGATCATCTAATGGAGGAGAGAGTTGGAAAAAAATGTCCGATACAGTTTCTGGCGCTACAGGACCACATTATTATCAGGAGTTAGTTGCTTCCCCTCATCATTTTGATAAAATTTATCTTATGGATGTAAGAGTTCAAGTTTCTGATGACGGTGGAAAAACTTTTTATACAATGAATGAAGGAAATAAGCATTCTGATAATCACTCAATGACGTTTAAGAAAAATGATCCCAACTATTTACTTGTTGGAACAGATGGTGGAATTTATGAATCTTTTGATGATACTAAATCTTGGAAGTATGTAAATAACTTACCCTTGACTCAATTCTACAAACTCGCTGTAGATGACTCTTATCCATTTTACAATATTTATGGAGGAACTCAAGATAATAATACACAAGGTGGACCAAGTCGTACTTTCAGATCGAATGGTATAGTAAATAGTGATTGGTTTGTTCTTCTTGGAGGCGATGGTCATCAACCAGCAACTGAGCCTGGAAATCCTAATATAGTTTATGCTCAGTCTCAACAAGGGAATATTCATAGGGTTGATAGAACTACAGGTGAAGCCGTATTTATTAAACCTTATTCTGGACTAAATGAAGACTTTGAGAGATTTAATTGGGATTCACCAATTCTAGTCAGTTCTCACAATCCAAAGCGTTTGTATTTTGGCTCTCAAAGAGTTTGGAAGTCAGACGACAGAGGTGACAGTTGGACTCCAATTTCTAAAGATTTAACAAAAAATCAAGAAAGGTTAGAATTGCCTATTATGGGTAAACAACAGAGCTGGGATTCTGCCTGGGATGTTTATGCTATGTCAACATATAACACAATAACTTCATTAAGTGAATCTGTCTTGAATGAAAATATTTTATATGCAGGAACTGACGATGGGTTAATTCATAGCACTAAAAATGGAGGTTCTTCTTGGACATCTATTACTGTCGATAAACTTCCAGGAGTCCCGAATTCTTCTTTTGTTAATGATATTAAAGCAGACCTTCATAATGATCAAGTAGCATACGTAGCATTAGATAATCATAAGTTTGGTGATTATAGTCCTTATTTATATAAGACCTCTAATGGAGGTAAGTCATGGAAGCCTATTGTCGATGGATTGCCAGAAGATACTTTTGTGTGGCGAATTGTTCAAGATCATATTGATCCAAATCTTCTTTTTTTAGCAACAGAATATGGATTATATTTTTCAAATAACCAGGGAGATAATTGGGTTAAATTTTCAAATGGATTACCTACAATATCTGTAAGAGATATAGCAATCCAAAAAAGAGAAAATGATTTAGTTTTGGCTACGTTTGGTAGAGGGTTTTATGTGTTAGATGACTTTAGTTTGTTAAGAAAATTAAATAAATCCAATAGTAATGAGGTTATATTATTTGACGTAAAAGAAGCACTTCAATATAATCCAATCAGATCCGGAACTTCTAGTCAAGGGTCATCTTATTATTCATCTAAAAACCCACCTTATGGTGCTATATTTTCTTACAACTTACCTGATTCATACAAATCCTTAAAATCCCTTAGATCTAAAAGAGAAAAAGAATTAGACAAATTAAATAAAGATATTCCTTTTGTAGGATGGGATGAATTGGATAAGGAAATTAATGAGACTAAATCTAAAATAATATTGGAAATTAGAGATGATAATGGAGATTTAGTAGATCGAATTAATGGTTCAACTAAAAAAGGTATTAATAGGGTTTCATGGAATCTTTCGAAACCTTTGCCAACAATCCTGAACTCAAATTCAAGGTGGTCTAGATCATCTTCTCTTACAGTAAAACCGGGCAAATACTCAGTGCATCTTTTAGAATTAGTACAGGGTGCTTTTAATGAATTAACCAAGAGTAAAACATTTGATGTAAAAAGAATTAGAGAAAATGTATTAAAAAACCCATTGAATTCTAAAGTTGATGAATTCATATTAGAATTAAATAAATTTGAAATTGAGACATCAGTTATGATCTCTAATTACATTAAGTCTAAGAAAAAACAATCAAGTTTCGATAATACTTTGAGGTATATAAAAAATATTGATTCTGATTTATTATATAAATTAAACGAATTAAAAGATCAAATGAATTTAATTGATGTTTTACTTTATGGAAATAAATCAAAAAAAGAGATAATGGAAAAAGATAATTCTCTTGTTTCTGAAAGAATTTCTATTGCAAAAAGAGGTCTTTATGGTAATTCATATGGACCTACTAAACATCATATGGATAGTTTTGATATTGCAAAAAATCAATGGGATAGTATTTTGCCAAGAGTTGAAAAATTTATTAAAGCAATTGAAGATTTAAGTGAAGAGTTAGAACAATTAGGAGCTCCTAAAATTCTGAATTAACATATTTATTAACCAATAAATCGACAACCAAATTATAGGTTTTTATTCCTTTAGTTTGGTTGTTTGCTTTTAAATAAATATCATATGATTTTTTGAAGTATTTCTCGAGAGGGTTTTTATATCTTTTCCAATTTTCAGATACTTCTTTATAATTCTTTAATACTCCTGTGTTAATTTTAGTTATTAACTCATCATATGTTTTTTTGTCGTTTAAATACATTTCGTTCAATAAGTATTTTAATGCTAATGTGCTTCCACTATAATTTACGTATTCATTGTCGGAATTTAAAGTAGCTTCTATACTTATATAATTTGCTTCGTTTTCAGCTGAATATCCTAGTTGATGAGCGATTTCGTGACAAATTGTAGTAGGTATATTTAATTTTGAAACATTAGTGTTGATATGAGCTTCCAGTGTAAAAGGATTTATATATCCACTAAAACCCATATAAGAAAGCGGTAAACTGAATAAAGATTTTTTTATAGCTGAGTTTAATTTTTGATTTTTGTTATAACTAGATTTTTTTATCGACTGCAAAGATTCAAAAAACAAATCATTATCAAATTTCACTGAAATTGAATCGTTTATTGATATTTTTTTATGAATCTTATTGGTTTTATTAATATAATATAGAGTTGTTTTTTTAAGTTGATTTAAACTGTAACTCTTTGTGTTTGATAATTTTTCTTGAAGAGGGATTCTATGATAATTCAACCCCCATTGAACATTAAAAATTATATAAATTCCAAACAAAAACTGCAGGTAAATCTTTATATTTTTTCTTCTAGTATTAGTTTTCTTTATTTTTAGAAAAAAAATAATGGGAATAAATAAGTATAATAAGTCCCCCATTGAAAATGAAAATTTATTAAAAAACAATATTATATAATAAGAAACGTTCTTATATACTAAATTAGAATAATAGCTTTCAATTAGATGTGGGTAACGTATTATGATTTGAAATAATAGTAAAATAAAAACATATACATATAATGATTTTAATCTAAATAAAATAGAATAAAACTTCATTATTTATTTTAATTCTACAATTTCAACTTCGAAAATTAAATTAGATTTTGGTGGTATTTGCGGACTTCTTCCCATTTCGCCGTAGGCAAGATAATATGGGAGAAATAAAGTTGCTTTATCACCAACATTAAGAAGTTTTAAACCTTCTTTAAATCCCGAGATCATTGAGTCTTTTGGACCTATTTTAGCAGCTATTGGAGAATAACCACCTTGATTTTTTTTGACAATATTTACAGTTTGATATTGTTCTGCAATATCTAAAATACTTGTATCAAGTAAAGAGCCATCTTCAAAATATACTGCATAATGAGTCATTACAATTTTACTTTCATCAACCTTTACCGAATTATCTGCTTTATATGTTACAGTATACTCTAATCCAGTTTTCGTCTTTTTAGCATAAGCCTTTTCTGATTCATGTGCAGTTTTCTTTCCCGTTTTAACACTTTCTAGTAATTGTGCTATTTTTTCTTCAGCCTTTCTGTCTTCTTCAAAATGATTTGTAAATATTTTGGAAGCGTTAAAAGCTCTAGCTTCTCTTCCTTTTCTAATAATAGAAACTTTTATTATAGTGTCATTTTGCTCAATTAGATCAATAGTTTCTATTCCATTAACGACTTTCCCAAAAACAGTGTGTTTGCCGTTTAGCCATGGTGTTTCTTTGTGAGTTATAAAGAACTGACTACCATTTGTTTTAGGACCTGAGTTTGCCATTGATAATATTCCTGCAGAATCATGTAATAGATCTTCTTTAAACTCATCTTTAAAATTATAACCAGGTCCTCCACGACCTGTTCCTGATGGGTCTCCTCCTTGAATCATGAAATTTTCAATAACTCTGTGAAAAATCAATCCATCATAGTATTTTTTATCTTTAAATTCTGGAAGAACTTCTTTGTTTTTCCCTTCGCTTAGTGACACAAAATTAGCAACAGTAATTGGAGTTTCTTTAAATGTAAGATTAATCAAGATGTCTCCTTTGTTAGTTTGAATATCAGCATACAGTCCCTCGTTTAAATCTGGATGAGTACTAATACATGATGAGATTAGTAAGCTTGAAAATAAAATTATTGAGTAAATATGTTTTTTCATTTATTTAAATTAATTTGTCTTTGAATTCAGGTAATGATTTTAAAAAATTTTCTATAGCGTTTTCAGCATTTCCTTCAAACTTCCCGCCGGAAGCATTAATATGTCCTCCACCTGAAAAATTTTTTTCAGCATAAAGATTACAAGGAAAATTTCCTAATGATCTAAATGATATTTTAACATTATTAATAACGTTTACATCTTCAATAAAAATAGCACAAAAAATTACTCCTTTAAGTGATAAACCATAATTTACAATTCCTTCTGAATCACCTTTTTTATAATTTAATTTTTCTAATTCATCTCTTTTAAGAGACATGTAAACAGTGTTTAATTCTTTGATGTGTGTTAAGCTATTTAAAGCAGATCCTAAAACTTTAAGTCTACTAGCAGATGAATCATTATAAACCTTATTGTAGATGACATTATGATCTATTTTTTTATTGAATAAATTAGAAATTATCTCATGTGTTCTAGATGTAACAGAAGAATATTGAAAAGATCCTGTATCAGTCATCATACCCAAATACAGACACGAGGAGATGTCTTTATTTAATTTACTTTCAAAACCAATTGACACAAAGATTTCATAAAGCAGTTCGCAAGTCGAACCCATTTTAGAATTTGAAAAAACTAAATCAGCATAATCTTTTGGATTTTGATGATGATCAATCATAACTGTTTTGGAGTTTGATTGATTTACAAATTCTTTAAGTTCTCCAATTCTACTAAGATCATTAAAATCAAGAGTGAAGATTAAATCGGAATTTGAAAGTAATTTTTTACATTTTTCTTTTTCAATATCATAATAAATTATATCATCGAACCCAGGTGTCCAATTTAAAAAATCAGGAGCTTTGTTTGGACTAATTACATAAGAGGATTTGTTAATAATCTTAAGAATATTATAAAGAGCCAAGCAGCTTCCAATTGCATCTCCATCAGGACTTGTGTGAGGAATTATGACAATATTTTTGCTATAATTTATTAACTCTTTTAATTTTTTAATTTTTTCAAATTTCATTAAATCAAATATAAGCATTAGAATGAGATGAATTGATTAAAATTTATTCTCAATTTTGTACATTTGGTGTAAACTGTTTCAAATTGAAAGTCAATCTCTTTAAACTTAATAAAAACAAAAGATTTAGTTATAATCCTAGATATATAAAGGATAAATCTATAGAAAATATTTATGATTTTGAATCAGTTTATGAAAAGCAAAGAAAATACAGAAGTTCATATGATATTTCTTCAGTTTGGAAAGAAGATAGATCTGTATATAGAAACAGGTCAAACAGTCTGTTTTCAAAAACACTTTTAATTATAATTCTTTGTTTAGTTTTTTTGTTTTTATTTATAATAGATTTCGATCTTTCTATATTTTACTAATAATATATGAGTATAATTAAATTACTTCCGGATAGCGTAGCTAACCAAATCGCTGCTGGTGAAGTGGTTCAGAGACCCTCTTCTGTTGTTAAGGAACTTCTTGAAAACTCAGTTGATAGTGGAGCTAAAACTATCAGATTGGTAATTAAAGATGCTGGTAAAACTCTAATTCATGTTCTAGATGATGGAATAGGAATGGATAAAGATGATTTAAAAAAATGTATTTTTAGACATACAACCTCTAAAATTCGTAATTCAAAAGATTTGTATTCTCTTAAAACAATGGGCTTTAGAGGAGAGGCTCTATCAAGCATTGCTTCTGTATCTCATATGAGTATTATTTCAAATCAGGATGACAACAATTCGCTTGGTTGTGAAATTAAACTAGAGGGTGGGCAAGAAAAATCATTTAATGAAGTTGTTTCATCTAAAGGAACTTCCATTTCTGTAAAAAACCTTTTCTTTAATATTCCCGCTAGAAGAAATTTCTTAAAATCTGATAATGTTGAACTGAAGCATATTATCGATGAGTTTCATAGAATATCATTAATTAACCATGAGATTAATTTTATTTTTATAAATAATAATAATGAATTATTTAATCTTTCCAAGTCAATTTTTAAAGAAAGGATTATCAGAGTTTTTGGAAAATCATCAAAACAAAAACTAATTCCTATTAATGAAGAGACTGATTTAGCTGTAATTAAAGGCTTTGTTTTTAAGCCAGAGTATTCAAGAAAAACAAGATCAACTCAATTTTTCTTTGTTAATAGTAGATTTATTAAAAATAGTCACTTGAATCATGCAGTTAAAACAGCATATGATGGTTTGATACAAGACAACTTGTATCCTTCTTACTTTTTAAAAATTAGTGTTCCTTTGAATTCGATTGATGTCAACATTCATCCAAATAAAACTGAAATAAAGTTTGATAATGATCAGTCGATTTACGCAATCTTAAAATCTTCAATTAAACATAGTTTAGGTCAGTTTAATATAGCGCCTACAATTGATTTTGATAATAATATAAATTTAAATACTCCCTACTCTTTCAGAAATAAAGAGGCGTCGATTCCAAAGGTCGATTATAATCAAGCTTTTAATCCTTTTGATAATTTGACTAAGCCCGTTGATTTAAAGACTAAAGATTTTGAAATCACTAGTGTTAATGATTTTGTTGGAAAAGATCAAATTAAGAACGAGCTTGAGATTTTAAAAACCAACAGTTTTCCTTCATTTCAATTAAAATCCAAATATATAATAACTAAAACGAGTGCAGGTATTTTAATTATTAATCAAAAAAGAGCTCATCAGCGAATTTTATATGAAAACTTCTTAAAAGAGCTTTCTAATAAAACCAATCCTATTCAAACATTATTATTTCCTATTAAGTTAGATTTTAACTCAGAAGAAATTAGAATGCTTAAGTTGCTTGAAGCTCCTTTAGTTCATTTGGGATTTAAGTTTAATGCTTTTAGCTCAGAGAATATTGAAATCTCAGGTATACATCCTTTTTTAAATAAAAAAAACATTAATGAGTTGTTTCAAGATTTTCTTAGAAATAAAGATTACAGCAAGGATTATGCTGTTCATACTTTGAATGATTTAATTGCTAAACTTTTATCTAAATATTCTTCAATTTCATCAAATGAAAATATTAATATTAAATTACAAGAATCCTTAGTCAATGACTTGTTTGCTTGTAAGGATCCAAATGTTTCACCTTTTGGTAAATTAATTTTTAAATTGATTTCTCTAGAAGAAATAATAAAAATATTTTAACATATGAGATCAGTTCCTGAAACAATTAAGCAGTTAATTATAATTAATATAATTTTTTACTTTGGCTCGCAATTTTTAGGTGATATAAGTTATGACATTTTAGCTTTACATTATTTTGAAAATGATAAGTTTTTAATTTCTCAACTTGTAACTCATATGTTTATGCATGGTAGTCCATCACATATATTATTCAATATGTTTGGTCTTTGGATGTTTGGTTCTCCTCTTGAACAAATGTGGGGCAAGCAAAAATTCTTATTTTTTTATTTTTCTGCTGGATTAGGTGCAGCTGCATTACAAATGTTTGTTTATAATGTTCAAGTTCAGACTCTTTATGATGTTGTAGAGGCAAATAACCTAAGCTTAAGCGATCCAAGTGTTTTACTGAACTACATGTCACAAAGCGATTATAATCAAGCTTTATCATCCTTTAATAGCGTTATGGTTGGTGCTTCTGGCGCTATTTATGGAGTTTTGGTTGCTTTTGCTTTTTCTTTTCCTAATTCTAAACTTATGTTACTATTTCCTCCAATTCCTATTAAAGCAAAGTATTTTGTGCCTTTACTGATTTTAATAGATCTGTTTTTTGGGCTTTCTTCTTTTTCAATTGGTTCAATAGCGCATTTCGCTCATATTGGTGGTGCATTAATTGGTTTAATAATGGTGTTGTATTGGAAAAAAAATCAATTTAATTCAAACAGATGGAATTAATAAATAAAATTAAATATAATTTCAAAAATTTAGATATTTTACAGAAAATCATATTAATTATGATTGTTTTTTTTGTGACACCCTACATCGTAAATACATTTTTATTTCTCTTTAATTTCAATGAATTTTCAGTAATTGCCTTATTCGATGTATCTCCAAACCTGATTGATTTGTTTTCTAAACCTTGGTCATTGATTACTTATGGTTTTTTTCATTCCGATTTGTGGCATTTAATAGGAAATATGATAATTCTATATTTGAGTGGATCTGTAGTGCTCAATCTTTTTGGCAGCGAAAGGTTAATCAAAATTTTTGTTTTAGGAATTTTATATGGTTCATTAGCTTACTTAATCAGTTATAATCTTTTCCCTGCTTTCAACAACATAAAGTCATCAATGATTGGATCTTCTGCAGGTGTAATGGCTGTTTTTATTTTTTTAGCATCTTATAGTCCGAATTATAGCTTTAGAATATTAACTTTCAATATTAAAATTATTTATATAGCTTCATTTCTTGTTCTTTTAGATGTTATTCAAATACCCAGCGGAAATTCTGGAGGTCATATAGCGCATTTAGGAGGTGCATTTTTGGGATATTTTTATCACAAAAAAATGATTCAAGGCGATGATTATGGTAATTGGATCATTAATTTGTATAATTTTATTTTTAAACGAAAAATAAAATTTAAAAAAAGAAATTTCGTAAAAAAATCAACGTTATCTAGAAAAGATACAGTTGTACAAAAGAAAATAGATTTGATATTAGACAAAATTAGTAAGTCAGGTTATGACAGTTTAACTAAGAAGGAAAAAGAAACTTTATTTAAGGCAGGTAAATCGTGATTTTTGTAAAAAACAAAACTTTTTTCAGTAAAATTTTATTTCTATTAAATTTTGCAATTCTTGCGTTGACAGGGTTGTGTTACTTGCTTTCGAACTACCATTTAGAAAAATTATCATCATTTTCTGTTCTAATCATTTTTCTTCCTATTTTTCTTTGTATTAATTTTTTATTTTTTATATACTGGATTATTAAGCTCGATATTAGATTTATTTTTTCTTTTTTAGTCCTTTTAGTTTATGTAGATAAGCCTATTTCTTTTTTTAAAACTGACGCGACGGTTGATGATCAGAGGGGTTTGCAGGTTATGAGCTATAACGTAAGACTTTTTAATCATTATAATTGGATAAAAGATAGCTCTGTAAGAAATAAAATAAAAACTTTTGTAAACGATAATAAACCTGATTTCATTGCAGTTCAAGAGTTTCATGATGATTATAGGGAGTTGATGAATGATTTTAAATACAGTCATATTGATTTAAATGAAGGAAATGTTGGTTTAGCAATATTTGGTAATAGTAAAATGATTAACAAGGGAGATGTAGTTTCGAGTGATAAACGTAAAATCGCTATTTATGTTGATTTCGTTTATAAAAAAGATACTTTGAGGCTGTATAATTCACATTTCAAATCTTACAACATTAACCCTTTATCTTTTAAACCAAATAAAGAGACTTTTAAAAATGTTTTAAACAAAACTAAGTTAGTTTACAAAATTCAAAACGATGAGTGTTCGATTTTGATTGATCATATGAAAAAATCTCCATACTCATTAATGTTGGCTATCGATTTAAATAACACTTCTGATTCATTTGTCTATAAAAAAATTAATGACTTATTTTTCGATTCTTATGTCCAAACAGGATTTGAATTTGGAGCAACTTATGACTTTAGTTTTTTACCGATACGAATTGATTATATTTTTTATTCAAAGTTAATTAAAGCTAATACTTATCAAATTCACAATGTTAAACTTTCAGATCATAAGCCAATAAGTGTATTTTTTAATATTTGAACCTTTTATATAGATATATATCTATAAATAACTGAGAATGAGTTTTTTAATTTTCAAAAAAACTAAACGAACAACCTCCGTAATCTTTGTTTTTATTAAAATTTTTATGTTCTTTTAGGCTTATTTGTTTTGTATGTTCTGCTATTATTATTCCGTCAGTATTTAAAAGATTTCGTTCTAAAATTAAGTCAATAATCTTAAAATATTCTTCAATTTTAAAGACATAAGGTGGGTCAAAAAAAATTATATCAAATTGATCTAAACAACTCTTTAAATATTTCGATGTATCACTTTTAGTAATTTTTAAATTAAAATTTAACTCATCAGAAATTTTTTTAATAAACCTAACACAGTTGGAGTTATTATCCACACATTTAATATTTTTAACTCCTCTTGATGCAAATTCATAGCTAATATTTCCACTTCCTGAAAATAAGTCTAAAACATTTAATTCATCAAAGTAATAAATGTTATTAATTATATTAAAAATTGCTTCCTTGGATTGATCTGTTGTTGGTCTAACGGGAAGATTTTTGGGAATTGATATTTTTTTTCCTTTATTTTTTCCAGAAATTATTCTCATATCACTATATTTTCTATAGCATATCCTGAATTTTTTAAAACAACATTTTTTATAAACTTCGATAAATATTTGTGATATTGAGTTAAAATTTCTTCCTCACCAATTAACTTAATTTTCGTTTTATTGTTTACTAATTTATTTTGTTCAATAACAAATAGTACAAAATATAAGATATCGTCTTTGGATTTATAATTAAATGTATTAGAATAATTTAGTTCCCTTCCTTTAAAAACTATAATGTTTAAATAGCTTTTATTAATATTTACATAAATTATTATTTTTTTATTAATAGATAATTCAAAATATAGTTTTTTCAAAAGAACTGTATTGTAATGGAAGTATTCAAATGAGCCAAATTTTTCTATTAAATAATTAGTGATGTTTCCATAAGCTATATACACGTTATGTGTTTTTAATTCTTCAATATAGTCAGACGAAGCAGTATCATTTTTAATTAATCTAGAGTTAAATTTAAGGTATTCTAGACAGTTGTCCTCTTGAAAAAAATCATTTGGAACAAGCACAGATAGTTTGTTGTTTAGCACCAATGTTACTTTAACAACATTTAATAAATTAAATTCTTTTAACTTGTTTTTTAGTTCGGATAAAATTTCTTCAATTTCTATTTCTTCAGAATAATTTGAAGAGATTTGATCTATAATTTGGGAATCAATAGAGTCTCTTAACAAAAGTTTTAGCTCTTTAGAGCTAATCATTATAATAAGAGATAAACTTTTTTCTAATTTACTAATTTCTTGCGATTGCATCATAGGTTGTTGGCCAATTTCCATTGGTGCTGACCTCAGACATGGATCCTAGTACAAGGTCAGGGCCATTAACACCATCAACAGACATTAGAGCCTTTTCTTGCTTTAAAAGATCTTTATTTTGATCAAATAAAATTGCGTCCTTAGAAACTCTAACTTCAAAAACTGGAACATTATAGCCGTTTTTATCAATTACATCTGCCTTTATTGCAAACATTTGATTTACACCATCTATGGGAACTTCTGCCATTGATTTGTACCTGTCAGAACTTCCAAATAATGAATCTTTAACAGATGCAAATCCGAGTGTATCAATTACTACAACTTCTTTTAACATGTCAATTCTGTACACTCTGTCATATTTCATATAACTAGAATCTCTTTTCTGAATAAGTGTGTATTGAGCTGTATCAATAAATTTTATTAAACCTTCAAAGCTGTCAGAATACACACCGTTAACACTTTTATAAGCTATTTGTGCATTTCTAATATCCTTAAGTTTATCAATAACTTTAAGGTATCTCTCATTTTTGACCTCATTAAATTTAATAGGAGCGTTGACAGAGTTGAATACCTGAAAAGCAAAAACTATTATTAAGACCCATAGTACAGATTCTATATATCTCTTATATTTTGATATGAATTCCATTGTTTAATTAATTATATTTAACAAAACTACATTTTTTTTTAAACCCACCAAACACATTACATTCTCTTATTTACAATGGATTTTAAAGACTTTTCTCAACTTTTAATTAATAAGTTTTCTTTTACGCCTACAGAAGATCAAATCACTGCAATTCAAGAGCTAAGTAAGTTTCTTAGTTTGAACAATGAAATTGGCTTATTCATTTTAAAGGGTTACGCAGGAACAGGAAAAACAACATTAATGAAAACTTTAGTTGATAACGTTAAGTTTTTGAAATATAATATATGCTTATTAGCACCAACTGGAAGAGCTGCTAAGGTTCTATCTAATTATTCAAAAAAAAAATCATTTACTATACACAAAAAAATATATTATTCCTCAGTTGATAAATTTGGAAAGTTCGAAACTAAATTAAAAACTAATAAACTAAAAAATACTTTATTTATTGTCGACGAGGCATCTATGATATCAGACTCTACAACTTCTTCTGATTTATTTAAATCAAAATCTTTATTATCTGATATTTTTAAATATGTTGATTTTAAAACTCATTCTAAATTGATATTTCTTGGAGATACAGCTCAACTCCCCCCAGTTAAACAAACTATTAGTCCAGCTTTAAATTCAGATTTGATTGAAGAGTTCTATGGTTTAAAATCTAAAGAATTTACTTTAAGTAATGTTGTTCGTCAATCAAAGTCCTCAGGAATTTTAATTAATGCTACAGAAATTAGAAATAATATTTTAAATGAAATATTTTCTTTTAATTTTCAATTATTTCCGGATGTTGAAATATTAAATGATGGATTCGAAATTCAAGAAAAAATTGAGTCATCATATAATAAAATCGGATCTGAAAAAACTATTATAATTGTTAGATCTAATAAAAGAGCTAATTTATACAACCAACAGATTAGAAAAACAATACTATTTAATGAAAGTTTAATTTCTGTTGGAGATTTATTAATTATAACTAAAAACAATTATTTCTGGTCTTCTGAAAAATTAAATATTTCTTTTTTAGCGAATGGTGATATTATACAAATTTTAGAAATTTTTTCAATTAAAGAATTGTATGGATTTAAATTTGCTGAAGTCAAAGTTAAATTAGTTGATTACAGTGATGAACCAGTTTTAGAAACAGTTATTTTATTAGATACCTTAAATTCAGATTTACCGTCACTTTCATATGATCAATCAAATAAATTATATAATGAGGTTCAAAAAGATTACATGAATCTTAAATCAAAATATAAACGATTCATTAAAACAAAAGAAAATCCTTTTTTTAATGCTTTAAATGTAAAATTTTCTTATTCTTTAACTTGTCATAAAGCTCAAGGTGGTCAATGGCCAATAGTTTTTATAGAAAAACCCTACTTAAAAGATGGTGTTGATATGGATTATTTAAGATGGTTATATACTGCAGTAACTAGGGCTGAAAAGAAATTATATTTAATTGGTTTTTAAAATTTAAGTGTATTTTTGAATTAAAAGTATACAATTGAAAATTATAGCGATGATTCCTGCCAGATTAAATTCTACAAGATTGCCAGGAAAACTCATGATGGATCTTAATGGAGTTCCTGTCATTTTATCAACTCTTTTAAATACAATTAAAACTAATTTGTTTGATGATGTATACGTAGTGACTGATTCTAAAGAGATTTATAACTTTTTAATAAAACATCATAAAAATATTTTATTTAGTAAAGAAAATCATGATTCTGGATCTGATAGAATTGCTGAATTTGCAAAAGATATGCAAGTTGATATTATAGTTAATGTTCAAGGAGATGAACCATTAATAGATAAAAATAGTTTACAAAAACTTGTAAATACTTTTAAAGATGATAATGATAATGAAATTGATTTAGTTTCTTTAATGAAGGTCATTTCTTCAAGCAATGAGATTCAAAACCCCAATAATGTTAAAGTTGTGACTGATAAAAATAATTTTGCATTATATTTTTCTAGGACACCAGTTCCTTTCTCTACTGTACCGAATTTCAAAGTCCAGTATTTTAAACACATTGGAGTTTATGGGTTTAGAAAAAAAAGCTTAGTGGATTTTTATAATTCAAAACCAACAAAATTAGAGTTAATCGAAAAGCTAGAACAATTAAGATATTTAGAAAATGGAAAAAAAATTAAAATGGTAATCACTGATTTTGATGGAATAGGTATTGATACTATGGAAGATTTAATTAATGCTAGAAAATTGATAAATGATTAAAATTCGAAGATATATATTTTTCAATATTATTAAATGGAAAATTGTTGGTGATACTGATTTTCCAAAAAAATGTATAATAATAGCTGCTCCCCATACTCATTGGATAGATTTTTTTATTGCAATTTTTGCACGTAGTTTATTTAAGCAAAAAAATGTAAGCTTTATAGGAAAAAAAGAACTGTTTAAGTTTCCATTAAAATATTTTCTTAAATGGTTAGGAGGTATTCCAGTTAACAGAGGAAGTAATTCTAATAGTGTTGATTCAATTGTTGAGATTTTTAATCGAAACAATACATTCATTCTTGGAATATCTCCAGAGGGTACAAGAAAGAAAGTTAATAAATGGAAAACAGGTTTTTATTATATAGCAAAAAAAGCTAATGTTCCTGTAATTAGCGTCGCATTAGATTTTGAAAATAAACAAATTGTAATTTCAAAACCATTTGATTTAACAGATGATATAAATGAAGACATTAACTATTTAAAAAGTTTATTCAAAGGTGTCAAGGGTAAAATTCCTGAATATTCTTGATTAATTCATATTGTGAAATACATTCTGAACATCGTCATCTTCTTCTATTTTTTCAATTAAAATATTAACTTCTTCCTTCTTGTCATCATTTAATTCCTTCATTTGTTTTGGAATTCTTTCAAATTCAGAAGATATAATTTCAATTCCTTGATTTTCAAGTTCTTTTTGAATTGATCCGTAATTTTCAAAAGATGAGTATAAAATCACTTCTCCATCTTCATCTTTTATAACTTCATCAACTCCAAAATCAATAAAGTCTAACTCTAATTCTTCTATATCTATTTCTGTTTGAATTTTAAAATTACAAACTCTATCAAACATGAACTCAACAGATCCAGCGGTACCTAAATTTCCTCCGTATTTATTAAAATAACTTCTAACATTAGCAACTGTTCTATTATTATTATCACTTGCCGTTTCAACAATAATTGCAATTCCGTAAGGCCCATATCCTTCAAATAGAATTTCTTTAAAATTTCCTGTAGATTTATCTGAAGCTCTTTTTATAGCTCTTTCAATATTGTCTTTAGGCATGTTAGCAGCCTTTGCATTTTGAATGACAGCTCTAAGCTTAGAATTAGTCTCAATTGAAGCTCCACCATCTTTGACAGCCATTACTATGTCCTTACCAATTCTAGTGAAAGTTTTGGCCATTGCTGACCATCTTTTCATTTTCCTTGCTTTTCTAAATTCAAATGCTCTTCCCATAAATTCAAATATAATTTATATGCTTAAGTTAATAAAATGATTTTATTGAATTTTTTCTAAAATAGAATCAAATGTGAAATTAAGATGTTTAGGAAATGAATTTTTATTAGAAAGTAGCGAAAGATATCTATTGTTATTAGTTGTATAAACGTATTTATAATTAACTTCTTTAAAATTTAATTTTTTAATGATATTTTTTATTAATTCTTCATGATTAATTAAATCTTTACTTCCATGATGAAATATTCCGCTTAGATTCCTACTTATCATATAATGCAAATGTTTTGCTAACAAATTTTCTGAATTTATATTGATAATTAAATTTGGAAATATTTCTATTGGACATGAGTTAATAATGCTTTCTTTTATCTGATCTATTCTTTTTGATTTTGAACTAAAAATCATAGCAGATCTATTAATTGTCCAATTTGAATTTTTCATTCTAAATAATTTATTTTCTATATGAATATTAAATCTTCCGTAGATACTTTGAGAAAAAGTTTTATCCTCCTCATATGATGGGAAATTTATAAATGAATCAAAAACACTTGATGAGGATATAAACATTAGCTTTGAATCAAAAGTTTCGCAATATTTGATAATTTTATCGTAATATTTTACTTGTAAATTAAAATTACCTTTTAAGCCAGAAATTATAATATTAGGATTTAATTTATTTAATATTGAAATAGGATCTTCCTTTAGATCATAGTAAATATACCTTTTGTTGGACCTGTATTTTGTTTGTTTATAATAAGTAGCGTGCAGATCATAAAAAGGATTTAATTCTTTGAAAATTGCAGTTCCAATAGAACTACTTCCTCCAAAAATTAAAACTCTAATCATTTTATAAATGGGGGTTTAACGATTTCTGATTTGATGAGTTTATTTCTAATTTGTATAAATATTTCAGTTCCTAATTCGCTATTAGAAAAATTAACATAACCCATTCCAATTCCTTTTTTTAGCATTGGTGACATTGTTCCAGATGTAACTAATCCAATTTCATTTTGAAAAGAATCAAATATTTTATAACCTTTTCTTGGAATTCCTCTTTCATTTAATACAAAACCTATTAATTTTTTTTCAATTCCGTTTTTAACTGTATTTAAAATATGTTTTTTTCCAATAAAATCTTTATTTGTTTTTGTTGCCCATTTTAATCCAGCTTCTATTGGGTTAGTAGTGTCGTTGATATCATTTCCATAAAGACAATAGCCCATTTCAAGTCTTAATGTATCTCTTGCTGCTAATCCAATGGGTTTTATTCCTAAGTATTCACCAGTCTTAATCAACAAATTATATAGTTTAACAGCATCTTTATTATTCACATATAGTTCAACACCACCTGAACCAGTATATCCAGTTGTGGAAATAATAACTCCTTTAATTTCTTTAATATCATTTTTTATAAAAGAGTAACTTGTTAATTCACTCAAATCAAAATCAATTAATTTTTGAAGCACTTCATTTGCTTTAGGGCCCTGAAGAGCTAGAAGGGAAGTGCTGTCTGAAATATTAGTTAATTTGTTATTAAACTTTATATTTTGCTCAAGAATCCAATCCCAATCCTTATCAATATTTGAAGCATTTACTACTATCATGTAACTATTGGATCCAAATTTATATACGATTGAATCATCAATTATTCCTCCACTGTGGTTAATAAGACAATTATATTGAGCTTTTCCGTTGGACATTAATAAAATATCATTTGAACATATATAATTTAAGAATTCAGTAGCATTATCTCCATCAATTAAAAATTCTCCCATATGAGAAACATCAAATATGCCAACTGAATTTCTAACTTTTAAATGTTCTATATTAACACCTTCAAATTGAACAGGCATATTGAATCCTGCAAAAGGCACCATTTTAGCATTGGATTTTACGTGAATATCAAATAGAGAAGTTTTTTTCATAATATACTTTAAAATACAAATTTCGAGCATTTTTTTTTACCTTACAATAAAAATATTAAACACATATTAACATGAAAAAAATATTAATTCTTTTATTATTATCTCCTGTGATATTATTCTCTCAAGGGATTATGGGTGACAAAACTGAATTTAGCAGACAAGATACATTGCGCGGATCTATTACTAAAGAAAGGTCATGGTGGGATTTAAATCGTTATCATCTAGATATTAGCGTTAAACCAGAAGAAAAATTTATTTCAGGTTCCAATAAGATTTCTTATACAGTACTTAAATCACATGATTTAATGCAAATTGATCTTCAAACACCATTAATACTAACAAAGGCTACTCAAGATAATTCCGAATTAGAGATAATACATGATGGTAATGCCC
>ERZ1046876.748-NODE-748-length-23464-cov-6.506643_pt1 | contig 23464 bp, 27 predicted proteins | sample MGYA00383094_ERZ1046876 | MGnify/ENA primary metagenome ERZ1046876 (study PRJEB29581, sample SAMEA5548364) | metagenome | biome: marine; feature: coastal; material: water | depth 50 m | study: Short-term variability in the microbial, nano- and picoplankton...
AGATTAATCCAAACCATGCAATTATTCACGGTTTATTCAAACTCATGGAAAAAGATGAGCCGACAGCCCAGCTGGTAGCGAATCAACTTCTAGACAATGCTTTGGCTTCTGCCAATCTTTTGGATGATCCTCGGGAGATGATAGCACGCAGTTATCAAGCCCTAGAAAAACTTACCACTGTGTAATACTTTTCGGGCATAATCAAAACCGTGTAAATTGAGATTGCCCCAAATGTACGGGATGAGGTAAATATCTTAACCATGATGAGGAACTTTAGCAAATTTTTGATATTTGGCACACTTAGTTGCCTCATTACCTTGGTTGGTTGTTTTAAAAGCTCAGGAGGACTTGGTCGCAGTGGAGGAAATCCTTTTGCTGATGCTGATGCTGCAGTAAGTAAAAATATCGAAAACTTGATGGGGCTTTCCGTAGGCATGACCAAAGCACAGGTCTTTAGTCTATCTGGAATCGCTAATTATGTGGAAGGATACGATTGGGGCAGCGTATGGTTTTACAAAATTCGCAAAGGTGGGAACGAAAGTACCCTCTCCGACAAGGAAGTTGAGAAACGATACATGCCCGTTGTTTTTGACAATACTGATCGTGTCATGGGATACGGCAGTAAATTTTACGACCAAACATTGAGTGATCTCGGTGCTGGTCAATTTTAACCTCTACCAATTTATTTTTCCGATTGTTCGGTTGACGAAGGTCAGAATTTAATTCATTTTCTTATCTTTTCACTTATTTTTGATGAAGACTACCCTGGCTAAAAAGGAAACTGTAACCCACGACTGGAAGATTGTTGATGCTTCTGGCCTAATCTTGGGGCGTCTGGCTGTACAGATTGCCAACGCACTAAGGGGGAGAAACAAACCCACTTATACCCCGCATGTCGACACTGGCGATTATGTTGTGGTTATCAACGCCGAGAAGGTCAAACTCTCCGGATCAAAGGAAGAGCAAAAGCAATACATGTTCTACTCAGGTTACATGGGTAACGAAAAATACCGCACGGTTGCTGATTTTCGCGAGAACCGTCCTGAATTTATTATTACCAATGCGGTCAAGGGGATGTTACCTAGAAATAAACTTTCTTCAGGCATGCTTACACGTTTACGAGTTTTTCGTGGGGAAGAACACGAACATGAAGCCCAACAACCCTCCCCTCTCCTTTCCTAATTTATTAATATGAGTGCCAAATCCATAACAGAAGAATTTACCGCCACAGGCCGACGTAAAACTAGCACCGCTCGAGTCCGCATACGTCCGGGTTCCGGAGATTTTATCATAAACAACCGTGACATCAGTGACTACTGTCCAACTGAGCAACAAAAGAAAGCCGTTCTCGGACCTTTAGTTTCTGTTGAAAAAGTTGGTGAATTAGACATCACCGTCATCGTTCGTGGAGGCGGAGGCACAGGACAATCCGGAGCGATTCGCCACGGTCTTTCAAGAGCCCTTGAGAAGATGGATGGCGAACTTCGTTCTCCCCTCAAAAAAGCAGGCCATCTTCGACGAGACCCTCGCAAAATCGAACGCAAAAAACCCGGCCGCCCAGGGGCCCGTAAAAGGTTTCAATTTTCAAAGAGATAATTTTTATTTCCTCAACCACCCTTTACCTAACCCCTCGGAACTCCAACCGAGGGGTTTGTTTTTTATAATTTTCCTCACCAAATTTTAACGACTATGAAAACAGGTATTATCGGAGCATCCGGATATACCGGACAAGAGCTTGTCTCCTTGCTAATTCGACACCCTAAGATCGAACTTTGCACCATTACTTCAAGGGCACATGCTGGAAAGTCTGTCTCCCAAGTAATTAGGAGAGTTGGAAAAGTTGGTCATTCCCTGAAATTTACTAATCCTTCGCTGGCAAGCTTGCTCAACGGAGAGGTCGAACTTTTCTTTCTGGCTCTGCCACATGGTACAGCTGCGGAATATGCAGTCCCTTTAGTCGAGGCTGGAAAAAAGGTAATCGATCTATCTGCGGATTTTAGGTTAAATGATCCGAAGCTTTATCAGGAATATTATGGTTCGAAACCCATATCTCCTGAATGGTTACCGAAAGCACAATACGGTCTTCCTGAACTCCATAAATTATCATGGGAAGAATCTCACCTCATCGCATCTCCAGGCTGCTACCCAACAAGCATCATCACTCCCCTTGCACCCTTACTACAAAAGGGATTGATCGAGACCAGTGATATCATCGTAAACTCGATTAGTGGAATTAGTGGGGCTGGGAAAAATGCTTCCGACCATCTCCTGTTTTGCGAACGAAATGAAAGTGCAGGAGTTTACGGGCTTCCCAAACACCGGCATCTATCTGAAATCGAAGAGCAATTAAGTCAGTTTGCTCAGAAAACAATTGTCTTATCATTCCACCCACACCTCGGTCCGATGAACCGGGGAATTTGCTCAACAATTTCCGTACGGGCCAAGGGTGAGCTTCAAGCTAACTTAATTACCAAGTGTTGGGAAGATACCTATTCCGGCAGACCTTTCGTACAAATACTCAAAGATGGAGACCTACCTGAAACTGGACGGGTTGTAGGAACGAACCGAATCGACTTGGCCGTGCAGGAAGACTCCAGGACCAATCGTTACATCCTCTGTTCCGCCGAAGATAACCTTCTTAAAGGAGCAGGTGGACAAGCTGTACAGGCGATGAACCTGTGCAACGGGTACGAAGAAGATTGCGGATTATCATGAAGTTTTATCAGGACTGTGACGGCATAACTGAAGCCCAAGGTTTTTATGCTTCTGGAGTGCCTGCCAATATCATGGGAAAAAATAATGGAAAGTTAGACCTTGGTATCATTTATTCTCCACGGGCATGCACGGCAGCAGGTACATTTACGACTAACGACATCAAAGCATCCCCCGTTCGATATTGCATGGATTTACTGAATGAACAGGAACAGGTTTTTCACGGCGTTGTCGTAAATAGTGGAAATGCTAATGCCTGCACTGGTAAACAGGGAGACCTGGATTGTGCAAAAATGGCATCGGAAACGGCGAGGCATTTAAAGGTGCACTCCAAAGAAATTTTGGTTTGCTCAACTGGTCGAATTGGTGTGCAGATGCCCATGAGTCGTGTCACTGCAGGAATCACTGAAGCTTGCCAGGATACGCTCGACGAATTGGATGGAGGCAAAGCTTTTCAGGAAGCAATCCTTACTTCTGACACTCGTACGAAGTCTTGCTCTGCACAAATTAAAACCTCTTCCGGAAAAGTAACCATTGGAGGAACAGTAAAAGGTGCGGGTATGATTCAACCTAACATGGCTACCATGTTGGCCTTTCTAACCACGGATGCCTTTGCCTCTTCTAGCTTTCTCAAAAAGTGTTTGGATAAGGCAGTGAATAACTCCTTTAACCGAATGACTATAGATGGGGACATGAGTACCAACGATAGCGTACTTATTTTAGCTAACGGATCAACGAGAGTAGATATTGAAAAAGAATCTGTAGATACAATTGCTGAATTTCAAGAAGCAGTTGATCAGGTTTGTGCCTGCCTTGCCCGGAAATGTGTAACGGACGGAGAAAAGGTCACCAAATTTGTGGAACTCCAATTGAATGGAGCTTCCAGTGATCAAGACGCCGACCTTGTGGCCAGGTGTATTGCCAACTCACTGCTCGTTAAAACCTCATGGTATGGGTCTGATCCGAACTGGGGAAGAATTGTCGATGCTGCGGGCTATGCACGGGTCGGTATTGACTTTGAAAAGTTTGATCTGTGGTACAACGATGTTCCCGCTGTGGAAAAAGGTAAGCCCCTACCCTCTAATAAGCATAAGTGGAAAGAAATCGTTTCCGAAAAATCTTTTGTTATCAAGATTCACCTCAACTCAGGCAAGGGCAAAGCGGTGTTGTGGTCAAATGATCTCAGCGAGGAATACGTTAACTACAATAAAAGCGAATAAGACTGATGGTGGCATATGAAGAAAGTCAGGCAAAGGCCCGGATTTTAATGGAGGCCCTCCCCTATGTTAGAAGATTTAGGGGCTCAATTTTTGTGGTAAAATACGGGGGAAGCTTCATGGACTCCCCTGACCCGGAAGTGCGTTCTGGCGTGGCCAAAGATTTAGTCTTTCTCAATTTTGTTGGTATAAAGGTGGTGGTAGTTCATGGCGGCGGAAAGGCAATTACCCGGGAATTAAAAAACAGAGGTATTCAAGCACGTTTTATCGACGGGCTCCGTGTAACTGATGAGCAAACCATCGATGCTGTAGATAAGGTACTCAATGAACAAGTTAACCGCGAGGTCGCAGACTTTGTATCGTCGCATGACTGCGAAGTTCAAAGGTTTCCCGGCAAGCGGGTATTGTCCTGTGAAAAACTTCAATCCAAGAACGATTTAGGCTTTGTCGGCCAGGTGACCCAGGTTAATACCAATCCCATCATCCAGGCTTTGGATGATGGCAAAATGCCAATTCTCTCGTCCACCGCATCAGATAGCCAAGGCGTTTGTTACAATGTAAACGCGGACAATGTAGCATCCCAAGTCGCCATGGCTCTTGGGGCTCGTAGATTAGTCTACCTATCAGACGTACCTGGATTGCTAAGGAATCCAGAAGATCCCTCAACCCTTCTTTCCAGCTTGGCGATTAACGAGGTAAAGCCACTAGAAGAGGCAGGGGTAATTTCCGCCGGCATGCTCCCCAAAGTTACCAGTGCAGTGGAAGCCCTAAAAGCAGGCGTCAACCGGGTTCACTTTATCGATGGTAGGATGCCGCACAGTATATTATTGGAAATCTTTACCGATCAGGGGATTGGTACGGAAATTGTCCATGCATAAATAGATGGATTTTCCAAAACATCAAGAATTCCTTATCGGAAACTATGCCCCACCGCCCCTGGAAATTGTCAGGGGAAAAGGATCCAGCCTGTGGGACTCTCAAGGTAAAGAGTACTTAGACTTTGCTTCAGGAATTGCAGTTACCAACCTTGGACACAGCCATCCCTACTGGGTAAAAAATATCCAGCAACAGAGTGCCGAACTCGTTCACTGCTCTAACTTATTTTCTATCCCCCAGCAGGTTTCACTCGCTGAAAGACTGGTCAAAAAAATTGGTCCAGGCAAAATCCTTTTTTGCAACAGTGGTGCAGAGGCGAATGAGGCTTTAATCAAACTTTCCCGCTTGCATGGTAATCAAGCAAAAACCAAGCGATCGAAGATACTCGTTGCTACCAATGGATTTCACGGGCGTACCCTTGGAGCTTTATCCGCGACAGAATCGATCAAATATCGGCAGGGATTTGAACCGCTCCTTCCGGGTTTTGTATTTTGCCGTTACAATGATCTTAGTGATTTTGAACAATCTATAGACGATCAAACAGTTGCTATACTTGTCGAGTCCATCCAAGGCGAGGGCGGGTTAGAAGCCGCTAGCGACGAGTTTCTTTTGGGCTTGGAAACTCTTTGTGCGAAAAATAATCTTCTCTTCCTAATGGACGAAGTCCAAGCGGGCATAGCACGTACAGGTGAATTTCTGGGATACCAAAAATCAGGAACGAGACCCCATGCAATCGCCATGGCAAAAGGATTAGGCGGGGGCTTCCCCATCGGAGCGATTTGGGTAGATCAACAACACTCCCAACTATTTACTCCGGGTAGTCATGGAACAACTTATGGCGGCTCCCCCCTAGCCTGTACTGCGGCTCATGCGGTACTAGATGTCATCGAGAATGAAAACTTAATCGAACAAGCTAAGACAAAAGGGGAAGAATTTAAAATTGGACTGCAAAACCTAGCTGCCCAATTTCCCCAGAAAATCACCGAGGTTAAAGGCAGAGGATTAATGCTTGGTCTTGGCCTTACTTTTGATCCATCTCTCCTCGTTGCCCACCTTCGGGAAAATGGTTTAATTGCTGTGGGTGCTGCGAGAAATACTTTGCGTCTACTCCCCCCCCTTACCGTAAAAGATGATGAGATTTTGCGAGCCCTCAACATTTTAAGGTCCGGAATAGTCCAAATCAAATTGGACTAAATATTTTTGCTATGAGAAACTTTTTACAGGAAAATGACTTTCAAAAAGAAGAAGTGGTGCAAATCTTTGCAAACGCTTTCGATTTGAAAAATACCCGGGCTCAGCGACCGACAAAGGATCTTGCCGGCCAAAGTTGGGGAATGCTTTTTTACAAGCAAAGCACACGAACACGTGTCTCCTTCGAAGTAGGTATTCGTGAACTCGGGGGAAATCCCCTCATCCTTGATCAATCGAGCACCCAAATTGGTCGGGGTGAAAGCATCGAAGATACAGCTAAAGTACTTTCGCGCTTTCTTGACGGATTGATCATCCGGACACACGGACATGAATTGATCGAAGAGTTTGCCCGTCATACCTCTATTCCAGTAGTCAATGCCCTCACCGATTTTTTACATCCCTGTCAAATTTATGCAGATTGTATGACCTTGATAGAAAAATGGTCAGACGGTCAGACTTCACTTGAAGGATTAAAGGGTAAAAAGTTAGCCTTTTTTGGCGACACCTCCTGTAATATGGCAAATTCCTGGATCTTAGCTGGCGCTTTGTTTGGCTTAGAAATCTCACTTTGCGGTCCGGAATCCTTTAAACCAGCAAAAGAAATACAACAATTGCTCAAGGACAACAACCTATCGCCAACCTGGGACTTCACCCCCGACCCCGATGTAGGGGCACTCGGAGCAGATGCAGTCTACACGGATGTCTGGGTGAGTATGGGTTGCGAAGAGGAAAGCAAGGGGCGTCTGCAAGCCATGCAACCCTATCAGGTCAAAGATTCGACTTTTGAGTCTGCTCGACAGGATTGTCTGTTCATGCATTGTATGCCAGCCCATCCTGGAGAGGAAGTCTCACAGTCCGTGCTCGATTCTCAACGGGCGATTCTTTTTGACCAGGCGGAAAATCGTCTGCATATGCAAAAGGCTATTCTATCCGCTTTATCACCGCATAATTCCTGAAAAGATGAAATTGATTCTCGCATATTCGGGAGGTTTAGACACCTCCGTACTTGTTCACTGGTTCGCCCATCATCATGGGGCTGAAGTTATTACCTACTGTGCCGATGTTGGTCAGGAGGAAGAACTAGATGGTCTCGAAGAAAAGGCCATGTCCACGGGAGCCAAAGCCCACCGAACTCTTGATCTGGTCGATGAATTTGCTCAGAACTTTATTTACCCGATGGCTCGTGGAAATGCCATTTATGAAAGCCAATACCTTTTGGGTACCTCCATTGCCCGTCCGCTTATTGCAAAGGCTCAAATTGATATCGCCCGAGAATTCCAGGCAGATACAGTGGCTCATGGTGCTACGGGTAAAGGAAATGATCAGTGCCGCTTCGAGATTACTTTTTCAGCCCTTGCTCCCGATCTAAAAATTCTTGCACCATGGCGAGATGCCTCCTTTCGCGAGCGTTTCCCTGGGCGCACAGAAATGATTGAATATTGCAAGGAACATTCGATCGATGTGGAGGCCAGTGCATCTAAACCCTACTCCATGGACCGTAACCTTTGGCATATCTCCTACGAAGCCGGAATTCTTGAAGATCCATGGTTTGATCCGACCACGCCTGAAAATCGTTCGATGTACAAACTGACTGTCGACCCCATGCTCGCTCCGGATGAAGCCCAATACCTAGAGTTGGAATTTGACCAGGGAAATTGCGTGGCCATTGATGGAAAAATGGGGAATCCGGCAGAAATTATCCGTTCCCTTAACACCACTGCAGGTAAACATGGAATTGGACGGGTGGATTTAGTGGAAAATCGATTCGTGGGGATGAAAAGTCGTGGAGTCTACGAAACCCCTGGCGGCACCATTCTTCTGCACGGCCACAGGCAATTGGAAACCTTGACTATGGATCGTGACTTGATGCACCTGCGAGATTCCTTGATCCCTCGCTACGCCGAACTCATTTACAACGGATTTTGGTACGCTCCCGAACGTGAAGCCCTTCAGGCATTAATTGATCAAAGCCAGCAAAAAGTAAGTGGAATTGTACGGCTGAAACTTTACAAAGGAAATGTCACCACCGTTGGCAGAAAATCGGATTACTCTCTTTACGATACCGCAGTTGCTTCAATGGAAGGAGACGAATCTGACTACCAACCCGAAGATGCTGGTGGATTTATCCGTTTGAATGGGCTTCGACTTATGGAACGGGCACGAAAACAAGGTTACCAAGGCTCCTGAGCTCATCCGACAATTACTCGCCCATTTGCCCAGTCGTGAACCTGCTCGTTATTGATAATTACGACTCCTTCACCTATAATTTGGTGCAGTACTTCGGGGAGTTGGGGGCAACTTGCGAGGTCATACGTAATGATCAAGCCACCTTGGAAGAGATTAATATCCAACCCTTTGACGGGCTGGTTCTTTCTCCAGGCCCCTGTGATCCTGATCAGGCAGGTATAAGCTTAGCGGCTGTCAATCATTGGGCAGGGCAAAAACCATTGCTTGGAGTTTGCCTTGGTCACCAATGTATCGGGCAAGCTTACGGTGGAAAGATTGTCCGAGCAGATCGTTTGATGCACGGAAAAACCTCTCCCATCCATCACCAAGAGACCGAGATCTTCGAGGATCTCCCAAACCCCTTTTCAGCCACTCGCTATCATTCCCTTGTTATTGATCCGAAGACCATACCAAAAGAGTTGGAAGTAACCGCGAAGACGGATGAAGACGAAATTATGGCAATCCGGCACCGGGAGCTTCCACTATGGGGTGTACAGTTCCATCCAGAGTCTTTGGCAACAGATAGTGGAATTATGGTCTTGAAGAATTTCCTGAAATATTGTTAAAACATACTTGTGTGTGTGGTAAGTGGAATTCTCGATAGCGAATAATGCTGTGTCCAAAGTGTTCATCCCTTGATCTCAAGGTCTTGGAAACGCGGGCCGGTAAGGTTGCGTCGACGCGAAGAAGAAGAGAATGTCAATCTTGCGGACATCGTTTCAGCACCATAGAAGAAGTCCTCCACGAGGATTTGACTGTGGTAAAAAGTGATGATAGCCGGGAGTGCTTTGATCGAACGAAACTGGCAATGAGCCTGCGTCGTTCGATTTCCAAGCGTCCGATTGATGCCGAGCAAATCAACGCTCTTCTCTCCGATACCCTGCGAAGAATCGAAAGTGAGTTCGATGATGAACTTCCTAGTCGTGCAATTGCCGATGCAGTGATGCATGGTTTGCGCACTGTCGATTCCATCGCCTGGTTGCGTTACGCAAGTTTCTACGAGGATTTTACGCAGTTCTCTCGGTTCGCCGAGGAAATTTTATACTTGGGTGGGGAAAGGGCGGGTGAAAACAGCGGCGGATAAAAAAGACGACTATACCAGACTGCAAAATTTAAACTCTCTATTCATGGTAATGGGGAGTGTTTCTTCGCCTGAAGAAACAATGCAGCTGCAAAGTACACTTTCCTTTATGCGGGAAAATGACGGAAATGAGAGAATGACAGTTCAATCCTTTGAGCACTGTATTGATGAAGTCGTACGTTTTCATTTTCCCAATAAACGAAATTTGAGGCATGTTCATTGGAATGCCCGGCATCATTTGGTTGACCCCCTGTGGGTGCATGCATCCGTTCTTAAATTTGTTCGGTCCACCCGTGATGCAATGAATGGTTTGTTATTGGTCTCTGGATTGCGCGAATCTTTGAAGGGAGGCAGAAAACGATGGACCTCTAAGTGCGAGCAAGAATATCTGGAAAACCGCCAATTTATTGAGACTCTTGTGATGCGTAATGCACACAAGGGGCAGGATCTTTCCGTGTTATTTTTTTAGGAGTCTAATTCCGGATAACTTCCCAATAGACGGGAAAAAGCACAAGCATTACTTAATTCTTTCAGGGCCTGAGAAACTCCATCTTCTTCAGGATGTCCAAGGAAATCTACAAAGAAGAAATAATCCCAGGACTTACGTTTGCTTGGTCTGGATTCGATTTTACAAAGATTGATACCTCTCTCAGAAAATGGCTTGAGTGCCTTTTGCAGAGCTCCGACCTCGTCGTTTAAGGAAAGAACCAAGCTGGTACGGTAGGATACACCTTCACGCATGGGTAGGGATTGTTTCGCCACAACGAGAAAGCGGGTTACATTATCCGATCGGTCCTGAATTCCGCCTTCGATCATGGGAACTTCGTAAATTTGTCCGGCTAATTCCCCGGCAATGGCAGCAACTCCCGGTTCAGCCCGGCACTCCCTCACAGCTTCAGCAGTGCTGCTTACAGGAACAAGACGGGCCTCAGGAAGCTGGGCACGTAACCAGTCAGCACATTGAGCAAGGGCCTGATCCTTCGAACGAACCTCGCCAATATCTGCAAGTGAAGATTGGCTAAAAAGGCAGTGACGTACCCTCAAAAAGACTTGGGCAATAATCGTAAGTTCGGAATCGACTAATAAATCAAGTGAACGATTAACCGCCCCTTCACTTGAGTTTTCGATTGGCACCACCCCATAATCACAATGCCCTGCTTCCACTGAACTGAATACGTCAGGAATATCGGGCAGTGCTTGGTATTCCAGTCCTGATCCAAAATTTTTGACTGCCGCCTGATGGGTGTAGGTGGCTTCGGGCCCAAGATAACCAATAACCATGTCTTTCTCCAAGGCGATGGAGGCAGAAATGATTTCACGGTAAACGGTGCGTAGAGATCCCTCTCGCAAAGGTCCTTCACTGTAACCAGCAAGTTTTTCAAATACTTGTTCCTCACGGGCAGGATCATAGGGGTCGACCCCGGAAAGTTTCTTGATTTTGCCAATTTTGCAGGCTTTACTTACCCGCAAGTTGAGTAACTTGACGATTTCAGAGTCGATTTGATCGATCTCTTCCCTTAGGGATTCTAGTTCGCTTTTATTCAAAACCTATATCCAAAAAAACAATTCGGAAACAATGGCAAGATGCAACCGCATATCCTGCGTTTTCACAACGAAAATAAACGAAAACAAAAAGTATGAGCTGTAATCGAAATTTTTCTTCCATCGTGGTAGATGGAGACGACCGTGCCCCCAACCGCTCGATGCTTCGTGCAGTTGGCTTTGAGGATGAGGACTTTAAGAAACCTCAAGTTGCAGTATGCTCTGCATGGAGTATGGTTACTCCCTGTAACTCTCATTTAGACGAACTCGGAAAGATGTCTGTGGAAGGAGTCGACAGCAGTGGGGGCAAGGCCCTGCCCTTTGGTACGATTACTGTGTCCGACGGTATAAGTATGGGCACACCAGGCATGCGATATTCCTTGGTTTCGCGGGAGGTCATTGCTGATTCCATCGAAACTGTCGTAGGGGCTGAGGGAATGGACGGCGTTGTCACAATTGGTGGGTGCGATAAAAATATGCCCGCCTGCGTAATGGCTCTTGCCCGCCTCAATCGCCCAGGCATTTTCGTCTACGGTGGAACCATACTCCCAGGCATTCACAAAGAAAAAAACTTAGATATCGTATCAGTGTTTGAAGCAGTGGGAGCCCATGCTTCAGGTAATATTTCCCACAACGAATTGACTGAGATTGAAAAGAAAGCCATTCCTGGCCCCGGATCTTGCGGTGGAATGTACACCGCTAATACCATGTCATCTGCGATTGAAGCTTTAGGAATGAGTTTACCAGACAGTTCTGCCCAGCTTGCCGTGTCCGAAGACAAACTCGCAGATGCCAAGGCCGCCGGTGCAGCTGTGGTAAATTTGGTTGAGAAAAACATCCGCCCCCGTGACATCATGTCCCGAGAGGCTTTTGAAAATGCCATTACTGTGGTCATCGCCCTGGGTGGATCAACCAATGCGGTTCTCCATCTACTCGCCATGGCTCATGAAGCGGAAGTTCCTCTTGATCTCAATGACTTCACCGAGATTGGTAAGCGGGTACCCGTACTTTGCGACCTCAAACCTAGCGGGAAGTACAACATGTCTCACTTCGTACGAATCGGTGGTTTGCGCCCCTTACTTAAAACCTTGCTCGACCATGGCTTACTCCATGGCGATTGCATGACCGTAACTGGTAAGACCCTTGCCGAAAATGTTGCCGACGCCAAGCCCTATGCCCCCTATCCCAAGGGGCAAGATCTGGTTCGCCCCATAGAGGATCCGATCAAAAAGGATAGTCACTTACGCATTCTTTACGGGAACCTTGCCTCCGATGGTGCCGTGGCCAAGATAACTGGAAAGGAAGGCCTAAATTTTTCCGGCACCGCTCAGGTCTATGAATCTGAGGAACAAGCCCTACGTGGTATTCTTGACGGGGAAGTGCAGGCAGGAAATGTTGTAGTAATCCGCAATGAAGGGCCAGTTGGAGGTCCGGGAATGCGCGAAATGCTATCTCCCACCTCAGCCATCATGGGCAAAGGATTAGGCAAGGAGGTCGCTCTTATTACCGATGGTCGATTTTCTGGTGGTAGCCATGGCTTTGTCGTGGGGCACATTACCCCCGAAGCAGCGATCGGTGGGTTAATTGGTATGCTCGTTAACGGAGACCCCATAACTATTGACGCAGAAAACAACCTACTTACATTGGATTTGCCCGATGAAGAAATTGATCGGCGTAAACAAATCTGGCAAAATCCTGGCCCCAAGGAAAAACGGGGTGTTCTAGCCAAATACGCTAAACTTGTAAGCTCTGCTTCCCTTGGGGCTGTAACCCACTAATCCTTTTTTAACCCATTTAAGTTTTTTTCTCTATGGACTCCTTACTTTATCAAAGATTTCCCGAACTGGGATTCGCCTCGGACTTTCGACTCGCTGAATTCCCCCAAGATTATTTCTCCCAAACCCAGGACCTTCTAAAAGATGCTTATTCATCGATGAAAGCACTGGAAGCCGGAGCTATTGCCAACCCCGACGAAGCCCGGATGGTCGGCCATTACTGGCTGCGTAAACCCGAGCTTGCCCCTACTCCCGAAATGGCGGAGGACATACGGAATACCCTTGAGAAAGTAAAACAGTGCGCCCGCCGGGTAAAAACTGGTGAACTAGCGAGCCCAAGTGGCTCTTTTACTGATCTTCTAGTAATTGGAATAGGGGGCTCCGCCTTAGGTCCACAGTTTGTTGGCAAGGCACTTGCCAAGTCTTCAGGGGACGATCTGGTGGCTCATTTTTTTGACAACACCGACCCTGACGGTATGGACTTTACTCTGTCCCAAATTGGCCAAAAACTGGCCAGCACTTTAGTGCTTGTGATATCAAAATCTGGAGGTACTCCCGAGACCCGCAATGGAATGATCGAAGCCCAGTCTGCGTTTCAAAAAGAAGGACTGGATTTTAGCAAACAGGCAATAGCCGTAACTGGACAAGGCAGTAAACTCCATCAAATTTCGGAGAAGGAAAATTGGTTAGACTTTTTTCCCATGTGGGACTGGGTGGGTGGCCGCACCAGTGAAACCGCTGCTGTTGGCTTATTGCCCGCCGCCCTACAGGGCTTTGACATCGATCAATTACTTGATGGTGCAGCTAATATGGACGAACTTACAAGATCGGAGGACACTCCACGTAACCCAGCTGCCATGCTTGCGCTTAGTTGGTATTGGCTTACTGCCGGGACCGGCGCGAAGGATATGGTCATCCTTCCCTATAAAGACCGATTGGAATTGTTCGCCAAGTATTTGCAGCAATTGATCATGGAATCTTTGGGTAAGGAAATGAACCTCGAAGGAAAGAAGGTAAACCAAGGAATTGCGGTCTACGGTAACAAAGGCTCCACCGATCAACATGCTTATGTTCAGCAACTGCGCGAAGGAATCCCCAATTTTTTTGCCACCTTTATCGAGGTATTGAAGCACCGTGAAGGTGAATCGGTAGAGGTCGATGAATTTGGAATGAATTCGGGCGACTATTTGCACGGCTTTTTTCTTGGAACACGTGATGCTCTCCTGGAAAAGGGAAGACGCTCCATTACCCTAACCATTGACCAGGTAGATGCTAGGTCAGTGGGAATGCTCATTGCTCTATATGAGCGGGCAGTTGGATACTATGCAACTATGATAGGAATCAATGCATACCACCAACCCGGTGTGGAAGCTGGTAAAAAAGCGGCTGCACGGATCTTGGCGGTACGCAAGCAAGTAGAAGATTGGATGTCGGCCAACCCAGAGTGCCCAATAAGTGCAGAGCAGCTTTCCCTTAATTTGAATATTGAGGAACAGGTCGATTGGGTGTTTAAAATCCTCGAAAGTTTGTCCGCCAACCAGCCAAGAAAGTTTGTGCGGGAATCAGCGAAATCGCCCCTTAATGATACTTTTATCCACCGAGTTTGATCTGCGGAGCAGGGATTGGGAATAAAGATGGATTGATTTCTCCGCTAAGAATGCCTTCTATTGATTTAAAATTATGGCAGCAACCCTGAATAAAGACGGAACCCCGCGGAAAACTGGCAGTGGAAAAACCAAGGGTGCGGGGTGCTTTGCAAAGATTAAGTGGGAACAATTAAGGGAATTTGTTCAGGATGATGAAAACATTCTTGTTAGCCGTGTGTGGTTGCGCTCAGTGGGTGCACTAAATCAAAAAAAAGGATCTAAGAAAAAAATTACCAAAATCACTAAGACCGCAAAATTTACAAGTAAAACATTTCTTCCCAAAGCTTCGACCACGCTCCCCAAATTGAAAGCTAAAGAAGAAAATAAAGAAACTCCCAACTACCCAAAAGGAGATGAGGACGAATATGATCCGCCTCCCCTTTTTGCTTCCATGGGGGAGATCAAAAAGTACTGATTTTTAAAACGGCGAAAAGGGGGAAGGCTCAAAAGGAGTTTCTTTTTCTACCGGAGGAAAAGGGGAAGCATCTTCCGAAATAGGATCAACAGTGCTTTTCACACTAGGAGAAAGCTCTTCACTTTCATTTGCATCTAAATCAACATTCTGAACGATGAGTGTTAGGTTGCCATCATCATCGAGATAAGAAGTTATGGATGTATCAGGACTGGCTTCCAAGTCCTCCGAACGGACATCCCTCACCCACCAGTCTTGGTACTCAAGTTTGCCTTCTTCTTTATATTGCTGAACGGCCCCCCAACGTGAACCAGCATATTCAGGAACCAACAACCTTCGATCAGAATCGTAACTGTAACGAGCATCCCAGGCCTTTTGAACATAGGCAGGGGGACGACTCCCACCAGCGGATTCTACGATCCCAGCAGGCAGGGAATCTGAATGTTTTCTGGAGCAAGAAGATGCAATCAGAAAACATAAAATCATAAATGAACATGTTAAATTACGGGAAGACATATCTTTTACCCTTACATTACAATTCGATCTTTGACTAAAAATCAATCCTTTGTTGGTCGATCATACCAAAACCGGCAAGCTTTCTGGCTTCTTAAAAAAAAAGGCATGCCTATTAAAGGAAGGACCAAGCGCAAGATGGCAAGGTCGCTATACCAAGCCAATTTTCGAGCTGAAGAAATTACAGGAGGGTATGAAATAATTATCGCTTTCTTCCCGTTTTTTCGGCTCTCCTTTTTCAGTTTGCGTGAAAGTACGATTTCCTCCCCCGCAAAATGGGTTTCAGGAAATCCACCACAGTCGAAAAATAATTCTGCCCGACAAAAGATGAAACTCCCGGCGAACAATTTGAATTTTCTTGATATCCAGTTCCAAAAACCTGGAAGAAATCGACCAGCGAACCAACGAGCAGGATACGCGTCCAAAACTAACTGAGCTCCTCCGCAGCCGACCTCTCCACCGTTAAGAGCCTCCATTGCCTGAGCGAATGTGGATGGAGGGACCAATGTGTCTGCATCAAGAAAAATTAAATTGAGGGCACGAGCAGCTCGGGCACCACTATTACGAGCTTTTGCAATTTGCCTTACTGGTTCCTTGATCACAATGCAGCCAAAGTCCTCTGCTATTTGGGCTGTTCGATCAGTACATTGATTATCAACCAAAATGATCTCCCCTCGAAAGCCATCTAATTTATCTATCGCAAGTTTGAGAGCTGTCAGGGTCTTGGGTAAATACTCTTCTTCATTATAGGCTGGTATAATGACCGAGAAATTTAGTTCAGGCTCCGGTTGATTTGAGCCCACAGGTAAAATACTAACGAGAAAACTTCTTTGCTCGTCTGCCCACTCCAAAAGAGAGGCCTGATATCCAACCTTGCAAACGAGAAAGTGGACGGGTGGAATACAGGTCTTGATCTCCCAGAGGATGAAGCGGAGAATCTCCACGAATGTCAGATGCGATGCGATCTAAGGCGGGCAGTTCATTGCCGTCTGCTTGAAGTTGTTGATAAAGAAAGGTCAATCGGTCCACCTCTAATTGTCGCGAAAGAGCCGATAATGTTTTACGAAACTCGGCCACCTCTCCTGCTGGCAGGTTGTTGGAAGTATCTTCACCGCTAAGCGATGAAGCAGAAGGCGTATTCTTGGTAACCGCAACTCGAGTTTCTAAATCCACAGGCGAGTCGTCGGGTGTTTGTGCAACCGAGGGCTTTTCTTCAATTACCATGTCGGCATCAAAGTCTCCTACCGAAAAAGGTTCCTCATTCAATTCCTCAGAATCTTTTGGGTCAGTCGATTGTGGAGGAATACCTGCCTCCACGATTCCTTCTTCACCTGGCTCAAAAGCTTCTGAAGAAAGCCTGCCGTCGTCAGATATCGAAGAAGCCAGAGCTTCATCCGTAATCTCTTCGGAATCAGTGGAACTCATTAGGTTGGATACTTTAAAGGTCGTGGTGGGATAAAGATTTCTCTTCTGAAAAATCAGGGGAACGGATAGGATTAGATAATTCTGCCGTACGGATCAAGGTTAGTTTTTCTCCAGCTTGTATAGAGGGAATGTTTTTTTGCGTTTCTTGGTCAATAATTTCAAGAAATGAATAGGTTTTTTCAACTAAAGTACATCGAACATAATACGGCATTTCACTCCATTGCCCGCCCGTACGAACAATAAACACAAAACCCTTTTGCATTCCATCTCGCTCACCGGTCTTACTAAAAAATCCACGACCATTAGGTGCTACATTTTCTATTTCGATGCGGAGGGAATCCCCGTAAAAGATATCGAACGGACGAACAATTTCTTCCACCAGCAATTTCTTCGTGTCTAAATATGAATCCAAGACTGCTTGGCGAACCCGACTCAATGAGGAAAAATTTTGGTCTAGACGGTTCCACTCTTGTTCGATCTTTTGATGCTCCTCGCCAACCAAGCCAAGTTCAGACATAAAATCCTCTTTTTGCTTGGTGAGAGGAAGCAGTTTGGCTTCCTCCCCAGATAATCGGTTTGTAAAATCAATAAGATCGCTCTTCTCTTTTTCAAGTTCTTGTAAGGCTAATTCTAGTTCAGTTTTTAATTTTTGAATCTTAGGAACAAGAAAGTTCAATTCTTCTTCGGCACCGTCGCTTTCCTCATTTAGACTTTCCATATCCTTCCTCAATGCCCGGTTTATTTTAAATAAGGCGACCATATTAGCCTCACTGGCATTGGACTCCTCCCCGGTAACTAATTGAATCTCTCTCAATCTTGATGATCCCACAGTCACCTCTTCCTCTAGGGAGTCAAAAGAATCTAGGCTGAGCAAAAAATAACCAATCGCAGCTCCAAGCATTCCCAAGGAAAATATTCTACATAGCAACGAGATCAACTTTTTCGAGAGTTAAGAGTTTTAAAGGATTACCAATCAAAGGAATGAGTTCAGCCAAAGAATAATTTCGGAATACTTTCTTGACTCGAATCTTGGAAATTTCTCTGTTTTCGAATTTCACGGAAAAAATCATATCTTCGCGAAGCCCGACATTTCCACCTTCCGAAAGAGCGACATATCCGGAAGACAGATCAACAGATTTCAATGTAAGGCTCAATTCTTCACCTGGCTCGAGCCAGGGACGCACCCGTAAATAAGTTCTTAAAGATCTTATAGTTGCTAGGCAGTGCTCACGAACAGCCGAAGTTATTTCTGAATAGACAGTCAACTTTTGTGCAAGCTCAGAAATCCTGTTTTCAAAATCGCCAATTTCAAATCTCTTTGCTTCTACTTGTTGCCTGATCCTCGGAAGTTCACTTCGTAGGTTTTCAATTTTACTCTGCAGCCCCTTAACAGCAGTCGCAGACTCGGATTGCTTCTGGTAAGTTGCATCCTTGTCAGTAATCGTATCATTGAGTGAATTTTCGATCTCCTCGATTTCCTCCTTAGTGCGGGCTAATTTTAAATCGATCTCGTCTGCTGCTCTTTTAAATTCAGCAATTTCCTCCGATAAATCAAGGTTCCGATTTTTTTGACGCAGTTGATCAGAAGCATACTTATCGCCAAGTTCGGCTAGGTTTTTTTCGGCTTCTTTGATTTTTAGCTTTTGTAAAGCTATAATATTTAGGTCTTGATCGTATTCGGAAACGGCGGAAAAAGTTAGTATTACTCCCGCCAAGCTGGCAATTACAGCAAATGCCTGTAAAAAAATAGATACTTTACTCATCCGCAAATAATTTAGGGTAGAGGAGCAAACAGAAAACCGGGGGGAGCATCCTCCTGAGTAGTTTCAGTGGGCATATTATTCCCGCTATTAATATCGATTCCCTGCGGTATGAAAGCTGGGGGTAAAAACTCTTCCTCTTCGTCCTCGATTGGCACTTCAATCAATGGTGCATTTTCTTCTTCCTCTAAAACATCCAACTGGTTCTTGACAAAATTAATTCTCTCACTCTTCGCACTTTCCCATTTCTTTTCTCTTATCCTGTCTAGATGGTTAGTATGAATAGCATAAAGATCTTCTACCACCTTATCGTCAAAGCGAGCATAAGAGGCATAATTAATTTTACCCTTTTCATCCCGACCCCAGGTTCTTCCAACTTCACGACCTTGATGGAGAGGGATCATTCTTCGGGTTTGCATCTCATAAACATAACGGGCATCCCAAGCATCATAAATTGCCGCTCTGCTAGTGTTCGAGGCTTGTTGTTTTTTATAGCCGCAAGCTCCCAAGCTTAAGGAAAATACGCTAACTGAAATCAATAATCTGATATCCATTTATTCTAAGTTAGACAATACCTCGGCAATTTGAAAACCAAAAACGATATGGCTTTTGACTCCACTTAGGACCCGCATAATCGACGCCAATTCGAGGGCCGGCAAAAATCTGCTGAGGTTTCCCTTCAGATTGCTCGATCCAAAGTGAATTTTGGGGATGTACATTTTTACCGTTAAATGAACCCGTCACCCCGAGGCCTTTAGTTAATCGCCCCGGGCCTTTAAAATCTTCCGTCCCTCGAATAAGGACGGCGGCAGGGTAACCCTCTGCACAGGTCACTACATTTAGCATCCAATGCATACCATAACAGAGGTAGACGTAGCAGACCCCACCCATCTCATACATAACTGAGGTACGGACTGTCCTACCCTTACTTGCGTGGCAGGCTAGGTCTTTCTCTCCATCGTAAGCTTCAGTTTCATTTATTACGGAACGAAAAATCGAGCCACATTTTTGGCGGATGCACAATGTCGTACCCAAAAGTTCACGGGCAACTTTTTTTACATCACTTAGAAAAAATTCCTTTTTGATTGGCTGGGGTTTACTCAATTTTAATAACTCCGATTTTTAGAATCGATCCATACAGTTACTGGTCCATCATCTACCGCATGAATTTGCATATTTGCTCCAAAAACACCCGCTTGAACATCCCCGTCGAAATGTTCTTTTATTTGGGCAAGCCCTTGTTCATACAGCATTTTACCTGTAATCGGGTTAGCCGCTTGATTAAAAGATGGACGGTACCCTTTGCGAAGATTCCCAAACAAGGTAAATTGACTAATTAAAAGAATACCCTGTTGAGGATTGATTGATCGATTCATTCGTCCCTCTCCATCTTCAAAAATCCTTAAACCGAGAATCTTTGTTATAATCCAGGAAAGATCTTCATTTTGATCATCAGTATGAATACCCATGTATATCAGGAGTCCATCATGGATGGACCCTACTTTCTTTTCCGAGACCAAGACTTTGGCATTTCGGACTCTTCGAACTAATACCCTCATCAGTTAAAATGATGTGAAATAGCAGGAAGCAAACAGGAGCAATCTTTACCCCCTGTTACCTTTGTCTTTAGAGATAGAATATAACGAACAGAAAAGTTTTAAACCTCTTCGGCAACGGCATCCATGACTTCCTCAACTGCTTTTGCGGCGAGTGGAGTACTCAAGTAACGTTCGCCACAACTCGCACCTATTACTACAATGTTTTTTCCCGCCATTTCTGGTCTGCGTGCAATTCTCAATGCCGCAGTTATGGTGGCCCCAGTAGAAATTCCGGCGAGGATGCCTTCTTCAAGGCTAACTTTTCGAGCCATATCAAAAGCTTCTTCACTCGATACAAGCTCAACTTCGTCCACTATATCCAAGTTTAAATTTTTGGGAACAAAACCAGCACCAATTCCCTGGATTTTGTGAGGACCTGGTTTCAGTTCCTCCCCGTTCCTAGTCTGAGTTATCACTGGGCTCTCAGAAGGTTCAACCGCAACAGTTAGCATATCTGGGTTTCTTTGTTTAATGACTTCAGATACTCCAGTTATGGTACCTCCCGTCCCAACTCCTGCGACTAGACAATCGACTTTACCCTCTAAACCAGACCAAATTTCCTCGGCTGTTGTAACTCGATGAATTGCCGGATTAGCTGGATTATTAAACTGCTGGGGCATAAAACCTTTTTCTCCATGTGCCTCAAGCAACTGATTGGCCTTAGCTATTGCCCCCCCCATCCCTTTGAGGGCTGGGGTAAGTACGATTTCAGCTCCAAGTAGGCGAAGAAGAATACGACGCTCTTTGGACATAGACTCAGGCATAGTTAGTATGCACTTGTAACCTTTTGCTGCACAGACAAAGGCCAAGGCAATGCCCGTATTACCTGAGGTAGGTTCAATAACAACACTGTCTGAATTTAATGTGCCATCCTTTTCTGCCGCCTCAATCATGGATGCTCCAATACGATCCTTCACACTAGCTGAAGGGTTAAAAAATTCAGACTTTAGGAATAACTTGGCATCCAAGGATGCACCACATTTAACTAGCTCAACAAGGGGGGTTCTTCCGATAGATTCGACTATATTCATGGTAATGATCGAGGGGGGGGTTATTTTCTACGCCTGGCTCGGGGACCGAAACTACGAATGGGTGCATTCCGGTTAACCTCAGCATTTTTTAGACGGTATACGATTCGGGCTTTTTCTAAGTCATTGGGACTCATTTCCATTTTAACAATGTCACCCACAGTAATCTTAATGAAGTGTTTCCGCAACTTCCCTGAAATATGGGCAAGCACTTTGTGACCATTTTTCAACTCGGCGCGAAACATTGTACTGGGAAGAACCGCGGTTATTTTCCCTTCGACTTCTACTACATCTTGATTAGGCATATAATTAGCATTAAAGCAAGTTGCCTCATGCCATACAAGCTTAGAACATCTTGGTACAAACCCTGCTAAAACATCTTTAACTAGAACTAAACCGAGCCTCCCATGCCTCTCTGCCCATTTGCTAAAATTCATCCCTCAGCACTAAATAGGGATGCAGAATATTTCATGGCTCAAGCTTTTAACTTAAGCATAGATGCATGGAACGCTGACGAAGTTCCGATTGGTGCGGTCATCGTGCACAAAGAAGAAATTATTGCATCGGCACACAATCAAACTCGAAACCAGACCGACCCTACTGCACACGCCGAAATGATTGCCATTACCATGGCAGCCAAAAAACTTGGTGATTGGAGGCTTAACGAATGCAATTTATATGTAACCAAAGAGCCATGTCCGATGTGTTCTGGAGCGACTATAAGTGCTCGTATTGGGAAAGTCTTTTTTGGGTTAGAGGATTCGAAGATGGGGTGCTTGGGCGGAGCGACCAGCTTACACCAATTGGAACGATCGAACCATAAACCAAAAGTTTATTCTGGCATATTGCGTGAGCCCTGCGAAGCGATAATCCAGGCCTTTTTTCAACTTAGACGCCAGCAAGTCTCAACTTGACCTAAAACTTGTTTGCGAATTTATTGGATTATTGGTTAATTGATCTGAGTTAAAACAATATTTTAAATGTCCTACACACTACCACCTCTTCCCTATTCTCCTAACGCCCTCGAACCTTACTTTGATGCACGAACCATGGAAATTCACCATGGCAAACACCATCAAACATATATCGATAAACTCAATGCTGCACTTGATGGAAATGAAGAGTTCTCCAATTTGCCAATAGTGGAATTAATTTCTGATCTCTCCCGTCTTCCCGATAATTTAAAAGCTGCAGTACGAAATAATGGCGGAGGTCATGCAAATCACAGTTTTTTCTGGGAATCGCTTAGCCCAAATGCTGGAGGAAGTCCTGAGGGGGAATTATCTTTAGCAATAGACCAAACCTTTGGCTCTTTCGAAGGTTTTAAAGATGCATTTTCACAATCGGCACTTACTCGATTCGGCTCTGGTTGGGCTTGGTTAGTTAAGCAGAACGACGGCACCCTAGCCATCACTTCCACCCCGAACCAGGATAGTCCTTGGATGCAAGGGCTTGCCGAGGTTTGCGGAACTCCTCTGATTGGCCTTGATGTTTGGGAGCACGCTTATTACTTAAACTATCAAAACCGTCGCCCCGATTATGTCTCTGCTTATTGGAGCCTTGTCGACTGGACTAAGGCCTCAGCAATTTTTAATTCTTGATTCAGCGTCTACATATTTGGGGGGTCTTGTGCCTTATATTCGTAGTTTCGAATACAACACCCTTTAGCTTTGCCCAAAAGGGCTCTGTCATTGTTATCCAGACCAAGGGAGTTGTAGAAGCATACTCACCCCAAGGAAGAAAACTTACCGCTCCTGTGGTAAGGGGTTCTGTTTTACCCGTTGGATATTCAATCAAAACCAGGTTATTTGCTGAATCTACCCTACTATTGTCAAACGGTACTACTGCGACCCTTCAAGAAAATTCAAAACTCAGATTAGACAAATTTGAACAATCCCCGTTTGATGACAAAGCGGGATCTTTCGCCCAACTTCAGGCAGAGCCGAGCACCAGCCAGGTATCCATTGACATGGAAATCGGGTCCCTTGTGGTGCAAACCAAAAAACTAAACAAGGCATCTTCTTTCACTATATCCACTCCGGTCGGAACTGCCGGCATTCGCGGTACACAATTCCAAATGGCTATGAGCCCAAATACCGGAATGAAACTAGATGTTGCTGAGTCGCAGGTTGCCTTTACACCCGCAGGTCAGGCACAAGCAGTGGTGGTTGGACCCGGAAAAGGATTGGACGCATCTTCTAACGGAGTTGTAAAACAGAGGCCAATCAGTCCATCTGCAGCACAAAATATCAATGTTAAAAATTCGGCTGCTAATTCTGTTTGCGGAGCGGTTCCAGTTGTGACGGCTAAACAAGCCAACGCCAAAGCTACCTTAAGCAGTTCTAATGATGGTAGTGAAGAGGGCTCAGGCGATTCTGATAATGAAGAAAGTTCCGATGAGGAGGGCAGCGAAAGTGATGCTGCAGAATCCTTCATTAAACAAGCCTCTAATTCTTTACGGT
>ERZ1046876.759-NODE-759-length-23300-cov-5.730523_pt1 | contig 23300 bp, 20 predicted proteins | sample MGYA00383094_ERZ1046876 | MGnify/ENA primary metagenome ERZ1046876 (study PRJEB29581, sample SAMEA5548364) | metagenome | biome: marine; feature: coastal; material: water | depth 50 m | study: Short-term variability in the microbial, nano- and picoplankton...
AAGCGCCAAGCTATTCCCAAGATAAGATCTCCTTTGGTCTTCGGACCATGAAGGATCCTGGAAGACTACCAGGTCGATAGGTCAGATGTGTAAGCGCAGTAATGCGTTGAGCTAACTGATACTAATGATCCGAAACATTTGATTTATTTCATATTGTCGTTTTTTATTCGGACGACGCTTGTTCACCCAGACGTTAAACTAATTTTTTTCCGTTATCGCGGACTGCCGCGGTGACAACTTATACCATCATGCTTTTTCGGCAGTTTTTACGAAAATCATTCTGGTGATCATAGATGAGGGGAAACACACGTTTCCATCCCGAACACGCTCGTTAAGCCCTCAATCGCTGATGGTAGTGCAGCCACGCTGCTGTGTGAGAGTAAGTTGTTGCCAGTCTTGCGACCCGTGTCTTCCTATTGGAAGGCACGGGTCTTTTCTTTTACATTTAATACTTAATATATAATACACTATTACTCATGGGTAATCTCAAAAAAAAGCGTCGTCTTAAAATGAATAAACATAAACGACGCAAACGTACTCGAGCCAATCGTCACAAAAAGAAAGATTGGTAATCTTTTTCTTTTTTAGTGGGCGTTTAAATTTGTCTTATCGGCTACTATGCTCATGGTTTATGGTAAGATGCTCCATCATAACATAGATCTTGACTCTGCTCCTGTTTTTTCCTTTGAGACTGCTGAATTCCTTAGCTATTTTGAGCGCTATTTAGCTGACCTTCTTGCTCAACTTGACAATCCTACAGTTGATTTTGCACGTCATGTCGTTCTCTCGAATGGTAAGCGGATTAGCCCTCTTCTTTGTTTTTGTTGTGGTTCTAACAAACCAGGCATTACACCTGATTTGTTAAAAGCTTCGGCGATACTAGAGTTGGTCCATGTAGCAACTCTTGTTCATGACGATATTATTGATGAATCTGATCTTCGTCGCGGTACTTCAACACTACACTCTTTTGCTGGTGATCACACATCTATTTTAGTGGGTGATGCCCTTTTTAGTTTTGCGTTAGAACTGGCTACTGATTTTCCAACCACCAAAATTTGCAAGATTGTTGCAAAGGCAACTCGTTTGACTTGCTCAGGGGAAATTCTACAGACTTCTTCTCGTGGTGACTTCACAATTCCTCGTGAGGATTATTTCTGTTTTTTACAATATAAAACTGGAGAATTATTTAAAGCCTCTTGTCAGTTAGGAGCTGAACTAGCAGGACACTCAAAGCAAGATATCGAATTGGTAGGTGAATTTGGTTTAGAACTTGGAATATGTTATCAAATCTTTGATGATTTAGTAGATGCTTTCGGTTTTTCTGATATTGTAGATAAACCCACTGGAGCGGATACCAACACCGGAAAAATTACTCTTCCTCTTCTACTACTTCTTGAAAGCGTATCACATAGTGAGAAACTTTTCTTAGTGAATATCCTCAAAAATGGTACAGTTGCCTCAAACCAGGATTTATTTGTAAATCTTTTTGAAAAGTATTTAATTTTAAATAAGTGCAAGGATGAATTTCACTCAAATTTCAGTAAAATCCAAAATTTAGTTCATAGTTTGTCCGACAAATCACTCGCAACAAATCTATTATCCTTTCTATCTTTTTTTACATCTAAAATTTCAGCATTAGAATCGCTTAATACAAGAAATTTTCTTGCGAACTAATATTTTTATTTCATAATACATCTTATGCAGATCGCTGCTAAAGATAACAATGTAGTAACTGAGGTTTCTCTTCATCCAGATGAGGTTTATGATCTAGTTACCCTCGCTCTCGATGGGGACTTTTCTGCTTTTGACAAAATCATGTCCCTTTATAAAGAGAGATTATATAGTGTTATTTACAACATTACTTTTAACCACAATGACGCTGCTGACTTAACGCAGGAAACCTTCGTCAAAGCCTTTCGTTCACTTTCCAAATTCAAAAGAAAGTCTTCATTTTTCACTTGGATTTATCGAATAGGTGTCAACATGGCACTCTCTCATCTCAAGAAAAAGAAGGCACGTAAGTTTTTCAGTTTCGATCAATTAATTAACGGTGAATCTCACCATAAAGAGATTTCTAACCTAGCTACACCTGAAAAGTCTTCAGTTAAAAGTACATTGCTCAATGAATTACATGAAAAATTGAACGAAGCCTTATCTGAGTTGTCAGATAAACATAGAACAATAGTTGTATTGTTTGAAATTGATGGTCTTAGTCACAAAGAAATTGCTACAATCATGAAATGTACCGAAGGTACAGTACGGTCTCGTCTGCACTATGCAAAACTCCAACTCCAATCTCTTCTTGGAGATTACATTAAAAATTAGTTCATGAATACAAATCAGTCTAAACCTTCATTAGAAGCATTGCTACAATCTAAGAAATATGATCTGCCGAGCGATGATTTTTGGAATGTTTTACAGGATCGTGTTAAAGGTAAAGCGTTAGCATCTCTTTCTGAACCATCTTTCCCACAAAGATTTATTAAACCATCTTTTGTTTTCCTTCCAGTTTTGGCTTTGGCCTTCTTCTATTCGTTATCTTTTTATTCCGACACTCCATCATTGTCTTCTCCCACAATATCAATTGCTGATACATCAATCACAGCAAATTTACAGGAAAAAGGCTCATCACAAGATTTTAAAATTATTCAAGATCTTGAATCATTAGATCACGACTATACAAATACCACTTCTGTCGTATTTCTCAGTCTTAATGACAAATCTTCATACGCAGAAACAAATTTAGAACTTAGCCATGAAAATTCATTTGAAATTCAGTATTTGAGTAATTTTGATCACCTCCAAGATGACTTGCTCTCCCAGTACACATTTTAGTTTTTACATATATTACTTAATCTGGTTTTTTTTTGTAGGTTTTGCCAGTTTCGCTTTTTCCGAGTCTCAAGATAAACAGCTAAACTCCCTTGATCTAGAATCGAGAATTGAAGTAGTTTTTAAAAAATATCAGACTTCTGTAGTGAGGGTGAAAGCCACCCGTGAAGTTATCTCTGGTAATAAGTCTAAAAGACTACTCAAAATGGGAAGTGGTTTCTTTATAAGTAAAGATGGTCATATTCTTACAACAGGCTTACTTCTCCAACCAGATCGAATTTGGGTAGAATACAACAATGCTTTTTATTTGGCAGACAAAATAGGTAGTGATCCGCTTTGTAACCTCTCACTTCTAAAAATTACCAGTAAACCAAATGATTTTACCTTTGTTTCACTAAATGATTCTTTTCATGGAAACAAACAAGGTACGTTCATGGTCGCTCTTACCTGTGCACTAGAATTTCAGGTTGGCCCCACCTACGGTTTGTTTCAAAGTGAAGAGTTTTCTTTCGGAAAAAAATTGTTTCCAACTAAAATGATTAGAGGAAGTCTTGATTTAGGTCCTGGAGAAGTAGGTGCTCCTGTTTTTGACTTGAACGGGAGGTTTTTAGGGATTTGTCATGCCGCTCTTCCGGATTTGCGTTCATCTTTTGTTCTGCCTGCTAAAGCTTGTCAGAGAATTCGAGATGATTTGCTTTTTTCTGGTGCCGTAAATTATGGTTGGTTTGGTATCACAACTTCAAAGAAATTGAATAAAGTTAATGGTTTTGATATAATAATTGAAGGGATTTTTAAAGGTTCACCTGCTTCCAGATCAAACCTTATGGTTGGTGATATCATAACCCAGATCGATGAACATCCTGTTACCAATCAAGGAGATCTTGCAAATACTGCTTTTTTTGCACGACCTGATAATCTATTAGATTTTTTAGTACGAAGAGATAATAAAGAATTAAAAATTTCTCTAAAAGTAGAAAAAAGACCAGTCCACACTAGAACTGACGATCAAATTGTTCCAAATTTATCTGTTACTGATATTAATTCTACACTTTTAATTAATCAATCAGGCAATCAGTAATATTTTTATTTTTTCTGATTACATAAATCTTTTGCACAATGACTGAACATAATCACCAAAATATATTTCCTCTAACAACTAGCAAAAAAATTGCTTGGAAGAAATTAGAGTACTGTGATCAGTTCATTACACATTCTTCGTTTGAAGGCGAAAAAATACTAAAAGTTGATGGGCAAGCTCTTCAACTATTAGCCAAAGAAGCATTCCATGACATTTCGCATTACCTTAGAAGTAATCACTTGAAGCAACTCAACGAAATTCTTAATGATAATGAGGCGTCTGCCAACGATCGGTTTGTTGCTTTAGATTTACTTCGTAATTCCCAAATTGCTGCCGAAGGTATCTTACCAATGTGTCAAGATACAGGTACAGCTATTGTTGTTGCAAAAAAAGGACGACTTGTGTGGACAGATGGAAGTGATGAAGACGCTCTTTCATGCGGAATCGAATCTACATACAATTCTGACAATTTGAGATTTTCTCAACTTGCACCGATTGGCATGTTTGAAGAAAAAAATACCCGGACTAATTTACCTGCTCAAATAGATTTGTACCAAACTGGTGGGGATGAATTCCATTTTCTTTTCATGGCAAAGGGCGGGGGCTCCGCCAATAAAACTTTTTTACATCAAGGTACCCCATCTTTGTTAAAAGAGGAACTTTTACTGGAATACTTGGATGAGCGTATTGCAGCACTTGGGACTGCAGCCTGCCCACCTTATCATTTGGCGATCGTTATTGGCGGAACCTCTGCGGAAGCAAACTTAAAAACAGTGAAACTTGCAAGTGCGAGATATCTTGATGACTTGCCAACTGTTGGAAATGAAAGAGGGCACGCCATTAGGTGCCTCGATTTAGAATCGAAAATTTTAAAACTTACCCAAAAACGAGGAATCGGTGCTCAATTTGGAGGTAAATATTTTTGTCTAGATGTTCGAGTTATTCGCTTACCAAGGCACGGTGCTAGCCTTCCTATTGGTATTGGTGTTAGCTGTTCAGCAGATCGACAAGCTCTTGGGAAAATATCGAAAGATGGCGTATTTCTTGAGCAATTAGAGATAAATCCAAGCAGGTTTCTTCCCGATATTAACGATGATGAAGCAGGAGATGTAGTTGAGATTGACCTGAGTAAGGGTATGGATGCAGTTTTATCTGAATTGGACAAGTACCCCGTGAAGACTCGATTGTCACTAAACGGACCATTAATCGTGGCTCGTGACCTTGCACATTCCCGCCTGCGGGAGAGGTTAAATGCGGGTCAGGAATTACCTGATTACTTTAAGCAATTTCCGGTTTATTATGCAGGCCCTGCCAAAACACCCGAAGGGTATGCATCTGGCTCTTTTGGGCCAACTACTGCAGGGCGTATGGATGCATTTGTAAATAAATTTCAAGAAGCCGGCGGTTCTATGGTTATGCTTGCCAAGGGTAACCGTTCCAAGATGGTAGCTCAGGCGTGCAAAAAACATGGAGGTTTTTATCTTGGTAGTATTGGCGGTTCAGCTGCAAGATTGGCTCAAAATTGTATTAAAAGTATGGAAACACTTGAATTTGAAGAATTGGGGATGGAGGCGATCCGAAAGATTGAAGTAGAAAATTTTCCCGCTTTCATTATAACCGATAATAAAGGAAATGATTTCTTTTTAGGCGAAAATGCCGTTTAGTTTTATTGGTTAAGGTATAATTTTGCTTGTATCAAATCATCTTCTTTCGTAAAAGAGGTTTGTGCAATTATGTAGCCTTTTTTTAGTATATCTAATTTGTATCCCTGCTCTTTTAGTTGCTAAATCTAGCCTTAAAACAGTTAAGGGAGTTGAGGACTTTGAATCTACATTCTATTCGGATCAATCAGGTTTACCATATCTTTCGATTCTTTACAGGACAGCATCTTCATCACGGCCGAAATTAGGTTTTTTAAAGTTTGGGATTTCCTTTTTAAAACTTGAGCATTTACATATTCGGTTAGATCTACGCCATGCTCCGCCAAAGCAACTATTATTGATGTGGGATCAATTGATGATGAAAAAAGCGATTAGGTATGCATCGATAGAACCCATCCATTTAGCTTTAATTGATCAAGGTGGTGCGATGCTTAATTTTGACGCCACTAATGGAAAGTTCAAGTCATCTGGTGAATTGTGTTTATGGGATAAAGTTGTTTGTTCTAAAGCACAGAAGACACAACAATTTGATAAAGTTTTGATCGCTTATGATATTCGATTAAATGCTTTAATTGTCACGCTTGGAAGGGACGACCTCAATCCTATCATTTTACCCTTCCCGAACTCATAAATCTATTCTGTAAAAATTCTATGAAAACCAACTACCATAAAAAAATAATCTTTTGTAAGCTTTTATTTATTTTTTTAAACTTTTCTTTTTCATTAGAAGCAGAAATTAATTTTACTGATTCTAAATTCGAGAAATTAATAAGAGAAAAAGTTGCATGGGGTTGGATTTCGGTTCCTAACTACACGGGTGAAAATTACGAGTTTCTGGAAGAAGACTTCTATAATGTTTACTACTTAAGCTTTGATAGTGATGATGAAAAAATATCATCTTTAGTAGATTTACAGTGGTTTCCCAACCTTCAAACTCTTCATATTTGGGATGCATCCAATATCGATGATTTTTCTCCAATTTGGGAATTAAGTGATCAACTTCAAGATCTCGCGATTAATCGGAGTACGGAATCCAAAATTTCTGGAATCTCAGTAATGAATAAGTTAGTGACCTTGGACCTTGAGCATAATAATTTGACGAGCCTATCTTTTTTGGGAGGTTATCCGGATTTAACCAGTTTGTATCTTTCTGTAAACTATCTTGATCTTAGCGACCCTAATATTACAGGAGCAATCACAAGTTTTTCCACGCAAATTCAAGAAACAAGAAATGAGCTTGGTTGGTGGTGGTATACCGACACTGTTGAGTTTGAACCTCAATATCCTGCATCTTTTAAAAATCTTGATAGTGAAACATCAAGAATTCAGCAGATCCTTACCTCAACACCAAGCGATGCGGAGGCAAATTTACTTCGAGGGATTTACAAACTTTTTGATATCATAGAAAGTACGGATGCAATCGGACTTAAGGAATTTGCAGTATCGGTGGGAGTTGATCCTGCGATACGCAATTTTGTCCTGAGCGATTTATCTGTTCTCGATAATTATGATGCGGATCTCCAAGCATCTTTTCAAGTAGGTGAGGTAGCGGAATTATTTCAAAATTCAATCATTCCAGACTTGGAAGAAGTTGACCAATATTTTGCGAATATTACCTCGCCTAGTGTTATAATTTTGCAACCTAATATCACCGGTTCAGAGGGCACGGTTACGGTTGATTATGCAGATGTCTTAGTCCTTCGCACATTGACTAACTTAGTAGCAGGTTTGGCATCTCTCCAGTCTGGTTATGACTGGAATATGAATGCTGGGCATATGGAAGGACTCGATGATTCAGGTGATATGACTGTGGAGCAAATCCGGGCACATAATTTGAATTTTGCAGGGATTCGCAGTGCCACACAATTGGCAAAAGCAAAAGTCTTTTTCCAAATGGCAGTTGATTTGTATCAAGTAGCGTCTCCCTATCTTACAGATTACAATCGTTTGGGACTGGATGATCGGATGTTTACTTTATCATTGGATGATCTTGAGGATGAAGCGGATTTTCGAGAAGCTTTATTAGACATAGAATCAGCCCTTGCTGGTCCTTATATTTTGGATGATGAATCAAGTGATGATAGAATTGATCTAAGCCGTTTGTTTGCAGGTGAGGTTGATCTAGCAAACCTTTTACCGGAAAATAAAAATGATAAATTTATAACCGATCAAATTAGCGATCCAACCATGGGAGGCTTGCTCCCCGATTGGACCCAACGCCGTGTATCAGATGAAATCGAAGAAGCTGAACTGCTCTGGGATGAGCGAGCCATGGTTTTTTGGCGATGGGAAGCGGTCCAAGATTATCCTAATTCTACTACTAGTTTATGGAATAAGCAGTCTGTTGTTTTGCGCTATTTGGGTGATGATTCAGAAGAAATTTTGTTCAGCGTAAAATCTAAAGACTTGGTTTCTGAACTAGGTCTAGATAGGGCAATGAATTCGAATTTATGGTTGGAAGAAAGTAAGGTTTGCGTTTCCCCGGACGGAACACAATTGATTTTTGCTTATGCCTTAACTGATTCTATGACTGGTATGTACGAGAATCGTTATCTTGCTCGGATTATTAGCTACGATATGCTAACCCGTTCGAGCTCAATCGTTCGGGAGTGGATAGGATCTGGACTTTCTGATTCTTTTGCTGCCAATTATGTAGACTTTTGTATTGATGCCTTAGTCGTCGATTGGAGCGAGGGAAAAATATTTTTTGCCGATCAGCGTAAATCTTCAACTACTTCCATGCTAGAGGGCTACGTAAAATTAGTATCCTGCGATTTAGATGGTTCAAATTTGGCTGTAATCAAAAAGTTTTCAGAAAAGGGTTCCGATAATACGAGTTTATATTCTGCGTCTATCTCTCAAATCCATATTCGTAATGCTGCTAGCAATAGAATCCGTGTATTGATTGAATATGAAAATAGCACCTCGTTTACAACGAATCAAAGTCTTTACACCCTAGCCTCAAATGGCACTGAGGTTGTCATTGAAATAGATAATGACAACCTGCAAACACAAACTATGAATCAACCTTATGATTCTTATCAGCCGTTTTCTTTATCTGAAGATGGAAGCGAGATATTCTACCCATCTTACTCTACGGATTCATACAGTACCAGCACATGGGAACCATCCATTAGTAAAATGTCTGAGCAAGGATACGATAAAGCATCGGTTGCAGACTTGTTCTCACTCAGTGATCGATTCGATATTTGGGGCTACAATCAATCCGGTCAGAAACCTAAAGTCGTGATGATCTCTGATGAGCAAGATAATTCTATTTACTTCAGTTTAGATTATCTAGATACAATGGGCTCTAGGCAAGCAAGCCCAGAACTTTTAGAAGTGGATCTTACAACTGCAAAGTACAAGGTTATTGCTGCAGGAAAGTTGCTGTATTCTGAATGGATGTTGTCTGGGTACGACGACTTTTCCACTCTGTCCTTGTTTTATCCAAATGGGGAAGTCCAACCTCCACAAGCCACCACTGATTCTGATGGCGACGGTCTTCCTGACGATGTCGAAATCGCCGCGGGTATGAACCCAAATTCCAGTGACAAAGTAGTTGTAGATGCAGTCTACAACTACTTTTTTAGTCAAGGGGAAGGAGCGGTGAAATATTTACAACAAACAATCCCTCATACTTACAATTGGTATTTTCAGCCTGAGATGGGGTGGATGTGGACGGATCAATCTACATTTCCCTACCTATACAGGTCTACCGAAGATGGACAATCAGGAAGCTGGATGTATTTTAGTGAGCAATCGGCCAATCCAATACAGATGTATGATTACAAACTCGAAAGTTGGTTGAATCTTGGAGAATAAAGAATGGCATTAGCTTTCTTCGCTCAAAAAGCGAAGGGCGGCGATGTATCCAGTATACCCCATTCCTGCTATGACCGCGGATGCTATGCCGGAAATAAGGGATTTGTGTCGAAAGTCTTCGCGGGCGTGAACATTAGACAAGTGAACTTCTACAGTTTTCAGCCCGGAAGCAACCACTGCGTCCCGTAACGCTACACTTGTGTGTGTGAATCCGCCTGGATTGAGGATAAGCCCGAAAAAGCCCTGATCTGCCCATTCATGGATTTTGTCAATCAATGCTCCTTCGTGGTTTGACTGGAATGCACTGCTGGTATGCCCAAGGTTTTTGGCTTCTTCGGACACATATTGTTCGATTTCACCAAGAGTTGTGGATCCATAAATCTTAGGCTCACGTTTGCCGAGGCGGTCTAAATTAGGACCATTAAGGAATCCAATTTTTTTCATATTTACAAGTAAGTTTAATATTTCAGTTTTCGCAATCCTTGATCTTACAAGGGGCAATCGGTGGAAATGAATTCAAAAGGGAGATCAAACTCTTTCGCTAGCTCATATCCAAGAGCTTCAACGCCAAAGGTTTCTGTGGCATAATGCCCACAAGTGAACAGATTCAGATTATTTTCTTGTGCATAATTAAAATGATTTTGTTTGAGCTCACCTGTAATCAAAGTATCCACACCGACGGAAGAAAGTCTTTCCACCGCACTTTGACCCGATCCAGATAAAATCGCAATCTTGCCTGGGTTCTGTGACCCAAATTCCATGCTGTGGATACCTCGATTAAAAACTTTTTCTAAACGAGACTTCAGTTGATCTCGTGTATGATCACAGTCCGTAATTAATCCAATATCTTGGCCCTCGTAGGGTAAAAAGGTATCGATTTTATTTAGCCCTAGCTTGTCTGCGATCAATACATTGTTACCAATTTCAGGATGACAATCAAGAGGTAGATGGGCACCAAAGACAGCAAGGTTATGATCCATGCAATGTTTAATTTTTTGGTAATGGGCTTGAACTAATGGGGTAGGGGGATTCCAGAAAACACCGTGGTGAACGATGAGGAAATCCACATTTTTTACTGTTGCTTTTTTAAAAGGAATATAACCCGCATCCACAGCAGCTCCTATCTTGGTAACTTTACCATTGTTCTCAATCTGTAATCCGTTAAAAGCACCGGGGAAATCTTTAATATTTTTCAAATGGATACGTTCATTGCAGAAGCGAGTAATTTCAGATAGGCTAACCATATAAATGATCATTCAGAATAAATTTATTTTGGCAATGAATGAAGTGTGTTTCATTTTTGAATTTTTTCTGTTGCCATGAATTATATAATATGAGTTATTAATCGCTTTCCTTGCAGCAGGGTGGAGCAGTCTGGTAGCTCGTCAGGCTCATAACCTGAAGGTCGCAGGTTCAAATCCTGCCCCTGCTCCCAATCTTACATAACCCAAAAGAAAATTATTTCTCCCAAGCACGTTCAGCTTGGGCTTTAAAACTCATACTATGAACATTACTGTAAAAGATCTACTTGATGCTGGCGTACATTTTGGCCACCAAGTCCGCAGATGGAATCCGAAATCCAAGCCTTTTGTTTACGACAATCGTCACGGAATTTCAATTATTGATCTCGAAAAAACTTACGATCAACTAGAGAAGGCTTCGAAAGCCATTGAAGAAGTTGTTTCTCAGGGAAAGCAAGTATTATTAGTTGGCACCAAAAGGCAGGCTCAGGAACCTATACGGGATTTAGCTGCAGCTACCAACATGCCATTCAGCGTGAATCGTTGGATGGGAGGAACCCTTACCAACTTTGAAACGGTTTCAACAAGCCTGACAAAATACAAAAAATTTCTCCGTATGGAAGAAGATGGTAGCCTCGACAAGTTGCCTGGTAAAGAAGGGGCGGCGGTCAAAAGACAAATGGCTAGAATGCACCGAAATTTTGAAGGCATGCTCAACTTACAGGGATTACCTGGAGCTATGTTTGTAATTGATTCTCACAACGAAGCCATTGCCATTGCAGAAGCTAACAGGTTGAAAATACCTGTGATTGCCCTTGTAGACAGTAATTCTGATCCATCCCTTCTTACCCATCCGATTCCTGGAAATGATGACTCCACAAAATCGATCCGAATCATTGTGGATGTAATTTTGGACTCCATACAAAGCGGTTCATCCAAGCGGGTGGAAGCTCCAACTCGTCGCATGGATATAACTCCTGTTGCCCAAGAACCTGACTTTATGGACCAAGAAGGCGAGCCTGAAGTAACTCTTCCGGAAGGATATGAGGAAAGTGATTTTGATGATCGCAGATCAAATTCTTCGGATGACCAAGCTGAATCTCCTGCTAAACCGACTGATGCTGTTAAAGCCCAAGCACCAACGGAAGCAACAGATCAACCAAAAAAGGCAGAAGAACCAACCAAGTCAGAAGAAGCGAAAGAATCTTAATTTAATACCTACCTTACTCGATATGTCTACCATTTCAAAAGAAGATGTCCTCAACTTGCGCGAAAAAACTGGTGCAGGTCTCATAGATTGTAAACGTGCTCTTACTGAAAGTAATGGTGACTTAGATGAAGCCATTTCTATTCTCCGAAAAAAGGGAGTAGCTTCGGCGGCCAAGAAAGCTGGAAGAGATGCCGGTGAAGGTATCATTTCGCAAAATATTTCTGAAGATCGCTCTAAAGGTATTTTAGTCGAAGTGAACTGCGAGACTGATTTTGTAGCTAAAAATGATGATTTCATCAGTTTTGCTTCTGAAGTTGCTTCTATTCTTCTAGAAACCCCTGGCATTGATTTAGAGGCTAAGAGAACTGAACAAGTGGCTAAAATTGGTGAGAACATAAGAATCTCCCGTTCGCAGATTTTGGAGCCTGCCGGTAATGGATTAGTCGAATCATATGTACACACCGGAAGTAAAGTTGCTGTACTTGTTTCTTTGACCAGCGATTCAAACGAAGATCTTAAAGATGATGCAGTTATTGCGATGACAAAAGATCTTTGCATGCACATTGCTGCAACTTCACCTGTTTGTGTCTCGAGAGATGACGTACCCGCTGATCTTGTTGCGAAAGAAAGGGATATCGCTGTTGCACAAGCAGAGGGCAAACCCCCGCAAGCGATAGAAAAAATTGTGAACGGAAAACTGGATAAGTATTTTTCTACATCCTGCCTATTAGAGCAACCATTCGTAAAAAACCCTGATCAATCAATTGGAGAGCTCGTAGAATCCGTTGCCAAAGAAAGTGGTTTGTCACTGAAGGTGGAGAAATTTATCCGCTTTCAAGTAGGCGAAGAAGTGTAACTGCCCCGTGCCTCGGGTTTTTTAACCTAGGCGTTTACAACCCATGTTGTGATGCTGGCGATGACATAACCGCTAAGGAGTATAATTCCTTGGGTTTTCCCTATTTTCCTTCCGTTGAGCCAATAGCACAACACTCCAGTTAGCAGAGTCATTGCTATATGATCAACCCATGGGTTCAGTACATTTGATTGTATGGGTGCAATCATACCTGCCACTCCTCCAACTAGTCCAATGTTGAATAGGTTTGAACCGATTATATTTCCTAACAGCATAGCTGTTTGAGATTTTTTAAGAAGTGCAATGGATGCAGCCAGTTCAGGTAAGCTTGTTCCGACTGCTACAATTGAAAATCCGATTAGTTCTTCAGGAATTCCTAGTTGCGAAGCAAAAGATTTTGAACCGAAAACTAAGGTTTCGGACCCCACCCATAGACCAAAGGATGATATTACGATCAACACTATAGGTTGCCACTGAGAGGCACCCTTACCTTCTTTTTTTTCAATTGCAGACGGCATGCTCATTTTTAATTTTCTTTCCCGGAACGCCTCGTAACTTATGAAAACCAAATAAGAGACAAGTAGAAAGACTAGAATTACTCCAAATTCCCTAGTGATTGCATGAGGAGGTATAAAAAACAAATAACTCGAGAAGCCCAGAGTTATGAGAAAGAGGGTGTTTTTTTGAAAAACAGGTACCGCCCCGGATATATCCATCGGTTTAATCAATAACGAGATGCCTAAGATAAGACCAATATTTGCAATATTTGACCCAAGGATGTTTCCAAGAATTAAGCCCTTTGCATTACTTGTTATAGCTGAAATCGATGTAAATAATTCAGGCGCTGAGGTCGCGACTGATACCACTGTTAGTCCTACGAGTATTGGAGGGATTCCAATAAAAGCTGCAAGTGTAGCTGAAGCCTCTGAAAGAGTATCGCCTGCTTTTATAAGTAAAATAATGCCAATAATGACACAAATGCTAAGGAAGCCAAAATTTAGAAAATGATTAAATCCTACAATTCTAAGCGCAGTATCTTCAAGTATCTGTTGCATTTATAAAAGCCTTAAACACTGAATTGTTGGGCAATTTTGAGCAAGGAGATTCGCAGCTAGAAATTTAGACCCTTGACTTGACCGATTATTCAAACATCTTTCCTACGATTCCACATTATTCTGCTTAACTGAGAATGAATAAGGCAAACGAACTCAAAGACACTTTAAATCTACCGCAAACGAATTTTCCGATGCGGGCTAATGCCGTGGATAGAGAACCAGAAAGACTAAGGCATTGGGAAAAAATTGGACTCTACGATCTTGTGCAAAAAAAGAATAGTCTGGGAGATGCGTTTGTCCTCCACGATGGGCCACCTTTTACAAATGGTGATGTGCATGTAGGAACAGCACTGAATAAAACATTGAAAGACTCCATTCTTCGTTACAAAGCAGCGAAGGGATATAGAACGCCCTACATCCCCGGTTGGGATTGCCATGGGTTACCTATTGAGCACAAAGTGACCAAAAAGCTAAGGAAGGAAAAAGGGGACTTAGATGCTTTAAGCGTGAGAAAGTCATGTGCGGAGTTTTCTTCTTCTTTTATCGAAACGCAACGATCCCAGTTCCAGAGACTTGGCGTGCTTGCCGATTGGGATCGGGAGTACCGAACAATGAACCCCGCCTATGAGGCAGAGATATTAAGAACATTTGCGAGCTTCGTTGATCAGGGCCTCGTCTACCGTAGTAAGAAACCAGTTTACTGGTCCATCCCTTGCCGGACTGCCCTGGCTGAAGCAGAAATAGAATACCAAGACCATGTAAGTCCATCCGTGTTCGTAAGGTTTAAAATAGTAGATCAAGATCATGAATCTTATGTTGTGATATGGACAACCACGCCATGGACATTACCTGCCAACTTAGCCATCGCGGTTCATCCGCGTGAGCAATACATTGAGCTCAAGGATGGTGAAATAAGTTATTGGGTTGCCGAAAAACTTTCTAACTCCTTGATAGATACCTTAAACCTTAGTAATGCCACAAGAGGAGCAAGCAAAGTTGGATCAGATCTAAGCAATTTAAAGACTCAGCATCCCTTTATTGATCGGTTGAGTCCGATTCTTACAGCTGAGTATGTAACCATGGATTCAGGTACAGGTTGTGTTCACATTGCTCCTGGTCATGGTCTTGATGATTATTTGACCGGTATAGAGCATGGACTTGAAGTCTATTGCCCTTTGTCAGATTCGGGGTGTTATGAGGATGATGGTATGATACCTCGCGAGCTTGTCGGGGTTTCGGTTTTAGAGAAATCAACGGGTTGCCCAGCTAACGACGAAGTATTAAGAATTCTTGAGAGAACCTCATCTCTTCTCGTAAAACAATCTCACCATCATCAATATCCACATTGTTGGAGGAGTAAGACACCGGTTGTGTTCCGGGCAATGGATCAATGGTTTGTTGCTTTGGATAAAGATGAGTTACGCAACCGTTGCATTGGTGCGGTTGAAGATGTTTCATTTACTCCTGATTGGGGTCGAAACCGAATTCGTGGTTTCCTTGAATCTCGACCGGACTGGTGCATCTCTAGACAAAGATCTTGGGGCGTGCCAATTCCTGTCTTTTATGACGAACATGGGGAACCATTACTATGCACCAAGCTGATAAACTTTTTGGCAGAACGTATTGAGACAGAGGGCACCGACGCCTGGTTTTCACTGTCTGCAGAGGAATTACTTGAAGGTTTTGAAATGCCCGCAGCCTGGAAAGGCAAAACTCTTACCAAGGGCACAGATACGCTGGATGTATGGATCGATTCCGGTTGCAGTCATCGTTCGGTTCTAAAGAACCAAGAAGATTTAGAATGGCCTGCTGATTTATATCTTGAGGGTAGTGATCAACACCGAGGCTGGTTTCAAAGTTCTTTGTGGACTGGTATGATCGCTTATGGCCATGCCCCTTACAAGAGAATTTTAACTCATGGGTTTGTTGTTGATGGGGATGGGCGCAAAATTTCTAAGAGTGATGGTAAACCTCAAACCGCGGATTCTTACATAAAAAAATATGGGGCAGATGTTTTGAGACTTTGGGTATGCTCTGAAGATTTTCGCCGAGATATTCCTTTATCGGATGAAATCCTAGGTCAAGTCGTTCGCTCATATCGAACCCTCCGGAATACATTGAAATTTCAGTTAGGTACTTTACATGATTTTGATCCAATCAATCATTTAATTCCCGTCGAAGATCTAGACCTTATTGATCGCTGGGCTCTCTTCAAAACTGCTCAGCTTGTAGAAGATGTATCTACTGCATTTGAATCTTACGAAATTCACAAATCAGTTCAGCTGATTAATCGTTTTTGCTCAGGAGTTCTATCTTCCACTTACCACGATGTTATAAAAGATCGTCTCTATACTTTACACCCAGATGATCCCAAAAGGCGATCTTCGCAATCCGCAATTTATTTGGTTTTTGACTCTCTTGTCAGGCTACTTGGACCATTAACTCCTTTTACTGCAGATGAAGCTTGGTCTTTTCTACATTCTGGCGAGAGTTTTACAACCGATTCACTTCTACTACAATCGTGGCCACAGTCTCAGCCAAGTTGGCTGGATGATGAAAAAGTTGCTGATGCCGAAATTATCTTAAGCCTGAAAGAGTCTCACATAAACGAGTCCCTCGAGAACTTGCGAGCTGCAAAGAAAATAGGCCAGTCTTTGGATGCGGAAGTGGAAATTAGATTTCCCGCTAATGAATCAATTGCTGAAGTACTTCGCCGTCATGCCTTAGATCTTGCAGAATTTTTTATTGTTTCAAGCGTAGTTTTAGTAGCTGACGATACGCAGTCAAAAATAACTGTATCGGCTAAGCATGCATCCGGCGTTCGCTGCCCACGCAGTTGGCGTTGGGTCCCTGAACTTGTTTCAGTTGAACCATGGGGCGAAGTCTCCCCCCGTTGTGCCGATGTTCTTTCTCGTAATTCTTGATTTTTTAATTTTCTACCATTTTTAGCTCTATGACCAAGAAAAAATCTACTCCTTCAACCACTACATCCAAGAAGGTTACTAAACCAGCCTCCAAATCAGTTCGGAAAGAAAAAGCACCCACTCCCAAAAAAGCCAAAGCGGATAGTGTAACAGCCACATCTAAAAAAAGAGGTCGCAAGCCAGGTGCTGTAACAAAGAAAGAAAAAGTGCTTCCATCCGTGCCAGCTGCAGGCGAGATTAAGGTAAAGGAGATAGCCTCTAAGACTAAACTGAAGGAAGTCGAAGAAAAGCGAGAATCTAACGGATTTAGCTTAGATGAGGTCAGAGCAATTCTTAAGGCCAAAAATAAAAAGTCTGCTCCTAAAAAGAAAGCATCTGCTAAGAAGGCAGTAAAAGTAGCACCTGTGGAGAATCAGGTAGTGAAACCAGCTACACAGGTTTCAAAAGTTAAGAATTTACTGACTGCATCCGTGAATGACATACTGGGCTTCGGTACTCCCAGCGTATCAACCCGTATCATCCGAGATGAAAAGAAGGTGCCCAAAGACCTAGTACCTTATTATGAAAACTTAATGTCTCTGCGAACTAGTTTGAAGGGCGCACTAGGGGAGAGGTCCCAGGATACTCTTGGCGCTAAGGCTCGTGAATCTTCTGGGGAGTTATCTCTTAATTCCTCCGACGCTGGAAGTGAGACTTTTAATCGAGATGTGGCATTGTCGATGGTTGCAAATGAGCAGGAAGCCCTCGAGGAAATCGAAGATGCAATTGATCGAATTTTTGATGGAACTTTTGGAATCTGTCAGGAGACTCACAAACCCATAAAAAAAGCTCGTTTGAAAGTCGTGCCTTTTACCCGTTTTTCTTTAGAGGGTCAGACTTTGCACGAGCAAAGTAAGCGTAAGGATGTAGACAAAGGCGGTGGGACATTTGCAACGATTTCCGATTCAACCATGGGTGTAGAGGAGTAATTTTTTTCTTCTTACGATTTATTTTTTGTCCGGTAAGTGAAGTACCTACGCTTTTGGATTCTTTTCTGTGTAGTTCTCGGGTTAGACCAGTGGACAAAGACAGTGGTCGTTGAAGATGCCGAGGCATTGCGTTCCAACCCAGTGGTCGTTATCGGCCTACTCGAAGGACACAAAAATCTTTTAGAGTTTACCTACATTACAAACCCTGGGGCAGCCTGGAGCATGCTATCTGATTACCCAGAGGCACTCACTGTGTTAGCCCTTACTGCTCTTTTGGCCATTCTGTTTTTTCGGAATGCCCTTGAGCTTTACAAACCCGCTCACCAATTGATCTTTGGCTTGATCACAGGTGGTGTTGCTGGAAATCTAGGCGATCGTTTATTTCGAAAACCAGCTGAGGTTGTCGATTTCATTGACTTTTTCCTTCCTGTTATTAATTACGACTACCCTGTCTTTAATATTGCAGATTCAGCTATATTTATCGGGGCCTTCAGCTATATGATTATCGGATTAATTGATGCCAAGAAGGACAAAGAAAACAAAAAGATGATGGATCAGTCGGTGAAGTAGAATGAGTATCTACTCTACATTCATCACTTGTTCCCTGATCTTCTCAACCTCCACTCGGGCATCAAGTGAGACTGTTGTGCCTTGGCTTCTTGCTGATTTAGAGCAGTAGGTATTTAATTCTCTGCTTATCTCCTGCAGAATAAATTCGAGCTTTCTGCCCACACTTCCAAAGGAAGTGCAAGTCTCAGTAAATTGGGAAAGGTGACTTTTTAACCTAGTAATTTCTTCCGAGACATCACTTTTTTCTGCATAGATTGCTAGCTCTTTAAGGACACGCTCATCAGATGGATCAATTTCAAGATTTGCATTTTCTAATTTTTCTAAAAGCTTTTTTCTTTGTAGTTCGGGTAGATCTTTAGACTCAGATTCCATTTGCTCAATCATACCGGCAAGCTTTTGGATTCGGTTTATGAAGTCGGTATGAATTTCATCACCTTCTTTTTTTCTCATTTCGATCATCGATGTGGTTGCTTCAAGGAGAGTACTCAAAAGCAGTTCTTCGCTACTCGATACCTCAGGGTAAACACTTTCTTTAGTGGAAAGCTGTAAGGCATGAAGTACGATCTCAGGAGTCAGGTCAAAGGACTGGTTTTGTTTCTGAATAAAATTTTCAAGTTGTTTAATTAATTCTTGAAACTCTTTTCCCTGTAAAATTTTTGAAACTTTGGACGATGATCCCAATGTGTCTACAGTAAGTACAACCCTCACCCTTCCACGATGAATTTTTTTCTTTAAAAATGAAGTAGCGACAAATTCAAAATATTGCCATTCTTTGGGCGAACTGACAGTCACCTCCAGGTTCTTTTTGTTAACGGATGATACCTCAATGGAAATTTTGTAGTCGTCTGAACTTGCCTCAGCTCGACCATACCCGGTCATGCTGTTCATGATATGCTCATATCTGGCAAATCTCGGACACCCATCACTCGTGCTGCTTCCACGGCATCTTTATCTCCTCGACCACTAAGGTTGACGCAGATGATGTGGTCTTGTGGAAGTTCGGCAGCCCTCTTAAAGGCGTAAGCCAATCCATGCGAAGTTTCCAACGCAGGCAATATCCCCTCTTCAGATGAAAGCATTTTAAAAGCTTCCAGTGCATCCGCATCCCCTGCATTAGCAAAATCTATTCTTTCCCGGTCTCGGTAAAAGGCATGCTCAGGCCCAATAGCTGCGTAATCAAGGCCGGCAGAAACGGAGTGGGTTTGGTTAATCTGTCCATCTTTATTTTGCAGAATCCAAGTCTTACATCCCTGTAGAATGCCAAGTTTTCCACCTTCAAATCTTGCGGCATGCTCGCCTTCATCAAGCGATCGGCCGCCAGCCTCAACCCCTACAAGCCGTACATCTAAGTCCTCCAAGAAATCAAAAAAGAAACCGATGGCATTACTCCCTCCGCCAACGCAGGCAATCATTTCATCAGGTAATCTGCCTTCCTGATCAAGAAATTGTCTTTTGGTTTCCTCACCAATGATTCGGTGGAAATCTCTCACCATTCCAGGGTATGGATGTGCACCAAGGGCTGAACCAAGGATATAATGAGTGTCTCTGACATTGGTAACCCAATCTCTCATTGCCTCGTTAATTGCTTCTTTTAAAGTTTTACTTCCAGCCTCGACACCCCTTACCTCAGCTCCGCTTAGCTTCATTCGGAAAACATTGAGAGCCTGCCTGCGCATGTCTTCTGCTCCCATGTAAATGACGCATTCAAAGCCAAATCGTGCACACACCGAGGCAGTTGCAATCCCGTGCTGGCCCGCTCCCGTTTCTGCAATTATTCTCTTCTTTCCCATTCTTTTCGCGAGCAATGCCTGTCCAAGTGCATTATTTATCTTGTGGGCACCTGTGTGGAGCAAGTCTTCTCGTTTCAAGAAAATCCGAGCTCCACCAATTTGTTTGCTCAGCCTCTCCGCGTAATAAAGTGCAGTGGGTCTGCCGGCAAAAGATTTAAGCATAGATTTCAGTTCCTGCTCAAATTGAGGATCTTTTTTTGCGTCGGCATAAGCCTCGGTAAGTTCCCGCAAGGGGTGGCATAAAGTTTCAGGAACATAAGATCCACCGTAAGGACCAAAGCGGCCCTGAGCATCAGGGATAGAGAAGCGATCGAATGGGGTGGCAGATGCGGTAGAAGTTGGAAAATTTGTGGTCATATGAAAATTATAATCGATATTATTATAGCTATTGCTCAAGATAGGGACAACTCAAGAAGTGCTATTACCCAGAAATCATGAATGAACAATTGAAATTGCCAACTATTGTTGTCCCAGCCCGGCTTGCTTCTACTCGTTTTCCAGAAAAGTTAATTAAAGAAGTCAAGGGCAAGCCCCTAATTTTATGGACTGCTGAAAGAATCAAAAAAGTTGCTCCAGAATTTGAGCTGATTTTTGCGGTGGATGGACGGGAATTAAGAAAGATTTTAGAAGATTCAGGTTTTTCTGTGATCGAAACAGACCCATGTCTATCATCAGGAACCGATCGGATAGCGGCAGCCAACAAAGAAATTCAAGCGTCATCCGTTATCAATGTACAAGCGGATGAACCTTTGGTCGAAAGGCAGCATATCCTTTCTTTGGTTACTGCCTTGATTCCAGATCAAGCAGATATGTCGACCCTGGCCGTACCTTTCATCGAAGAAGCTGATTTTCTAGATCCCAACCAAGTAAAAGTTGTGTGTGATGGCCAAGGATATGCAATCTACTTTTCTCGATCGCCCATCCCATATTTACGTGATTCGGAAGCAAAGTGGAAAGGGGAGGAGCCAGGAGCAATTCCTCTTAAACATATCGGGTTGTATGGTTATAAATCAGCCTTTCTTGAGCGTTTTTGCCGTGAAAGCCCAGGCAAGCTAGAAAAAATTGAAAAATTAGAACAATTAAGAGCTCTCGAGTGGGGTGCTAAAATTTCTGTGTCCATTGTTCATTCTTTGACTGTAGGAATCGATTCACCGGAAGATCTGCTCAAGTTTAAAGCATTACTCAAATCTGAAGTATTTTGAACAGGTCAATCCTCGGGAAATACTTTTTTAAAGAGTTATTGATTTCGACTCTGGGGAATACTTTTGTTTTAACTTGTATTCTTTTGTACGGGAATCTTCAAAAGCATGGTGATTTATTGATTCAGTCTTTCACCTTTTCTCCCACTTCATTTGTAGAGCTTATTGGCTATTTAATTCCTTATTCCCTTTCCATGGGCTTACCGTTCGGCTTCGCTTTAGCTATTTTGTTCAGTCTTGGCAGAATGGCGTCGCAGGGCGAGATCGTGGCTTTAAATAGTCACGGTGTTGGGCTTTTACAATGGGCGTTACCGGTCTTTTTTTTAGCTTTCTGTTTATCAATTGTAAGTACTTTTGCACAGGTTGATTGGGCTCCTAAAAACCGCACTCTTTTTGATGCACGCCAGAAGGAAATTGTTTGGTCAAATCTTAACCATTTATTACTTCAAAAAGGACAGGTCGAATTTGAGGTAGATTCAAAAGGTGCAACACCAGGGCTTGAAGGGATCGGACAATTAGCCGATGAAGAAATTTCTAAAATATCGATTTCTGTGGGTAAGATCCAAAGCGATGTTTGGAAAAATGTAAGGATTGTCATGAAGCAGGATGATGGTGCCATCTCTTCGGTTTTGCACGCCGGTGAAGCAACAACTACAAGAAGTGATGATCAAAGAAACCTTATCCTCAATCTTACCGATGTTGATGTGGAGCCGGGTTTCAGTGAAGAAAGAAAAAGCAATAATCGTTCTTCTTTTTTTGTATCATTTAGAAAGTGGAAATACCCAATTGTGATTAACCTTTTTTCTTCACATCAAACCCTGAAGAATACCTGGAAAAGAATGGGTTTATTGGAGCTAATTACTGTTTTAGGTGAAACGAAGGACACCGCCACGAAAAAAGAAGTCAAAACGATTATCAGCAAAGGTTTTGCTCTAGGTCTTTCCCCCTTTTTTCTTTGTTTCTTTTTACTTCCGATCGCTTCTCAAAAAGGTAAACGGGAGACTATGATTAACATGACATGTGGAATATTTGTGTGCTTGGGATATTTTGGTTTGGGTCAATTATCATTCAATCTACTTTCCAATCTTAGTTTTGCATACTTTGGGTGGTGGATACCCAATTTAGTTTGCCTTTTGCTTGGGCTTATTTTCATGAAAAGATTACTTATGGTTGGTAATTAAAGTATTGATAAAAGAACACTATGTTCTTTTTTTGTGTATTTTTGCGAGAAAACAGTCAGGAAAACCTCTTTTTCTTTGTAAAAAAGTTAAAGATTCATGTATGATTTATTAAGTTAGTGCTAATACTACTTGAGTCCTTAACGAAATTATCAAAGCCATGACCAACAAATCCTTCTTCTTTTTCTCCCTATTCTCCCTTTTCGGATTCGCCAGTCAACTTTGGTCCAGCGGTGTGGGTGGGTATTCCGCGAGCAACACTTTCACCGTCAATTCTGGGAATTCTTCAAATCCTACCTACATGATTGCGAGTGCATCAATGCTCGGTGATCCAGTCTACACCGGCGTTGTTGACACAGTTACAAGCTCAAATGTAAATTTTGCTACGGGAGTGGATGAAAATAATGCTACCATTTACCCATTTGCAGGCAACAATGTGTTTAACAAAGATGTACAGTTGCCTATTTTAACTGCCAACGCTGCGGGTTCTTCGGTTACGATTACTTATCCTGGTGGTTTTGATAGTACAGGAACTGGTTTTGCTGCCAATAATCCTCCCGGTATCATCATTGATGCGCCTTCCAGCGGAGGGGTTGCTTCCGAGGCCAATTCAACTATCGATTCGGACGGTAAAATTACAGCAGTCTCTGTATCAGCTGGTTCAGGCTACACTGATGCCCCTGTAGTCACTCTCATAGGAGGTCCCCACTTTCTTCGCAATACAACCGTTGGCAGTGCCAACTATGGGCGTTATTTTTTAATTTCTACAAACACGCAAACATCCCTCACCCTAGATTATTCACGCCTCGCAAATGGAGAAAGTTCAACAGCCTCTGCCTACTTCGCAGTAGGAGACACCGTCGAAGTTATCCCTGCCACTACCCTCGGGTCTTTATTTGGGACTGACATGACTCAA